>Ga0187844_10000257_pt1 | contig 40795 bp, 39 predicted proteins | sample SpaLakP09_SKY_50_FD_134517 | JGI IMG/M metagenome (GOLD analysis project Ga0187844, IMG submission 134517) | Oligotrophic lake water microbial communities from Sparkling Lake, Wisconsin, USA - SP09_SKY_50 | ecosystem: Environmental > Aquatic > Freshwater > Lake | place: USA: Sparkling Lake... | reverse complement strand
TTTAACTAACCTTCACCTCCACAACACCCTCTAGGTTAAACAAGTTAAGTAGAGTTATGAAATAAACCAAGGAGATTAATGAATACCCACGGCTCAGGGGAATTACAGCCCGATATTTCGGCACATAGTGCATCTGGTGGACGTTGGAATTTCTCAATAAATCCTAGATTTATTCAAAAAAGTATTATCACAATTTTGGTACTCGTTGTAGCTTTGCAATTAGTTTTATGGGCATTTAGCAAAAGTCGGGATTTTCTTTTTCTGTTATTACTGGCTTGGTTACTTGGAATCGCTATCTCACCTGTTGTGGATATTTTAACCAAACGTGGCTTGAAACGAGGATTAAGTACTTTCTTGGTATTAATCGCTTTAATGGGACTTATTTTTGCATTCATTGCCTCATTTGGGCAACTACTTGGATCACAATTAGCAAGTTTGATAACTCAAATTCCAACTCTTATTGAAGGATTTGTGGGTTGGCTTAACACCTCATTTAATCTCAAGTTAGATGCAAGTTCTATTGAGCAATCTTTAAATATTTCTAACTCTCAAATTACAAATTTTGCACAAGATATTGCTGGTGGCATATTTGGGGTGGTCTCAAGTATTTTTACTTTCATTTTTAACATTTTCACTTTGTTACTTTTTGCTTTCTATTTTGCAGCAGATGCTCCACGCATTAAAAGGACTATCGGTAGTTGGTTACCTACCAAACAACAAGTAATTTTTACAACAGTTTGGCAAGTTGCCACCGATAAAACAGGAGGCTTTGTTATCAGTCGGGTAATTCTTGCTGCTCTAAATTCAGTATTCACCTCGGTATTCTTATTGTTGTTGGATGTGCCTTACTGGTTACCCTTGGGATTATTTACCGGACTTATTAGTCAATTTGTTCCTACAGTTGGTACATACCTAGGTGGAGTAATTCCAACCATCGTGGCTGTGGTTAATGATCCCAAAGATGGTCTGTTTGTCATAATTTTTATTTCTGTTTATCAACAAATTGAAAATTATTTATTTGCCCCACGAATTTCTTCACTCACCATGGATATCCACCCAGCGGTTGCTTTTGCTTCGGTAATAATTTTTGCCGGATTTTTTGGTGCGATTGGTGCTCTAATTGGAATTCCTATTGCTGCAGCAATCATCTCAATTGTGCAAACTTATGGTAAGCGCTATGAATTGATTCCAGAATTACACAAAATTGAAACTAAATCTTAAAAACCTAATTTAGATAGTTCTTTTGGATCAGACTGCCATTCCGGAGCAATTTTTACATGAAGTTCTAAGAACACGTGCATACCAATTAATTTTTCGATTTGTTTGCGGGAGATGGAACCGATTTCTTTTAACTTTGAACCATTGTGACCAATAATGATCCCTTTTTGACTGTCGCGTTCAACATAAATACTGGCTCTAATTCTCATGAGTGGTCTGTCAGCTGGCCGATCTTCATCAGGTTCAATACTTTCCACCACGACAGCTAAAGAGTGAGGTAATTCTTCTCTCAAATCATCTAGAGCTGCTTCTCTGATGAATTCGGCCACCATGGTTTCAACTGGTTCATCAGTGAAAATACCTGCTGGGTACAAAGCTGGACCTTCAGGAAGCATTGGAATTATTAAATTTAGTAATACATCAAGGTTTGCTCTAGTTTTTGCACTTACCGGAATTATCTCTTGCCAATCACAACCAGTTTCTTTACCTAAATCATTTAGTTCTAGTAATCTTTCAGCGATATCAGCTTGGCTTGCAGAATCTAATTTTGTGACAACTCCTATTTTTGGTTTCCTTGTGGCATTACTTAACTCTTGGGCAATATATGTATCGCCAGGACCAATTTTTTGATCTGCCGGTACACAAAATATTGCAACATCAACTTCACTCCAAGTTTCTCTAACAACATCGTTTAGACGTGAGCCGAGCAGCGTTTTTGGTTTATGAACACCAGGTGTGTCAACAATTATTAGTTGGCCATCAACTCTATGAACTAATCCCCTAATTGCATGTCTAGTTGTTTGTGGTCGCTTAGAAGTGATGGCAATTTTTTCTCCGACGAGTTGATTTGTCAACGTTGATTTACCCACATTTGGTCTTCCCACTACGCAGGCGAATCCACTTCGAAAGTCACTCATGTACACATCGTTGCAGATAGGTTTTTCGATTTTTTTTGAGCCAAGTAGTTGTTGCGAAGATATATTGATTTAATCAGAATCTGTTGTTTCATTCTTGCGGATCAGAATCGTGCCAATTTTATTTCTTCTTCCAGCAGCTCTTTCTGCCACAAATTCCCATCCCTCAATAACAATTGAAGTACCAGGAATAGGTATTCGCTCTAATTGTTTTGCTAAGTACCCTGAAAGAGTGTCTACTCCCTCATCGTCACTAGACAGATTCAACTCAATTAATTCAGCAAGATCATCCAAATGAATTCTGGAGCTTACCCGGAAAACGTTTGGTCCTAATTCATTAACCTCTGGGGCATGTGTGTCATATTCATCAGTTATTTCTCCAACGATTTCTTCTAAAATATCTTCAATAGTTACTAGACCTGCGGTTCCGCCGTATTCATCGATTACCACTGCCAGATGTACTCGAGCTGATTGCATATCGCGTAATAATTCATCTGCTGGTTTACTATCAGGAACAAAGTAAGCTGATCGCATCAATTGTTCAACAAGTTCTGCTCTTTCAGCATCAGCGTTTTCAAAAATTCTTCGAGAAATATCTTTAAGGTAAACAACACCCACTATGTCATCTGAATCTTCGCCAATTACCGGAATTCTTGAATAACCTGAGCGAAGTGAAAGAGAGATTGCCTGTCTTAATGTTTTACCTTTTTCAATCCAAACCATGTCAGTTCGAGGCACCATTACTTCTCGAGCAACTGTGTCACCTAACTCAAAAACTGAATGAATCATTTGTCGTTCTTCATCTTCGATTACGTCAGCCTCTTCAGCCTGATCTACTAAATCTCTTAGGTCTTCAGCGGTAGCAAAAGGGCCTTCTTTAAATCCTCTTCCTGGTGTTAGTGCATTACCTACTGCCACCAATAATTTTGCAATAGGCCAAATTATTGGTTTTATTGCTAAAGCAACAGGTGCAGCAAATATTGAGATGCGATCTGATTTCTGTCTTCCAAGTGTTTCTGGGGCAACACCTAAAACTATAAATCCCAACAATGAAACAACTAAAATTGCTAGGATCAAAGCTGAATTAAGATTGACACTTGTTTCAATAAAGACAAAGGTTAATAACACTCCACCAGTTGAAGTTAGCGCTAAGGCAACTAGTTGTAGCACCGCAACATGTTTAGCTTTTTCTAAAATAACTTTTTGAAGTTTTTCTACACCTTTAATTTCATCTCGGCGAAGGGTTTCAACACGTGATTCAGATGTTTTAAGAATCGCCGTTCTGCTGGCAATAAAAAATGCTGCAAGAAGTTCTACCAGCACGGCTATAACAATAAACAGAGTTAAATTCATAAGTGTTTTTTCGATACCCTCAAGGAATTCATAATACCCTGTTCCTTTTTTTGCATTAAGCCTCGCTGAGAATCCTCTTGATGATCTTGACCTAAAAGATGCAAAATTCCATGGGCAATTAGAAAAACTAGATGAAAAGCTGGGTTAGTTGATTCACTTTTCGCATCTTTCAAAGCAACACCTGGGCAAACTATGATGTCTCCCAAAATTGCTTTTTTTGCTCGAGCCTTTTTGTCATGAAGTAAAACATCGTCCATTGGGAAACTCATCACATCTGTTGGTCCTGCTTCTTTCATCCACCGCAGGTGGAGCTGAGCCATTTCTTCTTCGTTGGCAAATAGAATTGACACATCAGAATTTGTATTCACGTCTAAATAATTTAGCATTTGTTTAACATATTTTTTTAGACTATCTTCATCAATTGTGAAATTACTAGAATTATCAATTTCGATCATTAATTTATTTTGAGCCTAACGGTTTTTCTTTAATAGAATCCCAAGATTCATAGGCTTCGACAATTCGACTCACTAATTTATGTCTCACAACGTCTTTGGAATTTAATTGAATAAATGCCAAATCTTCAACGCCGAGTAAAATATCTTGCACAACTTTTAAACCTGATTTTGTACCACTGGGTAAATCAATTTGGGTTACATCTCCTGTGATAACCATTCTTGAACCAAACCCTAATCTGGTCAGAAACATTTTCATTTGCTCAGGAGAAGTATTTTGTGCCTCATCAAGAATTATAAAAGAATCATTAAGTGTTCTGCCTCGCATATATGCAAGGGGAGCTACTTCGATAGAACCATTAGTCATTAATTTTGGAATTTTATCAGGATCAATCATGTCTTGTAATGCGTCATACAGTGGCCTTAAGTACGGATCAATTTTTTCAGATAAAGTTCCAGGTAGAAAACCTAAATGTTCTCCTGCTTCAACAGCTGGTCTTGTTAAAACAATTCTATTTACTTGTTTTGCTTGCAATGCTTGAACTGCTTTGGCAACAGCTAAGTAAGTCTTACCAGAACCTGCTGGGCCAATTCCAAACACAACTGTGTGTTTATCAATGGCATCTACGTAAGCTTTTTGATTAAGAGTTTTAGGGCGAATTGATTTTCCTCGTGAAGTTAAAATATCTGAAGTCAATAATGAACTTGGTCTTATTTCACTTTCGCTTCTAAGCATTCCTACGGATCGCTCTACTATTTCAACACTCAAACTTTGACCAGTTCTTAAAACAGTTATTAGCTCTGAGAACAACTGATTTGCTAGTTTCACTTCGTCAGCGGGACCCGATAAATTAATTTCATTTCCTCTAACGTGTAGCTCAATGCGAGGAAAGCTATTTTCAATACTTCTTAAATACTCATCACTGCTGCCCACTAGAGCCGGCATCGATAAGGAAGGGGGTACAACAATTCGAGATTGGAAGTCACTGCTCAAACTTGTCATTGTCTAATAATCGTAATCAGTTATTTTGTGGTGACTATTTAGCCTGGTGGCCAGGTGAGGCCACGACCACCCAAAACATGGGCATGAACATGTTGCACTGATTGGCCACCGTCAGGACCGGTATTAAGCACAATGCGAAAACCCTTATCAAGTTTCTCTAACTTGGCAGTTTGTGAAACAAATTCCATAAAACCTGAAGTTAAGGATGAATCACCTTGAGTCAATTCTGTAATATCTTCAAAATGTTTCTTAGGTATTACTAGGACGTGTACTGGTGCTTGAGGGTCAATATCTCGAAAGGCCAAAAAATCATCATTTTCTAATACCTCATTGCAAGGAATCTCTTTAGCAACAATTTTGCAGAACAAACAATCATTCATTTGTCTAGTTTAACCATCTTGTTTTTGAAAGTAAAATAGCTGAAGCAATTCCACCCGCTGTTGAGGTCCTAAGAATAGTTTCACCTAATGTTGCTGTTATTGCACCTGCTTCAATGAATTGTTTCAATTCACTATCTTCTATTCCTCCCTCAGGTCCAATGATAAGCAGAACGTTTTCTGTGATTTGATTAACTAAATCAGTGAAGAAGACTTGTGAATCTGGATCTAAAACAATAATTTTTGAATAATTCATAAAAACTTTAATTAGATTCTTTGAATCTAAGCAATTAGTAATTTCGGGTAAGTAAGCCCGTCTGGACTGCTTCGAAGACTCTCTAGATATTTGTTTCCATTTTTCGACACCTTTATCTGATTTTTCGTCCCATTTAACGATGCAACGATTTGCTTGCCAGGGAATAATCTCATCCACTCCAACTTCAGTTAAAGATTCAACTGCTAATTCTGATCTATCTCCTTTAGCTAAAGCTTGAGCTACAGTGACCAAGGGTTTATTTTTTGATTTAGTTTTCTTACTTAATACCTTTACAGTTATTTGTTCACCGGGGCCAAGTGTTAAAACTTCTACTTCACATACTTGTCCTGCCCCATCGGTGACAACTAATTTTTCTTTTTCTCTTACTCTGCGCACCCGCAATGCGTGGTGTGCTTCTGTTCCTTGAATATTAAATACTGGCGCTGAGAGATCTGCTGTTGAAACTAAAAAGTAGGCGGGTTCCATACTTAAGGGCGCGAGAACGCATCTCTTAATTTGCTAAATAAACCAGATTCACTTAATTTTACAGGTTCAACAACCAATGAATCTTCACCGCGCATTTCTGAAATCTTTTTTAATAATCCCTTTTGTTCTTCAGTTAACCCAGTTGGAGTTTCCACAATTATTTCGATGTGTAAATCTCCTCTTCCTTCTCTTCTCAAACGAGGCATTCCTCTTCCTCTGAGTGAGATAACAGTTCCAGATTGGGTTCCAGCTTTCACGGTAATTTTTTCAGTCGCATCTAATGTTTTGAAGTCAAAAGTTGTTCCTAATGCAGCAGCACTCATCGGAATAGTGACAAGACTTTGTAAGTCATCTCCAACTCGATGCAAAGACTTATGTTGTTTAACAACCACCTCTAAATACAAGTCACCCGCATCACCACCACCTGGACCAACTTCGCCTCTGCCCACCAATTGCACTCTTGTGCCAGTGTCAACACCTGCTGGAATTTGGGCATTAAGAGTTGCACGTGTTCTAACTCTTCCTTCACCTGAACATTCAGAACAAGGAGTTGCTAAAACAGTTCCAAACCCAGAACATTGCGGACAAGGTCGACTAGAAACTACTTGACCGAGTAACGATCTTTGAACAGCTTGAACATCCCCACGTCCTCTACACATTGAACAGACAGTTGGAGAAGTTCCAGGAACACAACATGATCCGTTACAAACATTACAAACGACAGCTGTTTCAACAGTTAAATCTTTATTAATTCCAGTGAAAGCTTCTAATAAATCAATATCTAATCTAATTAGCGCATCTTGTCCTCGTCTGGTTCTGGAACGTGGTCCTCTTTGTTGTGTAGAACCAAAAAATGCATCAACAAAATCACCCAGTCCTCCGAAACCAAAACCGCCAGCTGAAGATCCGTTTCCAGAAAAACCTAAATCATACATTCTTCTTTTCTGGTCATCACTTAATGTTTCATAAGCTGTTGTGACTTCTTTAAATTTTTCAGCAGCAACAGGGTCGGGGTTTAAATCAGGATGAAGTTCACGGGCTAACTTTCTATACGCTTTTTTGATTTCTTCCGCGCTTGCTTCGGTATCGACACCTAAAACATCATAAAAATCATTTGCCATTAGCTGTTACCTAAAATTCGACCCAGGTACCTTGCAACAGCTCCAACTGCGGCCATTGTTCCTGGGTAATCCATACGAGTAGGACCAACTATTCCTAATTTAGAAAGTGAATCTCCACTGGTATATCCGGTAGCAACAATTGATGCAGAATGTAAGTTGGACGCTTTGTTTTCGTGACCAATACGAACAAAGATATCGTCGGTGTTTGCCATTTCACCTAACAGTTTTAACACCACAACATTTTCTTCAATTTCATCCAAAACAGGTAATAAATTCTTACTAAAAGCAGGTTCGAGTCTTGCCAAATTTCCAGCTCCACCGACCATTACTTTTTGATCTGCGGACTCTTTAGTTAGAAAGAAAGTCAACTTTTTCAACAATAGCCTCAATGGCTTTAATTTCAGACTGGTTTGCAGTCTTTGAAAAATTATAAATTAAGGCAGCAACGTCTGAAAACTTCTTATCTGTAATAGTTGACCTTAACTTTATCCTCAAAGTATCTAATGCTTGCAGTGAAATTGCTTTTGGTAATTCTACTGTTGCTTGTTCTAGTCGCCCAGAATTAGCAACCAAAACAATCATGATTCTGGAATCTGTAACAGCAATTAAATCAATATGTTTAACTACCGAGTTAGAAAGTATTGGATATTGAACTACCGATACCTGGCCTGTTAGTTGGGCTAAAAGTTTGACTGTTTTTTGCATTACGTCATCAAGATCTACTGCACCTTGCAAGACTTGTGTGATGGCTTTAGTCTCAGCCGAAGATAGCGCTCTTACTTCATTTAATCTATTAACAAAAGTTCTATAACCTTTATCGGTGGGAATTCTTCCAGCACTTGTATGCGGTTGAACAATGTAGCCTTCATCTTCTAAGACAGCCATTTCGTTTCTCACCGTAGCTGGAGAAACTTTTAAACTGTGTCTTTCAACCAAACTCTTTGAACCTATTGGTTCTTGGGTTGCCACATAATCTTCGATAATTGCCCTCAAAACAGCGAACTTGCGTTCATCCATTATTTGCAATCACCGTTTCTAATTTGACTTAGCACTCAAGAACCCCAAGTGCTAGATTACTTGCCCTTTAATAAATCAGCGAATTCAACTCTTAATTCTTGCTCAAAATACTGAGAAAATAACCATAGAACTAGTCAGTTAATTGTCTAAAGACCACATCAGCTAATAGTCGACCCTCAACGGTCAAGATGATTTTTCCAGAATCTACTAATACTAAATTTTGCTTGATTAATTTGTCAATCTCTTTCGCTTTAAAATTAGATTCTTTAATTCCGTTCTTAAGTCTGCTCAGTAGCATAACCCTTTCATCACTAATCTGTTTTTCTGTTAAGACTTCCCTTGCTAATGCTGGGCTTTGATTTAACTCTAAGTTTTCTCGCCAGATCTTTGGTAATTTATGGTTCCACCAACGAACACCATTTATATGGGAATGGGCACCAGGCCCAATTCCCCACCAATTATTTCCCAACCAGTAATTAAGGTTGTGTTGGCACTCTTTTCCTGGTTTAGACCAATTTGATATTTCATACCAAGAAAAATTGTTTTCATTAAATATTTTGTCAGCTAATTGGTATTTGTCAGCAGCGTCGTCGTCGCTTACCGGTTGAATTTCTCCCCGGTTTAATTCTGAACCCATTTTTGTTCCCGGTTCTATAACTAGTGAATAAGCCGAAATATGGGGTGGATCTATCAAAATTGCGTCTTCAAGAGTTTTTTTCCATTCTTGCAAAGTTTCACCTGGTGTTCCATAAATTAGATCAAGACTAAAATTTGTGAAACCAGCTTCTTTCAGAATTGAAACCGAATTCATTACATTTTCAGGATTATGCGTTCTATCTAGTATTTCTAAAACATTTTTTGCTGAACTTTGCATCCCTATCGATATTCTGTTGATTCCTGATTTTATCCAGAGATCAGATTTTTCTTTAGTGATGGTATCTGGATTTGCTTCTAATGTAATCTCTAAATCATCTTTTAAATGAAAATGTCTTTGTAAATTAATCAGAAATTCTTGAACTATTTCTCCATCTAGTAAAGATGGTGTGCCACCACCAAAAAATATTGTGTCAATGGTTAATTCTTCTTCTAACACTTTCTTCGCCAGAGCTGTTTCTTTCATGGCTGAATCAAGCCAACTATTTATTTGATCTTCTCTGTCTAATTCAGAAGGCGTGTAGGTGTTGAAGTCGCAATAGCCACATCTCTTAGCACAATATGGAACATGCACATAAAGGGAAAAAGGCTTTTTCGTTAACTCGCTTTTATTAGGCAAACTTCCATCACGTGGTGCTGGATCACCCTCAGGTAATGCCGCCATTTAATCCTTATTAGTTAATTAGTTGGCGTACATTTCTTCAATTAGAGATTGATAACGTTTGCCAACTGCGTCTCGCTTAACTTTCATACTAGGTGTGAGTTCACCTGATTCGATAGCAAGGTCAGTTGGTAAGACTCTAAATTCTTTAATCTGTTCCCACGGACTAAGTGTTCTGTTTAATTTCTCAACTTCGCCTGCAATTTGATCTGTAACAATTTTATCGCGTAACAGTGAGTTATAGCTTCCTTCTAGTTTTCTTTGCTCAGCAAATGCTTTTAATGCTTCAGCATCAACTGCAACTAAAGCGGTGACAAAAGGTCTGTTAATTGCTTGGACGATCATGTTGCTAGCAATCTTGGTGATGCCTTTGTATTTTGATTCAATGTAACTAAGAGCCACAAATTTGCCGTTTGATGTTTTAACTAAATCCTTTTTACGATCAGTAATTTTTACTCTGCCTAGTTTATCAATTTCACCTATGTCACCACTTCTAAACCAACCATCAGCAGTGAAAGATTTTGCGGTTTCCTCTGGCAAGTTGTGATAACCCTTCATCACACCTGGGCCTTTAATTAATATTTCCCCGTCAACATCAAGTTTTATTTCCATCCCGTTGAATATTTCTCCAACAGTTCCAATTCCTACGGTATTCGGTCTGTTTAATGTTGTAGCAGCACTAGTTTCAGTTAATCCATATCCTTCTAAAATTGTTAATCCTGCCGCTTCAAAAAACCAAGCAACATCAGTCGAAAGTGCGGCTGCACCAGAAACAAAGAAACGAATTTTTCCGCCCATGCGTTTCTGAAGCTTGCTAAAAACTAATTTATTAGCTATTACTAGTTTTGCTTTTGTAGCTTTATTTGGTTCAATGCCTTCATTTCTTTTTGCTTGTGCTGCTTTAATACCAATGCCAACTGCCCAGTTAAAGATTTTAGATTTCGCTCCACCTTCGTGTTCCACATCACTTGTGACTTTGGCGTAAATTTTTTCAAATATTCTTGGTACTGCACCCATAAAGGTAGGTTGCACATAGCTTAGATTTTCAACCAAGCGATCGACTTGTCCATCAACTGCAGTTGTGAAACCAATTTGTAATTGTGCAGCAAGCAAAACGCTACCGAAAGAGTGAGCAAGTGGTAACCACAACATTTGTACATCATCGGATCTCAGAAATCCTAAAGTTTGAATTGTGGCACCTTCGAAAGTCCAATTCGAATGAAGTAACACAACGCCTTTTGGTTTACCGGTGGTACCGGATGTGTACATCAGGGTTGCAATATTTTCTGATTTAATTGATTCAATTCGATCAGTCACTAAACGTGGGGCACTTCTCAGTTGTTGCCTGCCCATTTCTTCTAACTCATCAAGACTGATAACCCAGTCACCATCACCTCTTCCTTCAAATACTATTACTTTTTGCACGTTTGGTAATTGATTCTTGCGATTTCTAAGTTTTGTTAGTTGTTCTTCATTTTCAGCAAATACTATTTTTGTTTCTGAATCATTTAAAATATATGCCACATCATCGGGTTCAGTTTGAGCATAAACAGTTGTAACTGCACCACCTGCAGTTAGAATTCCTAAATCAGCTGCTACCCATTCATATCTAGTCATGCTGGCAATAGCAACTCGTTCTTCATTTTTTAATCCCAGCCCAATTAATCCTGCCGCGATATGGACAACTTGTTCGTTAACACTTTGCCAAGAAAGTGTAGTCCATCCTGTGTTAGTACGACGCATGAACGCTGATGCGTTAGGGGCAACTCGAACGCGTTCTTGCAACATGTGGGCAACTGATCTTGCTGGAGTTGGAAATGAAGCGGTAGCGCTTCCAGTCATTGTCTTTGCCACAATTATCCCCTGTTGGTTTGATTAAAGTTAGATACTTATCTACCAGATGTATTGGGGGTCTGACTAGTTGAAACGGGATAAATCATTAGCTTTGTGGGTAATTATTTCTTATCTTTAGAGGCCGGATCAGCATTTGTTTGCAAGGCAGCCACAAAAGCCTCTTGGGGGACTTCTACGCGACCCACCATCTTCATGCGCTTCTTTCCTTCTTTCTGTTTCTCTAAAAGTTTACGCTTACGACTAATGTCTCCGCCGTAACATTTTGCTAACACATCTTTTCTGATGGCTCTAATCGATTCTCTAGCAATAATTCTTGCACCAATTGCTGCCTGTATTGGAACTTCAAATTGTTGACGGGGAATTAATTCTTTTAGTCTGCTTGTCATTTCAACACCGTATGAATATGCCTTGTCTTTATGCACGATGGAAGAAAACGCGTCAACAGGGTCTCCGTGTAATAAAATATCCACTTTTACTAAGTCTGCTACTTGCTCTCCTGATGGTTCATAATCAAATGACGCATATCCCCTTGTTTTTGACTTTAATTGATCAAAGAAATCAAACACAATTTCAGCTAACGGCAATGTGTAACGAATCTCAACTCGATCCTCTGACAAATAGTCCATGTTATGCATTTGACCGCGTCGATCTTGAGCTAATTCCATTACTGGACCTATATATTCACTTGGAGTAAGAATTGTTGCTTTCACGACTGGTTCATAAATTTCTGTAACTTTTCCACTAGGAAATTCACTTGGATTAGTAATTGCAATTTCTTGCCCATCATCCATCAAAATTCTGTAGCCCACACTGGGAGCTGTGGAAATTAAACTTAAGTTAAATTCTCGGTCTAACCTTTCTCGCACAATTTCAAGATGTAATAAACCTAGGAAGCCACATCGATAACCAAAACCCAAAGCAACAGATGATTCTGGTTCATAAACTAACGCAGCATCATTAAGTTGTAATTTGTCTAATGCATCTCTCAATAGTGGATAGTCACTTCCATCAATTGGGAAAAGGCCAGCAAAAACCATTGGTCTTGGATCTCTAAAACCTGCTAAGGCTTTTGTGGCAGGTTTAACTGAATCAGTGATGGTGTCACCAACTCGAGATTGTCGAACATCTTTAACACCGGTAATTAGATATCCCACTTCACCAACGCCTAAACCTTTAGTTGATTTTGGTTCAGGAGAAATAACCCCAATATCAAGAAGTTCATGTGTGGCACCTGAGGACATCATTTTAATTTTTTGACGCGGGGTTAATTTTCCATCTATAACACGAACGTAAGTCACAACACCACGGTAAGTGTCATAAATCGAATCAAAAATCATTGCCCTAGCAGGCGCATTGGCGTCTCCCACTGGCGCTGGAACTTCCACCACTACTAAATCAAGTAATTCTCTAACTCCTTGACCAGTTTTGGCACTAACTCGTAAAACATCACTTGGCTTACAGCCGACAATGTTTGCTAATTCAGCTGCATATTTATCAGGCTGAGCGGCAGGTAAATCGATTTTGTTCAAAACTGGAATTATGGTCATATTTTTTTCTAAAGCTAAATAAAGATTTGCTAAAGTTTGTGCCTCAATTCCTTGAGCCGCATCAACCAAGAGAATGGTTCCTTCGCAGGCTTCCAAGGACCTACTAACTTCATAAGTGAAGTCAACGTGGCCTGGTGTATCAATCAAATTCAGGATGTAATTTTTTTTATCTAAGCCGACCCAAGGTAATCTAACCGCCTGAGACTTGATTGTTATTCCGCGTTCACGTTCAATATCCATGCGATCTAAATATTGGGCACGCATGTTTCTTTCCTCAACAACGCCAGTTATTTGTAGCATTCGGTCAGCCAAAGTTGATTTACCATGATCAATGTGTGCGATAACGCAAAAATTTCTAATTAATTCAGGCGGAGTTGTGCCAGCGGGATTTATCTCAATGGTCACGATGAGTCTGGTGGTCTTTCCTCTAATAATTGGAGCATGCTCAAGGGTGCTTTCCCCTCGCATTACAGTCACACGCTACCCTTGAGAGCCTGCGGTGCACACAAGTGCCTCACAGAACATCACAACTAAGAAATGAGCAATTAACAGTGGCAAATATTAAGTCGCAAATTAAGCGCATCGGTCAAAACAACGCTGCCCGCGATCGCAACAAGGGTGTTCGTTCCTCAATCAAAACTGCCATAAGACAGTTCAATGAAGCTTTAGAAAAAGGCGACGAAAATGCTGCCAAACTTGCTCGTGCAGTTGGTAAGAAGTTAGACAAAGCAGCTGCCAAGGGTGTTTTGCATAAGAATCAAGCAGCAAATCGCAAATCTGCAATTGATAAGAAATTAACTCAAAAGAAAAAATAAATTATCTAGCTGACGCACCAATTTTTTGAATTGTTGTTTCAAGTAAGAATCTTTTTTGGTTATTATCTAAATAAATTCCATCAAAACCTGCTCTTACTAAGGCATCAACTCTCGCTAATTCAACAACCGCATTGGCTAATGAGGTTGGAGTCCAATTCTTCAACTGAGGTGTCAAGTATTCAACTTGATTTGGATTAATCTTTAATTCTTGCGCTATTTGTAACTTGGTCGCAGAAGTTGGTAACCCCGCCAACTTAACCAGTTTTCTTAATGATCCTGCTAGCACGGAAACAACGAAAACAAAAGAATTACTGTCTTGTTCTAGTAAATCATTTAAATTCTTTAGAGCAGATTGGGTATCTGCATTCCAAAGAGCGTTAGAAATATCATAAACTTTTACTGCTGCATTTCCCTGATAATACTTTTTTACCGCCTCAAGAGTTATTTTCTCTTCTACTATGTCAAAACATAATTGATTTATTGCTCCAGATAATTCATCAAGTTCTTGACCGATTGCATCACGAAGAGCAATTAATGCGTCCTCATCTATAGTTTTTTTATTTTTCTTAAATTCACCCCGCATGAAATTTAGAAACTGAGCTGTAGATTCAATCGACTCGCATTTAATTTCAGTAGCTTTTTGCTTTTGCAGCGATTTTACAATACCTGTTCCCCCAGAGCCACCCCTATGTATTACAACAAGAAAATTTTCCTCTGAAATATTTGCTTCTGCATTTCTTAGCACTTCAACTAATTTTTCATCTAATTTATCTTCGGCAACATTTATGTTATCCACTATTACTAAATATGAACTTCCAAAAAGGTTTGGTGACATAGCATCCACAAATTGTGTATAAGATTCTTCGCTCTTAGCATCAATTTCTAGCTTATTAATCTCTTTAATATTTGATTTAAGAGCAGTCCAAACTTTTTCTAAAGCACGATCTACCAGCAGATCTGCAGTGCCTGTTATTAGTGTGATTTTGGGTAAGTTAGACATAAGGATTACTCAGGGACTATATTTACTAATTTTGGAGCTCGAACAATAATTGTGCGAATTGCTCTACCCTCTAAGATTTTTATCACATTTGGTGACTCAACTGCCAATTTTTCTAAATCTTCCACAGAAATATCAGGTGAAACGTCTAACTTTGCTCTTAATTTCCCAGACACTTGTACAACACAAACTACAGAATCTCTAACCAAAAGTTTCGGATCTACTTGTGGCCAACCGGCTTTTGAAACAAGTTCTTTATGGCCAAGAATTTCCCACATCTCTTCAGAGGTGTAAGGCGCGAACAAAGACAAAACTATGGTGATTGCTTCAACTGATTCTCTAACTGCAGGATCTTTTGGTCCACACCCAGTATCTATAGCTTTCCTAGTTATATTCACTAATTCCATTGTTCGGGCAATAACAACATTAAATCTGAACGATTCAACTAATGTTGTAACTTCTGCGATTGTTCTATGTGTTGCTTGGCGAAGTGAAATATCACCTTTTTCAATATCGGCATCAATTTCTGAATCTACATCTTTTGCTAATCGCCATGCCCTTGCTAAGAATTTCTTTGATCCACCTGGTGAAACTTCTGCCCAATCAATATCGTCTTCTGGGGGTCCTGCGAACACCATAGTTAAACGAACTGCGTCAACACCATATTCGGCAATTTGTTCACCAAGATCAACCATATTTCCTTTTGATTTACTCATTGCTGCACCATCAAGAATTACTTGACCTTGATTTAGTAGTGCTTTGAATGGTTCATTGAAATCAACTAGACCTAAATCATTTAATACTTTTGTGAAGAATCTGGAATAAAGTAAATGTAATATGGCGTGTTCAACTCCACCTACATATTGTTCAACGGGAAGCCATCGCTTAAGTAGAGCCGGATCAAATGCCCTTGAGTCATCATGAGCTGATGGATAACGCAAGTAGTACCAAGAGGAATCAACAAAAGTATCCATAGTGTCGGTGTCTCTTTGGGCATTCTGTCCACACTGTGGACATTTTGTATTAACCCAACTTGTTGCTGCAGCTAAAGGTGAAGTTCCTTTAGGAGCAAGTTGGTCTCCTGCTAAATCTGGTAGTAGCACTGGTAATTCAGATTCTTCAACTGCAACTTCACCGCACTTGGGGCAATGAATGATTGGAATTGGGGCACCCCAATAACGTTGACGGGAAATTAACCAGTCACGTAAACGAAAATTAACCGCACCTTTTCCTTGCTTATTTTTTTCTAAAATCTCATTAATTTTTTTGATTGCCGAAACTTTATCTAAACCGTCTAATGGCCCAGAATTAATTAATTTGCCATCACCAGGAGTTGCCACACCAGTAGTTGCAGGATCTGCTTCCCCAGTTTCAACAACCACTTGGATTGGTAATTTGAAAGCTTTAGCGAAATCTAAATCTCTTTGATCATGTGCTGGAACTGCCATAATTGCGCCCGTTCCATAATCAGCCAAAACATAATCCGATGCCCAAACCTGTATCTTTTGTTGATTAACTGGATTAATTGCAAAACGACCTAGGAAAATACCTGTCTTTGGTCGATCAGTTGCCAGTCGTTCTATATCTGTTGATTTTCTAACTTCTTCAACATATTTATTTAATTCAATTTTCTTGTCATCTACAACTAATTCTTGAGCAAGTTTTGAATCTGCTGCCACTACGAAAAACGTGGCACCAAATAAGGTATCTGGTCGGGTGGTAAAGACTGTTACAGGTTTATCTAACCCTTCAATTTGAAAATCTACATACGCACCTTCAGATTTTCCAATCCAATTTTTTTGCATAGTTAGAACTCGTTCAGGCCATTTTCCTTCAAGTTGTTCCATATCATCAAGCAGTCTTTGAGAATAATCAGTAATTTTGAAATACCACTGGGTTAACTCTCTTTTTGAGACAACAGCGCTACATCTTTCACACGCACCTGCTACAACTTGCTCATTTGCTAAAACTGTTTGACAAGATGGACACCAGTTAACATTGCTGGCTTTTCGATAAGCTAAACCTTTTTTGTACAACTGCAAAAAAAGCCATTGGGTCCATTTGTAATATTCAGGATCAGAAGTATGAAGTCTGTGCGACCAATCAAATGAAATTGCGTATCTTTTAAATGATTCTGCTTGAGTTTCAATGTTTGCATAAGTCCACTTTGCAGGATTTTCTCCACGTTTGATTGCAGCATTTTCTGCAGGTAAACCAAATGAGTCCCAACCCACGGGATGAAATACGTTATAACCTTTTTGAAAGTAATACCTGGAAACAACATCACCGATTGCAAAAGCTTCAGCATGTCCCATGTGTAAATCACCAGATGGATAAGAAAACATATCTAGAACATAAATTCGTGGACGATCATCATCTGGGTCATTTGAAGCATTAAATTGTTGCTTTTTTTCCCAAATCGGTAACCACTTTGCTTGCACAGCCTCAATGTCTAAACTTGCATTTAGCTCTTGGTTATCTTTTGGGTTGTTCACAAAGTAAAACTTACCGATTAGTCCTCACGAATTGAGAACTGGTGTCAATTCCCACCACGGGATCCCCATCAATCCAAATATCTGAATTTTCTTTCGTCTTGTTCTCATTAAAATAATTTTTTTCTTGGGTTTGCCAACTTTCCATCTGTGCTTGAATATCTTGACCATCCCGATCCAAGACTCTATTAATCCCTATTTCTGGGGAAACCTCTATCCACAATTTCAAACAGGCGTATTTAGAAACTTCTATGACTGAGGAACCAACTCCTTCAATTATCAGTACATTTGGATAGTTAATAACAACTTGTCCTAATCGCTTATCCAGAGCCCAGTCGTATTTATTAAACACAATCACACTTTGTTCCAATAATGGATTTATAATCCAATTGACCAAGTCCTGCGAGGTTTTTGTAGTTAGTGCACTTTGCCATCCCTCATATATTTCATCCATATGAATAACTGGACAATCATTAAACAATTTTGATAAGGAAATTGCTAACGTAGTTTTACCTGAACCAGCTGGTCCATCAATAGTTATTAATTTTGTTCCACCACACTTGAGTGAAGAATCGTCTACTTTGGTAACTATTTCTGACAATTCACTTACGTGAACCATTATTTTGTTGCCTTAGTCAGCCACTTTCTCCATCCAACTAAAGCGATGATTGTGAAGACAATATAAAGAATTGAAGTAAACCAAAGACCTTGTCTTGCATAATGAATCGTGGCCACAAAATCAACCACAAACCAAATCGGCCAAGTTTCAAATTTTTCTCGAACCATCAATATCTGGGCGATCACACTTCCAAGCAAGATAAATGAATCAGGCCAAGTAGCCGCCGCACCAATTGAAGAAAGTGCTGGAGCAAGCAGAATCCATGATCCAAGCAGAGCAATTAGCCAGATAATTCTTTCTTTAGAATTTAATATTTCAGGTTTGGCACCACTCTTGCCCCAACCAAACCAACCCCAAATTCCTCCGGCAACAAAAACTAGCTGAAGAGCAGCACTTGCTATCAAGTTATATTCAACAAATAACCAACCATAAAGAAGTGAACTTATTACCCACCAAGGCCAAGTAAATCTTGCCCCAGTTGTGCCAAGCCAAACACCAATTAGTGAAGTAATAACTGCCAGTAGCTCCAAAATTGTTACTTGATAATTCCAGGCCGTAAAAATGACAAACATATTATCTTCTCCCTGTCTGGCATTACCCAAACGGTTAAACGGTCAGCGACTGTCGCTATCTCAGTCCGGATGTAGCCCGAACTCCCGTGATGATTTAAATGTATCACATCTTTTTAACACGCACAAATAATTTATCAAAACTTAAAGTTAAAGCGAAGAGAGCAACAATTTTAAACATTATTGCTGCGCTTATATTGTGTCTAGCCATATCAACAGGTTTGGATCCAAACCACCAATTCAGATAGCTCCATATCAATGTTAGCAAAATCGTTAAGATTATTAAATTAAATTCCTTTGCTTGTCCAAACTTAGTTAGCATTAATAAGGAGATTCCTAAAATGAATAAACTAATTGAGAGTGCTAAGTAAGCCTTTTCAGCCTCATCAGGCCAATAAAATGTTCTGCTTAATAACGAATTATTAGAGCCTGAATATTCTAAAGTTAGATCAGTCCCCTGACTCCAGCCACTTAATAAAGTTTTCTTGTAAGTTAAATCCTGCGAAAACAGTGGAATTGCTACCGGGGCAATCAAGGCGTAATCAGGATTTCGAAACGTGAATTTAGTCAAATAGGATTTCCCGCCATCTTTCCACCAATCCTTAAACTCCGGCATGTTAACGACTGCTTGATCCGGGGGCAAACCAAGATTGCTTTCACTAAACTCTTTCCAGATTGCGAGTGCGTTTACTGGGTACCCAGATGTCAACAATTCACTTTTCCATTCATCTACATAAACTAATCTATTATTTATTGTTCCACTGGTGGTGAGAGTTTTAGTAATATCAGAGGAGAGAGAATTCGCTAAGATAAAAGTACCTAGTATTACAAACACTGATCCCATGACAATAAATATTTTTAGGCTGCAAAATCTGTATAAAGCAATTAAATAAATTACACCAATAATTGGTAGTAAAAGTGAATTAGATGATTTAGTTGATAAAAACCAAATTATACCAAGCCCGAATGTCAATATTGCATTTTGCAGATATATATTTTCTCTCAGATAGAGATTGATTGCAGCCGCAAAAACAAAAACTGTTGAAGATATAGCTAAAGATTCACTTAAGAGAGCTGAATCATGCTCAACAATAACTGAACTTATAGCTAGAATAAAAAACAGGAAAGTAAATATATATTTTAGTATTTTATTTCTAATCAATCCCAGGATAGTAATCCACAGGAATATCCAGGCTAGTGATCCAACCGCGGCTTGAAAAATTGTTATCACAAATTCATTCTTAATAAGTGAATAAAATATAGTAATACCATGACCCCTAAATGAAGGAAAAAATTTTAATTCAAAGTATGGTGGACTATCAAATTCGTCAAAGAATGGTTTGACAAGAATTGCATTATTAATTCGAAATGCAAAATATACAATCGCAATAACTATAATTTGATATTTCTGGTTTGCTAAAAAGTTTTTCATTCAAAACTCCAAGAAATCAACTTAGCACCAAAGTTTCGCTTATCTCCATTTTTAACAAAACAAGGCTCTTTATTAGTAAAATTCACTGAAACAACATTAGATGATCTATGCGTAATTTCCATTGGGATAACTACATTCGTAGTTTTACCCGCGCCTATTACCACTTTAATTACTTTATTTACAGATTTAATTTCTAATTCTTCAGAATAATCACATGGATTTGATTGAAGGTTTAAAACTATATTTCCTTTTATATTTTCATCGCTACTATTATGAAATTCCAAAATATTTTCATTTCTCACAAGCCACCAAAATATTTCTCCGTTGTCAAATTCCAGAGGAACTGACTGTGTCATTCCAATTACTTTTTTCTTATCAACTTCATTTTTATTTATGTCAAAGAGCGGTAAAGAAACTTGGACAAATATATATACTGAACTTAATATGATCAGTGATGATATTAAGTATTTGATTGAGGTAATAATTTTTGTTTGATTCAATTCAATTATCCTTTTCTCCTATCTAAGTGGAGCTAAGGGGATTTGAACCCCTGACCCCTTGCATGCCATGCAAGTGCGCTACCAGCTGCGCCATAGCCCCTAATTTTATTTCAGAAATAGGACTCTACCTAAAGTTATTAACTAACTTAGTTTCGAGTCCTATCTATCGTCACTTAGCGCAGGTGTTGGCAGAGATCCAGCGTTATATTCAACTAGCCTCCAAGGCAAATTTGGTTGAGCTGGTTCGTTCAAAACAATCCATGAACAATTACTAATAATTCCCAAAGAAACCCAAGTTTGCGCAGGTAATCCCATTAATTTTCCAGCAGCAACTCTTGCCGCACCACCATGAGTTGCGATCACAAAAACTGAATCATCTGGCACATTTTCAATATGCTTAGCAATTCCTTTAACCATACGATCAGCAACTTCTGAGCGAGTTTCCCCAGTACTTCCCGGTCTTATTTCTTGTCCGGCTGACCAATTTAAATATTCTTCCTCATATTTTGTTTTCAATTCTGAGTAAGTTAAACCTTCCCATAAACCATGGGCTGTTTCTCTAAATAATTCGTCTTTAGGAACTTCTAGATTTACTAACTTAGCTAGTTCTAAACCTGTTTTATTTGCTCTCATCAAATCTGAGGATGCTATATATGAAGGTTTTAAATGTTGCAATAATTGTGCAGCATTTTTTGCTTGCTGTTCCCCAACTTCATCAAGAGGGATATCGGTTTGTCCTTGAAATCTTTGTTGCAGATTCCAACTGGTTCGACCATGTCTCCATAAAACGAGTTGCCTGTTAGCCATTTACTACCTCAATTGGACAATCTTTCCAAAGTCTTTCAATGCTGTAATAGTCGCGATCTTCAGCTAATTGAACATGAACCACTATTTCTTCATAATCTAACAAAATCCAATGGCTTTCTGATTGTCCTTCTCGATTTAAAGGTTTGACACCTTCAACTGAAAGTGCTTTTTCGATTCCTTCGCAAACTGCTTTGACTTGTCGATGATTTGCCGCTGAGGCAATGACGAACATGTCAGAAAGCGGAAATCTTGAACTCACATCAATAAGTGTGACATCTGTCGCTAATTTATCTAAGGCAGCTTCTGCTGCTAACTTTGCAAGGTGACGAGATTTAGTAGATGCAGTCACTAAAAACTTTTTCTTTCAATCATGTAAGTCTATTATTGCACACTCAGTTTTTGTATAACCCGTTGGTAGAAATATATTCTTCAACCGATTTTGGCACTAATTCTGAAATTGACTCATTATTCATGACTTTATCTCTGATTTGAGTTGAAGATATCTGGATTGGTGGCATCTGAATGTGATCAAAATGCCAATCTTGTGTGAAATCCCCTGCCCTTTGAACAACATATATTCGTGCCAAGGTTTTAACCAAATTTGGTTCTTTCCATGTATCAATTCCACTAACAGCATCACTTCCAAGAATGAGAATGAATTCAGAAGTTGGATATTTTTTGTGTAATTCTTGTAAGGTTTCAAATGTATAAGTTGGGCCTGGCTTAGCAATTTCTAAGTCTAATATTTCAACCTTTTCTAAATCTTTTCCTACTTTTCGAACCATTTCAAATCGATGCTTAGCATCGGTAATTTTAGATTTTTGCCAAGGATTGCCAGCAGGAATTAAAAATAATTTATCTAATTTAAGTTGCTGTATCGCTGTTTTTGCAATTGCAATATGGCCATTATGAATTGGATCAAATGTGCCACCCAACAGCCCAATACGGCTGGTCATAATTTATCTATCAGAGTCAAGACGGGTAACAATAAAAAGTGCAAGTGCTAACAATGAAAACGTTCCAATACCAAAAACGATTGGGTGGAAAGGTAATTTAACGCCTTCTGTTGCAACTTCACTTAATCTAATCATTTAGCTATCTCTCCTATTTTTCCTCTGATATGGCCTTTACCTCTTACAACATATTTTGTACTAGTCATTTCAACAAGTCCCATCGGGCCTCTGGCATGAAGTTTCTGGTTAGAAATACCAATTTCTGCCCCAAACCCAAACTCTGCTCCATCGGTAAATCTTGTGGAGGCGTTCACCATAACTGCTGCAGAATCAATTTGGGCTATAAATTTATCAATATTTTTCATGGAATCAGAAACTATAGCCTCGGTGTGATTTGATGACCATTTTCTAATATGAGCAATAGCTTCATCCATAGATGAAACTATTCCTGCTGCAATATCTAAACTGTAATATTCGCTAGCCCAATCATGGTCTGTAACTGGAACAAAACTTATGGTCGATTTTTCGCAATAAGATTTTATTTTAGAATCTCCATGGATTGTTACCTTTTGATCTTTTAAGGCAGCTAGTGCTTTCGGTAAAAACTTATCAGCAATTTTTTCGTGCACCAGGAAGGTTTCTGCCGCATTGCAAACACTGACTCTTGAGGCTTTTGAATTTACTAAAATTGAAACTGCCATATCGACATCAGCTTCTTGATCAATATAAACATGACAATTACCCACTCCGGTTTCGATGACTGGGACTAAAGAATCATTCACAATTGAATTAATTAGAGAGGCTCCTCCTCGAGGAATCAAAAGATCAACAAAACCTCGAGCACTCATTAATTGCTTAACTGAATCGTGAGTATCACCCGGGACTATTTGGATTGAGTCAGCAGGAATTCCTGTTTTTGTTAAAGCATCGCGCATCACGTTTATGAGTGCTTCGTTAGTGTTTTTTGCAGAGGATGATCCTCTTAATAAAACTGCATTGCCACTTTTTAAACAAAGCCCTGCGGCATCAACTGTTACGTTTGGTCTGGCTTCATAAATCATTCCGATAACACCCATTGGAACTCGTTTTTGTTCTATTTCTAATCCGTTTGGTTGAACCCAACCTCTGATAACTTCACCTATTGGATCTGGCAATTTAGCGATATCTAAAAGACCTTGTGCAACTTCTTTTACTCGTTCTAAATTTAAAGTTAAGCGATCAATAATTGCGGCATCTGTTCCAGAATTTACTGCATTTTCAACATCTATTTGATTTGCTTTTGTTATTTTATCAATATTTGCGACTAACGCCTCTGCCATTGCTAGCAGCGCTTTATCTTTTACATCACGATTTAATTGGGCAAGTTCATAGCTTGCAATTCTAGCCTTCTTGGCTATTTCAATAACTGCATTTGTGGTTTCAGTCATAATAACTTTATTCTAATTCTTATTAGCTAGTTCGTCTATTAAGACAAGATCATCGCGGTGTATTACCTCTTTATCGTAACCTTCGCCAAATTCTTGCAGCAATTTTGCAGTATTTTTTCCTATCAGATTTGGTAATTCGGTTGAATCAAAATTAACTAATCCACGACCCAACACTTTTCCATTCTCAGAAACGATTTCAACCGCGTCTCCAACTTCAAATTCACCCTTGATGTTTTTTATACCTGCAAGAAGAAGGGATGCTCTTTTTTCAGTCACCGCTATTACTGCCCCTTGATCAATGCTTATTGATCCTCGAACATCTGTTGCGTGAGCTAACCAGAGTGCACGAGCAGAAAGTTTGTCTTTGCTTGGGTGAAACACTGTTCCCACATCTTTGCCATCAAAAACTGAATTTAAATTAATTGCACTGGTAACAATTGTTGGTACACCTCCAGCTGTGGCAATTCGAGCAGCCTGCACTTTAGTTCTCATGCCACCAGTTCCCACCCCACTAATTAGTGCACTACCTATTTGGGCGTCAGAAATATCATCAAATGATTTCACTTCAGATATAAGTTTTGAATTGACGTCTCCTGGTGGAGCAGTCATTAATCCCTCAACATCAGAAATAAGAACTAAGGCATCTGCGTTGATTAAATGTGTAACGATTCCTGCCAAACGATCGTTATCCCCTACACGAATTTCATCTGTAGCAACAGTGTCATTTTCGTTAACAATTGGAATAACTCCTAGCTCCAACAATTTAGCGAAAGTACGTTGAGCGTTTCGATAATGAGATCTTCTGCTCATATCTTCTGCGGTTAAAAGAACTTGACCAACTGTTATTCCATGTTTACCAAATGATTCTGAGTATCTATGAACCAAGAGTCCTTGACCAACACTTGCTACAGCTTGTTGCAGCGCTAAATCTTTTGGTCTAGCACTTAAGCCCAATGGTGATAGTCCAGCAGCAATTGCGCCTGAAGAAACTAAAACAATTTCATGTCCAGCATTTTTATGTTTAGCTAAAGCATCAACAATTATATTTACTCGTTGAGTATCAATTCCGCCTTCTGCTGTTGTTAATGAAGATGAACCAACTTTGACAACAATTCTTTTGGCTTTAGAAATTTGAGTTCTTAATGCTTGACTCATCTTCCGTCCAATCTAATATCTGTGCCTCGTGGTCCACGCACATTTTTTACACCTGTATCAATTCCTGGATCCCAATCAAAGATTACGGCGTTCTCGCCTTCACCTATGGCAACTTCGGCGCCAGGTTGAGCACCTGCTTTTCTTAACGCCTCTTCAATACCCAAAACTTGGAAACGATCAGCCAAGTAACCAACTGCTTCGTCATTAGAGAAATCAGTTTGTCTAATCCATCTTTCCACTTTGTTACCCGTGACGTAATAGCGATTTCCATCATGTGTGACTTGAAATCCAAGTGCACCAACTCCATCAGGACGTATCACAATTCTGGCATTTTCATCTTGGGTATGAGTTTTTCTCCATTGCACAACTAGTTCTGCTACAGCAAAAAGAAATTCTTTTAATCCTTCGCGGGAAACAGCAGAAATTAAATAACCTTCTAGGTTTCGTGCATGAATTTCAGGCAAAATCATTTGCGCTAACTCTTTGCCTTCTGGAACATCAATTTTGTTCAAGACCACCATTCGGGGACGATCTTCTAATCCACCATAAAGAGATAATTCTTTTTCAATAACATCTAAATCCTGTAAAGGATCTCGATCTGGTTCTAAAGTTGCACAATCAATTACATGTACTATAACTGCGCATCTTTCAATATGGCGTAAGAAATCAAGACCTAAACCTTTACCAGCACTGGCACCCTCAATTAGCCCTGGCACATCAGCAACTGTGAAAGTAACATCTCCTGCTTTAACCACACCTAAATTTGGCACCAAAGTTGTAAATGGATAATCAGCTATTTTTGGTTTTGCTGAACTTATAACTGAAACTAAACTTGATTTACCAGCACTTGGAAAACCAACTAATGCAACATCGGCTAAAGATTTCAATTCTAGTTTTACATCATTAATGTCACCTGGTTCACCTAGGAGTGAAAAACCTGGAGCTTTTCTTTTATTAGACGAAAGGGCAGCATTACCTAATCCACCAGCGCCACCTTGAGCAATAACATATTTCATACCTGGATTAATAAGGTCAGCTAAAATTTCGTCCTGCATTGAATAAACAACGGTTCCTGCTGGAACAGATAAAATTAAATCTTCACCGTTAGCACCATTGTTATGACTTCCTTGTCCTGGTTTTCCATTAGGTGCATCTTGATGTGGATGTCTGTGATATTCCAACAACGTTGTTTCATTGGTATCAACAAATAAAACTACGTCGCCACCTTTGCCACCATTACCGCCATCTGGGCCGCCAAGTGGTTTATATTTTTCGCGATGAACAGATGTGCAACCAGCTCCACCACTACCTGCTTTGGCGTGCAGAATTACTTGATCAACAAACATTTTTTCTGCACCACCTTTTTAATAACGCAAAAGGGCGGGCTTAATAAAAAGCCCGCCCTTTTGGGAATGTCTAATTGAGCGGGTTATTCCGCAGGAACAATGTCAACAACACGACGGCCACGACGTGAACCAAATTTCACTGCACCTGCTAATAAAGCAAATAATGTGTCATCTTTTCCGCGTCCAACATTCACACCTGGGTGAAAATGTGTACCTCGTTGGCGAATAATGATTTCTCCGGCACCAACAATTTGGCCACCAAATCTTTTAATACCAAGTCTTTGCGAATTGGAATCGCGGCCGTTTCTAGTACTGGAAACACCTTTTTTCGATGCCATTTTCTATTTCCCTACTTTGATATCTGTGACACGAACTGTTGTTAGTTCTTGACGATGACCTAAACGACGCTTGTAACCTGTTTTGTTTCGGTAATGTTGAATTTTAATTTTTGGTCCACGATCATGTGAAACAACTTCTGCAGTAACTTTTGTTGCGGATAGTGTGGCAGCATCATGAGTGATTTTACCATTTTCTACTACAAGTAAAGCTGGTAATGAAATTTGTGAACCAAGTTGGGCAGATTGACGGTCCATTACAACAGTGTCGCCAACTGTAACTTTTTCTTGGCGTCCACCTGAGCGAACAATGGCGTACATGTTCTTTCAATCTCCTTATTTAAAACTTGGTAAGTTTTATGGCTTCTTTTTCCTATTTGGTAAAAGGGCGTTCCTCTAGGGTACTAAAGGCCTAAATCCGTTCTTCCAATGGCTGGGATTTAGACGGTTTCTACCTCAGTTGCCTCAGTTGATTCTCTTTTACCGCGACGATCTGAGTGTTTGTGGTCAACTGGCTCGGAAAAAACCTTCACTCCTCGGCCGTTGCAATGCTCACAAGCTTCAGAGAAGGTTTCTAACAACCCTGAACTGATTCGCTTTCGAGTCATTTGGACCAAACCAAGAGTGGAAACTTCGGCAACTTGATGTTTGGTTCGATCTCGACCCAAGCATTCAACGAGGCGACGAAGCACCATATCTCTGTTTGTTTCCAAGACCATATCGATGAAATCGATGACAATGATGCCACCAATATCTCTTAAGCGAAGTTGTCGCACAATTTCTTCGGCAGCTTCCATGTTGTTCTTCGTTACAGTTTCCTCTAAGTTTCCACCTTGACCAATGAATTTTCCAGTGTTCACATCAACCACTGTCATGGCTTCTGTTCGATCAATTACAAGTGATCCCCCAGATGGTAAATAAACTTTTCGATCAAGTGCTTTAGCGATTTGTTCATCAATTCGATTAGCGCCGAAGACGTCGCCTTCGCCACTCCATTTTTCTAAACGCTCAGCCAAATCCGGGGCAACATATTTAACATATTCTTCAATAGTGTCCCAAGCTTCGCTTCCCTCAACAATTAATTTTTTGAAGTCTTCGTTAAAAATATCTCGCACAACTCGGATTGCAAGGTCAGGCTCGGAGTAAAGCAGTGAAGCGGGTGTTCCGCCTTGAACTTTACTTTGAATATTTTCCCATTGCGCTTGAAGGCGAGCAACATCTCTTTGCAATTGTTCTTCAGTGGCACCTTCTGCTGCAGTTCTAACAATTACGCCAGCACCTTCGGGCACAATATTTCTTAAAATTCTTTTTAATCTGGTTCGTTCTGTATCTGGAAGTTTTCTGCTAATTCCGGTCACTGAACCATCTGGAACATAAACTAAATATCTTCCTGGTAAAGAAATTTGGCTAGTTAATCTGGCACCTTTTTGTCCAACCGGATCTTTAGTTACCTGCACTAGTACCGGATCATTACTTTTTAGGGCAAGTTCAATTCTTTTTGGTTGTCCGTCAAGTCCTGCGGCATCCCAATTAACTTCACCAGCATAAAGCACACCATTTCTACCTCTACCGATATCAATAAAAGCTGCTTCCATACTTGGTAATACGTTTTGCACGCGACCTAAATAAACGTTGCCGATTAGTGAAGCTGATTGACCACGTGAAACATAATGTTCAACCAAAATATTGTCTTCTAACACAGCTATTTGAATACGGTCTTGGTTTTGTCTCACAACCATAACTCTTTCAACGCTTTCACGTCTTGCTAAGAATTCTGCTTCTGTTAAAACTGGGGCCCTTCTGCGTCCAGCGTCACGACCATCTTTTCTTCTTTGACGTTTAGCATCTAAACGAGTTGATCCCCTAGCCGAAGTTTTTTCTCGCGGAGTTCTAACTCTGACAACAGTATTTGGATCATCAGTGCTTACTTCATCAGCATTTACGTCAGTGGCACGTCGACGTTTTCTAATGCGGCGATGTGTTCCATCTCCTGCATCAGTTTCACTATTCTCATCTTCTGTTTCAGAAGCTGAGTCTTCTACTTCTTCAGTTGCTTCTTCTTCACTCCGACGTTTGCTTCGACCTCGTCTTAATAAACCTTTTTCTTCTTTAGGGGTTTCTGTTTTTGAAGCTGAGGTTCTTGGTGGTACTACTGCTTGTTGAAATGCCAGAGCTGGTTTTCCAACTGGAACTTCAGCTGCAGGAATTGGTGCTTCCTCCGCGGCAGAAAATGCGGCAATGCGAAATCTCTTACGTAATGATGGTGTTTCTTCGTCAGCCATAATGGCTTTACTCCTAAATCTTTGGTGTGAGCAAATAAACAACGCAATTGCGCCTTTATTTACCTGCACTTGGTGTTTCGTGCTGGTTGTACTTAACGATCAGGGGTGAAAGTAAATCCACGTCCTCAAAGTCATTTAGGTTTTGTTTTTAGAACTTCAAACAAATCCGCTTCGTCTCACAAATTGGGACAGCTAGCTTTTTTTAGTTCTACCGAGCACCGCTGCTCGGCTAAGTCGTTTTGGTTTCTTATCTCGGGTTGTAGTGACTCCGTGATTAACCTGTAGTTCAAGTATGGCACAGCAATTAGGCACTAATCCCCTGGCACAACTGCTTTAGGGAGAAATAAGTTGGATTTGCTCACGAATAGGGGTACTTAAGTGTGGATTTAACTACCGATTGTGGGGATTAACTCGTTCATCGATGTCTCGCCCAATAGACACCACTAGCCCCAAGGCCATCCAGGTTACAAACATAGAAGACCCGCCATAGGAAACGAAAGGCAACGGAACTCCAGTAACAGGCATTATGCCTAAATTCATTCCAATATTTTCAAAAGCTTGAATAGCAAACCACCCAGCCACACCTGATGCTGCCAAACGACCAAATCGATCATTAGTACGCAAAGCAATTCTTGTTATTCGATACAAAATCAAGGCAATCAAAAAAATGATTAACACAGAACCTATAAAACCTAGTTCTTCTCCTGCCACACTAAAAATAAAATCTGTTCGTTGTGCTGGCACATATTTACCTTGAGTTTGAGGCCCATTTAACAATCCTTGCCCAAACCAGCCACCAGATCCGATGGCGATTCTTGCCTGCAAAGTGTTGTAACCAGCACCCAATGGATCAAGTGTTGGGTCAACAAAAGTTGCTAAGCGTTTAATTTGATAATCCTTTATAAAATTTAGCTTGGAGGCAACAAATCCTGCTAAGAAAACTGCGCTTAGAGATCCGTATATCCATCTAAGTTTTACACCCGAAACAACCATCACACTTAATAGTGTGGCTCCAATTATCATGACCGTGCCAATATCGTTTTGTAACAAAATCAATAATGCTGGAATACCTGCTAGTGCTAGTCCGAATAAAATATCTCTATCATCTGGAACTAGTTCTGAATCTCGACTTTCTGTTAAAACCATGGCCAGCAAAGTAATCAATGCAACTTTGGTGAATTCACTTGGTTGAAAAGTGAAACCTCCTGGAAGCGCTAACCAGGCTTGTGCCCCACCTTGTGACTTTCCAACACCTGGAATTAGTACCAGTATCAGACCAAGTACCGCAGCCCCATAAATAATAATGGCATAAGCCCTAGCGGTTCTAAATGAAAATCGTGAAACTATTAAAGCTAAAACTATTCCCACCATTATATTAAAAATATGTCGTTGTAAATAAAAATCTGTGTTAAACCCAGAATCGAATAGTCTTTGTTTTGATGCTGAATAAACTAAAGCAGAACCAATTATTGAAAGTAGCAATGCGCAAGAAATTAATATCCAGTCATAACCTATAAAAAATAAATCATTAGCTCTATTTCGAAGTGGCACTTTAGACGACTGCGAACTCCAATAGGTCATTTTTTTGTCCCAGCTTTATTAGAAACACTTGGTGATGGTGAAGCTGTTGGATTTAACAGATCATCTATTTCTGGATAATCCGGTAAGCCATCAGTTCTAATTGTGGGCAAGGTAGAAGTTGGTGCTCCACCTTTTAAGATACTTGCAGCAGGATCAATAGTTGTGCCTCTAATTCCAAATAACTCTTCATAAATTCTTCTCACACTTGGTGCAGATGTTCCTGATCCAGTTCCCCCTTGCGCAACCATCATCACAATTGCGTATTGCGGATTATCCGCTGGAGCATAACTGGCAAACCATGAAGTTGATTGTTTTCCTAAAACTTCTCCAGTTCCAGTTTTGGTAGCAACCGGAATTCTTGATAATGGAAAGCCAACAAATGGTGGTGCACCGGTTCCTGAAACTGTAGTGGATTTTAGAGACTTTTGAATATATTTTAATGTTGCATTTGAAATAGGAAGTTTGCTTTTTACGACTGGTTCAATTTTTTCAGCAATTGATCCGTCAGCATTCATAATTGCTTTAGCAATTCTTGGTTCGTAAACAGTTCCCCCGTTTGCGATAGCGGCATAAACCATAGCCATTTGCAAAGGTGTCACAACGGTGTCACCCTGCCCAATAGATGTATTTACAGCGTCTCCGGCGCGAAACCTCATACCTTCTGTGCAATTTTCTTTAGCAAACTTTTGTAACATTTTCCCACGCTCAGGATCGACTGCATCAACTTCTGGGTAACCTTTCTCAGCCCTTTCGCACCAGACTTCATGGTTCTTGTCCCAGAATTCACGTTTGAAAATTCTTCCTCCGACGCGACCTTTAACTTCCTCGGGTAAATCAATTCCTGTTTTTGAACCTAAACCATAAGCAAAAGACATTTTTTCAATTGCATCTTTTGGCTTATCGATTGGATTTAAACCACCATCTTTTAACCACAAAGTGTTGGCAATGTCATAAAAAACAGTGTCACAAGAAACTTCAATGGCTCGTTGCAGTGAGATCGCACCAAATCCCAATGACTCGTAGTTTCGAAACACTCGGTTACCAATTTCTAGCTGAGCAGGACATTGATAAACCCCATTTAAATCAAATCCGTTCTCTGCAGCAGCAGATGCTGTGATTACTTTAAAAATTGATGCAGGGGCAAACAAACCTTGAGTAGCACGAGAGATTAATGGAATTCCGTTTAGGGGATTAGAGAGTAGTTCAAATTGTTCATTGGTGATTCCACCTAGCCAGATGCGTGGGTCATAACTTGGATATGTTGCCATCGCCAAAACATTTCCGTTTTTTACATCCACAACAACTGCAGCTCCTGCTTCACCCACATATTTTTTTGATCGAGCTCGATCTATCGCTTCTGAAAGTTGTTCCTCTACTAACGTTTGCAGTTTGGCATCAATATTAAGAACCACATATTTTCCAGCGTCAGGTTCTGACTCACTAACCACACCTTTAATGTTGGCTGCTTTATCAACGGCTAACACTTTGACACCGGGTTTGCCTCGTAACCAAGAATCGTAAAATCTTTCCACACCTGATCGCCCAATGCTGTCATTATTTTGTAAACCAATATCGCCAGAAGCTATCCCAGTTTGTTTTTGATTTTGTATTTCAATGTCAGTTACAGGTCCCACATAGCCAATAATGTGTGCCATATTCACACCAAAAGGTTTAGGAATATCTCTAATAGCAATTAGTTCTGCACTAACTCCTGGAAACAAAGTTCTTTGCTCCATAATTTCCAGTGCAACTACGTTGGAAACATCCTGGGCAATTGGGATGGGTTGAAACAAAGATCCAGACCAACAAATAGGTGGTTTCTTGGCTCCTTTTGCACCACATGCAGTTAAGCGATCTCTTATATCGTTTTCGGAAATTTTTAAACTTTGTGCAAGCCTCGTTATCACTGCAGCACCTTTATCTTCAGTATTTTCCATAATTCTGGTATTAACACTTACTATCAGAGTTGATTTATTTGAGACAACTGGCCGACCAACTTGATCAAGGATTAAGCCTCTAACAGGTTGGGCATAAATTTCTCTAAAGGCGTTTCTTTGCGAAGCTTTTACGAAGTTTTCCCCAGTATTTATTTGAATATAAAACAATCTGCCAACCAAAGTAATCATCAAGGACAAGAATATTATTCTGATAATTTTTAATCTGATTAAAGTTTTGTCATTCATTTCCTATTGCATCCTTAATTCATCTGATCTTGATACCGGCCCAAGTCGTCGATCAAGAAGTGCGATAGTTGGATACACAAATATTGCTAAACCACCGGCATAAATTCCTTGGGTCAAAAAATTGGTTGAAAAATTAACTAAGGAAAGATCATTTCCTGCAAAAACTGCCCAGATACTTCTTAATAAGAAAAACGTGGTAGCAGCCACACTAGATATCACGAGTGGTCTGAGCAAAGACTTACTTGACCCACTGCCAATTATTCCAATGCCATACCCAATTAAAGCCAACAGAATTGAGGCGATTCCCATTAAATGATTTCCCGGAGGGGCCACATCAATTAAAAATCCTGCTATAAATCCAGCAATCGCACCCACAGCTGGGCCTTTGGTAATTGCCCAACATGACACAACCACAATTACTAAATCAGGGGTGGAACCTGGCAAAGACAGTCTTGCAAAAAATGTTGGTTGAAAAATAACTGCCACAAAAATCGTGATACTTAAGGCAACGTATTTATAAGCGTTCATTAATTTTCACTCGGAGTAGTAGCAGGACTAGTTGAAACAATTGGCGTTGGCACAAAAGGTATTGGTGGTAAAAGTGAATCTCTGGGATCTATTCGAGGTCTTTCAACAATGACGCTGACCAAATCAAGGGTGGAAAGTTTTACATAAGGTTTAACTTTCGCACTTTTAGTGAGCAACCCTGGTGAAGATTTAACACTTATCACTTCACCAATTGGTACTCCAGAAACAAATGGTTTTCCACCATTTGAACCCCAAGTAACTATTCGATCACCTTGGTTAATTTCAGCTAAAGGATCAAATATTTCGAATTCAAGTTCTCCAGGCAAACCATTTCCGCTCACAAAACCTAGTTCAGATTTTCCACCAATTCTGGCCCCAACTTTGCTTGATGGATCTGCTAGCAGTGCAACTAAAGTTGTTGACTCCGCAACTGAAATTGTTCGTCCAACTAAACCTTGTCCAGAAATAACTGTCATATCTTCAGTGATTCCATCAATCGCGCCAACATCAAGTGAAACTGTCCAGGAATAATCCTGCCCCGCACCAATTGCTATAACCCGAGCAGGAACTATCTCATAGGTACCAAGACCGGCAATTTTTAAAAGCGCATCTAATTCTGCTGCTCTTCTTCTAACTTCATCTGTGTTAGCCAGTTTTTCTTTTAAATCCAAATTTTCTGATTCTAAGTCTTTAACTAATTCTCGAGCAGTATTTATTTCTCTCCAAGTTGAACCAAAATTCTGAATAGAGTCAGTAAATGATCTGGCCGATTTCTGAAAAGGTGAAACAATATTTGCAGTATTGATTCTAATTGAATTTGTGAAACCAAACCCAGAATTTCTTAATTCAAGTGCAACTAAAGTTAATGACAAGAGCATCAAAACTGACAGCACAGTTCTAATTCGAGTAGAATCTTTCACGGCAAAATCAGCCGATCTAACCGGTTAACCGCGTGGTTCTGAGATCAATACTTGCTGTAGAGCCTCAAACTCTTCAATGCATTTTCCTGAACCCATAACAACACAATTCAGAGGCTGTTCAGCGATGGTAACTGGCATGCCAGTTTCGTGTCTGAAACGTTCAGCTAAACCTTTCAGTAGAGCTCCTCCTCCAGTTAACACAATGCCACGATCCATGATGTCACCGCAAAGCTCAGGTGGAGTTCTATCAAGTGTGGTTTTAACTGCATCAACAATTCTTGTTAATGGTTCATCTAATGCTCTTCTTATTTCTTCAGCGGTCACAACAATTGTTCTAGGTAAACCTGTTACAAGATCGCGACCACGTAATTCTGCTGAACTTTCATCTGGAACAGGAAAAGCTGTACCAACTGTAGTTTTAATTTCTTCTGCAGTTCTTTCACCAAGCATTAAAGAATATTCTTTCTTCACAAACTGAATTAAGGCATCATCCAATTCATCACCACCGGTACGAATTGAAAGTGAAGTCACTACACCTCCTAGGGAAATAACAGCAACCTCTGTAGTTCCACCACCAATATCAACAACCATATTTCCAGTCGGTTCATGAATGGGAAGTCCTGCACCAATTGCTGCTGCCATTGGTTCTTCAATTATGTAAACTTTGCGAGCACCTGCTGCGTAACCTGCATCTTTAACTGCACGTTGTTCAACACCAGTTATTCCACTTGGCACACAAACCACAAGTCTAGGTTTTGCTAAGAATCTACGTTTATGAACTTTTTGAATAAAGTAGCGAAGCATTCTTTCAGTGGTATCAAAATCTGCAATCACGCCATCTTTAAGGGGACGAATGGCAACAATATTTCCAGGAGTACGACCAACCATTCGTCTGGCTTCTGTACCAACTGCAACAATTCCGCCTGTGTTCTGATTTATGGCAACTACGGAAGGTTCATTTAACACAATGCCGCGACCTCGTTCGTAAACCAAAGTATTTGCGGTACCAAGATCTACTGCTAAGTCTCGTCCTAAGAACCCTCTACTAAAACTTGCCACTTATGTCCTCTTTATATTTGTTGGTGATTCACTACTTATATTACGCTTTGTTACTTCAAGCCTGGAAAGAAGAGTGCGATCTCTCGTGCAGCAGACTCAGGAGAGTCTGAACCGTGAGTAACGTTGGTTTGAGTTTCAGTCGCAAAGTCTCCTCTTATGGTTCCAGGTAAAGCGTTAGCTGGATTTGTTGCACCCATCATTTGGCGCCATCCCGCAATTACATTTGGCCCTTCGATCACAACTGCTAAGAGTGACGAAGAAGTAATAAATGAAACTAAATCTTTAAAAAATGGTTTTCCATCATGTTCGGCATAATGAGTTGCTGCTGTTTTTTCATCAAGTTTTCTTAATTCTAAGGCGACTATTTTCCAGCCCTTAGTTTCTATTCTTTTTAAAACTTCACCTATAAGTCCACGTTTAACACCATCTGGCTTTACTAAGACTAGTGAACGTTCAGTCACAAATTTTCCTTCCAATATATTTCAATATTTATATGCTACTAAGACCAGGCATTCAGGTTTTATTTGATGCCTTTAACTCATCAGTTCTGCGCCCAATTCTGAGTGCTGCTATCCACAGACCCAAGAAAATCAGCCCTAACACAAACATCCAACTGACAACAAACCCTGAGCCAATCAAAACGATTTGAGTTAAGTACCCCACATAGATTCCATATTTTTTACTCAACGTACCCATGGCAAAAATTGCTAAAAAGATTTGAGTAAGCGATATCGCGATAATGGTCGAATTGTTAATACTAGATTCCTGCAAAGCTACTGGAATAAAAAGGAATGAAACAATTATTTCAAAAGCTAAAACAGATGATCCCAAAGTTCTCATTTATTCAGACCTCCTTTAATTAATAACCCTATTTCTCCTGCTAGTACTACAGATCCAAGTGCAATAATTCCGGCAGAATTTCCTAAATCTTTGGCTATATCAATCGCTAATTTTATTGCTTCTGCAGAATTATCGCTTGATTCTATTCTTGTTGCAAATTGAGATATGTTTTTTACTTTTTTAGCCAAGTCAACAACTGATAATGCTCTAGCAGAGTTTGTCTGCGTCAAGATTACCACTTGGGCAAATCCCTTAAGTTCTTCCAAAATTTGATTAACATCTTTATCTCCCATAAAAGCCAGAATCAAAATTAAATTATCAAATTGAAAAGATTCAGTTATACCTTGTTTGGTTGCCTTTATCCCGGAAGGATTATGAGCTGCGTCAATAACAATTGTGGGATTTCTTTTCAAAATTTGTAGTCTACCTGGTGAACTAAATTCTGCAAATGCTTCTTGGACTAAATCATGATCTATTTGTCGATCCAAGAATGCTTCAACTGCAGTAAGTGAAACTGCAGCATTTGATGCTTGATGTTTTCCGAAAAGTGGTAAGAAAAGTTCACTGTGTGTTCCATAAGGATTAGCGATTGTTAATTGTTGACCACCGATGCCAACAGATCTTTCAAGCACATCTAATTCAATGCCTTCACGCATTATTGGTGAATTATTCTCTATTGCTTTTGCTAAAATAATTTTCGCTGCATCTTTACTTTGGTTAGAAACAATTACCGGAATATTTTCTTTTATAATTCCTGTTTTCTCTAAAGCAATTTTTTCTACAGTGTTTCCCAAATATTCTTGGTGGTCTAAGTCAATTGGGGTAATTACTGAAACCATGGGAGTCAAAACATTTGTGGCATCCCACCTGCCACCCATTCCGACTTCTAACGAAATTACATCAACCGGTGTATCTGAAAATGAAACAAAAGCCATAGCTGTCAAAACTTCAAAAAATGTTACTGATCCCCCCGGTATTTTTTCATCCACGATCTCAAGAAAAGGTTCCACTTGATTAAAAACTTCTTCAAAGTTTTTTACACTTATTGGTTCACTATCAATTGAAATTCTTTCGCGAGGATGAACCAAATGCGGACTTGTGTAGAGTCCTGTTCTTAAATCCAAAGATCTTAACAATCTTTCGATCATGCGCGAAGTACTAGTTTTTCCATTCGTTCCAGCAATATGTATAGCCTTCAAACCATCTTGGGGGTTTCCCAGATAATCCAATAAAAGTTTGATTCGATCCAATGATGGATTAATTTTGTTCTCGGGCCAGCGCGAAGCTAGTGCTGACATGACGTCTGAATTGACCATGATTTTTTCAATCTTATGTATTGCATAAGATTGCGACCATGACTGAATCTGCTCGTTACCCACGCGTACCAGAAAAACCTGTCCTAGACGGAGTGGAAGACAAGTGGGGTAATTCTTGGGTTAAAAATAAAACTTTCGCTTTTGACAAAACAGCTACAAAAGAATCTGTCTATTCCATCGATACCCCACCTCCAACAGTTAGTGGTTCACTTCACGTTGGCCATGTATTTTCATACACACATACAGATTTGATTGCTCGTTATCAAAGAATGACGGGTAAGAAAGTTTTTTATCCTATCGGTTGGGATGACAATGGTTTACCAACTGAACGAAGAGTGCAAAACTATTTTGGGGTTCGCTGCGAACCTTCACTTCCTTTTGACGCAAATTTTGCCCCACCTAATGAACCTGGGGAAAAACAAATACCAATTTCTCGAAAAAACTTTGTGGAGTTATGCGAAAAATTAACTCTTGAGGATGAAAAGGTTTTTGAATCCCTTTTCCAAACTTTAGGTCTTTCCATTGACTGGAATTACACCTATCAAACAATTGACAAACGAGCTCGCACAGTTTCGCAACGTGCTTTCTTAAGAAACTTAAAACGTGGAGAGGCATACCAATCTGAAGCACCAACCCTTTGGGATGTGACATTTAAAACTGCAGTTGCTCAAGCAGAATTAGAAGACAGGGAAAGACCAGGAGCGTTTCACAAAATTGCGTTTAAGAAACAAAACGGGCAACCGGTTTACATCGAAACCACTCGACCAGAATTGTTGGCTTCTTGTGTCGCACTGGTCGCAAATCCAGATGATGATCGCTACAAGGAATTATTTGGAAAAACTGTAGTCACTCCACTTTTTGAAGTTGAAGTTCCAGTTGTGGCACATCACTTAGCTGATCCTGAAAAAGGTAGTGGGATTGCCATGATTTGTACGTTTGGTGATTTAACAGATGTGATTTGGTGGAGAGAATTTAATTTGCCGACCAGAGGATTAATTGGCTGGGATGGTCGCATAGTGGCTGAAAATCCTGAGTGGATTAAAACCGAAAAAGCTAAACAGATATTTGAAAAAATTATTGGTAAAACTTCTCACACTGCCAGAGAAGTTTTGGTTGCAGAATTAAAGGCAAGTGGAGAATTGATTGGTGATCCAAAACCAATCACTCACGCAGTTAAGTTCTTTGAAAAAGGTGATAAACCCTTAGAAATCGTGACCACTAGACAGTGGTACATCAGAAATGGTGGACGCGATGCGGCGTTAAGGACAAAGTTATTAAGCCGAGGAGCTGAACTTAAGTGGCATCCTGAATATATGAAAGTGAGATATGAGAATTGGGTTGAAGGTTTAAATGGCGACTGGTTAATCTCACGTCAAAGATTCTTTGGTGTGCCACTTCCCCTTTGGTACAAATTGGATGCAAATGGAAATCCTGACTATGACCAAATAATTGTTCCTGAGGAAAATCAATTACCAATTGATCCTCAAAGTGAAGTACCACAAGGATTTAATGAATCCCAAAGAAATAAACCAAATGGTTTTATGGGTGATCCTGATGTTATGGATACTTGGGCAACATCATCATTGACTCCCCAAATAGCAGCTTCCTGGGAATTAGATAACGATCTTTTTAATCGAGTTTTCCCAATGGATTTGCGTCCTCAATCACACGAAATCATTAGAACATGGTTGTTTTCAACAGTGGTGAGAAGTCATTTAGAAGAAAATTCTTTGCCGTGGAAAAACACCAGCATTAGTGGTTGGATTCTTGATCCAGATAGAAAGAAAATGAGTAAATCAAAAGGCAATGTGGTAACCCCAATTGATTTACTAGAAGAGTACGGATCTGATGCTGTTAGATATTGGGCTGCCATGGGCAGACCTGGAACAGATACCGCATTTGACACCGGTCAAATGAAAATTGGAAAACGTCTTGCTATAAAAATACTTAATGCAAGTAAATTTAGCTTAAGTCTTAATGCCACGCTCAATAAATCTGATGTAACTCAAGATGTGGACCATGCGTTACTTAATAAATTAGCTCAAGTGGTTGAAAGTGCTACAAATTCATTTGAAAAATATGACTACACCCGAGCTTTAGAATTAACCGAAACATTCTTTTGGTCATTCACCGATGATTATGTGGAACTTGTTAAAGAGCGCACCTACGGAAATCAAGGCGAAGTTGCGGCTAAATCTGCACGAGCTGCGCTGGGTTTAACTACCCACACATTATTAAGACTTTTTGCTCCTTTCATTCCGTTTGTAACCGAAGAAGTTTGGTCCTGGTGGCAAGAGGGATCTATCCACTTAACAACCTGGCCTCAGGCACAAGAGGTGCTAACTAATCAAGCAATTGGTATAGAGGCTTTAAATAATGTGACCTGGATTCTTGGTGAGGTTAGAAAAGTGAAAACCGAAAACAAACAATCTATGAAAGCTGAAGTTAAATCACTGGAAGTATGGGCTAAAACTGAGGTTATTGATCAAGTAAAATCTGCCCAAAAAGATCTGCTAGCCGCCGGCAATATCAAAGAATTGATACTTAACGTTTCAGATACCGAGATAAAAGTTAAAGTTGAACTAGCTTAAAATATTTTTAAGCTGATTTTTCTTCAGGTTCAGTTACTTCTTTTCTAGGCACTAGCGTTGGATTAACATTATTCAAAACTGTGTCGCGATTCACCACAACTTTGCCGATATCTGCTCTGCTAGGAACGTCATACATCACATTTAACAAAACTTCTTCCATAATGGCGCGAAGTCCTCTGGCCCCAGTTCCTCTTAAATGAGCTAACTCTGCAACCGCACGAAGTGCATCTTCAGAAATTTCTAATTCAACATTGTCTAAACCAAATAATCTTTCATATTGGCGAACCAAAGCATTCTTTGGTTCAACTAACACTTGCATTAAAGCTTCTTCACTTAATGCTGTAACACTGGTAATAACGGGCAGACGACCAATAAATTCTGGAATCATGCCAAATTTCAAAAGATCCTCAGGCATTACTTTGCTAAAAATATCTCCAGGGTTAGTGTTTTCTTCAGCACTGAAATCTGCTGTGAAGCCTAAAGATTTTCTACCAATTCTTGAATCAATAATTTTATCTAATCCGGCAAAAGCACCACCCACAATGAAAAGCACATTGCTGGTATCAATTTGTATAAATTCTTGATGCGGATGTTTTCTGCCTCCCTGTGGCGGCACTGAAGCAGTAGTTCCTTCCAAAATTTTCAACAACGCCTGTTGCACACCTTCACCACTCACGTCACGAGTAATAGATGGGTTTTCACTTTTTCGAGCAATTTTATCAATTTCGTCAATATAAATAATTCCTGTTTCTGCTTTTTTAACATCGTAATCTGCTGCTTGAATTAGTTTTAACAAAATATTCTCAACATCTTCACCTACATACCCAGCTTCAGTTAAAGCAGTGGCATCAGCAATAGCAAAAGGAACATTTAATAATCTAGCTAAAGTTTGTGCCAATAATGTTTTTCCCGAACCAGTTGGTCCCAATAACAAAATATTTGATTTTGCTAATTCCACCAAATCATCTTTTGGTCTATCAGTGGCACCTGCTTGCACACGTTTGTAATGGTTATAGACCGCAACCGATAAAGATTTTTTGGCATGCTCTTGACCAATAACATAATTATTTAGAAACGCATAAATTTCTTTAGGTTTAGGTAATTCTTCAAAGGGTAAATCTGTTGTTTCTTGTAA
>Ga0187844_10000256_pt1 | contig 40847 bp, 36 predicted proteins | sample SpaLakP09_SKY_50_FD_134517 | JGI IMG/M metagenome (GOLD analysis project Ga0187844, IMG submission 134517) | Oligotrophic lake water microbial communities from Sparkling Lake, Wisconsin, USA - SP09_SKY_50 | ecosystem: Environmental > Aquatic > Freshwater > Lake | place: USA: Sparkling Lake... | reverse complement strand
GACCTGATCCTGATGGCGACGACGCGCGGCATTCCGCAGATGTTCTACGGGACCGAGATGCTGATCCAGGGACCGAAGGAGCGCACCGACGGCGTGCTGCGCGCGGACATGCCGGGCGGCTGGACGGGCGACAAGGTGAATGCGTTCACGGGCACGGGACTCACGGACGGCCAGCGCGACATGCAGCACCTCGTGCGCACGCTGTTCAACTGGCGCAAGACCAGTTCAGCCGTCAAATACGGCAAGCTGACCCACTACCTCCCCAGTGACGGCCACTACGTCTATTTCCGCCACGACGGCAAGCAGACGGTGATGGTCGTGCTGAACAAGAATCCACACGCCACGCAGCTGGACCTGTCGCGCTTTACGGGCATGGTCAAGGATGCGCGCCAGGGCCGCAACGTGCTGACCGGGGCTGCCGTCGACCTGCGCGCGCCGCTGGCGCTGCCGGCCATGACGTCTGTCGTGGTCGAGTGGTGACGGCGTTTCAATCGACCGCGCAGATGCCCGCACCCGTGCGCGCGAGCATCTGCCCGATCTGCGCGGCCGCGCACGGCCGGCCGTACAGATAGCCCTGCGACTTGTCGCAGCCGTGTGCGCGCAGGAAGTCGTGCTGTTCCTGCGTCTCGATGCCCTCGGCCACGATCTCCATTTTCAGGCTTCGGGCCATCGCGATGATCGCGCGCGTGATGGCCGCGTCTTCCGGATCCTGCGGCAGGCCGCGCACGAAGCTGCGGTCCACCTTCAGCGCGCGCACGGGGAAGGTCTTCAGGTAGCTCATCGACGAATAGCCTGTGCCGAAGTCGTCGATCGCGAGCTGGATGCCGGCGTCCGTCAGCGCGTGCAGGCGGTCGACGATGTCGCTGGAGGCGTCCATCAGCATGCTCTCCGTCAGTTCCAGTTCGAGCCAGCATGGGTCGACGTCGGCCTCGCGCAGCGTCGCCAGCACGGCGGCGACCAGGTTGTTTTCCTTGAGCTGGCGGCCGGACAGGTTGACGGCGACGCGGAGAGAATAGCCTTGCGCGTGCCACCGCTTCAGGTCGCGGCATGCTTCGCGCAGTACCCATTCGCCGATCGGCACGATGAGGCCCGTGTCCTCGGCGACGGGGATGAAGTCGTTGGGGCTGACCATGCCCAGCTGCGGATGGATCCAGCGGATCAGCGCTTCGACACCCACGATGTCGCCCGTCTCGAGGTCGACCTGCGGCTGGTAGTGCAGCACGAACTCGTCGCGTTCCAGCGCGCGCCGCAGGTTGTTGTCCAGCTTGAAGCGTTTATGGGCGTTGTCGCGCATGCTTGGCGTGAACGTGCGCCACGCGTTCTTGCCGCCGTTCTTCGCGTAGTACATCGCGGTGTCGGCGTATTTCAGCAGCGCGTGCATGTCGGTCGCGTCGTCCGGATACACGCTGATGCCGATGGACGCGCCGATGTGGATGTCGTGGCCGTGGATGTGGATCGGGTCGGCCAGCTTGACCAGGCATTTTTCCGCGATCAGCGACGCGACGCCGACCTGGCTCACGTTCTCGAGGATGATGCCGAATTCGTCGCCGCCGATCCGCGACAGGACGTCGCCAAAGCGCAGCGTCTCCGACAACCGGCGCGACACGAGGCGCAGCAGTTCGTCGCCGATGTCGTGGCCGAGCGTGTCGTTGACGGTCTTGAAGTCATCCAGGTCGATGAACATCAGGATCGTGCGCTCGTCGAACTTGCGGGCGCGCGCGAGGACCGATTCCAGCCGTTCGTTGAAGAAGTGGCGATTGTTGAGCTGCGTGACGGGATCGTAGTGCGCCAGCCGGTCCAGCTTGACCTCGATGCGCTTGCGTTCGTTGATCTCCGCCTCCAGTTCCAGTTCGCGCTTCTGGATGCGGTCCAGCATGCCGTTGAACGTGCGCGCCAGGATGCCGATGTCCGCCGCCTGCGACACCTCGGCGCGCAGCGAATAATCGCCTTGCCGCGAGATCTGCTCGCTCACCGCCGACAGCGCGCGGATCGGGGCCGTGAAATAGCGCTGCAGGCGCGACAGCGCGTAGTACGACAGGCTGAGCAGGGCCAGGGACATCGGCAGCGCCAGCGCGAGGTACAGCGCGAGCTGGTGGTACACGCTCGTCACGCTGCTGCGCACGACCACGGTGCCGAGCAGGCGGTTGCCGACCTGGATCCGGCGCGTGACGCTGACGCCGCGCACGTCCACCACCGTCTCCCGCGCGCGTGCGTCGTGCGCGCCGGGTGGCGAGTCCGGATCGCGCACGAAGGTGACGAACGCCTTGCCCTTCGCGTCGTAGGCGACGGCCGACTGCACGTCCGGCGCCACCCGTAGGGCGGACAGGATGTCGCCGGCCGCCTCGGCGTCGGCGAATGCCATGGCAGCCGTCAGGTTCTCGCCCACCATCGTCGCCTGCGACTGCGTCTGCCGCACCAGCGCGGCCGTGAAGAAGTACAGCTGGATGCCGATCAGGAACAGCGTCGACAGCAGCATCACGCCGCCGCTCGTGACGAGGTAGGTCCATTTGAGCTTGGTGCTCAGGGCCTGCCGGTTGATCCATTCGATGAGTTGTTCCATGCGGGCCGTCCGGTCTAATAGATGGCGCGCGCCAGCCGCAGCACCTTCGAGCTGAGCACGACGCCGGCGCCGCGTGCTGCGGCGCCATTGAATTCGAAGGCGATGCGCCGGTCGTCCAGCACCAGTTCGAGCATCACGCCCTTGCGCGCGGCGCCCCGGGTATCCGCGATCGTCAGCACGCCGGCCGCACGGGCGCTGTCGGCGAGTGCCGGCATATCGTCCGCCTCGGACGCGCTGATGTACAGGATGTGGCATTGCATCAGCGCCTCCGGGCCCGAACGCGGATACACGATGGACAGGCGCGCATTCCCCAGCGGCCTGCCTTCCAGCGTGGCGAGCGCGCCGCCGAACGGATCGCGCCCCAGCACGCACAGGCGCACGACACCGTTCATGTTCGGCAGGGTACTGAACTGCACGATGTTGTAGATGAACGCCGCCTTGGCCGCGTATTCGTCGGCGGCCTGGGCCTGAGCCTGGGCAGCTGCCGGCAGCAGCAGGCAACCACGGAGCAGGAAGCGCGCGAGGCTGGGCGGCATCATCGTCAGAACCGGACCATTGCCATGAGGCGCAGCGTGCGGCCATCCTGGCGGATGGCGTCGAGACGGCGCGGCGGCGTGCTGTTGTCGTAGTGTTCCTCGCTGGCGGAATCGGCGTAACGCCTGGCGAAGACGTTGAGCACGCCGGCGGACAGTTCCACGTGCGATCCCGCCAGGGTGCCGACGAGGTTCAGGTCGACGACGCCGAAACCGCCCACTTCGCCACCTTGCACCGTGCGGCGCCGGCTCGTGAAGCGGTACTCGGCGTACGCGCGCAGGTGGTCGCCGAGCGGCGGCAGCGTGGTGTTCAGCTTGAGCAGCCGACGCGGCGAATTGGGCAGCCAGGCGCCATCGACGTCGTTGCGCGCCGACTGCACGTTCGCGCTGCCCTTGAGCGCGCCGCCGTCCTCGCGCAGCCATTCCGCTTCCAGTTCGATGCCCGTGGCGCGGGCGGCGTCGATGTTCGAGAAGACCAGCATGCCGTTGACCGGATCGGTGGCCAGCGCCAGCATGTCGCGCATGCGGTACTGGAAGACGGACGCGGTGGCGCGGAAGCGGTCGGTCGGAAAATATTCGGCGATCAGTTCATAGGTCTTGATGCGTTCCGAACGCAGCGCGGGATTCGCCCGGAAATCGAACGTGTAATAGCGCTCGTAGGCGTTGGCGGAGCGGAAGGCCGTGCCGTACAAGGCCTTGAGCGAGACCTGGCCCGTTGTCTTGTAGAGCAGGGCCACGCGCGGATTGGTCGTGGCGCCGCCTTCGGAATCGTAGTCGTGACGCACGCCCGTGTTCACGATGACGCTCGGGCCGAGCCGCATCTCGTCCTGCAGGTAGACGGCGGCCTGACGCTTGGGCGCGGCGACGTCGAGGTTGAGCCGGTACGGCGCGACGTCGTAGTTCGACATCTGCCGCTTGCTGTCGCGCGTGTATTCCGCGCCGGCGATGAGCTTGTGACCGGGCAGGGCGCTGCTGATGGCACGCATCTCCGCGCCGCTGCCGAGGCTTGTGGCCGTATCGACGCTGTACGTCGTGCCGGCGCCCGCCGGTTCGGTGACGTTGATGCTCCGGTAGCGGTAGCGCGCGACGCTCACGCCGGCGAACAGGTCGAGCGTGTCCGAGACGGCGCGGTGCCAGGACAGGGCGGCGCCCGCGTATTCGTCCAGCGACAAGCTGCGCGGATCGTTGAACTGCTGGCCGTAGGACGCCGTCGGGATCCCTTTCGTGCGGCTGCCGAAATACGCCTCGGCCACGATGCCGCCCGTGCTCAGTTTCGCGAACAGCCGGTGGTAGCGGTCGTAGTCGAGCCCGCGGGCGATACCGTGGCTGGCCGCATCGTCGAATTCGGGAAAGTACAGGTCGCGCCCGGGGCTGTCGTACGCCGATGCGCCCAGCAGCAGCTCGGTGCCGCCCGGCGTCCCGCGGCCGTACGTGTTGCGGACTTCGCGCCCCCGGCCCGTGAACCTGCCGACGGTGATGGTCTGTCCCTTGAGTGCCGCGCCGCTTTTCGTGATCACGTTCACCACGCCGAAGAACGCGCTGCTGCCGTAGATGGCGGAGCCGGGTCCCGGCACGAATTCGACGCGGTCGATGAGGGCCAGGTCGATGGGGAATTCGGTGCCGATGGCGCCCTGGTCGTAGACGACGTCGTTCAGGCGCCGGCCGTCGATCAGGATCAGCAGCCGCGTATTCAGGTCGCCCGGATTGCCCAGGCCGCGAATGTTCGCATAGTTATAGTTGCGGTCATAGGACACCGTCATGCCGGGCACGCTCTGCAGGACGTCCGTGAGCGTGCGGTAGCCGCGCAGGCGGATATCCTCGGCCGTGATCACGGTCACGGACGACGGCGCCTCGCTGATCTTTTGCGGAATCTTCGATGCCGTGACGACCTCGAGGTTGAGCAATTGTTCGAGGGGGAGGGCATTCAGGTCGGGACCCTGCTGTGCCAACGCGCCGGCCTGGAGTCCGGCGGCCAGCAGGCCGAGTGCACGCGACAGGTGGCGGGACGGAGACGTTTCCTTGTTCAACAACATGGCAGGTCCTGGAGGGAATGCTTGGCAGAGCGCCCGAGCGGCCCAGTGTAAGGACGTGCAAGAGGGAATTTGTTGACTAGAACCAATTAATTGGCCAGTGCAACTGATTCCGAGGGGAGGGATAGGAAAAATCTCACAGCGAACCAGAAAAGCAAAAAGCCCATGAACCGGAGTTCATGGGCTTTCTGGGTAATACTGGTAGGCCGTGCGGGGCTCGAACCTGCGACCAACGGATTAAAAGTCCGCTGCTCTACCAACTGAGCTAACGACCCGACGGGCAGGATTATAGCGGCTCATCGGCACATGGCCAAGTGCTTTCGTGAAAATTGGCAACAATTGTTGGACTGGACGAGCAGATGGCCGGCACGCGGGACGCATCCTGGATGCCGCATGAGCATTGATTTCCGGTATGATCAATTGATTTTCAGACATTGATCCACGCCGTGATCCCGACCGACTCCGATACCGCCAACGACCTCTCCCTGCGCGCCCTGAATCTCGTCAACAGCGGGATCATCGTGCTCGACGTCCACCACAAGATCGTGCTCTGGAACGGCTGGATGGTGCCCCGTTCCGCGCGCGCCGCCGCGCGCGTGCGCGAGCGCTCGCTGTTCGAGGTGTTCCCCGAACTGCGCGGTTCGCGCGTCGAGGCAGCCGTGCTGGCGGCGCTCAGCGATGGCGCGAGCACGGTCATCCCGCAAACGGAAAGCCGCGCGCCATTCCCCCTGCGCGAGGCCGGCAGCTTCGACGGGCCGCGCATCGACCAGGCCGTTACGGTGACGCCGTTCCGCGATGGCGAGCAGCGCTATTGCATGATCGAGATCCGCGACGTCAGCGGCGCCATGGAACGCGAAAAGCGTCTCCTCGACCACGCCGAATCGCTGCGCGCCCGGTCGTACGTCGACGGCCTGACCGGGATCGCCAACCGCCGCTACTTCGACGTCGCGCTGGACCGCGAACTGCGCCGCGCGCAACGCGTGAAGGGCGAGCTCTCGTTGCTGCTGATCGACATCGATTCCTTCAAGGCCTACAACGACCACTTCGGCCACCAGCAGGGCGACACTTGCCTGTCCACCGTGGCCCAGGCCCTCGCTGCCAAACTCAAGCGCCCAGCCGACGTGGCGGCACGCTATGGTGGCGAGGAATTCGCGGCGATCCTGCCGGACACGTCGCTCGAGCAGGCCAGGCTGCACGCCAACGCGATTCGCGAACACGTGGCCGGGTTGGCGCTGCAGCACGCGCCCGCAGCCCACTGGCCGATGGTCACGTTGAGCATCGGTGTCGCAAGCTTTGATCGCGAACGCCTGCATGAGGTTCCCGCACTGATCGAGGCGGCGGACAAGGCCTTGTATGCGGCAAAGCGTGGCGGCCGCAATCGTGTCGTGGTAGACGGCGACGCAGCGGCTTGAACATATTCAGCACGTCGCAACGACGTGCATATCCGACCATCGCGCCACGCATAGCGATACGGGAAGCGGCCCGTCGCCGGCCAGTGCGTGTCATTTCGCATCGATCTGATTTATCGTAAATACAGACTGTTTCGTGATGCGGCGCCCGCCGCCCTTGTGGCTGCCAACCGGCGCCCTAGACTGAAGTGCCGCCGCCGGCCAGACCCGTACCGCGGCACCGTCCATCACTGAAGGAGTCATCATGCGTCCGCTTCCCTTTGCACTATCCGCATCCCTGCTGTTGTTCGCGCCCGGTGCCGGCGCGCAGTCGGGGAATTATCCGATCAACGCCGACGCGCAGATCTCGCGCGTCGAGGTAACCGCGCAGCCGCGCGCGGCATTCCGCATCTGGGACTACCAGGCCGAGGAGGTCAGCGGCAAATACGAGCTGTCGAACGGCTGGCGCCTGAAGGTGCAGCCGGCACGCGACGGCATCGTCGCGCAGATCGACAAGCAGCATCCGATGCGCCTCATCGCGCAATCGCCCGACCGTTTCGTTTCGCGCGACGGCAACGTGATCATGGAATTCAACAAGGGCGACACACGCGAGGACATGATGATGAGCTATGTGCCGAGCGACGTTGCCGATCCGCGCATGGCGCAAATAATCGTCGTCACGGCGAAGATGGCGCAGCGCTGACGGCGCCGCCGGTTCAGCGCGGCGACACGTGCCCGTGCCGCCGGATCCGCAGCGCCAGCAATACCAGCCACACGGCGCCGACCACCTGGGCGAACACGTCGCCGCTGCGGCTGTAGACCGTGCCGCCGCGCCCCGTCGGCAGGTCGCCCACGAGCATGCCGGGGGCGTCCGCCGTGCGGCGTTCGGCGACGATGCGGCCGTGCGCATCGCTCAGCGTCATCAGGCCTTGCGAGGCCGAGCGCGCCAACGCGAATCCGTTTTCGACGCCGCGCACGACCGCCATCCGTCCATGCAGGTACGCGTCGCGGTCGAAGTCCCACGCGGGCACGAGCATCAGGCCGACGTCGCGCCGGCCGTACAGCCGCAGGTCCTGGGCGAAATCCATGTCCTTGCAGATGGCGATGCCGGTGGGCAGAGTACCCAGCCGCGTCACCAGTTCGGCCGTCCCCCGCACGTAGTCCTCCTCGTAGCCCGGCACCATGCGTTTCTTCAGGTAGGTCTGCACGGGCGCGCCGGGCTGGTACAGCGCGGCGACGTTCAGCCGGCGTCCCTGCGGCGCCGGGCCGTCGAGACCGGCAACGACGATGCTCCCCGCCGGGGGGGCGAGGACGGTGCCGGTGGCCAGGATCTTTTCCGGCACGACGATTGCCGCCGGCGCGTGCGCTGCCGCCGCGGCGATCTGGCGCGCGAACGCGGCCGCGATTTCCGGCGCCACCTCCGGATGACCGATCACGCGGCCGGCGTGGCGGTCGTCGCTCAGCAGCGCGATGCGGACGACCGGACCCGCCGGTTGTGCCAGTTGCCAGAAACCGTATGCCAGGGCCGCGAGCACCGGCACCGACCACGCCAGCGTTCCCGTCGCGTCGCGTGGCTTGACACAGAGGACGGCAACCCCGGCGGGGATCACGGCCGCGAGGAAGGACAGGCCCGGCACGCCGGCCAGCGACGCCGTCTGCAGCAGCGGCAGGACGTCGACCAGGGTGTAGCCGAGCGCGAAGAAGCTGCCGTTCGGCGACACGAGGCCGTACAGGTAATCCACGGTCGTGATCGTCGTTGCGAACCCGAGCACGGCCAGGCCGGCGGGGAAGCGCTGGTACAGGGCGCGCATGAACAGGGCAGCGAGCATGAACACGAGCGCCTGGAGCACCGCGACGCCGTACACCATCGGAAGGAGCCGGCCATAGAACCACATGGGCCCGGCCTCGGCCATCCACCCTGCCACGAAGAGAAGGACCGCGGCGTCGCGCGCCCGCTGCGCCCGCAGGGCCAGTACCAGCAACGGCACGCAGGCGACGAGCGCCAGCCAGCCGAACTGCCCGGTGTCGCGGCCGACCGCGAGCAGAACGCCGCACAGCAGTGCGGCAAGGACGTTCCATCGCCTCATTCTTCTTCTCCCTTCAGATAGATCCGCGCCGCCGAGCGCAGGCACAGCGCCGTGAATTCGGTGCGCGACAGGTTGAACCGCCCGGAGCGGTGCAGGTCCACGAGCCCCTGCAGCACGCCCCACACGCCCATCGCCAGTTCCAGCGGCGGCCCCGCGCGCACGAGTCCCGCAGCCTGGCCTTCGGCGAGGCGTTGCGCGACGCCGCCGATGACGGGAGACCGTCCAGCCTCGAAATCTTCCGGATAGATACGTTCGGCGCGTGTCTTGAGCACGAAGGCGGCATCGAACAGCGCCGGCTCGTCCAATGCGAAATCGACGAACGCCGTCGCGAGGGCGTCGAATGCGGCCGGCAGCGGCAGGCCCGTCAATGCCTGGACACGGCGTTGCCACAGGTCGAGCGCATGGGCGCCCACGGCCTGCAGCAGGGCGGCCTTGTCGGCGAAATGGCGGTACACCGCCATCGGCGTGATGCCGGCCTTCTGGCCAACGGCGCGCAGGCTCAGCCCTTCAAGCCCGTTCGCTTCGAGTTCGCTGATGGCGACTGCCAGGATGCGTTCCTTGGTGGTCATGTATACACTGTATACATGCATTTACCACAACGCAAGCGATTCCGGACTCGCGCGTAAATACGCTGGTTGAACTTTTCCGACAGAGAGGTACTTCGTATTTACGGTCGTCGGGGAGGGCCGAGCAATGTATCGCAGACTATTAACGTACTTGCGAACACGCGTTGCGGCCGAGCGCAGCGAGCTCGAACTCAGGACGCTGCAAAACGCGCGCACGCTCGCCAACGGCTACGCCGGGCAGATCCAGCGCGCCGTCGACACGATCGAACAGACGGTCCGGTTCGTGAAATACGATTGGGAAGCCAGGCAGGGCGCCTTGCACCTGGGGTATGCGGACGAGCATGGCCTGTTTCTCGATGCGTCGCGCCTGCTCGTGGCCATCGTCGACGGCGAGGGCCGCGTGCTCACGTCGACCGCGCCGACGGGGCTGTCGCCGCCCGCCGTCGCCTATATCCTGCCCCGGGTACGCAGCGGCATGCCGGTCGCCTTCTTCGTCGACGAAGTCCCGGCCGAAGGACGCAACGGCCGCAAGCACCGCCTGCTGTTCTCATGGGAACTGTCCGACAGCGACGGCAGGTTCGCGGCCGCGGTCGTGGTCGCGGTCGACCCCGCGTATTTCACGACGGGCGAAGCGGACGCGATATTCCGCCAGGGCGGGCTCCTGGCCATCGTCGGCGACGACGGGCGCACGCGCGCGCTGCGCTCGGAAGGGCCGGCGGTCACCGTCCGCAAACCGGAATTCGTGCATGCGCCGCCGCTGCGGGTGTCGTCCGGCAGCGAACTGGTCGACGGACCGGCATGGTTCGGCGACGGCCGGCCGCGCTACGTCGGCTGGGAACACGTGGACCGGCGCGGTGTGAACGCGGTGGTGGGACTCGACCAGGAAACCGCCCTCGCGCCGTGGACCGCGATGCGCGCTGCGTGGATCAACACCGCGTGGGCGGGCACGGGAATCGTCCTGCTGTTCACGGTGCTCGCGATGAGCAATTCGGTGCGCCTCGCGCGGCGCGACCGCGACCTGCGCGTGATCCGCGACACGTACCGGATGGCCACCGAGGCCAGCAACGAAGGCTTCTACATGCTGCGGCCGCAGTGGGACGAGCAGGGCGAAGTGACCGACTTCGAGGTCATCGACTGCAACCGGCGCGCCGCGGAACTCGTGGCGTGCAGCCCCCGCGACCTGATCGGCAGGAAGGTCACGGCACTGTACGAAGGCGAGACGCTGCAGACGCGCATGGACAGCCTGCGCCGCGCGATGGAAACCGGCTACAACGAGGTGACGCTGGGCCGCCCGAAAGAGCACTTCCCGGCCAAGTGGGTGAACCTCAAGATGTTCCGCTATGGCGACAACCTCGCCGTCTCGGCGCGCGAGGTCACGGAAGACCGCGTGCACGAAGAGGAACTGCTCCGGCGCAGCAACGAAGACCCGCTCACGCGCCTGCCCAACCGCTACTGGGTCGAGGGCCACCTGCGCGACGCCATCGGCCGGGCCGAGAAGGAGGGCAAGATGTTCGCCCTGCTGTTCATCGACCTGGACGGGTTCAAGGCCATCAACGACACCTGGGGCCATGCCGCCGGCGACGAGCTGCTGTGCACGGCCGCGCACCGCCTGAAGGAAGCGGTCCGGCCGCACGATTGCGTGACGCGCTTCGGCGGCGACGAGTTCGTGATCGTGCTCGACAACATCGGCGACGCCCTCGACGCGGCCCAGGCGAGCGAGCGCATCCAGCGGGCCTTCCGCCGCAGCATCCGGCTGTCCTATGGCGAGTACGTGGTCGGCACGTCGATCGGCATCAGCCTGTTCCCCACGGACGGCAAGGAACCGCGCGCGCTGCTGCAGAATGCCGACGTCGCGATGTATTCGGCGAAGATGAACGAGCGGGGCAGCTACCGCTTCTTCGACGGCAGGTTCCACGACCAGTTGAAGGCGCGCCTGGAGCGCATCCGCGAGCTGCGCCACGCGTTGGCGGACGACCAGTTCGTCATGTACTACGAACCGCGCGTGAACCTTGCGGACGGCTCGATCACCAGCGCTGGAAGCGCTCGTGCGCTGGGTGCACCCGACGCGGGGCGTCGTCTCGCCTGCCGAATTCGTCCCCCTCGTCGAGGAAACGGGCCTCGTGCTCAAGCTCGGCGACCTCGTGATCGACAAGGTCTGTGCCCAGCTGGCCCGCTGGGCGAAGAACGGCGACAAGCTCGTGCCCGTATCGATCAACATTTCGCCGCGCCAGTTCAACGATACGGACGTCGCGCAGACGCTGCGGCGGGCACTCGAACAGCACGCGGTCGACCCGCGCCTGATCGAGGTCGAATTGACGGAGTCGTCCGTGATGAACGAGACGGCGTCGGTCGTGGGCGCGATCCACGCGATCCTCGCGACAGGGATCAAGGTGCTGCTGGACGATTTCGGCACCGGCTATTCGTCGCTGTCGCAGCTGTACAAGCTCAATTTCGACGGTCTCAAGATCGACCGCGCCTTCATCGTCCAGCTCGGCAAGACCGAGGGCGGGATCGTGATCGTCCGGGCGATCGTCACCATGGCGCGCGCGCTCGCGATGCGCGTGGTCGCGGAGGGTGTCGAGACGATGGAGCAGGTCGACTTGCTGCGCGCGCTCGATTGCGACGAGATCCAGGGCTGGCTCATTTCGAAGGCGATGCCGCCGGCGGCGTCGCAGCCGGTGGCGCGCAATTTCGTGCTGCAGGAGGCGTAGGGTTGCCATAGGGTTGCCAATAAGCAGGCGATGCCCGCAGCATGAATTCGATTGACGTCAACCAAGCTCCGAGGCAAGATGAGCGGGCTCGATTGGAATCGTTTCCAATCTTCGTCCCGGCATTGCCGCGGTTGCATTCCCGGGCACGTTCCGAGCAGCAAACGGCCGCATCGTTTGCTCGACATACCGATAATTACAACGGAGACTACATATGCCTGAACGTTTTCACGCCGCGCCGCTGGCGCGTGCATTCGCTGCCGTACTGGCACTGGCGGCTGGCGCCGCGACCGCACAACAATGCCCGAGCGCTAACCCCGTGTTCGCCGATGAGTTCAATGGAACTGCGGTGGATACGAATAAATGGGAACTGCAGACCGGCGATGGCTGCAGCTACGGTCTTTGCGGCTGGGGTAACAACGAGTTGCAGTCATATCAGACGGCGAATGCGACGGTCGCGAACGGCCTGCTCACCATCACCGCGAAGAAGCAGAGGGTGGGTTCGAAGTCCTATACCTCTGCACGGTTGCGCACGCTGAACCGTCCGAACGGCGGCCAATGGACGCATGGCCGCTTCGAGGCGCGCATCAAGATCCCGGGCGGGCACGGCATGTGGCCCGCGTTCTGGATGCTGCCGAATACCACGGTCGCCTGGCCGGCCAGCGGCGAGATCGATATCCAGGAAGCGACGGGGCAGAAATCCATGTACCAGCTCGGCTCCATCCACTATGGCCCCTCGAACGCCAACGCTCAGTTCCAGACCAGCCAGATCCTCAAGCAGCCCGATACGTGGGCAAATGACTTCCATGTCTATGCCGTCCAATGGAGCGCCAATCGTATCAGCTGGTATGTGGACGACCTGCTGTACGCGACCAAAACGCCCTCCGACCTCGCCAATCCGGCCGACTGGACGTTCGAGAATTACCAGTATTACATGATCCTGAACCTGGCGGTCGGCGGTAATTTCGGCGGCACCGTGGACGACACGGTGCTGCCGCAAACGATGCTGGTCGATTACGTCCGGGTGTATGCGGTTCCGCAGCCCTCCATCTCTGGCAAGCATATCGTCGAGCCGAACAGCGTCGCCACCTACAGCGTGGTGGACGACAATGCCGGCGGATCGACATACAGCTGGACGGCGCCGACGGGCCAGACTTCGACGGGCAACGCGCTGACCGTGAACTGGGCCACCACGAGCGGTCCCGTGAACCTGACTGTCAAGAACAGCTGCGGCACCTTTACCAAGACGCTCAACGTGACCGTATCGCCGGTGCTTGCCAAGTCGCTCGTCCTGGATGACTTCGAAACGATCCATAACCAGACTTACACCACGATCACCGGGACCTTCAACCGGAGCGCGCCGAATCCTGCACCAAACACGGTGAATGCGTCCACGACGGTCGGCAAGTACGTGCGCAGCAGCGCGCAGCAATACGACCTGATCACGGCCACGACCACGGCGATTCCGGATGCCGGACCGTTCGTCCGCGGCGACAAGGCGCTCTATCTGGACGTGTACAGTGCCGCGCCGGTGGGGACGCCGATCCTGATCCAGCTCGAGAACAACAAGGTCGCCACCGCATCCAACTATCCGTCGGGACGCCACTCGAAATATCTTGCGACTACGACGGTTCAAAACGGCTGGCAGCGGCTCAAGTTCCTGATGAACGACCGTATCGACGGCGAGACGCCGGATACTGCCGTCAACCAGATCGTGCTGATGCTGAACCCGAACTCGTACACGGGTGACACCTATTATCTCGACAATGAAGCGATCTACGCGAAGTGAGTCCAGGCCCGCGCACCGGGCCTGAAAAACGGAAACGCCAGCCCGAAGGCTGGCGTTTTCGCTGGAATCTTTGGTAGGCCGTGCTGGGCTCGAACCAGCGACCAACGGATTAAAAGTCCGCTGCTCTACCAACTGAGCTAACGACCCGAAGAGGCAGCATTATAGCGGCTCGGCCGCCGTTCGCCTAGCGTCCGCGTCGGCCCGTGCGCACCGGCGGCGTGGCGGCGGTGATCGCGAAGCTTCCCAGCACGAAGGCGGCGGCAAACGTGGCGGCAAAGAGGGTCGACAGAGTACGCATGATGGCTCCCGGCGGTAGCGGATGAGACGGTCAGTTTCCGCATTGACACTACCAAGTATAAATATCGAGAACATGTATTTGGTTGCCATATGGCAACGAAACTCACTTGGAGGGAAAATAATATGTTGCCATTAGGCATGTGTTGCGCTTATGCAACCCAAGGTAAATTACCGGTTGTCGCTTCAAGTAATTGCCTTCAGGAAGTACATAATGTTGGCTTCAACATGCCCGGAGGCGTCGATGCGTTGGTTCCAGAACCTCAAGATTACGAACAAGTTACTGGTGGCGTTTGTCCCGCTGGTCGCCATGACTTGTGTACTCGGGACATTTTCGATCGTCCAGTTGGTCAAGGTCGGCAATTCGTCGGCCGAGATCGCTAAAAGCTGGATGCCCGCGACCCGCCACATCGGCGAAGTGCAGACCTCGCTTGCGCGCTTCCGGATTTCGGAAGCGACCCACGTCCTGCAGGAAAGCGAAGCCGACATGCAGACGGCGGACAAGGCGCTGTCGACCCGCCGCGACACGATGCGCAAGCAGCAGGAGGCACTGGCTGCCCTCATGTCGGATCCGGAGGAACAACGCATTTTTACGGCGTTCCAGCAGGATCTGGATGCCTACATGGCCGAAAGCGCCAGGCTGACCGCGTTGTCGCATGAGGGCAAGAAGGACGAGGCGCGTGCATTGTTCAAGGGCGCCTCCAACAAGATTTATCGCAAGATCAACGAAGAATTCGAAGCCCTGTCCAAGTACAACGACAACGGCAGCGATGCATCCGAACAGGCCGCCGAACAGGTTTTCAATATGTCGCGCAAGCTGATCATCGGCGCGTTGCTGCTGTCGGTCGCCATCGGCCTGCTGCTGGCGATGTGGGTGGCGCGGATCGTCGCGAAGCCGCTGAACGAAGCGATCGGCGTGGCGCAGCGGGTTGCCAGCGGCGACCTGACGGCGGATATCGAAGTCGGCAGCCGCGATGAAACGGGCATGGTCATGAGCTCGCTGCGCGACATGAACCAGAGCCTCGCGCACGTGGTGGGCCAGGTACGCGGCTCGACCGACGCCATCGCCACGGCATCGGCGCAAATCGCCAGCGGCAACATGGACTTGTCCGCCCGTACCGAGGGACAAGCCAGTTCGCTGGAGGAAACCGCGGCGGCCATGGAAGCGCTGACGGTTACCGTGCGCAAGAACGCCGACAACGCGGGTCTCGCCGATCAACTGGCGCAGTCGGCATCCGGCGTGGCAGCCGACGGCGGCAAGGTCATGGGCGACGTGATTACGACCATGGAGGCGATCAATACGGCGTCGCGCAAGATCGTCGATATCATCGGCGTCATCGACGGCATCGCCTTCCAGACCAATATCCTGGCCCTGAACGCGGCGGTCGAAGCCGCACGCGCGGGCGAGCAGGGACGCGGATTCGCGGTCGTCGCATCGGAGGTGCGCAGCCTGGCGCAGCGCAGCGCCACGGCGGCCAAGGAGATCAAGCATCTGATCGAGGATTCGGTCCGGCAGATGGATTCCGGCACGGTGCTGGTGCAGCACGCCGGCAATACCATGGACCAGATCGTCGCCAGCGTGCAGCGCGTGAGCGGCGTGGTGGGCGAGATCTCGGCGTCCAGCGTCGAGCAGCGTTCCGGTATCGAAGAAATCAACAAGGCGATCGTGCAAATCGACGAGACCACCCAGCAGAATGCGGCCCTGGTCGAGGAAGCCGCTGCCGCGGCAGCCGCCTTGCAGGAACAGGCGGCGCAACTGGCGGCGGTGGTCTCCCGGTTCCGCCTGGCCGATATGCCGCGCCGGCGCGGGATGCTGCAGATGGCCTGACCGACAAGGCCGGAAAACAAAAACGCCAGCCCGAAGGCTGGCGTTTTCGCTGAATCTTGGTAGGCCGTGCGGGATTCGAACCTGCGACCAACGGATTAAAAGTCCGCTGCTCTACCAGCTGAGCTAACGACCCGAAGAAGGCACGCATTATAGCGGGTCGTTTTGATTTACGCCAGAGGTAACGTAAATCGCTTAGTGCGCCACCGTGGATTTCAGCACTTCCTCCGCCGTCGTCACGCCTTCGATCACCTTGTAGGCGCCGGCGATGCGCAGTGGCTTCATGCCGTCGGCCACGCTTTGCTGGCGCAGCGCGGCCAGGTCCGTCTGTTCCTGGATGCGCTGCGAGAAGCTTTCCGTCACCGTGACGAGTTCGTACAGGCCCGTGCGGCCGCGGAAGCCCGTCTGGCGGCATTCCGGGCAGCCGATCGGGCGGTAGACAGTGGCCGGCTTCGGCAGGTTCCAGGCGCCGCCCAGTACGCGCCAGACGTCGTCGGACAACTCGCCGTCCGCCGCCTTGCAGTGCGGGCACAGCGTGCGCACGAGGCGCTGGGCCATGATGCCGATCAGGGTCGCTTCCAGCAGGTAGTGGGGCACGCCCAGTTCCAGCAGGCGCATGACGGCGGACGGCGCATCGTTCGTGTGCAACGTCGACAGCACCAGGTGGCCGGTCAGCGCGGCCTGGATCGCCATCTCGGCCGTCTCCAGGTCGCGGATCTCGCCGACCATGATGATGTCCGGATCCTGCCGCATCAGCGCGCGCACGCCGTCCGCGAACGACAGGTCGATGCCCGGCTGCACTTGCATCTGGTTGAACGACGGCTCGACCATTTCGATCGGATCTTCGACCGTGCACACGTTGACTTCGCTCGTGGCCAGCGCCTTCAGCGTGGTGTACAGCGTCGTCGTCTTGCCGGAGCCGGTGGGGCCGGTGACGAGGATGATGCCGTGCGCGCGCTTCGTCAGCGCATCCCAGCGCGCCGCGTCGTCGGGCGGGAAGCCCAGTTCCGGCAAGGTCTTGACGACGACTTCCGGGTCGAAGATGCGCATCACGAGTTTTTCGCCGAACGCCGTCGGCATCGTGGACAGGCGCAGCTCGACTTCCTGGCCGTCGTTCGTGCGCGTCTTGATGCGGCCATCCTGCGGGCGACGTTTTTCGATCACGTCCATGCGGCCCAGCAGCTTGATGCGGGCCGTCATGGCGATCATCACGACGGCCGGCACCTGGTACACCTGGTGCAGCACGCCGTCGATGCGGAAGCGGATGGCGCCGGCGTCGCGCTTCGGCTCAAGGTGGATGTCGGACGCGCGCTGCTCGAACGCGTAGCTCCACAGCCAGTCGACGATGTTGACGATGTGCTGGTCGTTCGCGTCGACCTGTTTATTGGACTTGCCCAGCTCGACGAGTTGCTCGAAGTTGTTGCGCAGGGCGAGGTCCTGGCCGCTGGATTTATTGGCGTCGCGGATGGATTTCGCGAGGCTGAAGAATTGCGAGATGTATTGCGCGATGTCGAGCGGATTCGCGATCACGAGCTCGATGCGGCGGCGCGAGAGGCGCGCGATCTCGTCCTGCCATTCGGTGCGGAACGGGTCCGCCGTGGCGACGACCAGCGTCCCCGGCCCCAGTTCCACCGGCAGGATATTGAAACGCGCCGCATAGCTGGCCGACATCACGTCGGCGACTTTGGTGAAATCGATCTTGAGCGGATCGATGCGGAAGAAGGGCAGGCCGACCTTGCCCGCGCACCATTCGCTGAGCACGTCCAGCGTGAGCAGCTTGTGCGGTGGTTTTGCTGAAACAATCTTGCACTGCGCGATCGCCGTCAGCGGATGCATCGACCCGACCGCATTCTTGAGGATGCTTTGCGCCTGGGCGAAGTGCGGCTTGACGGTCGATTTCTCGACGATGCCGTCGGCCAGCAACCACGAAAAAATGGTTTGCAGGTCGAGGGCTTTGGGTTTTTGCATGTCAGTCCGCGGCGGGAGCAAGCATGCCCTTGACCCAGGATTTCGCGGGCAGCTTCGTCGCCGCCACGATCTGCGCGGCGCGTGCGGCGAGGCGGTCCTTGTCGAGGTCGGGTTTATTCTTGAAGCACAGCGCGACGACGTTGCCGTCATGGACTTCCGGCAGGCAGATCACGTGGGCGAACGCGAAGCGCATCGCCTTGATGTTCTTCGCGAAGCTGGGGTGTTCGCCGAACAGGTTGACGGTCATGACGCCGCGGTCCGTCAGGCAGGCATTGCAGGCCTGGTAGAACTCGGGGGTGTCGAGCACGGGGCCGCGCGCGGTGGCGTCGTACAGGTCGACCTGCAGCGCGTCGATCGTGTCGTGGTTGGCCGCGTCGAGCACGAAATCCATCGCGTCCATCTCGAGCACGCGCAGGCGCTCGTCTTCCGGCGGCAGCTTGAACATCGATTGACAGATCGCGATCACGGACGGATTCAGTTCCACCGCCGTCACCTGCGCCTGCGGGAACTGGCGATATGAAAACTTGGTCAAAGCGGCTGCGCCCAGGCCAAGCTGGACGATGGCATGCGGGTCCTCGATAAAGAGCATCCAGGCCATCATCTGCTGGGCGTATTCGAGTTCCGGCCAGTCCGGCTTGCGGATGCGCATGGCGCCTTGCACCCATTCGGTACCGAAATGGAGAAAGCGCACACCGTCCTGTTCGGACAGGGTGACGGGCGCAAACTTCGGTTTGCGGGCGGGACGGCGCGAGGATTCGGCCTGTTCGATGGATTTGCGTTTGATGAGCATAGGATGAGCGAAAAAAGCATCCTATTATCGGCGGGAAGGAATCCGCAGCGCAAGAAGCGCTGCGGATGGCAGCAGGCGCTGCGGAGGAAGCCGACGGCTCGGGGAAGGGTGGGGTCCCCCGCGACCGGAAGAAGTGTTACTGGTACTGGTCCGGCTCGACCGACACGCGCAGGCGCACGCGGTTGCCCGGGTCGCGGTTCATGACGGTCGTGTAGCTGTGGCCGCGGTAATCGTAGGTCACGTCGTAGCCGTTCGTGCGCTCCTGGATGGAGTCGACGGTGCGGCAGCGTTGCACGGCCTGTTCCTGCACTTGCGGGCCGTAGTTGCGGCCGTTGTTGTCGACGTTGTCGCCGACCATGCCGCCGGCGATCGCACCGGCCGCGGCGGCCGCCACTCTACCGTTGCCGCCACCCACCTGGCTGCCCAGCAGGGCGCCGGCGATGCCGCCGATGACCGTGCCGGCCTGGCTGCGCTGTTGCGGGACCTGGGCCTGCACGTAGTCGGTACGGCATTCCTGGCGCGGCGTACGCACCTGCTCGATGCGCGGCTGGACGCGCGTCACGCGGCCGAAGTCCTCGAAATCGCCGGCCTGTGCCTGGGCCAGCGGCAGGGCGCACACGCCCAGGGCGGAGAGAATCAGTTTGGCTTTGACGTTCATGCTCATACCTCGTTTTGGTGGTGCTTCTGGTCTGTTGGTAGCGAAAGGCGTTTCGCCCACAATTGAATCTTAGCGCTGGTTGGCCCGCATTTCCGATCCGTGTGGCAACAAAATGTAACAGGAGGTATACACGCCCAAACGCCCGGTTCAGAGGAGAAAAGCGTGGAAAAAGCGCCAACAATGGATGAAAAAACTCGTCTTTTTTTACAAATATGTCCGGCTCGTCCATATTCGGGTTGATTCGCCTACCACAAAACGTTACCCTTAGGAGACTTAGGGTTTTATTGGCGCGTGGAAATCACACCAGGAGAAAGCGAACAAGCCCGCCGCTTCCGCAAACCACCGCGCGCTGGAGCAGCAGAACCAGACTGGGTGACTTGAGGAAAAAATGAGTTTGTTGATGAGAGTACCGCCGAATCTTGTGCAGTCCATCCGCGCTTACCGTGCATCGGAGCTGCAGAAGGAGGCGATGCGCCTGGGTCATCACTTCCTCTATGCCCTGTGTACGAATGCGCTGACGAAGCAGCAGGTTTGTGCCCGCATCGGCGAGCAATTCTTCTTCCCCAAACCCTGCAGCAAGAATTTCGACGCGCTGCGCAACTGTCTCACCGACGTCATCGCCGAAGCCGGACCGCAGCCCGGCTTCATCGCCGTGCTGGATCAATTGCCGAATACACAAAAATTCGACAAGGAAGCACGCGAAACCCTGCTCGACGTGTTCCGCGACGCGGCCGAATTCTGGGCCGAGAAAAAAGTCCCGTTCCGCGTATTTTATTCTTTCGAAGAGCCGCAATCGCCCCAGCCTGTGGGCTGGGTGGGCCCCCACGCCTTCAAGTAAGCGCGGCGTTGGCGTCATTTCCTTCCTTGGGTCCGCCCGGCGGCTCGGGTTACAATGCGCGCTTATGAAAAATATCGTGATCCTTATTTCTGGCCGCGGCAGCAACATGGAAGCCATCGTGCGCGCGCAGCAGGCCGAAGCCTGGCCGGCCCGTATCGCCGCCGTGATCAGCAATAAGCCGGACGCCAAGGGCCTGGCTTTTGCCGAGGCACACGGCATTCCGACCGCCGTCGTCCCGAACAAGGAATTCCCGACCCGCGCAGCGTTCGACACCGCCCTGCAGGAAACGATCGACCGGTTCGAGCCGGATCTCGTCGTGCTGGCCGGCTTCATGCGCATCCTGACGGCACCGTTCGTCGAGCATTACGCGGGCCGCATGCTGAACATCCACCCTTCGCTGCTGCCGCTGTTCCCCGGACTGCACACGCACCGGCAGGCGCTGGACGCGGGCGTGACGGAACACGGCGCGACCGTGCATTTCGTCACCGCCGAGCTGGACCACGGTCCGGCCGTGATCCAGGCGCGTATCCCGGTGCTGCCGGGCGATACGGAAGACAGCCTGGCCGAACGCCTGCTGGCCGAGGAACACGTCATTTATCCGCAAGCGGTGCGCCTGTTCATCGAAGACAGGCTCAGCATCGAAAACGGCGAGGTCCGGATCGCCGTGACCCCCTGAATCCAACAAGGAACACCCATGAGATTGCCACCCGCGATACTCGGCAATGCTGAAGAGGTATTGCGCGAGATCCTGCGCTTTACTTCCCCTGCCGACGTCACCCTGTCGCGCTACTTCAAGGACCACCCCCGCCTCGGCGGACGCGAGCGCGGCGCCATCGCCGAATGCGTCTATGCCGTGCTGCGTCATAAATCGTTCTTCACCGATTTCGCCGGCACCGGCGCGTCGATGCGCCGCCTCACGGTGCTCGGCATGGCCGAAGCAATCGGCGCCGATTCGCTGGGCGGCCTGTCGGAAGACGAGACGGCCCTGCTGACGCGCATCAAGGACATCGACCGTTCGTTGCTGCCCCCGAAAAAGCAGGCGAACCTGCCCGACTGGCTGTACGACAAGTTCGTCGCCCAGTACGGCGAGGAAGAAACGCTGGCGCTGGCCGCCGTGCTGAACACGCCGGCGCCCCTGGACCTGCGCGTGAATTCGCTGAAGACGGACCGCGACAAGGTCATCGCCGAGCTGGCGACCGCCCCGATCGCGGCCGAGCCGACGCCGTACTCGGCGCTGGGCCTGCGCATCTGGAAAAAGCCGGCGCTGCAGAACCTGCCGCTGTTCAAGGAAGGCGCGATCGAAGTCCAGGACGAGGGCAGCCAGGTGCTGGCCCAGTTGCTGGGCGCTCGCCGCGGCGAGATGGTCGTCGACTTTTGTGCTGGCGCCGGCGGCAAGACGCTGGCCATCGGCGCCATCATGCGCAGCACGGGCCGCCTGTACGCCTTCGACGTGTCGGAAAAACGCCTGACCAAGCTGAAGCCGCGGCTGGCGCGCAGCGGGCTGTCGAACGTGCATCCGGTCGTCATCGCGCACGAACGTGACGCGAAAGTGAAGCGTTTGGCCGGCAAGATCGACCGTGTCCTTGTCGACGCACCGTGCTCCGGCATGGGCACCCTGCGCCGCAATCCGGACGTGAAATGGCGCCAGCAGCCGGAAGGTATCGCGGAGTTGACGGAAAAACAGGCCTCGATCCTGGATGGCGCCGCGCGCCTCGTGAAATTCGGCGGCCGTCTCGTCTACGCGACGTGCAGCCTGCTGGACGAGGAAAACGAGGGTATCGTGCAGGGCTTCCTCGCCTCGCATCCGGACTTCGAACTGGTGCCGATGCATAAGGTCCTGGCCGAACAGCGCATTCCGCTGGAGATGGGCGACTACCTCAAGATGCTGCCGCACAAGCACGGCACGGACGGCTTCTTTGCCGCCGTGCTGGAGCGCAAGGCTGCGCCTGCCAAGGCTGTTGCCGTCGAGTCCGACGAAGACGCTGCTTCGGACTCAGTTTCTTAATATTCGGGGCCGATGCCGCTGACCAATCTGATCGATGACCTGCTCGACGACCTGAGCCGCCCCGGCATGCCGTGGCAGCTTGGGTCGATCGTCGCGGCCATCCTGTTCGGCTGGCTCAGCGCGCAACTGGTCCGCTTGTGGTGGAACCGCCGCCACGGCGAGGACGGCAGCCTGCTGCACACGGGCGTCGAAAGTTTTACGCGCGTCGTGGCGCCGCTGCTCGTCGTCGGCCTGCTGTACCTGGCGCAGGTCGTGTTGACCAAAACGCACTTCCACACGAATATCGTCAAGGTGGCGATTCCCGTGTTCTGGTCGCTGGCCGCCATCCGCCTGGTGTTCTACCTGCTGCGCCGCGTGTTCGCGCGGCGTGGGCAGCTGGGCCAGGCGCTCGTCACGTTCGAGAAGATCTTCGCGCTCGTCGCCTGGCTCGCGGTGGCGTTGTACATTACGGGCCTGTGGCCGGATATTTTCGATTTCCTCGACAGCTATAAAATCCAGTTCGGTCCGAAGAAATCCAACAGCGTCACCCTGGCCGACATTTCGCAGGCCGTCGCGTCCGTCGTCGTGATGCTGATGCTGGCGCTATGGGCCGGCGCCGCGCTGGAAGAGCGCCTGATGGGCGTGCACGCGCTGCACAGCTCGCTGCGGGTGGCGCTGGCGCGCCTGGGACGCGCGCTGCTGATCGTCGGCGCCGTGCTGCTGAGCCTGAACCTGGTCGGCATCGACCTCACCGTGCTGTCCGTGTTCGGCGGCGCCCTGGGCGTCGGCCTCGGTCTCGGCATGCAGCGGATTGCCAGCAACTACGTATCCGGTTTCATCATTTTGCTGGAACGGAGCCTTTCCATCGGCGACATGATCACGGTCAGCACCTTCACCGGCAAAGTCACCCAGATCAACACGCGCTACACAGTGTTGCAGGGCCTGGACGGCGTCGAAACCGTGTTGCCGAACGAGTTGCTGATTTCCGGCCCCGTGCAGAACCAGTCGCTGACGACGCGCAGGGTGCGGGCGTCGACCAAGGTCACGGTTGCCTATGGTTCCGACCTGGATCAGGTGATGCCGCTGCTGGTGGCGCAGGCCGCCGGCACGCCGCGCGTGCTGGAAGACCCGGCGCCCGGCATTTCGCTGGCACGCTTCGGTCCCGATGGCTACGAGCTCGACCTGGGCTTCTGGATCGCCGATCCGGAGAACGGGCAGGGCGGTGTCGTTTCGGAAATTAATAAAAAGATCTATGCCCTGGTGCAGTCCGGTACCGTCAAATTGGGCTTTCCATCTGTTGATACGCGCCTCCTCGATTCCCATATAGCATCGGTTGTGGCGCGGATCACGCAACCGGCGGAAAATTCTTAGCCGGAAGGGCGTCGATTGCGTCACGGCGTGCCGTGCGGCACCGGTTACGCGTAAAATGCATCTTTGCGTCATGCATTAAAGCGTGACACTCTTGTCATAGTGACTGTTCCATAGAAAGAACGGCATTCTTCTCATCCTTAGTGGAGTATCGATGAATTTTCTCAGCAACATCCTGCACGCCGTGCTGTCCTTCCTGGATGGTGGTCTGGTCGACCTGTCGGTCTGGCAGATGGTCGTGTACACGCTGGTCGTCACACACATCACGATCGCCGGCGTGACGATTTACCTGCACCGCCACCAGGCGCACCGCGCACTGGACCTGCATCCGATCGTGAGCCACTTCTTCCGCTTCTGGCTGTGGCTGACCACGGGCCAGGTGACGAAGGAATGGGCGGCGGTACACCGCAAGCACCATGCGAAATGCGAGACGGTGGACGATCCGCACAGCCCGGTGACGCGTGGTATCAAGGAAGTGTTGCTGCGTGGCGCGGAGCTGTATCGCGTCGAAACGAAGAACCAGGAAACCCTGGACAAGTATGGCCACGGCTGCCCGAACGACTGGATCGAGAACAACCTGTACACGAAGTACAGCTGGCTGGGCGTGTCCATGCTCCTGCCGCTGAATGTCGCGCTGTTCGGCGTCCTGGGCATCACGATCTGGGCCGTGCAGATGCTGTGGATCCCGATCACGGCGGCCGGCATCATCAACGGCATCGGCCACTACTGGGGCTATCGCAACTACGATTGCAACGATGCGGCCCGGAACATCATGCCGTGGGGCATCATCATCGGCGGTGAAGAGCTGCACAACAACCACCATACGTTCGCCACGTCGGCCAAGCTGTCGAGCAAGTGGTACGAGTTCGACATCGGCTGGGCGTATATCCGCATGATGGAAATGGTGGGCCTGGCCAAGGTCAAGAAAACCATTCCGAAGCCGAAACTGCAAAAGAACAAGCTGGAAGCCGATTTCGACACCTTGCAGGCCGTCATCGCCAACCGCTATGACGTGATGGCGAAATACGCCAAGTCGGTGAAGTATGCGTTCCGCGAAGAAGTGGAACACCTGAAGCACAAGGCCGAACTGGAAGCGCGTTTCCTGAAGAGCTCGCGCAAGCTGATGCAGCGCGAACCGGCCAAGCTGCAGGCGCCGCAACAGGCCCAGCTGGTCGAACTGTTCCAGCACAGCAAAGCCCTGGAAACGATGCACCAGATGCGCGTGGAACTGGGCGCGATCTGGGAACGATCGCACTCGACCCGTGACCAGCTGCTGCACCAGCTGCAGGACTGGTGCACGCGCGCCGAAGCGTCGGGCATCAAGGCGCTGCAAGAGTTTTCGATGCGCCTGCGCAGCTATGCGTAAGCGGTCGATGACCTGACCAAGAACGGCTCCCGCGGGAGCCGTTTTTTTATCGGCACCCCGTTACGCGGGGGTGTCCGCACGCGATCAAGGCGGCCACGTCCGGATTCGCCAGGTAATCGAGGTGCGCCGTCATCGGGTTCTCGATCAAGCCCAGCCACGTCCGGTCGTTCGACACGAGCACGTCCGCCACGGCCACGTCCGGCGCCGTGTAGCGGGTAGGCAGCAGGCGGTAGGACAGCAGATCGTTCGGATCGGTGAAGGCGACGACGGCCAGCCGCTGCAGGGTGTCCGCGCGGCGGTTCGGTTGGCGCCGGCGCAGGTCGAGGAAGCGCTGCAAGGCATCGGGGAGCCGCATCTCCTGTGGCGCGATCGCCCGCTGCTCGGCCAGGCCCAGGATGGGCAACTGGTTGCCGGTCATGAACAGCAGCCCGAGCCGGCGCGCGGCCTGCTGGCCCAGCGCCCGCGTCTGTGGCTGCCACGATTCCAGCATGGCACTCAGGGCGTCGAACACCATCTTGCTGCCCAGGCTTTCCGCGACGACGACGAGGGGGGCCTCGCCCGCGGGATCGTTCTCGAGCACCTGCGAGATCGTCCGCACCATCGCATCGCGGATCGCGACGTGGCTTTCTCCCTGGTAGATGCCGGCGTCGGACAGGCAATCGTTCAGCAGGTTGTTCTTGACGTAGCCGTTCAGCGCGGCGCGCTTCGGCTTGCAGGCGCCGGCCGCGGTGCAGTCCGTCGGCGTGCCCGTCATGTCGAAGTCGAGCTGGCGCTTCAGCCCGGCCGTCAGCGGCGACCACACGAGCGCGTGGAAGCGCACCGTGCCGCCGGCGAGCCTGCGCGTGCGCTCGACGATTTCCACGCCCGGCGCTGCAGTGGCCGCCAGCGTGGGGGCGTGATCCGCGACGATGCCCGTGATGCGGTCGATCTGGCGCTCGGCCCAGCCCGTGTCGTGGGTGCACATGCCGTGGACGAGGAGCACGTCGACAGGCTGCGTGCCCGCTGCCGCGACGATGCTGGCAATGCCGGGAAACGTCGCGCTGTCATGTACGACAACGGGAGGACGGTAGGGTGTGGAGCAGGCGGCCAGGACGGCCAGGACAGCCAGGACAGGCAGGAGCGACAACCGGGTGGGCCAGGTCATTTGATTCTCCAGCGAAAGTGGACAATCGACTATAGCGACGCGGAAGAGTGGAGCAAATGAGCCCAATCAATGGCTCAGAAAAACAAAAAGCCGCGCACTGCGAAGTGGGCGGCTTTTTTTGTAAGAACCAGATTACTTGATCTTGGTTTCTTTGTAGACCACGTGCTTACGAGCTTTCGGGTCGAATTTGGTGATTTCCATCTTCGCCGGCATCGTGCGCTTGTTCTTGGTCGTGGTGTAGAAGTGACCGGTACCTGCGGTCGATTCCAGTTTGATCTTGTCGCGGCCAGTTTTTGCCATGATGACTCCCTAATTAGATTTTCTCGCCGCGGGCGCGCAGATCGGCCAGCACAGCGTCGATGCCGAGCTTGTCGATGACGCGCAGGCCGGCGTTCGAAATACGCAGGGAGACCCAGCGGTTTTCGGATTCTACGAAAATACGGCGGTTCTGCAGGTTCGGCAGAAAACGACGCTTGGTTTTGTTGTTGGCGTGGGAGACGTTGTTGCCAACCATCGGACCCTTGCCAGTAACTTGGCAAACACGTGCCATAGCGCACTCCTTGAATAAACTTCCACAATCGGAAAAACGAGAGTATAGCTTGAAAACCGTCGAGTAATCAACAACTTGCGGGAAAAAATTGTTAATCAATAAATCGACGAAATTTAACAATTGTGAATTTTCGCAATATTTGCTTCGTAAGGGCTTGTTTACACACTGTTATTCGTGCGTCCGACGTGCGCCACGAGCGCCCGCAGTGCGGCGGAGATGGGCGCCGCGAAACGTGGTGCGGACGCAATCCGGTCCGGATCGACGCGGGAGCCGATGACGGGAATCCGCAGGCAGGCGTCGAGGACGAGGTCGGCCGACATCGTGCGCAGCGTCTCTTTCAGCGCCTCGTCCGCGTGCAAGGATTGATACGACGGATTCAGCACGGCGACCGGTTTCCCCGCGAACGGGGCGTGGTCCACGACCCAGTCCAGCGTGTTCTTGATGGTGCCCGTGACGCCGTGCGCGTACTCGGGGCTGGCGATGAGGAGGGCGTCGGCCGCCGTGATCGCCTCCTGCAGCGCGCGCACGCCGGATGGGATATCGGCGCGTTCTGGATTGAACAGCGGGAAATCCTTGTGCTGTTCGAAGAGGTCGATGGCGACGTCAGCGGGGGCGAGGTCGCGGCAGGCGCGCAGCAGGCCGTCACTCATCGAACGGGAGCGCTGGCTGCCGCAGAGGGCAAGAATATGGATGGGCATGGACAAATCTTAGCTCAGATCTGCCCATGCTCCGCGAAGGAATGCACGAGCGGCCCGGCCACGATGAAATGGTCGAGCACGCGGATGTCCACGAGGCTGAGTGCCTTGACGAGGGCGCCCGTCAGGCGCAGGTCGGCCTCGCTCGGCTCCGGCAGGCCAGACGGGTGGTTGTGTGCAAGGATCACGCTGGCCGCGTTGTAGTCCAGCGCCTCGATGACGACTTCGCGCGGATACACGCTCGTTTGCGTGAGCGTACCGCGGAACAGTTCGCGGTCGGCGATCAGCCGGTTCTTGACGTCCAGGAACAGGACGACGAACGATTCGTGACGCTGGCCGCCCAGCTTGATGCGCAGGTAGCGCTTGACGAGTTCGGGCGAGCCGAACGCCTCTCCCGCATGCAATTGCTCGGCGATGGCGCGCCGGGCCAGCTCCATCACGGCTTGCAACTGCGCATATTTCGCCATGCCGAGACCGTGCACCTCGGCACAATCGTCCAGGGTCGCGCCGAACAGGCCGTGCAGCGAACCGAAGTGTTGCAGGATGTCGCGGCCCAGTTCCACCGCACTCTTGCCGCGCACGCCCACGCGCAGCAGCAGAGCCAGCAGTTCCGGATCCGACAACGCCTGTGCGCCCTCGCGCACGAGCCGTTCGCGCGGCCGGGTCTGCTCCGGCCAGTCTTCGATACTCATGTCAAACGCCTCCGTCGATGCGACCGTGCATTATTCGCGCGACGGGAGCGGGGCGGTTTGGGCGGACGCAAGCCAATGATCGTGACGTTTTTGCAAGTGCAACAGATCGGCGACAAAAATCGCAACAGATGAGCGCACCGGCCGAGGCGGGACGGGCACGGAAGGCTTACAATAGCGGTTTGCGTGCGACACGTTGTCGCGATCGCCGCCTTTGCGGCAGCAATTTGAAGCTGTACCCATCTGAAAGCCAATCGGTAAGTCCTTGATTTTGTTAATAAAATCTCTAAGGACTGGCATCTAAACACCGAGGGCTCCCAAGTTGCGCCCGCAATTCTGGGATAAAAATCAAACAATCACGTTGCTAAAAGTTCGGGTCTAACTCGTCTGGAACAGTGTCTTTTACTGCTCCGGACCGCGCTAAACCGATCCACATCCTCTAAAGGGTTCGCAATGTGTTGTTTCTCTGCGACAAGTTATGAAGAAATTTAAACAAATCCAGAGCCTCTGAACTCCTCACCGAGGGATACAAGACGAAGGCAATCTTTGTCGTGTTCAAAGATGGAACAACAAGATCGTGCAAGTTCTGCGATGCCTTGTCACGCCCCAATCCGTTCTCTGGACGGTAAGGGGACCGTGACCAGGTGTACGACCACCTGCCACCTAATTGGACATGCGTTTCCGGTAACGGAAAGGTGTGAAGCTCCGATGACAATGTACCCCCGGTAAAACGGCGTTCTACCACGCGAGTGTTGGAGCGGAAACTGCTAGCAGAAAAGCGGTAAGGGGCTAGGTGAGGCTGCATGGGTAACGTAACGTGAACTGACGGTTGAACCCTCGTGACTATTGACAGGCCCAATCTGCTGGCGGCCTGAACCAAAAGGTGTGTGGTTGGATGTCCCCGTGCAAACTGGGGACACGTCGTCCTTGAACCACCGGGGGATAGTCAGACCCTAAACAGCCATGTGCGGCGCAGTAAGGCCGTGCCGGTATCGCAGGGAACGTGGTAAGCCCGACTCGCCGCCTATCTAGATTTCTGGAGATAGGCAAGCAACCCGCAAGGGGAGCCCTTGGCGGAGCGGGTATGGGAAGATGGAAAAAGCGAACGCCGATCTGTAATGGATCGGATAGGGATTCAAAATTTGTCCTAACGTGAAAGCGTGCAGACTTCCATCAGGTGTAATAGTCGCTGGCGACTACATAGACGACAAGTAGTTCCATTTTTAACAACCCCGAAGGGATGTAGTTATTCCCTTCGGGGGAGAACTGCGCCCTCGGCGGGTAAAACTACGACGAGGCTCAGCAATGAAAGTAATCGAAAGCAGTGCAATCGGTTCTGCGTCCTCGGACGTTCCCACCGAATGGGCCACCATCGACTGGCGGCGCGTTCAAAAGAACGTAAGAGTCATGCAGATCCGTCTAACGAAGGCGACACAGGAAGGCAATTGGCGCAGGGTGAAATCCCTACAACGGTGGCTGACCCGCTCGTTTAGTGCGAAAGCGCTGGCAGTCAAACGAGTGACAGAGAATCAAGGCAAGCGCACCGCAGGTGTGGACCAGCAGTTATGGGATACACCGTCGCAGAAGTTTGCGGCAATTGCGCAGTTGGAGAAGCGCCGATATCGGCCCCAGCCATTACGAAGGGTCTATATACCGAAGTCGAATGGAAAGGAACGCCCACTGGGTATCCCGACCATGAAGGATCGGGCCATGCAAGCGTTGCATCTGCTGGCGCTCGATCCGGTACTCGAAACCGGGAGCGATCCGAACTCGTACGGGTTTCGGAAGAATCGCTCGACAGCAGACGCGATGTCTCAAATCTTTCGCCGGTTGTGCCAAGAAACGTCGGCACGGTGGGTGTTGGATGCGGACATTGAGGGCTTCTTCGACAACATCAACCACGACTGGCTGATCGATAACGTTCGCATGGACAAGACGATCCTTCGGAAGTGGTTGAAATCCGGAGTAGTAGACCTGACGCAGTTGTTGGCAACCACAGCGGGAACGCCGCAGGGTGGCATCATCAGCCCTGCGTTGGCAAACTGGACGCTCAATGGATTAGAAGCGGGGCTGGTAAAACACCTCGGTTCAACATTCGGAAAATCGAAGTTCGAAAAGCTGAAAGTCGGTGTCGTGAGATACGCGGATGATTTCATAGTGACCGGCGGTTCGGAAGAACTGTTGAAAACAGAAATCCAGTCTTGGATCGAAACCTTCCTAGCAACTCGGGGATTGCGTCTTTCCCAGACGAAGACCAAGATCGTGCATATCGACCAAGGCTTTGACTTCCTAGGGTGGAATTTCCGGAAATATCAGGGAAAACTGCTCATTAAGCCAAGTAAAAAGAACGCAAACGCGTTCTATGAAAAGTTGAGGAAGGCGATCGGAGAACGTCTAATGGTAAAGCAAGAGGATCTGATCCGAATGCTGAACCCAATGTTACGAGGCTGGGCGCAATACCACAGTCCCGTAGTTGCCAAGCAGGCATTCTCGCGCATGGAGTCGTTGCTGACTTGGCGGCTCCTGCGGTGGGCCAAGCGCAGACATCCCAGCAAGAACCTCGGTTGGATTCGCAAGAAGTATTGGCGAACGGTCGGGGATCGGAACTGGGTGTTTGCTGCGGACGTCGTGGCAAAGGATGGTAACAAGGAGGTGATGGAACTGTACTCGCTCGCCGGGACACCCATCGAGCGCCACAAGAAAATCAAGGGAAAATTTCACCCCTACGATCCGCAATGGGAAGAGTACGGCGAAGACCTGCGACAGGAACGTATGTTGAAGAACATGCGCTACCGAAAGCAGTTTGCAACGTTGTACATGGAACAACGCGGCTTGTGTGCATTGTGTGGATACGAGATGGACATGGAGACCGGATGGCATGACCATCACATAGTTTACCGTGTCGCCGGCGGCAGCGATGCCCTCGGAAATCGCGTATTATTGCACCCTAACTGTCACTCTCAACTGCATCGCCTTGGTTTGCAAGTTGTGAAACCGGCTCCTGTTTAGGAGCTTTTATTATGCTTGAGCCGTGTGCGATGAAAGTCGCACGCACGGTTCTTAGGGGGGAGGGGTTCTGGTAACAGGCCCTTCCTACCCTCCACGTCAACCGAACACGCAACAATGTCCTCCACTAACGCTCCCGTCGTCACCGAATCGTCGTACCTGACCCTCCATTATCGTCTTGCCACCGCCGACGGTAACGACATCGTCACGACCTTCGGCAGCACCCCGGCCACCCTGCTGCTGGGCCAGGGCCAGCTCGCCCCGTTCCTCGAGCAGCGCCTGCTCGGCCTGGCCGAAGGCACGCACACGACGTTCGACCTGACCGCCGCCGAAGGATTCGGCGAGCGCAATCCCGACCTGATCCAGGTCGTGACGAAGAAGACCCTGGACGAGAACTCGGAACCGGATGCCGATTACCAGGTCGGCGACCTCGTCGATTTCCGCGCCCCGGGCGGCGGCCGCTTTGCGGGTGTGCTGCGCGAACTGCGCGCCGACGACGCCGTGTTCGACTTCAACCACCCGCTGGCCGGCCAGCCGCTGAAGTTCGAAGTCCAGCTGATTTCCGTACTCTGACCATCGCCCCTTACCGAACCATGGAAAACGAGATCCTGTTAGCCCAGCCGCGCGGCTTCTGCGCCGGCGTCGACCGTGCGATCGAGATCGTCGAGCGCGCCCTGCAGCAGTTCGGCGCGCCCATCTACGTGCGCCACGAAATCGTCCACAACGCCTACGTCGTCAACGACCTGCGCAACAAGGGCGCCATCTTCATCGAAGACCTGGACGATGTCCCGGCCGGCAACACGCTCGTGTTTTCCGCGCACGGCGTGTCGAAGGCCGTGCGCGAGGAAGCCGAATCGCGCGGCCTGAAGGTCTATGACGCCACGTGCCCGCTGGTGACCAAGGTGCACGTGGAAGTAGCCAAGATGCGCAAGCAGGGCGCCGAAATCATCATGATCGGCCACGCCGGCCACCCGGAAGTCGAGGGCACGATGGGCCAGGCGGAACAGGGCATGCACCTCGTCGAGACGGTCGACGACGTGGCGACGCTGAACGTCGCCAATCCCGACCTGCTGGCCTATGTGTCGCAGACGACCTTGTCCGTCGACGACACGGCGGAAATCATCGCCGCGCTGAAGGCCCGCTTCCCGAACATCGTCGAGCCGAAGAAGGGCGACATCTGCTACGCGACGACGAACCGCCAGGAAGCGGTGAAATTCATGGCGCCGCAGGTGGAAGTCGTCATCGTCGTCGGCAGCCCCAACAGTTCCAATTCGAACCGCCTGCGCGAAGTGGCGGACAAGATGGGCACGCCGGCCTACATGGTCGACAACGCCGCCGGCATCGATCCGGGCTGGATCGCCGGCAAGAAACGTATCGGCGTCACGGCCGGCGCGTCGGCCCCGGAAGTACTCGTGCAAGCCGTCATCGAGCGCCTGAAGGAACTGGGCGCCGCCAGCGTGCGTGCCCTCGAGGGCGTCGAAGAGAACGTCACGTTCCCGCTGCCCAAGGGCCTGGACGGCAGCAAGGCCGCCGCCTGATTCTGTCCCATCCGGCCCGCGGCGCCTACCGCGGGCTATTCTGACTTCTACCCTATGAACGTATTCGACCTGCGCCCGCGCTCGCCCTCCGATTTCGACACCATTCCGCTGGAATTCTTCCAGGATTACCCGGAACCGGGCGTCAACTTCATCGACGTGGGCTGCGTCTTCGACAATCCGACCCACTGGCAGCTCGCCATCGACGCGCTGACCGAGCGCACGGCCCACCTCGAAGTCGACTTCCTCCTCGCAATGGATGCGCGCGGCTTCATGCTCGCGGGCGCGCTCGCGTACCAGCGCGGCCTCGGCTTCGCCATGGCGCGCAAACCGGGCAAGCTGCCCGGTGCCGCAATCGGCATCGATTACCGCCGCGAATACGGCAGCGCCACGATCGAGATCCAGCCGGAGCGCATCAAGGGCCAGCGCGTGCTGATCGTCGACGACGTGCTGGCGACGGGCGGCACGATCGAGGCGGCCGCGACGCTGCTGCGCCGCATCGGCAAGGACGTCGTCGGCGCCGCCGCGCTGTTCGACGTCGCGTTCTTCAAGGACAAGCGCAACCTGACCATGCCGGTGGTGACCTTGCGCGACGTGTAAGTTAGCCTCGAGACCGTCGTCCCCGGCATTGCCGGAAACGACTCCCCGCGTAGGCGGGCACCCAAGTTTCGCGATTTAGCGAGAAAAATTGGGTTCCCGCCTTCGCGGGAACGACGGCGGTCTATTTTCCGATGTTATGATGACACCCGGAATTATGTTGCTTGACTAGCGGCACTCGTACCACGGGTGCCGTTTTTGTTAGTTCGAAAGGAAACCACACAAGCATGGAAACTTTTGTCCAACAGATCCTGAACGGGCTGGTGCTGGGCAGCATGTATGCGCTCGTCGCGCTCGGCTACACGATGGTCTACGGCGTGCTCAACCTCATCAACTTCGCCCACGGCGACGTGCTGATGATCGGTGCCATGGTCGGCCTGTCGATCCTGAAACTGCTGGACGGCGTCTTTCCCGGCCTGCCCGGCGGCGTGCAGCTCGCCATCGCCATCGTCGGCGCCATCCCCGTCACGATGCTCGTGAACGTCCTCATCGAACGCATCGCCTACCGCCGCCTGCGCAATGCGCCGCGCCTGGCGCCCCTGATCACCGCCATCGGCGTGTCGATCCTGCTGCAGACCTTCGCCATGATGATCTGGGGCCGCAGCCCGCTGCCGTTCCCGCAACTGCTGTCGTCCGACCCGGTCAATGTCGGCGGCGCCGTGATCTCGCACACGCAGGTGCTGCTGCTCGTGCTGGCCGCCGCCGCGATGGTCGGCCTCGTCTTCCTCGTCGAGAAGACCCGGATGGGCCGCGCGATGCGCGCCGTCGCCGAGAATCCCCGCGTGGCCGGGCTGATGGGCGTGGACTCCAACCGCGTCATCGTCGCCACGTTCGCCATCGGCGCCGCGCTGGCCGCCGTCGCCGGCGTGATGTGGGGCGCAAATTACGCGTCGATCCAGTTCGCGATGGGCACCGTACCGGGCATGAAGGCGTTTTCGGCCGCCGTGCTGGGTGGTATCGGCAATATCTACGGTGCCATGATCGGCGGGATCGTCCTCGGCATTATCGAGAGCCTCGGCGCCGGCTACATCGGCGACCTGACCGGCGGCTTCCTCGGCAGCCACTACCAGGACATCTTCGCGTTCATCGTGCTGATCCTCGTGCTGACCGTGCGTCCGTCCGGCATCATGGGCGAGCGCGTGGCCGACCGCGCGTAAGGAATCGATCCATGGCTCTCCTGACTTTCGACACCGTCCATAAGCCGCGTCAATCGTATGCCAGCATGGCCGTGCTGCTGGCCGTGATGCTCGTGTTCCCATTCGTCGCCGCCCAGTTCGGCAACTCGTGGGTGCGCATCCTCGACATGGCGCTGCTGTACATCATGCTGGCGCTGGGCCTGAACATCGTCGTCGGCTTCGCCGGCCTGCTCGACCTGGGCTATATCGCGTTCTTCGCGGTCGGCGCATACCTGACAGGCCTGCTGGCGTCGCCGCAATTCGCCGCGTTGCTGGAATCCGTCGTGAACTACCACCCCGAGCTGCAGGACGCCATCGTGCGCACCTTCGGCGAGGACGTGCGCACCAACGGTATTCACCTCTCCGTCTGGTTCATCGTGCCGCTGGCGGCGCTGACGGCCGCGCTGTTCGGCGCGCTGCTGGGGGCGCCCACGCTGAAGCTGCGCGGCGACTATCTAGCCATCGTGACCCTGGGCTTCGGCGAGATCATCCGGATCTTCATGAACAACCTGAACGATCCAATCAATTTCACCAACGGCCCGCAAGGCATCAACCTGATCGATCCGATCCGCATCTTCGGCGTATCGCTGGCCGGCGAGGCGGGGTCGCGCGCGACCGTGTACATCGGCGGCTTCGGCATCCCGTCCGTCAACGCGTACTACTTCCTGTTCCTGTTGCTGTGCATCGTGACGATCTTCATGACGAGCCGCCTGCAGCATTCGCGCCTGGGCCGTGCGTGGGTCGCGATCCGCGAGGACGAGATCGCCGCCAAGGCGATGGGCATCAACACCCGTAACGTAAAACTGCTCGCGTTCTCGATGGGCGCGTCGTTCGGCGGCGTGGCGGGCGCCATGTTCGCCGCGTTCCAGGGCTTTGTCTCTCCCGAATCGTTCGCGCTGACGGAATCCATCGCCGTGCTGGCGATGGTCGTGCTGGGCGGCATCGGCCACATCCCCGGCGTCGTGATGGGCGGCGTGCTGCTGGCCGCGTTGCCGGAAGTGCTGCGCCACGTCGTCGAGCCGGCGCAGCAGGCGCTGTTCGGCAAGGTCGTCATCGAGGCCGAGGTGCTGCGCCAGCTGCTGTACGGCTTGGCCATGGTCTTCATCATGCTGAACCGTCCGGCGGGCCTGTGGCCGTCGCCGGTCAAGGAAGACCGCCCCGCGGCCGCCCTCGCGAAGGACGAGAAAGAAGAGAGCGAAGCATGAGCGACATCCTGCTGAACATCGCCGGCGTCAACAAACGCTTCGGCGGCCTGCAAGCCCTGACGGACGTCGGCATCAAGATCATGCAAGGCCAGATCTACGGCCTGATCGGCCCGAACGGCGCCGGCAAGACCACGTTCTTCAACGTGATCACGGGCCTGTATCAACCGGACACGGGCACGTTCGAGCTGGACGGCAAGCCGTATTCGCCGTCCGCGCCGCACGCCGTCGCCAAGGCCGGCATCGCGCGTACGTTCCAGAACATCCGCCTGTTCGGTGAAATGTCCGCGCTGGAAAACGTGATGGTCGGGCGCCACGTGCGCACGCACCAGGGCGTGTTCGGCGCCATCTTCCGCCACGGCGCCGCGCGCCGGGAAGAGGCCGCGATCCGCGCCCGCGCGCAGGAGTTATTGGACTTCGTCGGCATCGGCCAGTTCGCCCAGCGCACGGCGCGCTTCCTGTCGTACGGCGACCAGCGCCGCCTGGAAATCGCGCGCGCACTGGCGACGGAACCGAAGCTGCTTGCCTTGGACGAGCCCGCGGCCGGCATGAATGCGACGGAAAAGGTCGCGCTGCGCGAGCTGCTGGTCAAGATCCAGGGCGCCGGCGTGACGATCCTGCTGATCGAACACGACGTGAAACTCATGATGGGGCTGTGCGACCGCATTTCGGTGCTCGAATACGGCAAGCTGATCGCGGAAGGGCTGCCGGCCGAGATCCAGAAGAACCAGGCCGTCATCGAGGCCTATCTCGGAGGAGCGCACTGATGGCCGATAACGTTCTCAAGATTGCCGGCCTTAAGGTGGCGTACGGCGGCATCAAGGCCGTCAAAGGGATCGACCTGGAAGTCAACCGCGGCGAACTCGTCACGCTGATCGGTGCCAACGGTGCGGGCAAGACGACCACGCTGAAAGCCATTACGGGCACGCTTCCGCCATGCAAGGTCGAAGGCACGATCAGCTATCTCGGCCAGCCGCTGAATGCCAACAAATCGTTCAAGCTCGTCGAGCAGAAGCTCGCGATGGTGCCGGAAGGCCGTGGCGTGTTCACGCGCATGACCATCCACGAAAACCTGCTGATGGGCGCCTACACGCGCAACGACAAGGCTGCCATCGACGCGGACATCGAGAAGTGGTACGCGGTGTTCCCGCGCCTGAAGGAGCGTTCCGGCCAGCTGGCCGGGACGCTGTCCGGCGGCGAGCAGCAGATGCTGGCGATGGCACGCGCGCTGATGTGCAATCCGACCCTGCTGCTGCTGGACGAGCCGTCGATGGGCCTCGCGCCGATCATGGTCGAGAAGATCTTCGAGGTGATCCGCGACGTGTCGAAGCAGGGCATCACGGTCCTGCTCGTGGAACAGAATGCGAAGCTGGCGCTGCAGGCGGCGCATCGCGCGTATGTGATGGAATCCGGCGCGATCACGATGACGGGGAATGCGCAGGACATGCTGCATGATCCGCGGGTGCAGGCGGCGTACTTGGGCGAATAACCTTACGCGAAATGGTGGGCACCTGTGCCCACGCGTAACGCCAACGAAAACAAACGGCCCGGAACCGCTTGCGCGGTCCGGGCCGTTCGGCTTCCAGGAGAGGAAGCAGCGCGGTGTGACTAGTACAGCTTAGGCAGCGGCAGCCGAGTTGGCGGCAGCGCCAGCCTTGCGGGTGGCTTGCGTGAACTGCGACACGGCGGCGTTCATGTTCGATTCGATCGCCTCGACGGCCTGCTTGGTCGTCTTGGTGAACTGCTCGTAGCCGGCGTTGGCGTTGCTGATGGCGGTTTTCAGGGCCGAGACATAGGTCTCCGAACCGGCCGGGGCGTTCTTGGTCACTTCGTCGACCAGCGAGATCACCTTGCGGTTGACTTCGGCGAACTGGCTTTCGGCGGCTTTCGAGAATTCGGCGCCGGTATCGGCAGCGATCGATGCCACCTGGCGGCTGTAGGCCAGGGCTTTTTCAGCGGCCGGTTGGGCTTGCGAAGCCGACACGGTGAAGAATTCCTGGGCATCCTTGACTGCCAGCAGCTGACGCGTGGTTGCCGACGAGTCTTCGAGAGCAGCCTTGACGGTGTTGATGTTCAGGTCCACCAGCTTCTCCACGCCTTCGAAAGTCTTGGAGGTCAGGGCCGAAAACAGGGCGAACTGGGATTCGAGGTTGGCTTTGGTCGCGTTCGAAAACTGCTCAGGGAATGCAAACATATGGTTCTCCAGTAATGGATCGTTATGAACTTTGCTTTTGAGGTGTCTTGGGACACCTGCATGGACCAGTGAAGCGGTGAAACAGGAAAACTTGGGACTGCTTGATAAAGTGCGTTGATGGTGCGCCGCAACATGAAGTCATTTTTCCCGGTTTTCGATTATGCGTCAAGCACTTTTGATGCGTCGCACAATACAACTGCTCACTCTTGAGTAAGATCAACAAATACAAACGTTTGCACGATTTTTGTTTGCGCCGTTACAACACTTTAGTGCTTTGCAGCAAGGGCAAACGGGTAAGGTCAGCCATGCTAGACTTGCCGAATGATCATTCAACCGATGCCACTGTTTTTCGTTGTCCTCTGGAGCACCGGTTTCATCGCCGCGAAATACGGCTTGCCGTATGCGCCGCCGATGTCCTTCCTGATCTTGCGCTGCCTGGGCGCCGTCCTGATCCTGCTGCCCGTCGTGCTGTTGACGGGCGCCGTCTGGCCGCGCGGGCGCGTCAGGCACGTGGCGGTGGCCGGGCTGCTGCTGCAGGCGGGCTACCTGGGCGGCGTGTGGAGCGCGATCAAGCTGGGCATGCCGGCCGGGCTGTCCGCGCTGATCGTGGGCATGCAGCCGATTCTCACGGCCATCGCCGCGCCATTGATCGGCGAAAAGGTCCGGCCGCGCCAATGGCTGGGGCTGGGACTGGGACTGTGCGGCGTGGGTCTCGTCGTGGCCGCGAAGATCCACCTGAACGGGCTGGCCCCAGGCGCGATCGCGCTGTGCGTGCTGGCCCTGCTGTCCATTACGGCGGGCACGATGTACCAGAAGCGTTTCTGCCCGACATTCGACCTGCGCACCGGCACCGTGATCCAGTACGCGACGTCGGCGCTCGCGCTGCTGCCGTTTGCCGTGCTGCTGGAAGGTTTTGGACCGCACCTGGAAAACATCCACTGGACGCCGCAATTCTGGGGCGCACTGCTGTGGGCGATCCTGGCGCTGTCGATCGGCGCCATCTTCCTGCTGTTCCGCCTCATCAGCCGCAACGACGCGACCCGCGTGACGAGCCTGCTGTACCTGACGCCGCCCACCACCGCCCTGATGGCCTGGCTGATGTTCGGCGAGAAGCTGAACATCCTTGGCCTGGCCGGCATGGTCGTCGCGGTGCTGGGCGTCGCATTCGTCGTCAAAAAATAAATGGAGACTGCATGATCAGCAACGAACAACAACGCGCGGTGGACGCCGCCATCACGTCGCGGCGTTCGATCCGCGCGTTCCTGGAGACCCCGGTCGCGCGCGAGGATATCGAAGCCATCCTGGAAGTGGCGGCGCGCGCCCCGTCCGGCACGAACACGCAGCCGTGGAAGGTCCACGTGCTGACGGGGGCCGCGAAGGAACGCCTCTCCGACCGCATCCTGGCCGCCTATGCGGACCCGGCGCAGAACCGCGAACACGTCGAGGAATACGCGTACTACCCGCGCGAGTGGGTGTCGCCGTTCATCGACCGGCGCCGCAAGGTCGGCTGGGACCTGTATGCGCTGCTGGGCCTGACGCGCGACAACAAGGCCGGCATGGCGGCCCAGCACGGCCGCAACTACCGCTTCTTCGACGCGCCCGTCGGGATGATCTTCACCATCGACCGCATCATGGAGCAGGGCTCCTGGCTCGACTACGGCATGTTCCTGCAAAACATCATGGTCGCCGCGCGCGGCCGCGGCCTCGACACGTGTCCGCAGGCCGCGTTCACGCAATTCCACCGCATCATTTCCGAGGAGCTCGGTCTGCCCGAGAACGAAATGGTCGTGTGCGGCATGGCACTGGGGTTTGCCGACCCCGACAAGGTGGAAAATTCGCTCATCACCGAACGCGAGCCGGTGTCCACATTTGCCCGTTTTCTGGACTAGCACGCTATACTTGTCCTCGCAAGCTATTGAAAAACCAAGAGATTTCTACAACGCATCGCATTTTGCGTTGTAGAAAAAAATGGGCGTAGATGGTACAGTCGTCGGGTGCGCACTTGCGCTCCATTCGTCATCCGCTACACTGCATTGTGTGCTCTTCAGTTCGCGTTCAAGGATTTTCAGATGCTTAAGCTCGCGTTGGCAGCCGCCATTTCCATGATGTTCGTGCTCGAACCCGCTGCAGCCGCGACCAAGCACAAGGGGCACGCGGCCGCGACCAAGCGGGTCAAGGCCAAGCGCACCAACCTGGCCAAGGTCATCGCGGACGACAACCGCGAGCGCATGGTGCGTCGTATCGAAATGGTGCATGGCAAGCGCCGCGTCGTGATCCAGCGCGTCCGCCGCGCCGCGCCCGCCGTCGCCATGCTCAGCGCCGGCGACATCGCCGGCCTGAGCCACACGCACGATCCGCTCGACCTGCGCTCCAACGTCGCCTACGTGCTGGACCAGCAGAGCTCGGAAGTGCTGTTCGAAAAGAATGCCGCCGTCGCGCTGCCGATCGCCTCCATCACCAAGCTGATGACGGGCCTGCTCGTCGTCGAGGCCCACCAGGACCTGGACGAAGTGCTGACGGTTACCGAGGCCGACGTCGACCGCCACAAATTCACCAGCTCGCGCCTGCCCGTTGGCGCCCGCATGACGCGCGGCAACCTGCTGCATATTGCGCTGATGAGCTCGGAAAACCGCGCCGCCGCCGCGCTGGGCCGCAATTATCCGGGCGGGATCACGGCCTTCGTCGACGCGATGAATGCGAAGGCGCGCGAACTCGGCATGAACGATACGCATTATGTGGATTCGAGCGGCCTGTCGAGCCAGAATATCTCGAGCGCGCGCGATCTGGCCAAGCTCGTGAGGGTGGCGCACCAGGAACCGCTGTTGCGCCAGTACACGACGGATCCGAACTACGTCGTCCAGGCCAGCGGCCGGGCGCTGCAGTATCACAACACCAACTACCTCGTCGCTTCGCCCGACTGGAATATCGGCCTGCAGAAGACGGGCTTCATCAACGAAGCGGGGCGCTGCCTCGTGATGCAGGCCATGATCCAGGGCCGCAACGTGATCATGGTGTTCCTCGATTCGAAGGGCAAGCAGTCGCGTACCGCCGATGCGGGCCGCATGCGCCGCTGGCTCGAAGCGCTCAAGCCGGCCGCCGTGCCGGCTACGGCTGTTGCGGGCGTACCCGTGACCGTGTCGGCGACGGTGCCGGCGACGGTGTCCTCCGCCGCGACGGCACCGGTAGTCCAGTAACTTATAAACCGTCATTCCCGCGCAGGCGGGAATCCAAGTCCGTTGCGATACGCTCGCCGAAATTAGGTTTCCGCCTTCGCGGGAACGACGTTGTTTTGCGGTGCGGTTATATTC
>Ga0187844_10000255_pt1 | contig 40934 bp, 15 predicted proteins | sample SpaLakP09_SKY_50_FD_134517 | JGI IMG/M metagenome (GOLD analysis project Ga0187844, IMG submission 134517) | Oligotrophic lake water microbial communities from Sparkling Lake, Wisconsin, USA - SP09_SKY_50 | ecosystem: Environmental > Aquatic > Freshwater > Lake | place: USA: Sparkling Lake... | reverse complement strand
AGATCCTCAAGATGGGCGACCCGCGCCTGCTGCGCGTGGCGGAGCCCGTGCGCCAGTTCGACACGCCCGAACTGCATGCGCTGATTGCGGATATGTTCGAGACGATGCACGCCGTCGACGGCGCCGGCCTGGCCGCGCCGCAGATCGGCGTCAACCTGCAACTGGTGATCTTCGGCTTCGGCAGGAACCAGCGCTATCCGGACGCGCCCGCCGTGCCGGAGACGGTGCTGATCAATCCGGTGCTCAAGCCCTTGTCCGACGAGATGGAAGAGGGCTTCGAAGGCTGTTTGTCGGTGCCGGGCCTGCGCGGCAGCGTGCCGCGCTACACGCGCCTGCATTACGAGGGCGTCGACCAGTACGGCCAGCCGATCAGCCGCGACGTCGACGGTTTCCACGCGCGCGTCGTGCAGCATGAAGTGGACCACCTGCTGGGCATCCTGTACCCGATGCGGATCCGCGACTTTACCCGCTTCGGTTTTACGGAAGTGATGTTCCCCGACCTCGACCCGAAGGCCGACGATTGAAGCTGCATACTGTTTTCGCTTTGCTGGCGCTCGCCAGCGCCGGCGCACATGCCGATGACCTGTTCACCAAGATCGACGCCGATCCGAAGAGCGAACTGTGGATCGACAGCGGCTTCGCGACGTATCACTTCGACCGCGACAAGAACCTCAACGGCGGCAACCGCGGCCTCGGCGTCGAATACCGTTTCTCCGGCACGATGGCGGCAGCGGCCGGACGTTTCGTCAACAGCGACCGGTTCTACTCGAACTACGCGGGCGTGCTGTGGCAGCCGTATGCACTGGGGCCCGTGCGCCTGGGCGCGGCGATCGCGATGTTCGACGGCTATCCGAAGATGCGCGACCGCGGCTGGTTCCCGGCCGTCGTGCCCACGTTCACGTACGAGTATCGACGCCTGGGCATCAATGTCGGCGTGATCCCGTCGTACAAGGATCGCCTGTACGGCGGCATTTCTGTGCAGCTGAAGGTCAAGCTGTTCTGAACGTTGCGCACGCGTAGCCTCCTGAAAGCCGGTGCGGCCGCTACGGCCGGTATGGCGGTGCTCGTTGGCGCCTGGCTGGCCCTGCTCATGTGGCCGGGGCCGATGTTCGCCCACCACACCGTCTACGGGGCTTATCGCGTATGGTCGGACCGACCGATCGCGCCGGCGATCCGCCTGGTGCTGGATGACGTCACGCGGCGCCTGAAGACGTCGGCCGTGCACGATCCGGCGGTGCCCGTCGAGATCTACATCTGCAACGCGCCCTGGCGCATGTGGGTCTACGGGATGAAGTTCAGTACGGTCTACGGCGGCGTGGCGGACGTCTGGCTGACCCGGCATGTGATCATCCGCGCGTCGGACATTCCCGCGAACCGCATCGTGTCGCCGTGGCCGCACCCGATCCCGGACGAGCAGCACCGGCCTCTGTCGTACTTCATCGCGCACGAGATCACGCACGTCGACCTGTCGCGCCGGTTCGGCCGCACGATGAATGCCCGCTATCCGGCGTGGCTCATGGAGGGCTATCCGGATTACGTCGGCAAGGGCGGGGATTTCGATTTCGACGCGAACCGCGCGAAATTCCGCGCCGGTGCGCCGGAACTCAGCCGCGCCACGAGCACTCTGTACCTGGGGTATCACCTGCGCGTCGCCTACCTGCTGGACAAGCGGCACTGGACCCTGGACAGGGTGTTCGCCCATCCGCCGGGCGAGGCCGAACTGGACGGCTGGCTGCGCGCGGGACCCTGAAGCGCCGGCTTATTTTTCCGACGGATACGGCGACTTCCCGCCGTCCGCGATGAACGTATCGATCCGCGCCTTCAGCACGGGCAGCGGCACGGACCCGAGCTGCAGCACGGTGTCGTGGAACGCGCGGATGTCGAACCTGTCGCCCAGCGCCGCCTCGGCCTTCCTGCGCGACTCGATGATCGCCATCTCGCCCAGGTAGTACGACAGCGCCTGGCCCGGCCACGAGATGTAGCGGTCGACCTCCGTCCGGATCTCGTGGTCGGAGAGCGCCGTGTTGTCGTGCATGTAGGCCTGCGCCTGCTCGCGCGTCCAGCCCAGTGCGTGGATGCCCGTGTCGACGACGAGGCGGGACGCGCGCCAGGCCTGGTAGCTCAGCATGCCGAACGTTTCGTACGGGGTCTCGTAGATGCCCATCTCGCTGCCCAGGCGTTCGCAATACAGCGCCCAGCCTTCGCCGTACGCCGAGATGTATGCGCGGCGGAACGGCGGCACGCCCTGCTGTTCCAGCGCCACCGGCATCTGGAACGCGTGGCCCGGCGCCGATTCGTGCAGGGTCAGCGCGGGGAGGCTGTACAGCGCGCGCGCCGGCAGGTTGTACGTGTTGACGAGGTAGATGCCCGGACCGCCGCGCGCCGACGTGTAGTACGGCGCCTGGTCGGGCGGCACCGGCACGATGGCGAAGCGGCGGCGCGGCAGGTAGCCGAAGTACTGGTCGGCCTTGCCGTCGAATTTCTTGGAGATCCAGGCGGCGCGCATCAGGAGTTCTTCCGGTGTCTTCGCATAGAACTGCGGGTCGCTGCGCAGGAACGCGAGGAAGGCGGGCAGGTCGCCCTTGAAGCCGGCCTTGGCCATCGTCTGCTGCATCTCGGCGCGGATCTTCGCCATCTCGGACAAGCCGATGTCATGGATATGCTGCGCCGTCATGTCCGTCGTCGTGTACTCGACGATCTTCGACTGGTAGTACGCCTTCCCGTCCGGCAGGCGCTCCGCCGCGAGCTCCGTGCGCGCTTTCGGGACATACTCGTCGCGGAAGAACTGCAGGGCTTGCGCGTAGGCGGGCTTCACGGCGCTCTCGATCAGCGCGATGCCCTGCGCGCGCAGGCGGGCCTGCTCGTCCATCGAGATCGTCGCGGGCATCTCCTTGAACGGGGTGTACCAGACCGTGTCTTCCGGCGACTTCGCGTCGACGATGTTCAGCAGCGGTGCATCGCGCCCGGCCAGCGTCACCTGCGGCGGCGTGAAGCCGCGCGCGACGCCGGCGCGCATGTTGTCCAGTTCCTCGCCGAAGTAGCGGGGCAGGTCGGAGAGCTGGGCGAGGTAGGCGCGGTATTCCTCCGCGTTCTTCAGCGGGCGGCGCGCGATGTAGGCGATGTCGGACCAGAACGCGCTGTCCGCGTTCACGGGCTGCTCGTATTCGCGGAAGCGCTGCGCGGCGACGAACGCGGCGATCTGCGCGCGGTACACGGCAAAGTTGATCTGCTCGGCGCGCGAGAGATCGGCCGCGCGGATGCCGTCCAGCCGGCGCAGCACGCTTTCCCACATCGCCAGGCGTGCAGACTGCGTACGTGCGTCGACTTTCGGCAGCGCGTCGCGGACGTCGCGCGGCTCATCCTCTTCCCACGCCAGCCGCTGCTTGATCCGCCATTGCCACTCGGCCTTGTAGATGGCCTGGAAACGCGCGTCGGCTTGCGCGGCCGCCTTGGTGGCGACCGGCGCGGCGATGGCGTCGACCGGCGCGAACAGGGTCGACAGGGCGAGGGTAAGGGCGGCGGCAAGCAAGGTCTGCTTCATGGTGGTCCTGTGGTCGAGGTGGCGTGAGCTGAGGCAGGGTATTGCCTCAGCTCACGATATTACCTGCCGGACCGGGCCGAAGCCAGTCTTGCTTAGCGTTTGACTTTGCCGTACGCCTCGCCCGCCTTCCAGGTGGGCAGCGTGGGCGCGTTCGCCACCGCATAGCCGAGGTTCAGGGTGAACTGCGCCTGCTGCACCATGCCGGACAGGTCCCAGGACGGATCGTACTGGTCGCTCACCTGGTGGTAATCCTTCGTGAACGCGCGCATCTTCGCACCTTCGGCCGCCTGGTCGTGCGCGAAGTCGAAATGGCCGTCGCCGGAAAACACGGCCGAGCCGACGTTGAACGCGGGGACGCCGGCCTTGGCGAAGTTGAAGTGGTCGGCGCGGAAGTAGGCGCCGCCGAGGTCCGGCACGGGCGCGGCCAGCGCGAGGCCCATCGCTTTCGCCACCGCGGCGGAGGTCGCGTACAGCGAACTGCGCTCGGCGCCGGCCACGCCCATGTCGCGCGTGCGGCCGACGAAGTTCATGCTGTCCAGGTTCAGGTCCGCGGCCGTTTTCGCCAGCGGCCATACGGGATTGCGCACGTACGCGAGGCTGCCCAGCAGGCCTTGCTCTTCCGCGCACGGCCACAGGAAGATCTGCGTGCGTTTGGCCGGACGCTTGACGGCCGCCTGGGCCATCGCGAGCAGGGCGGCCGTGCCGGAGCCGTTGTCGATGGCGCCGTTCCAGATGTGGTCGGGCTTGCCGTTGTCCGGATCGATGCCCAGGTGGTCCCAGTGCGCGGAATACACGACCGCCTGGTCGCGCAGCTTCGGATCGGTGCCGGGCACGATGCCGGCCACGTTGTACTCGACGATGGTGCGCACGGCACTCTTCACGTCGGCCTCGACGCTGGCCGCGAGCGGCACCGGCCTGAAGCCGCGGACTTCGGCCGCGGCGCGCAGGCGGTCGAGGTCCTGGCCGCTGGCCGCGACGAGTGTCCGCGCCATGTCTTCGCTGATCCAGCCCTGCAGCGGATTGCCCTTGCCGGCCAGGTGGAACTGCTCGTGCGAGAAGCTGTTGACGGGGACGCTCCACGGATACGACGCGGACGGCGTCGTGTGGACCAGCAGGATGCCGGCCGCGCCCTGGCGCACGGCTTCCTCGAACTTGTACGTCCAGCGGCCGTACCACGTGAGCGACTTGCCGCCGAAGCGGTCCGGCTCCGCGCCCGTCGGCTGCGGATCGTTGACCATCGCGACGAGCACCTTGCCCTTCACGTCGGTGCCGAGGAAATCATTCCAGCGTTCGTCGGGCGCGTCGATGCCGTAGCCGACGAACACGAGGGGCGCCGACACGCGCGTGGCCGCGCTGCCGTCGGCGTTGCCGAACACGACGTCCTGGCCGAACGTGGCAGGGAGCACGCGGCCGCCGGCGACGAAGCGCAGCGTACTGCCGGACAGCGTCTTCTGGCCGACCAGCTCGACCTTCTGGCGGTAGCCGCCGTCCGCCAGCGGTTTCAGGCCCAGGGCGGCGGCCTGGGTCTCGAGGTAGCGCACGGTGAGTTCGCCGCCGCGCTGGCCCGTGCCGCGGCCTTCGAGCAGGTCGTCGGCAAGGAAGGACAGGTGGGCGCGCAGCGGCGCCTCGGCCACGGGCGGGGCGGACTGGGCGTGTACGGCGCCGGCGGCGGCGAACAGAAAGGAAACGGTACAGGTACGGAAAGACATGGTGGACGGCTCAAGAATGATACAAGAGCGCGATGGTAGCACCCGGTGCCGGGTGTTGTCCGTATTGACACTCTTTTAAGAATGTAAATTTGCATCTCACGTTATAATCCACGAACGGACGTGCCAAGCCGAGGCCACGCCGCCTGGCCCGACAACCCCGACACCACCCCTGCATGGATAAAGACGAAAACAGAGCGCAACCGGCTGCCGACCATGCCGCGCCGCTGATCCGGCCCTGGTCGCGCCTGGGCCGGCAGCTGGTGCCGCTGATCGGCGAAGGCGGGTTCGTCGCGTTGTTCACGCGTTCGGCGCGCCTGCTGTCGCCGTCGCGGGCGTGGCTCAGCATCGACGCCACGCGCCGTACGAGCACGCTGCTGCTGTCCGCCCTCGAGCAAGACCTGGCGGCGGCGGACCCCGCGGAAGCGGCCGCGACACACGATGAATTGATGGGCACATTCGTGCGGCAGTTGGGCGCCCTCATCGGCCCCACGCTGACGGCACGGCTGCTGGCCGAAACCGCTGCGGACGGTACGCCGCAAAAGAATCAAGAGGAGCACAAGCAATGAGCGGAAAAGTAACCCTGGAGAAACTTTGCACCGGTGTGCCAGGGCTCGATGTGCTTCTGGGCGGCGGCCTGACGGAGTTTTCGTTCACGCTGATCGCGGGCGCGCCCGGCAGCGGCAAGACGACGCTCGCGCACCAGATCATGTTTTCGCTTGCGAACACGCAGCGCCGCGCGCTGTTCTTCACCGTGCTGGGCGAACCGCCGCTGAAGATGCTGCGCTACCAGCAGCAGTTCTCGTTCTTCGACATGGACAAGGTCGGCCCGGCCGTCCGCTACGTCAACCTGGCCGACGACCTGCGCGCGGGCGATTTCAGCGGCGTGCTGGAACGCATCATGCGCGAAGTGGAGGATTTCGGCCCGAGCCTCGTGTTCGTCGATTCGTTCCGGTCCGTCGTGCAGACGGCGCGTACCGGCAACGAAGGCCTGTGGGACCTGCAGCACTTCATCCAGGAGCTGGGCTCGCGGATGGCGACCTGGCAGGCGACCACGTTCCTGATCGGCGAATATACCCAGACGGACGTCGAGGCCAACCCAATCATCACGGTGGCCGACGGCATGATCGCGCTGTCGCACAACCTGGACGAGGACTCGGTGGTGCGCAAGGTCCGCATCGTCAAGATGCGCGGCCAGGCTCACCTGGCCGGGGCGCACACCCTGCGCATCACGGACGACGGCATCCGCATCTATCCGCGCGTGCTGACGCCCGTGCTGGACGCCTTCGAGACCGTCGCCGACGGACCGCGCAGGATCGCGACCGGCGTGGCGGGCCTGGACGACATGCTCCACGGCGGCTTGCCGCAGGGCCATACCATGCTCGTGTCCGGCCCGACGGGCATCGGCAAGACGATCCTCGGCACGCGCTTCCTGCAGGCCGGCGCGGCGCAGGGCGAGAAGGGCATCGCCGTGTTCTTCGAAAAGCACACGTCCCGCCTGCACAACGCGGAACTCATCGACATGGTGAAGTCAGGCCAGGTGACGGTGCTGCAATCGCTGTCGCTGTCGCTCACGGTCGAGGAATTGCTCGACCAGCTGACGGAGGCGATCGAGCGCACGGGCGCGACCCGCGTCGTGATCGATTCGCTGTCCGAGATCGGGCTGTACCTCGCGCCGGAATTCCGCTACGACCTGCGGCTGTCCGTGTTCCGCACGCTGTCGCTGCTGGCAAGGCGCGGCGTGACCGCCATCGTCACGGTGGGCTACGAGGACAACCGGCCGAACTGGCGCTTCTCGATCGACAACCTGTGCTTCCTCGCGGATGCCGTGCTGTCGATGCGCTTCGCCGAGGTCGAAGGACACATCTGCAAGTTCATGACCGTCATCAAGGTGCGCGGCACGAGCCACAGCAACGAACTGCGCCAGTACCGCATCACCGACGCCGGCATCGAGGTCGACGCGCAGGCGACCGACCTCGATGACATGATGACGGGTTACCCCAAGCGGCGCGAGCCGAACAAGTAAGGGACGACGATGGGAACGTACCGACAAGAGCCGCCTGCCTCGGCGCAGCGTTCCCTGGAAGATATCGTGTCCGATGGCGTGCCCGGCGACTTCCTGCTGCGGCGTGTCGATGCGCTGGAAGCCGAACTCGCGGCGGCGCACGCGCTGATCCAGCACCAGGCCGAGCAGCGCCAGGCACTCGAAGCGGACGTGGCCCGGCTGCGCGAAGCCAACGAGAACCTCGTCCTCGCCACCTTCAACGCCGAGGACCAGCGCGAAGACGCGGAAGCCGCCAACCGCCGCCAGAACGAATTACTCGCCATGCTCGCGCACGAGCTGCGCAACCCGCTGTCGCCGCTGGCGATGGCCGCGTCGCTGCTGGAACGCGACGCCGGCGCCGCGCCGCAGCAGCTGCGCCTTGCAAGCGTCATCGCGCGCCAGGTCGACCACATGGCGCGCCTGCTCGACGACCTGCTCGACGCGGCCCGCGTCAGCAGCGGCAAGATCACGCTCGCCGTCGAAGCGCTGTCCATGGCCGACGTGCTGCGCCACGCCGTCGAGACGGTGCAGCCGCGCATCGCGGAACGCGGCCAGGCGCTCGACGTCGAGCTGCCGGAAGGGGCGGTCGCGGTGGAGGGCGACAAGGTGCGCCTCGCGCAGGTGTTCACGAACCTGCTCGGCAATGCATCCAAATACACGGGCGACGGCGGGCGTCTGCGGCTCGCCGCGCATGCCGGGGCCGACGAGATCGTCGTCACGATCGAGGATAACGGCACCGGCATCGGGCCCGAGGTGCTGCCCTATATTTTCGATCTGTTCACGCAGGGGCCGCGCTCGCTGGCCCGGTCCGAGGGTGGCCTCGGCGTGGGCCTGAACGTCGTGCGCAACCTCGTGGGCATGCATCGCGGAACCGTGGAGGCGCACAGCGACGGTCCCGGCCGCGGCAGCCGCTTCACGGTGCGCCTGCCGCGCGCGGCCGGCGTGCCGGCGCCTGCGGCCGTTCCCGAGCCGGCGCAAGCCACGCCGCGCCGCCGTATCCTGCTCGTGGAAGACAATGCCGACGCCTGCACCACGCTGGCCGACATCCTGGCGGTGGAAGGGCACGACGTCGTGTGCGAGATCGACGGCCGCGCGGGCCTGGCGCGCGCGCTCGCCGAGCCGTGGGACGTGATCGTGTGCGACATCGGCCTGCCGGAACTCGACGGCCTCAAGCTGATGCAGGCCCTGCGCGCGCAGCAGGACGGCGCGCGTCCGTACGCGATCGCGCTGACGGGCTACGGCCAGCCGGACGACGAGGCACGCGGCTTTGCGGCCGGATTCGACCGCTATCTCGTCAAGCCGGTCGGCGCCGCGGCATTGCTGGCCGTCGTCGCGGACGCCCCGGCCCTGGTATCGGCCTTCAGCGCCTGATCAGGCGTGCCAGGCGGTCGACCGCCTGTTCGATCCGCTCGTATTTCGTCGCGTACGAAAAGCGCACGTGCTGCTGCGGCGCGGCGAGTCCGAAGTCGTCGCCCGGCACGATCGCGACCAGCGCGTCGCGCAGCACGGCCATGCCGAACGCGCTGCTGTCGTGCGCGAGCGGATGGTCGACCTGCGTGATGTCGGCATACACGTAGAACGCGCCGTCCGGCAGCACGGGCACCTGGAAGCCGAGGTCGCGCAGCGCGGGCACGAGGAAGTCACGGCGGCGGCGGAATTCCCGGCGGCGCTCCTCGAAGATGGCGATGGCATCGTCGTGGAACGCGGCGAGCGCCGCGTGCTGGGCGATGGCGGGTGCGCAGATGAACAGGTTCTGCGCCAGCTTCTCGACGGCCGGCACGAGCGATTCCGGCAGCACGAGCCAGCCCAGGCGCCAGCCCGTCATGCTGAAGTATTTCGAGAAACTGTTGACGGTGATGACGTCGTCGCCGAAGGAGAGGGCGCTGGTCGCGCGGTCGCCTTCCTTCTCGCCATAGTACAAACCCTGATAGATCTCGTCGACGATCGAAAAGCCGCCGCGCGCGCGCACGGCCGCGACGACATCGCGCGTCTGCGCCGGCGTCATCGACGTGCCGGTCGGGTTCGACGGCGACGCGACGATCACGCCGCGCGTGCGTTCCGTCCAGCGCGCGTCGACCTGGGCCGCCGTCAGCTGGTAGCGCTCGGCGGGGCCGGACGGCACGAGGACGGCTCTACCGCCGAATGCGCTGACGAAGTGGCGGTTGCACGGATAGCTCGGGTCCGGCATCAGGACGTCGTCGCCTTCCGCCACGAGCGCGGCGCAGGCCAGCAGCAGGCCCGCCGACGCGCCCGCCGTGACGACGATGCGCTGCGGCGGGATGTCGAGACCGTAGGCGCGGGCGTAGTGCGCGGAGATGGCTTCGCGCAGCGCGGGGAGGCCCAGCGATTCCGTGTACTGCGTGGCACCGCGCTGGATGGCGTCCATGGCGGCACGGGCGACCAGGTCGGGGGCCGTGAAGTCGGGTTCGCCGACGCTCATGCTGATGACGTCCTGGCCGGCGCGCACCATCGCGGCTGCGGCCTTGACCATTTCCATCACGCGGAAGGGTTCGATGGCGTCGACGCGGCGCGCCACCTGGAGTGGTTTGTGAGACATGTGGGATTGTCGAAACGGAGGAATCCCTCCAGTTTAGCCGAATTCAGGCAACCGCGGTCCCGGCCAGCAGCGCCTCGCACGCCTCGGCCGGCAGCGGACGGCTGACGTGATAGCCCTGGATCTGGTCGCACCCGTACTGTTCCAGTTCGCGCAGCTGGGCCACGTTCTCGACGCCCTCGGCCACGACCTTCAGGCTGAGGCTGTGCGCGAGCCGGATCACGGCCTTCGTGATCGCGGCGTCGTCCGGATCGTCCGGCAGGTCGCGCACGAAGGTGCGGTCGATCTTCAGCGCGTCCAGCGGGAAGCGCTTCAGGTACGCGAGGCTCGAATAGCCCGTACCGAAATCGTCCACGGACAGGCGCATGCCGAGGGCCTTGATGCGTGCGAGGATCTCGACGGCTGCCTCCGGGTTCGTCATCAGCATCGATTCCGTGAGCTCGAATTCCAGCAGTGCCGGGTCGACGGCGGCGCGCGCGACGATGCGTTCGACGGCGCCCGCGAGATCCGCCTGCTGCAGCTGGCGCGCGGACAGGTTGATCGCGACCGGTTGCACCGCCATGCCCCGCGCCTGCCAGGCCTTCAACTGGCGGCACACGTCGCCGATCACCCATTCGCCGACGGGCAGGATCAGGCCCGTGTCCTCGAGGATGCCGATGAATTCCAGCGGCGGCACGAGGCCGCGCTGCGGATGGTTCCAGCGCAGCAGGGCCTCGAAGCCGCTGATGGTGTTCGTCGCCAGGTCGAGCTTGGGCTGGTAGTGCAGCAGGAATTCGCCGCGTTCCAGCGCGAGGCGCAGCTGCGTTTCCGTCTGCAGGCGCTGCGTCGCGTTCTCGTGCATCTCGGCGACGTAGAACTGGTAGTTGTTGCGGCCGCCGTTCTTGGCGCCGTACATCGCCGTGTCCGCATTCTTCAGCAGCGTTTCCGCATCGCGCCCGTTCTCCGGGTACGTGGCGATGCCGACGCTGGCCGATACGAACAGCTGCTGGCCTTCGAGATAGAACGGCTGTGCCAGCGCCTCGATGACGCGCGCGGCGATGCCGGCGGCCACGCCGTCGTCGTCCAGAGCGGGCAGTACGAGCGCGAATTCGTCGCCGCCCAGCCGCGCCACGACGTCGTCCGCCCGTGCGCAGGCCGACAGCCGTTTCGCCGCCTGCACGAGCAACTGGTCGCCGACGCCGTGGCCCAGCATGTCGTTGACGTTCTTGAAGCGGTCGAGGTCAATGAACATGACGGCCGCGCGGCCCTGTGCGCGGGCCGCGGCGGCGATGGCGTCTTCCAGGCTGTGCGCGAGGCGGCGCCGGTTCGGCAGGCTCGTGAGCGGATCGTACTGGGCCAGGTAAGTCAGGCGGTTGCGCGCCTCCTGGCGCTCGACGGCGGTGGCGACGATGTTGGCCACGCCGTGCAGGAAGTTGGCGTCGTCGGCACCGAAGCGGCGCGGCCGCGCGGCATACACGCCCAGGTGGCCGAACGTGCGTTCGCCGCACACGATGGCCGTGTCGATGCCGGTGTCGATACCGTGCAGCGCGGCCAGCGGCGCGAACCAGGACCGCAGCGCGGCGTCGGCGGCCGGCGCATCGCCGTGCGTGCCGGCCAGTTGCAGGCCCGCGGACTGCGCCAGCCGGCCGGCGCCCGCGCGCACGAGCATGCCGTCCGGGCCCGCTTCGAACAGGGCGGCGCTGGCCGCGCCCAGGCCGCGCGCGGCGGCGTCGGCGGCGTCCGCGAACAGTTCGTCGAGGCCGTTCGCGGCCAGCGCCTTGCGCCCCAGTTCCGCGATCAAGGTCTGGCGCTGCGCGTTCTCGACGATCGTGCGCTCGAATTCCTTGCGCTCCGTGATGTCGATGTCGATGCAGATGTAGCGCTCGACCGTGCCGCCGGCCCCGAACATCGGCACGATGGTGCGGTACCAGTGGCGCCGGCCGTGGCGGCCCGCGATCACGACCTCGCCGTTCCAGACGCGGTCCGACGGCTGCCATGGCAGGCGCGCGCCGGCCGGGCGCCCGACGTCGCCCAGGCGCTGGCCCACGACCTCGGGACGGGTGAAGCCGCTGCTCGTGACGAACAGGTCGTTGATGCCGGTGATTACGCCGGCCGCGTCGGCCTCGCACACGATCGCGGCCTGGTCCATCGCGCTCTTGTGCTGCATGAGGGAGTTCATCAGCGAATCGATGCGCTGGCCGAACTGGTCGCGCAGGCTCGCCGCGCTGCGGTTGACGGCGCGGATGGCGTCCTGGATCTCGGTCGGCGCATCGGCCAGCAGCGCCGCTTCGGCCGTGACGCGGCCCGCGGCCACGTCGTGCTCGAACGAGCGCAGGCGCCCCAGGTTGTCGAGCCAGCGGCGCACGAGGGTGCGCATCAGGGCGACGCTGGCGACGAACACGACGAACGCCACGCCGGCCGTCTCCAGCACGAGGCTCCACAACTGGGCCGCAAGCTTGTCTTCGTCGAACCGCAGGCGCACGACGCCGTAGTCCTCGCCGCCCACGTTGGCGATGCGGTTGACGTCGTACAGCTTGTCGGCGATGCGTTGCGCCAGCCAGCGCGGCGCCAGGGCCCGCGTCACGCGCGGTGCGTCCACACGGATCGTGCCGCCGCCCACGTCGATGAATTCGGCGCGCTTGAACGGTGACTGGAACAGCATCTTGCCCAGGGTGCGCTTGACGGTGTCGTAGTCGCCGATCACCACGCTGTCCTCGATCGTCTGCGTGGCCACCTCGACGAGCGTCAGCGCGGTGTCCTGCGTTTCCTCGATGTGCTGCAGGAACTGGTAGCGGTAGAACAGGCCCAGGCCCGTGCCCATCGACAGCAGCAGCGTGAGGCTGAATACGGTGAACACGCGGCCGACGAGGGAGCGCGGCAGCGCCGGGATGCGCTGCAGGAAGCGCAGGAGCGGAGAGAGGGCCATCGTGTCAGCGCAGGTTCGGGGGCGCATCCGCGTAGAACGCGCGGTAGCTGGCATAGTCGGCGTCGCTGGCGGCGACGAAGGAGAGCGCGGACTGCGCATGCACCAGTTCCGCGGCGGCCGCGAGGATGCGACGGCCTTCCGGATCCTTGTCCATGCCAAAGAAGGCCTGGGCGACGGCGCGGACCTGGCCGGCCGGCACGCGCGGCGACGCCATCAGCGCCAGGTCGTTGAACGGCTCCGAACTCCACAGCACACGGAACGATTTGTGTTCGCGGCCCCGGTAGCCCTGCACGAGCTGGGAGTTGGCGCCGACGGCCATTGCCTTGCCCGCGAAGAGCTGGGCGAACGCGGCATCCATGTTGCCGGCGAAAATGACGTCGACGGGGATGTTCCGGCGCAGCAGCTGGGCATACGCCACCTTGTACGCCACCATCGCTTCCGGACCGGGGAAGGCGACGGACTCGCCGGCCAGTTGCGCCAGGGTCATCACGGGCGAATCAGCCGGCACGACAATCTGCGCCCGCACGGGCGGCCCGTCGCGGCGGCCGAACACGGTCCAGCCCAGCCGCGCGCGGTCCGGGCCGAACAGGTGATTCGTGAACGCGAAGTCGACTTCGCGCGCGAGCACGTAGCTCGTCGTGTCCGCCGACGTGCGGCCCAGCTTGAGGTTCAGGCGCACGCCGCTTTTCTGCGACACGTAGCGGATGATCGGGTTCCAGAAGCCGGCCGAGACCTGCAGGTTGTACTGGTTGACCGGCGAAAAATTGTACGCCGGGGCGTCGGCGGCGCGCACGGCGCCGGCGGCGAACAGGCAGGCCACGACGGCCAGGATGAAGCGGACGAAGGAAAGTCGGTACATGGGTCGTTGACGTGGTGCCGGCGGGTGTCTGCCTGCATGTCGCAAATATAACATATTTCCAAGCTGCAACAAGAGGAATCGCTTTGCCAATGTCGGGCATTATGTGGTCCGTGACGCCATCAAATCCGACGATTCGGCGCGGGTCACAGGCAATGTCGTGTTACAGTCGTCACTTGTGCCCGGCAGCCGCCTGCGCACGGCCGTGAGCCTGATCCTCAACACCCGCCATCCCATGTGGATCGGCTGGGGCAAGGATGCCACCTTCCTGTACAACGATGCGTACGTCGACGTGCTGGGCGCGGCCAAGCACCCGTGGGCGCTGGGCCGGCCGGCGAGCGAGGTGTGGAGCGAGATCTGGGACGTGTGCGGCCCGCTGGCCGATAAAGTGTTCCAGCGCGCCGAGGCCACGTTCGTCGAGGCCGTCCAGCTGTTCATGCGCCGCGGCGACTTCCTGGAAGAGACCTGGTATTCGTTCTCGTACAGCCCGATCGTCGGCGAGGACGGCGGCGTCGGCGGCCTGTTCTGCCCATCCACCGACGTCAGCGCGAGCGTGCTGAACGCGCGCCGCCTCGGCACGCTGTCGCGCCTGTCGGCCGACGCCCTACGGGAGCCGACCGTGGCCGGTGCCTGCGCCACCGGCATCGGCACCCTGGCCGACAACCCGGCCGACCTGCCGTTCGTGCTGCTGTACCTGACCGACTGCGACGGCAAGGAGATGCTGCACCTGGGCGGCACGGCGGGCCTCCCGGCGTCCATCGACGCCGGCCGGTTCCCCGTGGCGCGCGCGTGCCGCGACGGCGAAGCGCTGCCCGTCGACCTGGACGGCATCGCCGGCCTGCCGGCGGGATTGTCCGGCCAGCCGCTGCGCCAGGCGCTCGTGCTGCCGCTGGCGACCGCCGGCCACGAACGGCCCCTCGGCGCGCTGGTGCTGGGCGTGAGCCCGGTGCGCCGGCTGGATGCCGAGTACCGCACCTTTTTCGACCTCCTCTCGGCCCAGGTGACGGCCGCGCTGCAGAACGCCGGCGCCATCGAGGAACAGCGCCGCCGCGTCGACACGCTGGCCGAGCTGGATCGCGCCAAGACGGCGTTCTTCAGCAACGTCAGCCACGAATTCCGCACGCCGCTGACGTTGATGCTGGGACCGATCGAGCACAGCCTCGCCGATGCCGACGAGCCGCTGCCCGCCGCCCAGCGCGATCGGCTGCAACTGGTGCGGCGCAATGCGCTGCGCCTGGAGCGCCTCGTCAACACGCTGCTCGATTTCTCGCGCGTGCAGGCCGGGCGCATGCAGGCCAACTTCACGCTGGCCGACCTGCCGGCATTGACGGCGGATCTTGCCAGCGGTTTCCGCTCCGTGATCGAGAGCGCGGGCCTCGTGTTCGACGTGCGCTGCACCCCGCTGCCGCGGCCCGTGCGGCTCGACGTCGTCCTGTGGGAAAAGATCGTCCTGAATCTGCTGTCGAACGCGTTCAAGTTCACGTTCGAGGGGACGATCGCGGTGACGGTGGATGCGGTCGATGGCGCCGCGCGGGTGACCGTGCGCGACACCGGCATCGGCATCGCGCCCGGGCACCTCGGCGCCGTGTTCGAACGTTTCCAGCGCGTCGAGGGCGCGCGCTCGCGCTCGAACGAAGGGTCGGGCATCGGCCTTGCGCTCGTGCGCGACCTCGTCGAGCTGCAGGGCGGCGTCATCGCCGTCGACAGTACGCCGGGCCGGGGCAGCGCGTTCATCGTGACGTTGCCGCCGCCCGGCAGCCCGGCCCCGCGTCCGGCGGAGGAACCCGTCGTGCTGTCGATGGCGCGCGTGCTCGTGGCCGACGACAACGCCGACATGCGCGATTACCTTGCGCGCCTGCTGGGCCAGCACTGGGAAGTGAGCGTGGCGGCCGACGGCGTGGAAGCGCTCGCGATGGTGCGGCGCGAACGGCCGGACGTCGTCGTGGCCCACGTGATGATGCCGCGCCTGGACGGCTTCGGCCTCATCGCGCGCCTGCGCGCCGACCGCGAGCTGGCCGACACGCCCCCGTCCTCGTGTCCGCGCGGGCGGGCGAGGAAGCGCGCATCGAGGGCTTGGAAAAGGGCGCGAACGACTACCTCGTCAAGCCGTTCGGCGCGCGCGAACTCCTCACGCGCGTCGAGTCGCAGGTGATGCACGCGCGCATGCGCGCGCTCGAGCGGGCCCACGCGGCGCGCCTCGCGGCGATCTTCCGCCAGGTCCCGGCCGGTATCGCGATCATGCGGGGGCCGCACCACATGTTCGAACTCGTCAACGACCATTACCAGGGGCTCGTCGGGCCGCGTCCCCTCGTCGGCCAGCCGCTGCTCGCGGCGCTGCCGGAGCTGGAGGGGCAGGGCATCCGCGAACTGCTGGACGGCGTGCGCGCCAGCGGCCGGCCGTATGTCGGCCGCTCGCAGCGCTTCATGCTGGGCCGCGGTGCCGCGCCGGAAGAACGCTTCTTCGACTTCGTCTACCATCCGATCGTCGACGGCAAGGGCAGCGTGGAAGGCATCGCCGTCGTCGCGTTCGAGGTGACGGAGCTGGCGCGGGGGGGCGGCGCGATGCCGAGGTGGCCAACAATGCGAAGGACGATTTCCTCGCCATGCTGGGCCACGAGCTGCGCAATCCGCTGGCGCCGATCCTGATCGCTCTGGAAATGATCCGCGCGCGCCGCATGCCGGGGCACGAGCGCGAACTGGCGATCATCGAGCGCCAGTTCGCGCCACCTCGTGCGCCTCGTCGACGACCTGCTCGACGTGGCGCGTATCGCGCGCGGCAAGATCGAGCTGCGCCCGGAACACGTGGAGCTGGGGCGGCTCGTGGCGCTGGCTGTCGAGGCGTGCGCGCCGCTCGTGGCCGAGCGCAGCCATCACCTCGTCACCGACGTGGCGCCGGGTGGCCTGCTGCTGCACGGCGACCCGGTCCGCCTCACGCAGGTGCTGTCGAACCTGTTGACGAACGCGGCCAAGTACACGAACCCGGGCGGCCGCATCCACGTGCGCGCGTGGGCCGTGGATGGCCACGCCGTGCTGCAGGTCGAGGACAACGGCATCGGCATCTCGCCCACGATGCTGCCGCGGTTGTTCGACAAGTTCGTGCAGGAGCGCCAGGCGCTCGACCGGTCGCGCGGCGGCCTCGGTGTCGGCCTCGCGATCGTCAAGGAAATCGTTGCGCTGCACGGCGGGACCGTGACGGCGCGCAGCGGGGGGCTCGGCCACGGCAGCGTGTTCGAGCTGCGCCTGCCGCTGGCGGACACCGGTGCGGGCGCCGGCGACGGCGCAGTGGATGCCGGTCCGGCGCGGCGCCGCAACGGCCGCAAGTTGCTGCTCGTGGACGATAACGCCGACGTGCTGGACGCCATGCGCGCGCTGCTGGAGCTGGGTGGCCACGCTGTCACGGCGCTGGCCGACCCGCACGCGGCGCTCGAGCTCCCGGACGATTACGTGCCCGACGTCGCGCTGCTCGACATCGGCCTGCCCGGCATGAACGGCTACGAGCTGCTGGCCGCCCTGAGGGCCCGCCCCGGCTGCGCGGACACGGATTTCATCGCGTTGTCCGGCTACGGCCAGCCGGAAGACCGCGCGCGTTCGCTGGGCGCTGGCTTCTGCGCCCACCTCGTCAAGCCGCCCGCGCCGCCGGAGCTGGCGGCATTGCTGGAGACGCTGGCGCAGCGCCGCGCGGGCGAACTGGCCGAGGACGGCGTTTAGCCCTGCAGGCGGCGGGTCCGGCGCGTGCTCGCGCCGATGAGCAGCAGCCCGAGGCCAAGCGTTGCGAGGCTCCCCGGTTCCGGAACGGCGGCCACGGGATCGAGACGCACGGCGCGGCAATCGCCCGTGACGCCGCCGTAGCAGGCCGTCGCCGCGATCTGCGCCGAATCGTTGATGCCGGAAGCGTCCGTGATCACCCAGCCCGATGTGGGATCGATCAGCGTGTTCAGGTCGACGAGGCCGGCGCCTGTCGACAGGAAGCCGTGGTAGCCGTAATGCTCCGGGTCGACGAGGACCGCGGACCGGCCGACGATCTGGCCGCGGTTGTTGATGTCCAGCGCGAGGCTGTCGTCGATGGCCGCCGGGTCGAGGACGCCGAGGTCGATCAGCGTGCCGTGGTCGTACAGGAAAGCGTGCGACGCGTGGGCGAACTCGGGGGACGGGATGCCGCCGACGGCCAGGCCGGCGTCGTTCAGGCCGTAGATGGCGCTGTTGCCGGCTTCCGGTGCGCCGATCGTGTTCACGCTGCCGCCGCTGAACAGCACCGCGCGGAACGGGTATTCGGGGATGGTGAACGGACCTTCGTACGACGACCCGCCGATCAGGCCGGACCGGTTGATGGCATAGGCGTTGCTGCCCAGGCCGCCGGGCAGCGTACCGAGGTCGTGCATCGTGCCGCCCGCATAGCTGAACGCCTGCTCGAAGGCGCGCGTGGCCGGATCGCCGTTGTGGGCGTTGCCCACGATCACGCCGTCGTTGTTGATGGCAAACGCCTCGCTGCGGTTGCCGCCCAGCGTGCCGAGGTCGCTCATGCCGCCGCCCGCATAAACGTAGGCGTGGAACTGGCCCGCGCCATTGTCCGAGCCGCCGACGATCTGGCGGGCATCGTTGATGCCGTTCGCGGTGCTGGTCGCGCCGCCCAGCGTGCCGAGGTCGACGTATTTGCCGCCGAGCCAGCCGAAGCCGCGGGTGGCGCCGCGGGCGCCGGTGTTGCCGACGACGTCGCCCCACCGGTTGATGTCGGTGGCGGTGCTTCCGGTGCCGCCCAGCAGGGTGAGCGTGTACAGCGGATCGGCGAGGGCGGCCGCGCCCGGCAGGGCGAGGAAGGCGGACAGGATCAGACGGAAAAGCGGGAATGGCGTGCGCATGCGGGTCTCCGGGTTCGGTTGGCGGTATTCGAACCCAGCTTAGGGCAGTCGTCGCGCCGCGCCCTGATGAGAATCAGGTGCATGCGGATTGGGTATGCCATGCCGCAACATGCATGGCGCCTGTCCTGACCGCCGCGCTGCGTTTTTTTGCATGTGGGCGATCCCTTTCAAACTTGCAGAAGTTACAATCGGAAAATTCGGATTTTCGTTATCGGAAACCATGAGAGTGCGCACGCATCTGGCCCTGCTGGCCGCCGTCGTTTTCCTGCCCGTGATCGTGGGATCGGCGATCGCCATCCGGCTGCTGCTCGATGCGGAACGCCAGGCCGTGCTGCGCAGCATGCAGGAACTTTCGCGCGCCACCGTGTTGACGATGGACCAGGAACTCAGGGCCGCGCTGGCCAGCGGGCAGGCGTTGACGACGTCGATGTCGCTGTTCCGCGGCGACTTCGCGACGTTCTACAGCCAGGCGAGCAATGCGAACGCGGGCAGCCTGCGCCACACGGCGCTGCTGCGCGCGGACGGCGAGGAAGTGTTCAACACCGTCCGGCCCTACGGCACGGCGACCGGCGAGCCGCCGGCGGCCACGCGGCAGCGCGTGCGGGGCGTGCTCGACCGCGCCGCGCCGGGCGTGTCGGACCTGATCGTGGGCAACCTGACCGGCAACTACGTCGTCTCGGCGCAGATCCCCGTGGCGCTGGGCGATGGCCGGCGGCTGATGCTCGGCCAGTGGCTGTACGCGCGCGACCTGAACCGGATGCTGCCGAAAGACGTGCCGGCGTCATGGCTGATCACCGTGTTCGACCGCGCGGGCAGCACGATCGCGCGCAACCAGCGCTGGGCGGAGCACGTGGCCGGCAAGCCGCGCCCCGAACTGCTGGCGGGCCTGCGCGCGGGCGCAGGGATCGTGCGCAGCGACAGCCGTGAAGGCGTGCCGATGTACGCGGCGGTGGCGCGCTCGCCGCTGTCCGGCTGGACGGCCGCCGTCGGGGTGCCGGTGGCGGAACTGGAAGCGACGGCCGCGCACGCCGTCTCGCTCGCGGCCGGCACCCTGCTGTGCGCGGTGGCCCTGGCGTGCGTGGGCGCGCTGCTGTTCGCGCGCCGCCTGCTGCGCGCCACCGAATACCTGGGCGCCGCCACGGAAGGCATGGTGGACGGGTGGCTGCCGCCGCCGGCCGACCTGCGCATCACGGAACTCAACGCGCTGCAGAAGGTGCTGCATGCCGTATCGTCGCGCCTGATCCGGCTGGAAGCGGCGCGCCAGCGCCACCTGGACGAGGCGGAGGCGGCGCGCAGCGTGGCCGAGGCACAGAACCGCGCCAAGGACGAATTCCTCGCGATGCTCGGCCACGAGCTGCGCAATCCGCTCGGTGCCATCAGTTCCGCGATCGCCCTGATCCAGATGGGCGCCAGCGGCCAGGCGGCCGAGCGCGCGCACCAGATCATCGGGCGCCAGAGCCGCCACCTGGCCCACCTCGTCGACGAGCTGCTGGACGCCAACCGCGTGCTCAGCGGCCGCGTGGCGCTGGCGCCCGTGCCGCTCGACCTGGCCGCCGCCGTGCGCGACGTGGCGCTGACCCTGCAGACGCAGGGCACGACGGCCGAGCACACCGTCGAACTGGACCTGGCGCCGGTGTGGGTCTGCGCCGACCCGACGCGGCTGCAACAGGTCATCGGCAACCTGGTCGAGAACGCCGCCAAGTACACGCAGGGGGGCGGCTGGATCCGCGTCGCGGTCCGCCGTGCGGCCGAGCCGGGCATGGCCGAGCTGGTGGTGGCCGACAACGGCAAGGGCATCGATGCCGACCTGCTGCCCCGCATCTGGGACGTGTTCGTGCAGGGCAAGGTGCTGAGTCGCGCGAATGGCGGGCTCGGGATCGGACTGGCCGTCGTCAAGTCGCTGGTGGAACAGCAGCACGGCAGCGTGGCCGTCGCCAGCCCCGGACCCCGGCAGGGCAGCATGTTCACCGTCCGGCTGCCGCTGGCGCATGCGGCGCTCGCCGGGCCCGGCGAGCGCCGCATGCGCCAGCGGCAGCCGGACGGTGAACATGCTGCCCTGCCGGGGTCCGGGGCTGGCGACGGCCACGCTGCCGTGCTGCTGTTCCACCAGCGACTTGACGACGGCCAGTCCGATCCCGAGCCCGCCATTCGCGCGACTCAGCACCTTGCCCTGCACGAACACGTCCCAGATGCGGGGCAGCAGGTCGGCATCGATGCCCTTGCCGTTGTCGGCCACCACCAGCTCGGCCATGCCCGGCTCGGCCGCACGGCGGACCGCGACGCGGATCCAGCCGCCCCCCTGCGTGTACTTGGCGGCGTTCTCGACCAGGTTGCCGATGACCTGTTGCAGCCGCGTCGGGTCGGCGCAGACCCACACCGGCGCCAGGTCCAGTTCGACGGTGTGCTCGGCCGTCGTGCCCTGCGTCTGCAGGGTCAGCGCCACGTCGCGCACGGCGGCGGCCAGGTCGAGCGGCACGGGCGCCAGCGCCACGCGGCCGCTGAGCACGCGGTTGGCGTCCAGCAGCTCGTCGACGAGGTGGGCCAGGTGGCGGCTCTGGCGCCCGATGATCTGGTGCGCGCGCTCGGCCGCCTGGCCGCTGGCGCCCATCTGGATCAGGGCGATCGCGGAACTGATGGCACCGAGCGGATTGCGCAGCTCGTGGCCGAGCATCGCGAGGAATTCGTCCTTGGCGCGGTTCTGTGCCTCGGCCACGCTGCGCGCCGCCTCCGCCTCGTCCAGGTGGCGCTGGCGCGCCGCTTCCAGCCGGATCAGGCGCGACGATACGGCATGCAGCACCTTCTGCAGCGCGTTGAGTTCCGTGATGCGCAGGTCGGCCGGCGGCGGCAGCCACCCGTCCACCATGCCTTCCGTGGCGGCGCCCAGGTATTCGGTGGCGCGCAGCAGGCGGCGCGCGAACAGCAGCGCGCCCACGCACGCCAGGGCCACCGCGCACAGCAGGGTGCCGGCCGCGAGCGAGACGGCGTGCGCGGCCGTCGCTTCCAGTTCCGCCACCGGCACCCCGACGGCGGCCGTCCAGCCGGACAGCGGCGAGCGCGCCACCGCCGCGTACATCGGCACGCCTTCACGGCTGTCGCTGCGCACGATCCCTGCGCCCGCGCGCAGGCCCGCCAGCAGTTCGGGGCGCGGCTTGCCGGCCACGTGCTCCGCCCAGCGCTGGTTGCGCGCGATCGTGCTGCCCGCGCGGTCGAACACGGTGATCAGCCATGACGCCGGCACGTCTTTCGGCAGCATCCGGTTCAGGTCGCGCGCGTACAGCCACTGGCCGAGCATCAGCCGCCGGCCATCGCCCAGCGCCACGGGGATCTGCGCCGAGACGACGTAGTTGCCGGTCAGGTTGCCCACGATCAGGTCCGACACGCCCGGCGCGGCGCGGTCGAGCACGCCCCGCACGCGCTGCCGCGTGGCCGCCGGCGGCTCGCCGGTCGCCGTGCCGTAGGGCCGGACGGTGTTGAACACTTCCTCGCCGTCCGCGCGCAGCAGCGCCGTGTGGCGCAGGCTGCCCGCGTTCGCATTGCTCGCCTGGCTGTAGAACGTCGCGAAGTCGCCGCGGAACAGCGACATCGACGTCGTCAACGCCTGCCCGCTGGCCAGCGCGGCCCTGAGTTCCTGGTCCATCGTCAACACGGTGGCGCGCGAAAGTTCCTGCATGCTGCGCAGCACGGCCTGGCGTTCCGCATCGAGCAGCAGCCGGATGGCGATCGCCGATCCCACGATCACGGGCAGGAAAACGACGGCGGCCAGCAGGGCCAGATGCGTGCGCACTCTCATGGTTTCCGATAACGAAAATCCGAATTTTCCGATTGTAACTTCTGCAAGTTTGAAAGGGATCGCCCACATGCAAAAAAACGCAGCGCGGCGGTCAGGACAGGCGCCATGCATGTTGCGGCATGGCATACCCAATCCGCATGCACCTGATTCTCATCAGGGCGCGGCGCGACGACTGCCCTAAGCTGGGTTCGAATACCGCCAACCGAACCCGGAGACCCGCATGCGCACGCCATTCCCGCTTTTCCGTCTGATCCTGTCCGCCTTCCTCGCCCTGCCGGGCGCGGCCGCCCTCGCCGATCCGCTGTACACGCTCACCCTGCTGGGCGGCACCGGAAGCACCGCCACCGACATCAACCGGTGGGGCGACGTCGTCGGCAACACCGGCGCCCGCGGCGCCACCCGCGGCTTCGGCTGGCTCGGCGGCAAATACGTCGACCTCGGCACGCTGGGCGGCGCGACCAGCACCGCGAACGGCATCAACGATGCCCGCCAGATCGTCGGCGGCTCGGACAATGGCGCGGGCCAGTTCCACGCCTACGTTTATGCGGGCGGCGGCATGAGCGACCTCGGCACGCTGGGCGGCAACCGCAGCGAGGCGTTTGCCATCAACAACGACGGCGTGATCGTGGGCAACGCCCACAACGGCGATCCGGCCACGCGCGCCTTCGAGCAGGCGTTCAGCTATGCGGGCGGCACGATGCACGACCTCGGTACGCTGCCCGGCGGCCTGGGCAGCAACGCCTATGCCATCAACCGGTCCGGCCTGATCGGCGGGTCGTCGTACGAAGGTCCGTTCACCATCCCCGAATACCCGTTCCGCGCGGTGCTGTTCAGCGGCGGCAGCGTGAACACGATCGGCGCACCGGAAGCCGGCAACAGCGCCATCTACGGCCTGAACGACGCCGGCCTGGCCGTCGGCGGCATCCCGTCCCCCGAGTTCGCCCACGCGTCGCACGCTTTCCTGTACGACCACGGCACGCTGATCGACCTCGGCGTCCTCGACCCGGCGGCCATCGACGACAGCCTCGCGCTGGACATCAACAACCGCGGCCAGATCGTCGGCCGGTCCGCGGTCCTCGTCGACCCGGAGCATTACGGCTACCACGGCTTCCTGTCGACAGGCGCCGGCCTCGTCGACCTGAACACGCTGATCGATCCCACATCGGGCTGGGTGATCACGGACGCTTCCGGCATCAACGATTCGGCGCAGATCGCGGCGACGGCCTGCTACGGCGGCGTCACGGGCGATTGCCGCGCCGTGCGTCTCGATCCCGTGGCCGCCGTTCCGGAACCGGGGAGCCTCGCAACGCTTGGCCTCGGGCTGCTGCTCATCGGCGCGAGCACGCGCCGGACCCGCCGCCTGCAGGGCTAAACGCCGTCCTCGGCCAGTTCGCCCGCGCGGCGCTGCGCCAGCGTCTCCAGCAATGCCGCCAGCTCCGGCGGCGCGGGCGGCTTGACGAGGTGGGCGCAGAAGCCAGCGCCCAGCGAACGCGCGCGGTCTTCCGGCTGGCCGTAGCCGGACAACGCGATGAAATCCGTGTCCGCGCAGCCGGGGCGGGCCCTCAGGGCGGCCAGCAGCTCGTAGCCGTTCATGCCGGGCAGGCCGATGTCGAGCAGCGCGACGTCGGGCACGTAATCGTCCGGGAGCTCGAGCGCCGCGTGCGGGTCGGCCAGCGCCGTGACAGCGTGGCCACCCAGCTCCAGCAGCGCGCGCATGGCGTCCAGCACGTCGGCGTTATCGTCCACGAGCAGCAACTTGCGGCCGTTGCGGCGCCGCGCCGGACCGGCATCCACTGCGCCGTCGCCGGCGCCCGCACCGGTGTCCGCCAGCGGCAGGCGCAGCTCGAACACGCTGCCGTGGCCGAGCCCCCCGCTGCGCGCCGTCACGGTCCCGCCGTGCAGCGCAACGATTTCCTTGACGATCGCGAGGCCGACACCGAGGCCGCCGCGCGACCGGTCGAGCGCCTGGCGCTCCTGCACGAACTTGTCGAACAACCGCGGCAGCATCGTGGGCGAGATGCCGATGCCGTTGTCCTCGACCTGCAGCACGGCGTGGCCATCCACGGCCCACGCGCGCACGTGGATGCGGCCGCCCGGGTTCGTGTACTTGGCCGCGTTCGTCAACAGGTTCGACAGCACCTGCGTGAGGCGGACCGGGTCGCCGTGCAGCAGCAGGCCACCCGGCGCCACGTCGGTGACGAGGTGATGGCTGCGCTCGGCCACGAGCGGCGCGCACGCCTCGACAGCCAGCGCCACGAGCCGCCCCAGCTCCACGTGTTCCGGGCGCAGCTCGATCTTGCCGCGCGCGATACGCGCCACGTCGAGCAGGTCGTCGACGAGGCGCACGAGGTGGCGCGAACTGGCGCTCGATGATCGCCAGTTCGCGCTCGTGCCCCGGCATGCGGCGCGCGCGGATCATTTCCAGAGCGATCAGGATCGGCGCCAGCGGATTGCGCAGCTCGTGGCCCAGCATGGCGAGGAAATCGTCCTTCGCATTGTTGGCCACCTCGGCATCGCGCCGCCCCCCCGCGCCAGCTCCGTCACCTCGAACGCGACGACGGCGATGCCTTCCACGCTGCCCTTGCCGTCGACGATCGGATGGTAGACGAAGTCGAAGAAGCGTTCTTCCGGCGCGGCACCGCGGCCCAGCATGAAGCGCTGCGAGCGGCCGACATACGGCCGGCCGCTGGCGCGCACGCCGTCCAGCAGTTCGCGGATGCCCTGCCCCTCCAGCTCCGGCAGCGCCGCGAGCAGCGGCTGGCCGACGAGGGGACGCGGCCCGACGAGCCCCTGGTAATGGTCGTTGACGAGTTCGAACATGTGGTGCGGCCCCCGCATGATCGCGATACCGGCCGGGACCTGGCGGAAGATCGCCGCGAGGCGCGCCGCGTGGGCCCGCTCGAGCGCGCGCATGCGCGCGTGCATCACCTGCGACTCGACGCGCGTGAGGAGTTCGCGCGCGCCGAACGGCTTGACGAGGTAGTCGTTCGCGCCCTTTTCCAAGCCCTCGATGCGCGCTTCCTCGCCCGCCCGCGCGGACACGAGGACGGGGGCGTGTCGGCCAGCTCGCGGTCGGCGCGCAGGCGCGCGATGAGGCCGAAGCCGTCCAGGCGCGGCATCATCACGTGGGCCACGACGACGTCCGGCCGTTCGCGCCGCACCATCGCGAGCGCTTCCACGCCGTCGGCCGCCACGCTCACTTCCCAGTGCTGGCCCAGCAGGCGCGCAAGGTAATCGCGCATGTCGGCGTTGTCGTCGGCCACGAGCACGCGCGCCATCGACAGCACGACGGGTTCCTCCGCCGGACGCGGGGCCGGGCTGCCGGGCGGCGGCAACGTCACGATGAACGCGCTGCCCCGGCCCGGCGTACTGTCGACGGCGATGACGCCGCCCTGCAGCTCGACGAGGTCGCGCACGAGCGCAAGGCCGATGCCCGACCCTTCGTTCGAGCGCGAGCGCGCGCCCTCGACGCGCTGGAAACGTTCGAACACGGCGCCGAGGTGCCCGGGCGCGATGCCGATGCCGGTGTCGCGCACGGTCACCCGCGCGGCGCCATCGACCGCATCCACCGTCACCGCGATCGTCCCCTCGAACGTGAACTTGAACGCGTTCGACAGCAGATTCAGGACGATCTTTTCCCACAGGACGACGTCGAGCCGCACGGGCCGCGGCAGCGGGGTGCAGCGCACGTCGAACACGAGGCCCGCGCTCTCGATCACGGAGCGGAAACCGCTGGCAAGATCCGCCGTCAATGCCGGCAGGTCGGCCAGCGTGAAGTTGGCCTGCATGCGCCCGGCCTGCACGCGCGAGAAATCGAGCAGCGTGTTGACGAGGCGCTCCAGGCGCAGCGCATTGCGCCGCACCAGTTGCAGCCGATCGCGCTGGGCGGCGGGCAGCGGCTCGTCGGCATCGGCGAGGCTGTGCTCGATCGGTCCCAGCATCAACGTCAGCGGCGTGCGGAATTCGTGGCTGACGTTGCTGAAGAACGCCGTCTTGGCGCGATCCAGCTCGGCCAGCGTGTCGACGCGGCGGCGCTGTTCCTCGATGGCGCCGGCGTTCTGCAGCGCGGCCGTCACCTGGGCCGAGAGGAGGTCGAAAAAGGTGCGGTACTCGGCATCCAGCCGGCGCACCGGGCTCACGCCCAGCACCAGCGCGCCGAGGGGCCGTTCGTGGCCGGCGGTCGCCAGCGGCAGCACGAGCGCCTGGCGCAGCGGCTGGCCGGACAATCCCGCCGGCAGGCCGGCGATGCCGTCCAGGTCGACGGGCAGCGCTTCGCCGTCGCGGCACGCGCGCGCCACGGGGAACCGGCCGGCGTCGATGGACGCCGGGAGGCCCGCCGTGCCGCCCAGGTGCAGCATCTCCTTGCCGTCGCAGTCGGTCAGGTACAGCAGCACGAACGGCAGGTCGGCCGGGTTGTCGGCCAGGGTGCCGATGCCGGTGGCGCAGGCACCGGCCACGGTCGGCTCCCGTAGGGCGTCGGCCGACAGGCGCGACAGCGTGCCGAGGCGGCGCGCGTTCAGCACGCTCGCGCTGACGTCGGTGGATGGGCAGAACAGGCCGCCGACGCCGCCGTCCTCGCCGACGATCGGGCTGTACGAGAACGAATACCAGGTCTCTTCCAGGAAGTCGCCGCGGCGCATGAACAGCTGGACGGCCTCGACGAACGTGGCCTCGGCGCGCTGGAACACTTTATCGGCCAGCGGGCCGCACACGTCCCAGATCTCGCTCCACACCTCGCTCGCCGGCCGGCCCAGCGCCCACGGGTGCTTGGCCGCGCCCAGCACGTCGACGTACGCATCGTTGTACAGGAAGGTGGCATCCTTGCCCCAGCCGATCCACATGGGATGGCGGGTGTTGAGGATCAGGCTCACGGCCGTGCGCAGGCGGCTGCCGGGCACAAGTGACGACTGTAACACGACATTGCCTGTGACCCGCGCCGAATCGTCGGATTTGATGGCGTCACGGACCACATAATGCCCGACATTGGCAAAGCGATTCCTCTTGTTGCAGCTTGGAAATATGTTATATTTGCGACATGCAGGCAGACACCCGCCGGCACCACGTCAACGACCCATGTACCGACTTTCCTTCGTCCGCTTCATCCTGGCCGTCGTGGCCTGCCTGTTCGCCGCCGGCGCCGTGCGCGCCGCCGACGCCCCGGCGTACAATTTTTCGCCGGTCAACCAGTACAACCTGCAGGTCTCGGCCGGCTTCTGGAACCCGATCATCCGCTACGTGTCGCAGAAAAGCGGCGTGCGCCTGAACCTCAAGCTGGGCCGCACGTCGGCGGACACGACGAGCTACGTGCTCGCGCGCGAAGTCGACTTCGCGTTCACGAATCACCTGTTCGGCCCGGACCGCGCGCGGCTGGGCTGGACCGTGTTCGGCCGCCGCGACGGGCCGCCCGTGCGGGCGCAGATTGTCGTGCCGGCTGATTCGCCCGTGATGACCCTGGCGCAACTGGCCGGCGAGTCCGTCGCCTTCCCCGGTCCGGAAGCGATGGTGGCGTACAAGGTGGCGTATGCCCAGCTGCTGCGCCGGAACATCCCCGTCGACGTCATTTTCGCCGGCAACATGGATGCCGCGTTCGCCCAGCTCTTCGCGGGCAAGGCAATGGCCGTCGGCGCCAACTCCCAGCTCGTGCAGGGCTACCGGGGCCGCGAACACAAATCGTTCCGTGTGCTGTGGAGTTCGGAGCCGTTCAACGACCTGGCGCTGATGGCGTCGCCGCGCGTGCCGGCCGGCCAGGTCCGCGCCGTCGCCCAGGCCTTCTTTGGCATGGACAAGGATCCGGAAGGCCGTCGCATCCTCGCGGCCGCCGCGGAACTGGTGCATGCGCAGTCCGCGCTCTCCTTCGTCGCCGCCAGCGACGCCGACTATGCCAGCTACCGCGCGTTCTACGCGGATGCGCCCCCGAACCTGCGCTGACACGATGGCCCTCTCTCCGCTCCTGCGCTTCCTGCAGCGCATCCCGGCGCTGCCGCGCTCCCTCGTCGGCCGCGTGTTCACCGTATTCAGCCTCACGCTGCTGCTGTCGATGGGCACGGGCCTGGGCCTGTTCTACCGCTACCAGTTCCTGCAGCACATCGAGGAAACGCAGGACACCGCGCTGACGCTCGTCGAGGTGGCCACGCAGACGATCGAGGACAGCGTGGTGATCGGCGACTACGACACCGTCAAGCGCACCCTGGGCAAGATGCTGTTCCAGTCACCGTTCAAGCGCGCCGAATTCATCGACGTGGGCGGCGGCACGATCCGTGTGGACGCACCGCGCGTGACGCGGGCCCTGGCGCCGCGCTGGCTGGCGCAACGCATCGCCGACAAGCTGTACGACGTCAACCGCATCGCCAACGTGGGCGGCGAGGACTACGGCGTCGTGCGCCTGCGGTTCGACGAAGACAAGCTTGCGGCCCAGTTGTGGAGCCTCGTGCTGGAGACGGCCGGCGTGGCGTTCGTCGTGTTCGTCGCCAGCGTCGCCCTGATGCGCACCCTCGTGCGCCGCTGGCTCGACAACCTGGGGCGCCTGCGCTCGTTCGAGCACGACGTGGCCGCGGGCCGCGTCACGGCCGAAGCGGCGCTGCTGGCCGATGCGCCGACCGAGATCCAGGACGCCATCCGCGCCGTCAACCGCAGCGCGGCGAGCCTGCGCGACCAGTTCGGCCAGCGCATCGATTCGCTGATGAACTCCCTCATGCAGCACAAGAGCGCGATGGACCAGGCCGCGATCGTGTGCGAGGCCGACGCGGCCGGCGTAATCACCGGCATCAACGACCTGTTCGTCACGAGCAGCGGCTTCACCCGTCCCGAGGTCGTGGGCCAGCGCCTGGGCGACGTCGGGCGCCCGGCCGGCGCGCGCCTGCCATGGCAGCCGTCGGACCGCGTCTGGAACGGCGAGGTCGTGATCGCGGGCCGCCACGGCCGGCGCCACTGGTACCGCACCATCGTGCCGATGTTCGGGGCCGGCGGCACGGTCGAGCGCTACATCTGCATCGACATCGACATCACGGAGCGCAAGGAATTCGAGCGCACGATCGTCGAGAACGCGCAGCGCCAGACCTTGATCGCGGAACTGGGGCGCAAGGCGCTGGCCGCGAACGGCCTCGACGAACTGTTCGCGGACGCCGCCGACGCCGCCGCGCGCGGCCTGGGCGCGGCCAGCGCCGCCCTGTTCGAAGCGGGCCCGGACGGCATGCTCGTGCGCGCGGGCGCCGGCCGGCTGGCGCAGTCCGCGGGCCTGCAACTGGCCGGCACGCACGGCGATGCGCCGGCCGCCGACGCCGCGCTGCGGTCCTGGTTCGCGCCGCTGGCCGCGCTGCACGGTATCGACACCGGCATCGACACGGCCATCGTGTGCGGCGAACGCACGTTCGGCCACCTGGGCGTGTATGCCGCGCGGCCGCGCCGCTTCGGTGCCGACGACGCCAACTTCCTGCACGGCGTGGCCAACATCGTCGCCACCGCCGTCGAGCGCCAGGAGGCGCGCAACCGCCTGACTTACCTGGCCCAGTACGATCCGCTCACGAGCCTGCCGAACCGGCGCCGCCTCGCGCACAGCCTGGAAGACGCCATCGCCGCCGCGGCCCGCGCACAGGGCCGCGCGGCCGTCATGTTCATTGACCTCGACCGCTTCAAGAACGTCAACGACATGCTGGGCCACGGCGTCGGCGACCAGTTGCTCGTGCAGGCGGCGAAACGGCTGTCGGCCTGCGCACGGGCGGACGACGTCGTGGCGCGGCTGGGCGGCGACGAATTCGCGCTCGTACTGCCCGCTCTGGACGACGACGGCGTGGCCGCCGGCATCGCCGCGCGCGTCATCGAGGCGCTGGCACAGCCGTTCTATCTCGAAGGCCAGCAGCTGTTCGTATCGGCCAGCGTCGGCATCGCCACGTACCCGGAGAACGGGCGCGATGCGGAAACGCTGCTGAAGAATGCGGACACGGCGATGTACGGCGCCAAGAACGGCGGCCGCAACAACTACCAGTTCTACGTCGCCGAGATGCACGAGAACGCGACGCAGCGCCTGCAGACGGAAACGCAGCTGCGCCTCGCGCTGGAACGCGGCGAATTCCTGCTGCACTACCAGCCCAAGCTCGACCTGGCGACGAACACCATCAGCGGCTTCGAGGCCCTGCTGCGCTGGAACCATCCGCAGCGCGGCCTCGTGCCGCCGCTGGAATTCATCGGCATCCTCGAGGACACGGGCCTGATCCTGCCCGTCGGCGAATGGGTGATCGGCGACGTGTGCCGCCAGTTGAAGGCCTGGCAGGCGCGGGGCATGGCGGTGCAACCGGTCGCGATCAACCTGTCCGCGCGCCAGCTGCAGCAGGCGGATCTCGCGGGCGCCGTCGAACGCATCGTCGCGCGCGCCGCCGTCGACCCGGCACTGCTGGAATTCGAGCTCACGGAATCGATGCTGATGACGAACCCGGAGGCAGCCGTCGAGATCCTCGCACGCATCAAGGCCCTCGGCATGCGCCTGTCCGTGGACGATTTCGGTACGGGCTATTCGAGCCTCGCGTACCTGAAGCGCTTCCCGCTGGACGCGCTGAAGATCGACCGCACCTTCGTGCGCGACCTGCCGGACGATCCGGACGACGCCGCGATCACGAAGGCCGTGATCCGGCTCGCGCACAGCCTCAGCCTGAAGGTCGTGGCCGAGGGCGTCGAGAACGTGGCCCAGCTGCGCGAACTGGAACAGTACGGGTGCGACCAGATCCAGGGCTATCACGTCAGCCGTCCGCTGCCGGCCGAGGCGTGCGAGGCGCTGCTGGCCGGGACCGCGGTTGCCTGAATTCGGCTAAACTGGAGGGATTCCTCCGTTTCGACAATCCCACATGTCTCACAAACCACTCCAGGTGGCGCGCCGCGTCGACGCCATCGAACCCTTCCGCGTGATGGAAATGGTCAAGGCCGCAGCCGCGATGGTGCGCGCCGGCCAGGACGTCATCAGCATGAGCGTCGGCGAACCCGACTTCACGGCCCCCGACCTGGTCGCCCGTGCCGCCATGGACGCCATCCAGCGCGGTGCCACGCAGTACACGGAATCGCTGGGCCTCCCCGCGCTGCGCGAAGCCATCTCCGCGCACTACGCCCGCGCCTACGGTCTCGACATCCCGCCGCAGCGCATCGTCGTCACGGCGGGCGCGTCGGCGGGCCTGCTGCTGGCCTGCGCCGCGCTCGTGGCGGAAGGCGACGACGTCCTGATGCCGGACCCGAGCTATCCGTGCAACCGCCACTTCGTCAGCGCATTCGGCGGTAGAGCCGTCCTCGTGCCGTCCGGCCCCGCCGAGCGCTACCAGCTGACGGCGGCCCAGGTCGACGCGCGCTGGACGGAACGCACGCGCGGCGTGATCGTCGCGTCGCCGTCGAACCCGACCGGCACGTCGATGACGCCGGCGCAGACGCGCGATGTCGTCGCGGCCGTGCGCGCGCGCGGCGGCTTTTCGATCGTCGACGAGATCTATCAGGGTTTGTACTATGGCGAGAAGGAAGGCGACCGCGCGACCAGCGCCCTCTCCTTCGGCGACGACGTCATCACCGTCAACAGTTTCTCGAAATACTTCAGCATGACGGGCTGGCGCCTGGGCTGGCTCGTGCTGCCGGAATCGCTCGTGCCGGCCGTCGAGAAGCTGGCGCAGAACCTGTTCATCTGCGCACCCGCCATCGCCCAGCACGCGGCGCTCGCCGCGTTCCACGACGATGCCATCGCCATCTTCGAGGAGCGCCGCCGGGAATTCCGCCGCCGCCGTGACTTCCTCGTGCCCGCGCTGCGCGACCTCGGCTTCCAGGTGCCCGTGCTGCCGGACGGCGCGTTCTACGTGTATGCCGACATCACGCAGGTCGACCATCCGCTCGCGCACGACAGCAGCGCGTTCGGCATGGCCGTGCTGCGCGACGCGCTGGTCGCGATCGTGCCGGGCGACGACTTCGGACTCGCCGCGCCGCAGCAGCACGTGCGCTTTTCGTACGCGACGAAATACGAGCGGATCGAACAGGCGGTCGACCGCCTGGCACGCCTGATCAGGCGCTGAAGGCCGATACCAGGGCCGGGGCGTCCGCGACGACGGCCAGCAATGCCGCGGCGCCGACCGGCTTGACGAGATAGCGGTCGAATCCGGCCGCAAAGCCGCGTGCCTCGTCGTCCGGCTGGCCGTAGCCCGTCAGCGCGATCGCGTACGGACGCGCGCCGTCCTGCTGCGCGCGCAGGGCCTGCATCAGCTTGAGGCCGTCGAGTTCCGGCAGGCCGATGTCGCACACGATCACGTCCCACGGCTCGGCGAGCGCGCGCGCCAGGCCCGCGCGGCCGTCGATCTCGCACACGACGTCGTGCCCTTCCACCGCCAGGATGTCGGCCAGCGTGGTGCAGGCGTCGGCATTGTCTTCCACGAGCAGGATACGGCGGCGCGGCGTGGCTTGCGCCGGCTCGGGAACGGCCGCAGGCGCCGGCACGCCGGCCGCGCGCGGCAGGCGCACCGTGAAGCGGCTGCCGCGGCCGGGACCGTCGCTGTGCGCCTCCACGGTTCCGCGATGCATGCCCACGAGGTTGCGCACGACGTTCAGGCCCACGCCGAGGCCACCCTCGGACCGGGCCAGCGAGCGCGGCCCCTGCGTGAACAGATCGAAAATATAGGGCAGCACCTCGGGCCCGATGCCGGTGCCGTTATCCTCGATCGTGACGACGATCTCGTCGGCCCCGGCATGCGCGGCGAGCCGCAGACGCCCGCCGTCGCCCGTGTATTTGGATGCATTGCCGAGCAGGTTCGTGAACACCTGCGCGAGGCGCACCTTGTCGCCCTCCACCGCGACCGCCCCTTCCGGCAGCTCGACGTCGAGCGCCTGGCCGCGTTCCGCGATGCGCGGCTGCACCGTCTCGACGGCGTGGCGCAGCACGTCGGCCATGGACAGCGCTTCGACGGCGAGCGTGATCTTGCCGCTGCTGACGCGGGCCGCGTCGAGCAGGTCGTCGAGCAGGCGCGCCATGTGGTCGACCTGGCGCGCGATGACGCTTGCAAGGCGCAGCTGCTGCGGCGCGGCGCCGGCGTCGCGTTCCAGCAGCGACGCGGCCATCGCCAGCGGCGACAGCGGGTTGCGCAGCTCGTGCGCGAGCATGGCGAGTAATTCGTTCTGGCGGCGGTTGGCGGCTTCCGCGTCTTCGCGCTGGTCCTCGGCGTTGAAGGTGGCGAGGACGAGGTTCTCGTTGGCTTCGCGCAGCCGGGCCACGTCCGCTTCGAGTGCCTGGCGCTGCTCGGCCTGGTGCTGGATCAGCGCGTGCGCCGCCGCGAGTTCGGCTTCCAGCGCATCGACACGCCGCAGCAGGAAGTCGCCGGGCACGCCATCGGACACGATATCTTCCAGGGAACGCTGCGCCGAGGCAGGCGGCTCTTGTCGGTACGTTCCCATCGTCGTCCCTTACTTGTTCGGCTCGCGCCGCTTGGGGTAACCCGTCATCATGTCATCGAGGTCGGTCGCCTGCGCGTCGACCTCGATGCCGGCGTCGGTGATGCGGTACTGGCGCAGTTCGTTGCTGTGGCTCGTGCCGCGCACCTTGATGACGGTCATGAACTTGCAGATGTGTCCTTCGACCTCGGCGAAGCGCATCGACAGCACGGCATCCGCGAGGAAGCACAGGTTGTCGATCGAGAAGCGCCAGTTCGGCCGGTTGTCCTCGTAGCCCACCGTGACGATGGCGGTCACGCCGCGCCTTGCCAGCAGCGACAGCGTGCGGAACACGGACAGCCGCAGGTCGTAGCGGAATTCCGGCGCGAGGTACAGCCCGATCTCGGACAGCGAATCGATCACGACGCGGGTCGCGCCCGTGCGCTCGATCGCCTCCGTCAGCTGGTCGAGCAATTCCTCGACCGTGAGCGACAGCGACAGCGATTGCAGCACCGTCACCTGGCCTGACTTCACCATGTCGATGAGTTCCGCGTTGTGCAGGCGGGACGTGTGCTTTTCGAAGAACACGGCGATGCCCTTCTCGCCCTGCGCCGCGCCGGCCTGCAGGAAGCGCGTGCCGAGGATCGTCTTGCCGATGCCCGTCGGGCCGGACACGAGCATGGTATGGCCCTGCGGCAAGCCGCCGTGGAGCATGTCGTCCAGGCCCGCCACGCCGGTCGCGATCCTGCGCGGTCCGTCGGCGACGGTCTCGAAGGCGTCCAGCACGGGCGTCAGCACGCGCGGATAGATGCGGATGCCGTCGTCCGTGATGCGCAGGGTGTGCGCCCCGGCCAGGTGAGCCTGGCCGCGCATCTTGACGATGCGGACCTTGCGCACCACCGAGTCCTCGTCCAGGTTGTGCGACAGCGCGATCATGCCGTCGGCCACCGTGATGATTGGGTTGGCCTCGACGTCCGTCTGGGTATATTCGCCGATCAGGAACGTGGTCGCCTGCCAGGTCGCCATCCGCGAGCCCAGCTCCTGGATGAAGTGCTGCAGGTCCCACAGGCCTTCGTTGCCGGTACGCGCCGTCTGCACGACGGACCGGAACGAATCGACGAACACGAGGCTCGGGCCGAAATCCTCCACTTCGCGCATGATGCGTTCCAGCACGCCGCTGAAATCGCCCGCGCGCAGGTCGTCGGCCAGGTTGACGTAGCGGACGGCCGGGCCGACCTTGTCCATGTCGAAGAACGAGAACTGCTGCTGGTAGCGCAGCATCTTCAGCGGCGGTTCGCCCAGCACGGTGAAGAACAGCGCGCGGCGCTGCGTGTTCGCAAGCGAAAACATGATCTGGTGCGCGAGCGTCGTCTTGCCGCTGCCGGGCGCGCCCGCGATCAGCGTGAACGAAAACTCCGTCAGGCCGCCGCCCAGAAGCACATCGAGCCCTGGCACACCGGTGCAAAGTTTCTCCAGGGTTACTTTTCCGCTCATTGCTTGTGCTCCTCTTGATTCTTTTGCGGCGTACCGTCCGCAGCGGTTTCGGCCAGCAGCCGTGCCGTCAGCGTGGGGCCGATGAGGGCGCCCAACTGCCGCACGAATGTGCCCATCAATTCATCGTGTGTCGCGGCCGCTTCCGCGGGGTCCGCCGCCGCCAGGTCTTGCTCGAGGGCGGACAGCAGCAGCGTGCTCGTACGGCGCGTGGCGTCGATGCTGAGCCACGCCCGCGACGGCGACAGCAGGCGCGCCGAACGCGTGAACAACGCGACGAACCCGCCTTCGCCGATCAGCGGCACCAGCTGCCGGCCCAGGCGCGACCAGGGCCGGATCAGCGGCGCGGCATGGTCGGCAGCCGGTTGCGCTCTGTTTTCGTCTTTATCCATGCAGGGGTGGTGTCGGGGTTGTCGGGCCAGGCGGCGTGGCCTCGGCTTGGCACGTCCGTTCGTGGATTATAACGTGAGATGCAAATTTACATTCTTAAAAGAGTGTCAATACGGACAACACCCGGCACCGGGTGCTACCATCGCGCTCTTGTATCATTCTTGAGCCGTCCACCATGTCTTTCCGTACCTGTACCGTTTCCTTTCTGTTCGCCGCCGCCGGCGCCGTACACGCCCAGTCCGCCCCGCCCGTGGCCGAGGCGCCGCTGCGCGCCCACCTGTCCTTCCTTGCCGACGACCTGCTCGAAGGCCGCGGCACGGGCCAGCGCGGCGGCGAACTCACCGTGCGCTACCTCGAGACCCAGGCCGCCGCCCTGGGCCTGAAACCGCTGGCGGACGGCGGCTACCGCCAGAAGGTCGAGCTGGTCGGCCAGAAGACGCTGTCCGGCAGTACGCTGCGCTTCGTCGCCGGCGGCCGCGTGCTCCCTGCCACGTTCGGCCAGGACGTCGTGTTCGGCAACGCCGACGGCAGCGCGGCCACGCGCGTGTCGGCGCCCCTCGTGTTCGTCGGCTACGGCATCGACGCGCCCGACGAACGCTGGAATGATTTCCTCGGCACCGACGTGAAGGGCAAGGTGCTCGTCGCGATGGTCAACGATCCGCAGCCGACGGGCGCGGAGCCGGACCGCTTCGGCGGCAAGTCGCTCACGTGGTACGGCCGCTGGACGTACAAGTTCGAGGAAGCCGTGCGCCAGGGCGCGGCCGGCATCCTGCTGGTCCACACGACGCCGTCCGCGTCGTATCCGTGGAGCGTCCCCGTCAACAGCTTCTCGCACGAGCAGTTCCACCTGGCCGGCAAGGGCAATCCGCTGCAGGGCTGGATCAGCGAAGACATGGCGCGGACACTCGTCGCGGCCAGCGGCCAGGACCTCGACCGCCTGCGCGCCGCGGCCGAAGTCCGCGGCTTCAGGCCGGTGCCGCTCGCGGCCAGCGTCGAGGCCGACGTGAAGAGTGCCGTGCGCACCATCGTCGAGTACAACGTGGCCGGCATCGTGCCCGGCACCGATCCGAAGCTGCGCGACCAGGCGGTCGTGTATTCCGCGCACTGGGACCACCTGGGCATCGATCCGGACAACGGCAAGCCCGACCACATCTGGAACGGCGCCATCGACAACGGCTCCGGCACGGCCGCCCTGCTCGCGATGGCCCAGGCGGCCGTCAAGCGTCCGGCCAAACGCACGCAGATCTTCCTGTGGCCGTGCGCGGAAGAGCAAGGCCTGCTGGGCAGCCTCGCGTACGTGCGCAATCCCGTATGGCCGCTGGCGAAAACGGCCGCGGACCTGAACCTGGACAGCATGAACTTCGTCGGCCGCACGCGCGACATGGGCGTGGCCGGCGCCGAGCGCAGTTCGCTGTACGCGACCTCCGCCGCGGTGGCGAAAGCGATGGGCCTCGCGCTGGCCGCGCCCGTGCCGGACCTCGGCGGCGCCTACTTCCGCGCCGACCACTTCAACTTCGCCAAGGCCGGCGTCCCCGCGTTCAACGTCGGCTCGGCCGTGTTTTCCGGCGACGGCCATTTCGACTTCGCGCACGACCAGGCGGCCGAAGGTGCGAAGATGCGCGCGTTCACGAAGGATTACCACCAGGTGAGCGACCAGTACGATCCGTCCTGGGACCTGTCCGGCATGGTGCAGCAGGCGCAGTTCACCCTGAACCTCGGCTATGCGGTGGCGAACGCGCCCACGCTGCCCACCTGGAAGGCGGGCGAGGCGTACGGCAAAGTCAAACGCTAAGCAAGACTGGCTTCGGCCCGGTCCGGCAGGTAATATCGTGAGCTGAGGCAATACCCTGCCTCAGCTCACGCCACCTCGACCACAGGACCACCATGAAGCAGACCTTGCTTGCCGCCGCCCTTACCCTCGCCCTGTCGACCCTGTTCGCGCCGGTCGACGCCATCGCCGCGCCGGTCGCCACCAAGGCGGCCGCGCAAGCCGACGCGCGTTTCCAGGCCATCTACAAGGCCGAGTGGCAATGGCGGATCAAGCAGCGGCTGGCGTGGGAAGAGGATGAGCCGCGCGACGTCCGCGACGCGCTGCCGAAAGTCGACGCACGTACGCAGTCTGCACGCCTGGCGATGTGGGAAAGCGTGCTGCGCCGGCTGGACGGCATCCGCGCGGCCGATCTCTCGCGCGCCGAGCAGATCAACTTTGCCGTGTACCGCGCGCAGATCGCCGCGTTCGTCGCCGCGCAGCGCTTCCGCGAATACGAGCAGCCCGTGAACGCGGACAGCGCGTTCTGGTCCGACATCGCCTACATCGCGCGCCGCCCGCTGAAGAACGCGGAGGAATACCGCGCCTACCTCGCCCAGCTCTCCGACCTGCCCCGCTACTTCGGCGAGGAACTGGACAACATGCGCGCCGGCGTCGCGCGCGGCTTCACGCCGCCGCAGGTGACGCTGGCCGGGCGCGATGCACCGCTGCTGAACATCGTCGACGCGAAGTCGCCGGAAGACACGGTCTGGTACACCCCGTTCAAGGAGATGCCCGCGACGATCTCGATGGACGAGCAGGCCCGCCTGCGCGCGCAGGGCATCGCGCTGATCGAGAGCGCCGTGAAGCCCGCCTACGCGCAAGCCCTGCAGTTCTTCCGCGACGAGTATGTCCCGAAAGCGCGCACGGAGCTCGCGGCGGAGCGCCTGCCGGACGGGAAGGCGTACTACCAGTCGAAGATCGTCGAGTACACGACGACGGACATGACGGCGCAGCATATCCATGACATCGGCTTGTCCGAGATGGCGAAGATCCGCGCCGAGATGCAGCAGACGATGGCCAAGGCCGGCTTCAAGGGCGACCTGCCCGCCTTCCTCGCGTTCCTGCGCAGCGACCCGCAGTTCTATGCGAAGACACCGGAAGAACTCCTGATGCGCGCCGCCTGGATCTCCAAGAAATTCGACGGCAAGGCCGACCAGTACTTCGGCTACCTGCCGCGCCGCCGCTTCGCCATCGTGCCGGTGCCGCCCGACCAGGCGCCGTACTACACGTCGGCGCGCGGCGGTCCGGGCATCTACCTCGTCAACACGTACAACCTGCCGGCGCGCGCGCTGTACAGCCTCCCCGCGCTGACCCTGCACGAATCGGCGCCGGGCCACGCGTTCCAGATGCCGGTGGCGCTGGAACAGCAGGGCGTGCCGCCGTTCCGCCGCGCATACATCTCGGCGTACGGCGAAGGCTGGGCGCTGTATTGCGAACGCCTGGGCAGCGAGATGGGCATCTACGAGACCCCGTACGAAACGTTCGGCATGCTGAGCTACCAGGCCTGGCGCGCGTCCCGCCTCGTCGTCGACACGGGCATCCACGCACTGGGCTGGACGCGCGAGCAGGCGCAGGCCTACATGCACGACAACACGGCGCTCTCCGACCACGAGATCCGGACGGAGGTCGACCGCTACATCTCGTGGCCGGGCCAGGCGCTGTCGTACTACCTGGGCGAGATGGCGATCATCGAGTCGCGCAGGAAGGCCGAGGCGGCGCTGGGCGACAGGTTCGACATCCGCGCGTTCCACGACACCGTGCTGCAGCTCGGGTCCGTGCCGCTGCCCGTGCTGAAGGCGCGGATCGATACGTTCATCGCGGACGGCGGGAAGTCGCCGTATCCGTCGGAAAAATAAGCCGGCGCTTCAGGGTCCCGCGCGCAGCCAGCCGTCCAGTTCGGCCTCGCCCGGCGGATGGGCGAACACCCTGTCCAGGGTCCAGTGCCGCTTGTCCAGCAGGTAGGCGACGCGCAGGTGATACCCCAGGTACAGAGTGCTCGTGGCGCGGCTGAGTTCCGGCGCACCGGCGCGGAATTTCGCGCGGTTCGCGTCGAAATCGAAATCCCCGCCCTTGCCGACGTAATCCGGATAGCCCTCCATGAGCCACGCCGGATAGCGGGCATTCATCGTGCGGCCGAACCGGCGCGACAGGTCGACGTGCGTGATCTCGTGCGCGATGAAGTACGACAGAGGCCGGTGCTGCTCGTCCGGGATCGGGTGCGGCCACGGCGACACGATGCGGTTCGCGGGAATGTCCGACGCGCGGATGATCACATGCCGGGTCAGCCAGACGTCCGCCACGCCGCCGTAGACCGTACTGAACTTCATCCCGTAGACCCACATGCGCCAGGGCGCGTTGCAGATGTAGATCTCGACGGGCACCGCCGGATCGTGCACGGCCGACGTCTTCAGGCGCCGCGTGACGTCATCCAGCACCAGGCGGATCGCCGGCGCGATCGGTCGGTCCGACCATACGCGATAAGCCCCGTAGACGGTGTGGTGGGCGAACATCGGCCCCGGCCACATGAGCAGGGCCAGCCAGGCGCCAACGAGCACCGCCATACCGGCCGTAGCGGCCGCACCGGCTTTCAGGAGGCTACGCGTGCGCAACGTTCAGAACAGCTTGACCTTCAGCTGCACAGAAATGCCGCCGTACAGGCGATCCTTGTACGACGGGATCACGCCGACATTGATGCCCAGGCGTCGATACTCGTACGTGAACGTGGGCACGACGGCCGGGAACCAGCCGCGGTCGCGCATCTTCGGATAGCCGTCGAACATCGCGATCGCCGCGCCCAGGCGCACGGGCCCCAGTGCATACGGCTGCCACAGCACGCCCGCGTAGTTCGAGTAGAACCGGTCGCTGTTGACGAAACGTCCGGCCGCTGCCGCCATCGTGCCGGAGAAACGGTATTCGACGCCGAGGCCGCGGTTGCCGCCGTTGAGGTTCTTGTCGCGGTCGAAGTGATACGTCGCGAAGCCGCTGTCGATCCACAGTTCGCTCTTCGGATCGGCGTCGATCTTGGTGAACAGGTCATCGGCATGTGCGCCGGCGCTGGCGAGCGCCAGCAAAGCGAAAACAGTATGCAGCTTCAATCGTCGGCCTTCGGGTCGAGGTCGGGGAACATCACTTCCGTAAAACCGAAGCGGGTAAAGTCGCGGATCCGCATCGGGTACAGGATGCCCAGCAGGTGGTCCACTTCATGCTGCACGACGCGCGCGTGGAAACCGTCGACGTCGCGGCTGATCGGCTGGCCGTACTGGTCGACGCCCTCGTAATGCAGGCGCGTGTAGCGCGGCACGCTGCCGCGCAGGCCCGGCACCGACAAACAGCCTTCGAAGCCCTCTTCCATCTCGTCGGACAAGGGCTTGAGCACCGGATTGATCAGCACCGTCTCCGGCACGGCGGGCGCGTCCGGATAGCGCTGGTTCCTGCCGAAGCCGAAGATCACCAGTTGCAGGTTGACGCCGATCTGCGGCGCGGCCAGGCCGGCGCCGTCGACGGCGTGCATCGTCTCGAACATATCCGCAATCAGCGCATGCAGTTCGGGCGTGTCGAACTGGCGCACGGGCTCCGCCACGCGCAGCAGGCGCGGGTCGCCCATCTTGAGGATCT
>Ga0187844_10000252_pt1 | contig 40978 bp, 31 predicted proteins | sample SpaLakP09_SKY_50_FD_134517 | JGI IMG/M metagenome (GOLD analysis project Ga0187844, IMG submission 134517) | Oligotrophic lake water microbial communities from Sparkling Lake, Wisconsin, USA - SP09_SKY_50 | ecosystem: Environmental > Aquatic > Freshwater > Lake | place: USA: Sparkling Lake... | reverse complement strand
CGCCGTCGACGGCGTGCATCGTCTCGAACATATCCGCAATCAGCGCATGCAGTTCGGGCGTGTCGAACTGGCGCACGGGCTCCGCCACGCGCAGCAGGCGCGGGTCGCCCATCTTGAGGATCTCGCGGATCGTCATTTCGGCAGGTCCGCGCACAGGTGCGTGAGGAATTCGCGGTAGCCCTCGGCCGTCTCCGGGTGTTTCATGCCGATGGCGGCCGTGGCCTTCAGGTAGCCCAGCTTGGAGCCGCAGTCGTAGCGCGTGCCGGCATAGCGGTACGCCAGGACGCGCTCGCGCGACATCAGCGAGGCGATGCCGTCGGTCAGCTGGATCTCGCCGCCCGCGCCCGTGCCCAGGTTTTCCAGGTGTTCGAAGATGGCGCCGGACAGCACGTAGCGGCCCACGACGGCCAAGGTCGACGGGGCGTCCTCGGGCTTCGGTTTCTCGATGATGCCCGAGACCAGTTCCAGGTCCGGCCGGTAGGCGCGCGCGCTGACGATGCCGTACTGGCGGGTGTTCGCGCGCGGCACGTCCTGCACGGCGAGCACGCTGCATTTTTCGTAGCCGTACAGGTCCGTCATCTGGGCCAGCACGGGCTTGTGGCCTTCCGCCGTGTCCATGAAGTCGTCCGCGAGCAGCACGGCGAACGGCTCGTTGCCGATCACCGGACGGGCGCACAGCACGGCATGGCCCAGGCCCAGCGCGGCCGGCTGGCGGATGTAGATGCAGTTGACGTTCTTCGGGATCACCTGCTGCACGAGCTTCAGCAATTCATGCTTGTTGGCCGCTTCCAGCTCCGATTCCAGTTCGTAGGCCTTGTCGAAATGGTCTTCGATGGCGCGCTTGTTGCGGCCGGTGATGAACACCAGTTCCGTGATGCCGGCGGCCACCGCTTCCTCGACCGCGTACTGGATCAGCGGCTTGTCGACGATGGGCAGCATTTCCTTCGGCTGCGCCTTGGTGGCCGGCAGGAAGCGGCTGCCGAGACCTGCGACGGGGAATACGGCTTTCTTGATTGCGGTCATTACTTACTCCGATCGATTATTGTGTTGAATTCCGTGCGCCGCCCAGCAGCGCGAGTAGTCCGGCTTCGTCCAGCACGGTCACGCCGAGCTGCTCGGCCTTTTCCAGCTTGCTGCCCGCGTCAAGCCCCGCGACGACGTACGACGTCTTCTTCGACACGGACCCGGACACCTTGCCGCCGGCCTGTTCGATCAGCGCGCCCGCGGCATCGCGCGACATCGTCGGCAAGGTCCCGGTCAGCACGAACGTCTTGCCGGTCAGCGGTCCGGCAGCATCGACGGCATCCTGCGGCAGCAGCGCAAGCAGCTCGGTACGCAGCGCGGCCAACTGCGCCAGTATCTCGCGGTTGCCAGGCACCGCCATCCATTGTTCCAGTGCCGTGACGACGGCGTCCGGCAGGCCGAACACGCTGAAGATCTTCAGGTGCGCGAGGTCGTCCAGCGTGCGGCCGTCGGCCAGCAGCTGGCGTGCGCGCGGCTCCGTCAGTTTCGGGATCCCGAGCGCGGCCAGCAGGCCCACGTCGTCGAGTTTTTCGCGCAGCTGCGCGCGCGGCGGGTGTTCGCCCTGCGGCGCGACGCCGGCCGCCAGCAGGTCGTTCAACGCCTGCTGGTTTTTCTCTTCCGCGAAAAAGTCCGCGATCGCTTCCGCGACCGTGCCGCCGATGTCGGGCAGCACGCGCAGCAGCGCGGCCGGCGCGCGGCGCACGAGCGCGAGGCTGCCGAGCCAGTCGGCCAGGGTCTTCGCCGTCGATTCGCCCACGTGGCGGATGCCCAGCGCGAACAGCAGGCGCTCCAGCGGCGGGTGCTTGCTGGCGGCGATGGCGGCCAGCAGATTGTCCGCCCACTTCGTCGCGACCTTGCCCTGCTTGACCGTCTCCGGCGTCGTGCCGTCGCGTTCATCCGCGACCCGCTTCATCTTCAGCAGGTCGTCCAGCGTGAGGCGATACAGGTCCGCCACGCCATGGATCAGGTTCGCTTCCACGAGGCTGTCGATGTAGCGGTCGCCCAGGCCCTCGATGTCCATCATGCGGCGGCCCGCGAAATGGCGAATCGCTTCCTTGCGCTGCGCTGCGCACGTCAGGCCGCCGGAGCAGCGCGCGACGGCCTCGCCCTCTTCGCGCACGACGTGCGAACCGCACACGGGGCACGTCTTCGGCAGTTCGTACACGGGCGGAACCGGCGTCGGGCGGCGTTCGAGAATGACAGCCAGCACTTCCGGAATCACGTCGCCCGCGCGGCGCACGACGACCGTGTCGCCCACGCGCACGTCCTTGCGGCGCACCTCGTCCTCGTTGTGCAGGGTCGCATTCGTGACGGTGACGCCGCCGACCGACACGGGCACGAGACGCGCCACCGGCGTGATTGCGCCCGTGCGGCCCACCTGCACGTCGATGGCGGACACGGTGGTCAGCGCTTCCTCGGCCGGGAATTTGTGCGCGAGCGCGAAACGCGGCGCGCGCGACACGAAGCCCAGCTCGCGCTGGTCCGCGAGGCGGTCGACTTTATACACGACGCCGTCGATCTCGTACGGCAGCGACTTGCGGCGCGCGCCGATGTCGTGGAAGTAGCCCAGCAGGCCTTCGCAACCCGTCACCACCGCGCGTTCCTTCGACACGGGGAGGCCGAGTCGATCCAGCCAGTCCAGCGCCTTCGAATGCGATTCCGGCATGGGCGCGCCTTCCAGCAGGCCGATGCCGTAGGCGAAGAAGCGCAGGCGGCGCTGCGCGGTGATGCGCGCATCGAGCTGGCGCAGGCTGCCCGCGGCCGCGTTGCGCGGGTTCGCGAATTCCTTCTGGCCCGCGTCGCGCTGGCGCTGGTTCAGGCGTTCGAAGTCTTCCTTGAACATCAGGACTTCGCCGCGCACTTCCAGCACGGCCGGAACGTCGTCGCCACGCAGGCGCAGCGGGATCACGCGCACGGTGCGGATGTTCGCCGTGACGTCCTCGCCCGTGTAGCCGTCGCCGCGCGTGGCGGCCTGCACGAACACGCCGTTCTCGTAGCGCAGGCTCATCGCGAGGCCGTCGAATTTCAGCTCGGCCGCGTACGGCACCTGCGCGTGGCCGAGGCCATCGCGCACGCGGCGGTCGAAATTGTCGATGTCTTCATCGGAAAAGCCGTTGTTCAGCGACAGCATGGGCACGGCATGCGTGACCTGCTTGAACTCCGGGATCGGCGCGGCGCCCACGCGCGACGTCGGCGAATCCACCGACACGGCTTCCGGGTGCTGCGCTTCCAGGTCCTGCAGTTCGCGGAACAGCTTGTCGTACTCGGCGTCGGGAATCGTCGGCGCGTCGAGCACGTGGTAGTTGTAGATGTGGTGGTTCAGTTCCTTGACGAGCCACGCCATCCGATCGAGATCGGCCATGCTCACCTCAGCTGAACAGGCGCAGCGCGCGCGTGGAGCCGGCGGCGATGTCGGCCGCGTCCATCTCCTGGTAGAACTCGCGCACCTGGCCCGCGATCTCTTCCAGCGCCGCATCCGTCAGCGGCTGGTCGAAGTCGTCGACGATGGCGGCGTCCAGGCGTTGCTCGAGGTCCTTCGCGCAAGCGACCATCTTGCCGAAGCCGTCGCGACCCGGGGCCACGCACGGCACGTCCAGCAGCAAGGTCAGGCGCGACGTCGTGTCGGCGCCGAGGGTCACGTTCGTGGACAGCGTGAACAGCGTACCGCCGCCCTCCTCTTTGTCCAGCATGACGAACTTGCCGTCCGGGCGCACGTCGAAGCCGGCGTTTTCCAGCGCGCCGATCAGCGTCGCCATCGCCCACGGTGCGCCTTTCGACGCGAGGTTCACGCCCAGTTGCGCATCGTGGCCGGCGACGAAACGGTGCAGCGTCTTCGCTTCGCTCATCACCTCGATCATGTCCGGCACTTCCGGCTCGGCGCCAATCTCGTCGGCCACGGCGCGCAGGCGCGTCACCATCTCCGAGTATTCCAGTTCGTTCAGCGCCGTCGTGCGCGTCGCCAGCTGGACGCCGGCCTGCAGCTTCGTGTACACGCCGCCGTGCACGATCGGTTCCCAGTCGCCGTTCACGGCCAGGCCGACGAAGTGCACGGACTTGTTGCCGACGCGGCGCAGCTTGAGGAGCGCGGGCAGGATGCGGTCGCCCCGGAGCGGGCCTTCCGAATTCAGCGGGATCAGGCAGTCGATCAGCGGGTCGACGAGGTTCTCGGCCAGCTGCGCGGGCGGCGTGTCGGGCTTCACGGCCGGCAGTTCGGCGACCGGATCGAGGGCCGCCGCCGCCGCGGGTACCGGCGCGGCCGCGGGCGCGGCACCGGGCGCGGCATGCTGGAACGGCTCGGCGACGATGCTCGGCTCGATCAGCACGTCGTGGTCGGGCACGGGGGCGCCGTCCAGGATGGGTTCGTGGCGCTGGACGTGCGGTTCCGCGCGCTCGGTCGAACCGCCCTTCATCAGCACGTCGTCGTGATCGTGCGAAAACGCGCGCTCGACGCTCTTGCGTGCCTTGTATTCCTGCCACTTGTTGTAACTAATGACGCCGACGACGAAGACGCCGCCGGCCGCGATCAGGCTCATTTGAAAGTCTGTCATGCTGCTTGTGCCTCAGTAGCGAAATTCGCGGCGGACTCCATGTCCACCGCCACGATGCGCGACACGCCCTGCTCCTGCATCGTCACACCGATCAGTTGGTTGGCCATCTCCATCGCGATCTTGTTGTGCGAGATGAAGAGGAATTGGGTATGGTCCGACATGCGCTTCACCATGCGGCAGAAGCGCTCGGTATTGGCGTCGTCCAGCGGCGCGTCGACCTCGTCGAGGAGGCAGAACGGCGCCGGGTTCAGGCGGAACATCGAGAACACGAGGGCCGTCGCCGTCAGCGCCTTCTCGCCGCCGGACAGCAGGTGGATCGTCGCGTTCTTCTTGCCGGGCGGCTGGGCCATCACCTGCACGCCCGAGTCGAGGATCTCGTCCCCCGTCATCACGAGCCTGGCCTGGCCGCCGCCGAACAGGATCGGGAACAGTTCCGAGAAATGCAGGTTGACGCGGTCGAACGTGTCCTGCAGCAGGTCGCGCGATTCGCGGTCGATGCGCTGGATCGCGCCTTCCAGCGTGCTGATCGCTTCCAGCAGGTCGTTGTTCTGCGCGTCGAGGAAACGTTTTCTCTCCGTCGCCTGCGCCAGTTCTTCCACCGCCGCGAGGTTGACGGCGCCGAGCGACGCGATGGCGTTCGTCAGGCGCGTGACCTCGCCCTGCAGGTACGACGGCTTCAACTCCGGATCGAGTTTTTCGGACAGCGCCGCCTCGTCGGCACCCGTCGCGGACAGCGCTTCCGCGAACTGTTCCTGGTTCAGGCGCGCGGCCTGTTCCTTCAGCTGCATCTCGGTGATGCGGTCGCGCTGCGGCTGCAGGCCCCGTTCCGCCGCCATGCGCGCTTCTTCCGCCGCGCGCAGCTGCTGCGTGAGCTGGTCCAGTTCGTGGCGGGCATCCGCCAGTGCCTTTTCCTGTTCCGTGCGGCGCGCGAGCAGTTCCTGCAGGCCTTCCGCCGCCGCGCCGGATTCCAGCGCTTCCAGTTCGAGCTTGCCCGCGGCGATGCTTTCCAGGACCTGCGCGGCCTGCTGCTGCGCCGTTGCGATCGTGCGGCGCAACTCCTCGATGCGCGTGCGCTGCGTCTTTTCCGCGAACACGGCTTCCTGCGCGGCGCGCTCCAGGTCGCGCAGGCGGTTGCGGGCTTCCGCCAGCACGCGTTCCTGCTCCTCGAACTCGACCTGGCCATCCTCGTGCGCGCCCTGCAGTTCGGCCAGTTCCATGTCCAGCTCTTCGAACTGCGCTTCCGCCTCCGCCTTCGCCTGGCGCTGCTCCGCTTCCTGCGCGGCGATCTCGTCGAGGTCCGCCGCGATCTGGCCGCTGCGCTGGTTGAAACGCGCTTCGACTTCGGCCTGTTTCACCACGTCGATCTGCAGCGCATGCACTTCGCGCTGCAGGGTCGCGACCTTCTGGCGGCCGTCCTGCAGGCGGCGCTGCAGATCGGACACCGCGGCGTCCGCGCGCGTGGCGCGCGTGCGGGCCTCGTCCAGCAGCAGCGCCTGCGCGCGCAACTGTTTGGCGATGTTGTCGATCTCGTGCTGGCGCGCGAGCACGCCATCCTGCTCGGCGTCGGCCGCGTAGAAACGCACGCTCGATGCGGTGACCATGTGGCCTTGCGGCGTGACGAAGCAGCCGCCCTGCGGGAGCTTGCCGCGCTGCGCGAGCGCCGTGCCGGGATCGTCCACCGCGTACACGCCCGTCAGCCAGTCGTCCAGCAGGCCGCGCAGGCCCGGATCGTTCAGCTTGAGGAGACTCGCGAACGGCTTCAGGCCGTGATGATCTTGCGCACCTGTGGTGCCCGGCGCTGGCGAATACAGCGCGAGCCGGGCCGGCGGCGCATCGCCGAAGAAGCCGCGCGCCCAGTCGAGGTTCGACACTTCCAGCGCGCCCGTGCGCTCGCGCAGCACGGATTCCAGCGCCGTCTCCCAACCGATCTCGATGTCGAGCTTTTGCCACAGGCGCGGCAGTTTATCGAGCTCGTGCTTCTGCAGCCACGGCTGGACTTTCCCCTGCGTCTGCACGCGCTCCTGCAACTGGCGCAGCGCGGTCGATCGCGCTTCCAGCTTGGCGTTGGACGCGGTCTCCTGCTGGACCTGCGCATGCGCATCGCGCCGCTCCTGCTCCACGGTTTCCTGGCGGCTCGCCGCCTCTTCCAGGATCAGGTTCTGCTCTTCCAGCTGCAGCTGTTTTTCTTCCAGCTGCATGCGCAGGTTGTCCAGGTGGCCGGCGTCCGGGAGGTTGAGTCCCCCGCGCTCCTGCTGCAGGCGCTCGCGCCGCGTCGCCAGGCTCGCGAGGATGTTCGACGCGTTGCGCTGGTGCGCGGACGACAGCTCGATGCGCTGCTGGATCTGCATGATGCGGGCGCGCGATTCGGTCGACTTGTTCTGCGCGTCGCGCCACGCGGCTTCGAGGTCCGGCAGGCGTTCGTTCTGCGCCTCCGCCGCGATCTGCGCGCCTTCCACGCGCGCGGCCAGTTCCTCGAGGCGGAACTCCGCTTCCTCGATTCTAGCCTGCGTCTCGTTCGCCTGGTTCAGCCACTGCTCGCGCTGGGCCGTGAGGGTGCCGATCTGGTTCTGCAGGCGCGTGCGCGACTCGACGACGAACTTGATCTGCGCTTCCAGGCTGCCGATCTCGGAATTGGTCTGGTACAGCGCGCCCTGGGCCACGTGCAGGCGGTCGCCCGTCTCGTAGTGCGCCTGGCGCATACGCTCCAGGTCGAGCTCCAGGCTGCGCAGCTGCGCGTTCTGCGATTCGAGTCCGGTCTGCGCCTGCTCCATCTCCTGGAACCAGCGCAGCTGCTCGGCCTTTGCCTCGTTGCGGCGCAGGAGCCACAGCAGTTTCTGCTTCTCTTCCTGGTCGGCCTGCAGCTGGTGGAAGCGGTTGGCGACGGCGGCCTGCGCTTCCAGCTTTTCCAGGTTGGCGTTCAGCTCGCGCAGGATGTCCTCGACGCGCAGCAGGTTCTCGCGCGTGTCCGACAGGCGGTTTTCCGTCTCGCGGCGGCGCTCCTTGTATTTCGACACGCCCGCCGCTTCCTCGAGGAAGACGCGCAGCTCTTCCGGGCGCGATTCGATGATGCGCGAAATCATGCCCTGGCCGATGATGGCGTAGGCGCGCGGACCGAGGCCCGTGCCGAGGAAGATGTCCTGGATGTCGCGCCGGCGCACGGGCTGGCCGTTGATGTAATAGGTCGACGTGCCGTCGCGGGTCAATGTCCGCTTGACGGCGATCTCGGCGTACTGGCTCCACTGCCCGGCCGCCTTGCCGGCGCTGTTGTCGAACACGAGTTCGACGGAGGCGCGCCCGGCCGGCTTGCGCAAGGTGGAGCCGTTGAAGATCACGTCCTGCATCGACTCGCCGCGCAGCTCGGACGCTTTCGATTCGCCCAGCACCCATCGTACGGCATCGATGATGTTCGATTTGCCGCATCCGTTCGGGCCGACTACACCGACCAGTTGCCCCGGCACCTGGAAATTGGTGGGATCGACGAAAGACTTAAATCCCGACAATTTGATGGAGGATAGACGCACGTTCGCTTACGGACAGGGGGAAGTGATAAAGGCTGCATCATACCACCTGCGCCTTGCTTTTCGGCCAAGTTTTAGCCGTCGCGCGCGCGGGTTCAGGTGCAGAGGACGGCAAACCGCAGCCTGTCGGGGGCGCAGGGCGGGACGTACGGCCCCTGCGCGGGCTGCCAGTCGTTACGCAGGTAGACCCGGTCGCGCCCGGACAGTTTCAGCGCGGCGGCCGTCAGCCACTGGTGGGAATACACAGGATCGGCGCGCGGCAGCAGGATCGTCGCCGCGAGCAGGCCCAGCAACAATGGCTGCGGCGAGCAGTCCTGCGCGGCGCGGGCGCGCACGAGGAACAGCGCGGCCGCGCCTAGGCCGAGTACGCAGCCGGACAGGGCTTCGCTCGCGGAATGGGCTTCCACCTGCACCCGGGCCAGCGCGACCGCCACCGCGAGCAGGCCGCCGGCGGCGACGGCGCCCCGGCGCAGGCGCGGCGCACCGCGCTCCGCGAGCAGGAATAAAGCGACGGGAAACACGGCTGCGGCCCGGGCCGCATGGCCGGAAAAGCCCGTGAACGACAGCGAACGGATGCCGATACCCCAGCCGATGAACGCCATCTGGCTCGCGGCCGCGACGAGCATGGCGCCGCCGAACACGGCGCACCAGACGAGCGCCAGCCGCCAGCAACGGGCGCCGACGAGCCAGGCCGTCACGCCGACGGCGAGCAGCGCCGTGACGTTGAGGCCGCCGAGCGCCGAAAGATGGGACCACCAGAGCATGGTACAGAAAGAGGAATCGGGACGGCTCGACTATACCCCGGCAGCCGGATGCGCACCAGCACGGACGGGCGCCGCGATCGACGCATCGTTGACGGCGCCCTGCGCCATCGCCTCCGACAATACCTGCCCCACGACGCCGTCGATGGCGAGTACGCGCGCCGCCGCAATTCAGGGCCGCGGCCAGCTTGTCGGCCGGCAGCGAGAACGCTTCACGCCGTCCCGCCCCGGAGAAGATGAACAGCGTACGCAGCGGGCTGACCCACGCCAGCTTGACTTTGCGCGCACCTTCGCCCAGCGAGAACTCGAGCCACATGCCGCGCTCCAGGCCATCGACGGCGGACACCTCGGCCGCGCGCGCCGCCGCCTGTTCCGCCGCCGCGTTCTCCATCTCGACCTTGCGCACGGCATCCTGCTGGGCCGCCTGGGCAGCCAGTTCCAGCTGGCGCTCGGGGGACAGCTCGATGGGCGCTCGCACGATGGCGGCATGGTATTCGGCCAGGCGGGCGAAGAATTGCAGGCGCTCGGCGTCCTGCCATTTGATGGCGTCCAGCCATTTGTTCAGCGTCTGGAGCAGCCGCGGCAGCCGGGCGATCAGGGTCTTGCGCTGCTCCGGCGTGGCCTTCGGCTTGACGCTCCAGATCAGGTCGTCCATGGCCCGGGTGGCGTTGTCGACGGCACCCGGGCGCACATCCTCGATCGTCCACGCAAAGGTCAGCACGGTCGTCCAGCGCTGCTCGAGGAAGCCGCCGACCACCTCGCCGACGTCGCCGGCCCGCACGCGCAGTGCGACGGCGTCGCGGGCCTGGCGCGCCGCGACCTCGTGCCGTTCCCGCTTCAGCGCGCTGGCGACGGGGGTGGCGAGCGCCGCTTCCTGTGCCGCTTCGTCCGCCGCGATACCCGCTTCCAGCTCGGCGACGGCGCTGGCGAATGCCTCCGGCTGCGCCTCGCCCGCCCGCGCGACGCTGCGCCGCATCGTCTGGAACAGCGGATCGTCCGCATCGTCCCGTTGCTCCCAGCCGACCCGCGACATCAGGTCGACGAGGCGGCGGGCCGGGTGGTCTTGTTCGAAGAAGAAGTTCTTGTCGAGCAGCGCCGCCTTCCGCACGGGCACCTGCAAAAGCTGCAGCAGTTCGCGCGTGCCCGGCGGGATACTGTCGTCCAGCAATACGGTCTCGAACACCCGCGACAACAGGTCCAGGGTGCGCTCGTCGCGGCGCGGCAGGCTGCCCTGGGGCAGGCTCTGCTTCAGGCGCGGCAGGTAGAACACGTTGTGCGGCGTGGCGGCGGCCGCCGATCCCTGCGCGAGCGCCGGTTCGATGCGAGCCAGCAGGTCCAGCAGTGGCGCCGTGCCGCCGGATTGCGCCAGCATGCCTTGCAGGGCGGCCGGCCAACCGCCCGGCGTCGCGACGCCCGCGGCAGGCTGGGCGGCCGGCTCCGACGGGGCCGCGAAGCCCGCCGCCGGTCGCGCGGCCTGCATGGTGGCCGGCGGGGCCGGCGGGGCTGCAAACGCACCCGCCCCGCTGGGCCGCCAGCCGCCACCGGACGGCAACGCGGGCAGGTCGGGGATCAGCGGCACGCCATCCTCGCCGCCGTCGTCGCCGAACAGCTTGCGCAACTGCTCGGCCAGGACGGCGCGCTGGCCGGCCCGGGCCGCCTTCGCGGCGGCTGCGTCGTCCGTCTTCTGGATGCGGTACGCGTCGACGGAACCCGGCTGGCCTTCCTTGCGGATGGCGCCGATCAGGGCGTCGTACAGCGGGGCGAGATCGAACACGATGTCCGGATGCAGCAGCGGCTGGACGAGGCCATGCGCATCCGTTTCCGGCTCGAATTCGCGCCATGCCTCGTCGATGGCCCCGAGGAAGACGTCGGGACGGAACGGATTGCTATCCGCGCGCAGCACGCCGCGCCCCAGCAGCATGCCGAGCCGGACCGCCAGCGTGGCGAGCTGGTCGGCGTATCGGATCTCGAAGGGACGGGCCAGCGCGCCGAGGGCGAGGCGACTGTCGACTTCTTCCAGCGGCACGAGGTCCAGCGTCGCCGCCGTCATGCGCACGGGCGCGCCCTGCGGCGCCAGGCGGTCGAGCTCGCGGCGCACCGCGAGAGCAATCGCGCCGGATGCGAGATGGAAGAAGGCGTACGCATTGTCCTTCAGCAGCCGGGCCGCCTTCACGCGCCGCTGGACGTCCCGCGGATCGCCGGCGTGCCGGGTCAGGTCGCCCAGCGCGGCGGCCATGCGCGCCGTCATCGCAGTCAGCTGTTCCTTGACATGCGTGTCCACGATACCGGCGAGCGCATCCAGCGTCGTCTGCTGCGACGACGCGGCCTTGCGGGCAGCCGGAGTCTGGACGGGACTGGAAGACATGGTCCTTCTATTGTGGCACATAATTTCCGTATGGCAATGATAATCGATGCCCCAGCGTCATGCCCCGGAAAACGTTTATCCTATTGCGACGACCGATTAACACAGGAAAACACTATGTTGCGCCGCAAGATTCGGTTGCCAGCGAATAAGAATATGCGAAATACGTGCAAGCGGAGAAAATTATTGCTAGCGTAATGCGTGTTGTCCTACAGGTGCTCAAGAGGTGATCCGATACCCGTTCAATTGCCGCGCTCGCATCATTGCGCTACCGAAATCGCTTCGGTAAGCAAGACATCTCCACTATCGAAAGGAATGATCATGGCTTCGAACAAAAATTCTTCGCGCTCGGGCAACCAGGGCGGCTCCCACGAGCAACATGTGAAGGCTGGCCAGCAAAGCCACAAGAACGACGGCAACAAGCAGTCGGGCTCCGGCTCGGGCTCGCGTTCGGGCGACTCGGGCGGCACCCGCGGCGGCACCCCGGAGCAGCATGCCGAAGCTGGCCGTCAAAGCCACAAGAACGACAAGAAGCGCTGATCGCAGCGCTTCCGGAAAGTCGAAAGAGCCTGGGCGGGACACCGCGCCAGGCTTTGTCGTATCAGATGTTGCGCAGGTAGGCGCCCTTGGGCGGCGCGAAGTCGCGGACCTCGTCGATCATGCCCGCCGCCTTGGCGTCGCGCGCGTTCAGGTGCAGGTCGCCGTACTGGTGGATGCCCCACTGCTCGGGCGTCAGCTCGATGTGCTTGCGCAGGATGGATTCCGTGCGCGCATCGTCGGCGCGCAGGCCCTCGACGATGATGTTCAGCGCATCCGGCCGCGAGCCGGGCGAGGCCGTCGCATGCGACTTGTGGATCATGAAGCGCGCCGTCTCGCTCGCGTAACGCTGCCGGCCCGACAGGAACAGGATCACCGCAATCGACGCGACGGCACCGCCGTTGTACATGATGCAGTTGACGGGCGCATTGGCCAGGAAGTTATACAGGCACAGGCCGTCGCTGACATACCCGCCGTTCGATTGCAGCAGGATGTGCGCCGTCTCCAGGCCATCGTCGTTCATGCCGGCCACCGCTTCGAAGACGCGATGCACCATGTCGCTGTTCACGTCGCCGGACAGGGTGAAGTACCCTTCCTTCTGTTTTGCTTGATCTTCGCTCATAGTGGGTCTCTTCTGTCACAAGGTCGTAGGGCAAGTGTAACAAAACACGTCCGCAGGGCCATGGTGCCTCACTGCAATAGTGCGCACCCCTCGCCGGCCGCCTCCCGCTAATTGACTTCCGATCACCACTGACATAGACTTCGCAGTCTTGACCGGGAGAGCGCAGCGCAGGCTGCCGCCGAAGGGGCATTACCCAAAAACTCTCAGGCAACCGGACCGGTCAGGGGCTGCCGCGCAACGCGCGGCGGACCAACTCTGGAGAGCGGCCTTTGCAGGCCCACCGAAGGGGCAGGCGACGACACCCAGTCGCTATCTCTCAGGTACCGAGGACAGAGGGGTGCGAGAGCATGCGGACAATCCGCGTGCGCGACCCCATTTTCTGCCGAGGAACCATCCATGACGCTCAAAGCGACCCCGCTCAATTCCGTACACCGTGCCCTAGGGGCCAAGATGGTCGACTTCGGCGGCTGGGACATGCCCGTCAACTACGGCTCCCAGATCGAAGAACACAATGCGGTGCGCGGCGATGCCGGCATGTTCGACGTGTCCCACATGTGCGTCGTCGATCTGCGCGGTGCGAAGGTCCGCGACTTCCTGCGCGGCCTGCTCGCCAACAACGTCGACAAGCTGCAGGCACCGGGCAAGGCCCTGTACTCGTGCATGCTCAACCCGCAGGGCGGCGTCATCGACGACCTGATCGTCTACTACTTCGCCGAGGACTGGTTCCGCCTCGTCGTCAACGCCGGCACGGCCGAGAAGGACATCGCCTGGATCCGCCAGCAGAACGATGCGACCGGCAGCGGCCTGACCATCACCCCGCGCCGCTCGGACCTGAGCATTGAGGGCATCGCCCTCGTCGCCGTGCAGGGCCCGAACGCCCGCGCGAAAGTGTGGCAGGTCGTGCCGCAGACGCAAAGCGCCTCGGAAGGCCTGAAGCCCTTCAACGCCGCGATCGTGCATGACACCCCGTTCGGCGAACTGATGGTTGCGCGCACTGGCTACACGGGCGAGGACGGTTTCGAGATCGGCGTGCCGGCCAGCCAGGTCGAGGCGCTGTGGAACGCCCTCGCCGCCGCGGGCGTCAAGCCGGCCGGCCTGGGTGCGCGCGACACCTTGCGCCTGGAAGCGGGCATGAACCTGTATGGCCAGGACATGGACGATGGCGTGTCGCCGCTGGACGCCGGCCTCGCATGGACCGTCGACCTCGTCTCGGACCGTGATTTCATCGGCAAGGCCGCCCTGCAGCAGCACGGCCAGCAGCAGAACTTCGTCGGCCTGATCCTGCGCGAAAAAGGCGGCATCCTGCGCGCCCACCAGAAGGTCGTGGCCGCATCGGGCAATGCCGGCGAGATCACGAGCGGCACGTTCAGCCCGTCGATGCAGCAGGCGATCGCGCTGGCGCGCGTGCCAATGGACGTCGCGATCGGCGACACCGTCCACGTGGAAATCCGCGACAAGAAACTGGCGGCATCGGTCGTCAAACTGCCGTTCGTGCGTAACGGCAAGATCCTCGCTTCCTGATCAAAGAACACTATACTTACCGCACCATCCATCACTACGGAGTTACGCACATGAACATCCCAGCCGACCTGAAGTACACCGAGTCCCACGAGTGGGTCCGCCAGGAGGCCGACGGCACCCTGACCGTGGGCATCACCGAATACGCGCAGGACGCCCTGGGCGACATCGTGTTCGTCGAACTGCCGCAGGTCGGCAAGGCTTTCACCGCCGGCGATGACGCCGCCGTCGTCGAATCCGTCAAGGCCGCCAGCGACATCTACGCCCCGGTCTCGGGCACCGTCACCGCGGTGAACCAGGCCACGGCCGACGCGCCGGACTCGATCAACGCGAACGCCTACGATGCGTGGCTGTTCAAGCTGCAGCCGTCGGATCCGGTCGCCATCAACGGCCTGCTCGACGCGGCTGCTTACGGCAAGGCCACCGAAGGCTGATTTGATTGACCGTCATTCCCGCGTCGCGCGATAAGGCCACCGGCCTTATCGCTCCAAGTTCGAGCAGCCGCGCACGCTGAACTTGGCCCCCCGCCTCCGCGGGGGCGACGGAGTGGTACCTCACGCGCCGACTCTTTTTTCGCTCCCATCATGACCCGCACCAGCCTGACCCAACTCGAAGCACGCGATGGCTTCATCCCGCGCCACATCGGCCCGTCCGCATCCGAACAGGCGGCCATGCTGTCCGCCCTCGGCTACGCCTCGCGCGCCGAGTTGATCGACGCCGTCGTTCCCGCCAACATCCGCCGCAAGGACAAGCTGGACCTGGGCCAGTTCTTCGAGCCGCTGCCCGAGCAGGCCGCCCTCGCGAAGCTGAAAGGCATCGCGGCGCAGAACAAGGTCATGAAGTCGCTGATCGGCCAGGGCTACTACGGCACCCACACGCCACCCGTCATCCTGCGCAACATCTTCGAAAACCCGGCCTGGTACACCGCGTACACGCCGTACCAGCCGGAGATCTCGCAGGGCCGCCTGGAAGCCATCCTGAACTTCCAGCAGGTCATCACCGACCTGACCGGCATGGGCATCGCCAACGCGTCGATGCTGGACGAAGGCACGGCCGCCGCCGAGGCGATGACGCTGATCCAGCGCGTGGGCAAGTCGCAGTCGAAAGTGTTCTACGTCGCCGACGACGTGCTGCCGCAGACGCTGGAAGTCGTGCAGACCCGCGCGCTGCCGATCGGCGTCGAAGTGCGTACCGTCGCCGCGAGCGACATCGAGAACCTGACGGAAAGCTGCTTCGGCGTGCTGCTGCAATACCCCGGCGTGAACGGCGACGTGCGCGACTACCGCGCGGCCGTCGAGAAGCTGCATGCGGCGGGCGCGATGGTCGTCGTCGCGGCCGACCTGCTGGCGCTGACCGTCCTCACGCCGCCGGGCGAATGGGGCGCCGACGTCGTTGTCGGCAACAGCCAGCGCTTCGGCGTGCCGCTCGGCTTCGGCGGCCCGCACGCTGGCTACCTGGCCACGCGCGACGAATACAAGCGCAGCATGGCGGGCAGCCTGGCCGGCGTCACCATCGACGCCCAGGGCAACCCGGCCTTCCGCCTCGCGCTGCAGACGCGCGAACAGCACATCCGCCGCGAAAAGGCGACGTCGAACATCTGCACGGCGCAGGTGCTGCTGGCCGTCATGGCGTCGATGTACGCCGTCTACCACGGCCCGAAAGGCCTCGAGCAGATCGCGCGCCGCGTGCACCGCTACACGGGCATCCTCGCCACCGCGCTGCAGGGCCTGGGCTTCCAGCTGGCCAATGAATCGTATTTCGACACGATCACCGTCATCGCCGACGACGCGGACGAAATACACCGCAGGGCCGCGGACAATGGCGTCAACCTGCGACGCATCGACGCGCGCCACGTCGGCATTTCGCTGGACGAGACGATCGGCCGCGACGACATCGCGTTGCTGGTGAAAATCTTCGGCGGCGCCGACGTCGACTTCGACACGCTGGACAAGGACGCGGCCGACGCGTACCCGGCCGCGCTGGCCCGCACGAGCGCCTACCTGACGCACCCGACCTTCAACCGCTACCACGCCGAGCACGAGATGCTGCGCTACCTGCGCTCGCTCGCGGACAAGGACCTGGCCCTCGACCGCACGATGATCCCGCTGGGTTCGTGCACGATGAAGCTGAACGCGACGTCGGAGATGATCCCGGTGACGTGGCCGGAATTCTCGAACATCCACCCGTTCGCACCCGATGAACAGACCGTCGGCTACCGCGAGATGATCGGCCAGCTGGAAGCGATGCTGTGCGCCGTCACGGGCTACGCGGGCGTGTCGCTGCAGCCGAACGCCGGTTCGCAGGGCGAGTATGCGGGCCTGCTGGTCATCCAGAAGTACCACCAGTCGCGCGGCGAAGGCCACCGCAACATCTGCCTGATCCCGTCGTCGGCGCACGGCACGAATCCGGCCTCCGCCAACATGGTGGGCATGAAGGTCGTCGTGACCGCGTGCGACGCCAACGGCAACGTGGACCTCGCGGACCTGAAGAAGAAGGCAGAGGAACACAGCGCCAACCTGGCCTGCGTGATGGTCACCTACCCGTCCACGCACGGCGTGTTCGAGGAAGGCATCAAGGAACTGTGCGAGATCGTGCATGCGCACGGCGGCCAGGTCTACGTCGACGGCGCCAACATGAACGCGCTGGTCGGCGTGGCCGGTCCGGGCCTGTTCGGCGGCGACGTGAGCCACCTGAACCTGCACAAGACCTTCTGCATCCCGCACGGCGGCGGCGGCCCGGGCGTGGGTCCGGTCGCGGTGGCCGAACACCTCGTGCCGTTCCTGCCGAACCAGGCGTCGACCGGCTACCAGCGTAACGAAGCCGGCATCGGCGCCGTCAGCTCGGCCGCGTACGGCTCGGCATCGATCCTGCCGATCTCGTGGATGTACATCGCGATGATGGGCGCGGAAGGCCTGACGGCTGCGACGGAAACCGCGATCCTGAACGCGAACTACATCGCGCGCCGCCTGGCGCCGCACTACCCGGTGCTGTACACGGGCCACGACGGCCTCGTCGCGCACGAGTGCATCATCGACCTGCGTCCGCTGCAGGATGCCACCGGCATCAGTAACGAAGACGTGGCCAAGCGCCTGATGGACTTCGGTTTCCACGCGCCGACGATGAGCTTCCCGGTGCCGGGCACCCTGATGATCGAGCCGACCGAGTCGGAATCGAAGGCGGAGCTGGACCGCTTCATCGAAGCGATGATCTGCATCCACGCGGAGATCGTGAAAGTGGAGCGCGGCGAGTACGACCGCATGGACAATCCGCTGAAGGGCGCGCCGCATACGGCGGAAGTCGTCACGGCGGACGACTGGCAGCACACCTATTCGCGCGAAGTGGCCGCCTTCCCGGTGCCGTCGCTGCGCAAGAAGAAGTACTGGCCGCCGGTCGGCCGCGCCGACAATGCGTATGGCGACCGTAACCTCTTCTGCGGCTGCGCCCCCGTCGAAGACTACGAGTGACGCATTACGCGTGGGCGGAGGCCGCCCACCCTACCGGCTGTAGGGTGGGCACCCCGTGCCCACGCGTGACGCGGTAATCAGCGATTCTTGCCCCGGCTCGATGCGAGCCGGAGATAAGGTCTGCCGGCCCTGCCCGGACGCAGCGCATGCGTTCCCGGCGGGGCCGTTTCGTTGGAGCCCTGCACGGCTTCGTCGAGCCGGAACGTGGCGACCGTGCGCGCCAGGCCCAGCGCCTGCTGCTGCAGCGCGCGCGCGGCCAGCGCCGCGTCTTCCACCATGCGCGTACCCTGCTGCGTGAGCTCGTCCATGCGCATGATCGCCTGGGTTGCGCCGGCCAGCTCGCGCGCCCGTTCCGTGCCCGTGCCCGTGCCGCCGATGGTCTCGACGATGCCGGCCATGTCTTCCACGGCGCCCGCCAGGCCCGCCATTGTCGCCCCTGCCTCGGCCGCGCAGGCTCCCCCATCGTCGAGCGCGGCCACGGTCTCGCGCGCGAGCGTGCGCGCCTCGCGTGCGGCGCGCTGGGCGCGCCGCGCCAATGCACGCGCTTCGCGTGCGCCGCCGTCCGCGTCGCCGGCCCGTGCCAGCGTGCTCTCGATGGCCGCGCCGATGCGGTCCATGCGCACGGCCGCGCGCCGCACCTGTTCCATCGTCGTCACCAGGCGATGCGCCAGTGCGCCGCCCTCTTCCGCCGCGGTGCCCGCGCGCGCGGCGAGTTCCCCGGCGGTGCGCGCGCCCGCGGCGCTGTCGCCGAGCGCCGTCGCCAGCGCCTGCATCGATGCCGTCGTGCGGTCCAGCGCATCGCGCACGTGGGCGCGCGGCGGCATGCCGGCGCGACCCAGCGTGATCTCGCGCGAGGCTTCGCCAATCGCGCGGGCCGATTCCAGGACGGTGCGCAGCTGGCGGTTCAGGCCGCGGATGCCGGCGTCGAGCAGCCGCGCCGTCTGGCCGATCTCGTCGTCGGCATAGGTCCGGGCGCGGATCGTCAGGTCGCCGCTGGCAAGGCCGTGGGCGGCCGCGCCGATCGCACCGATGTCGGCCAGCAGCGCGCGCCGCACCGCCATCGTGATCGCGAGCGAGGCGGCGATCGACAGGACGATCACCACCGGCATCAGTACTGCGATCAGGCGGAAATCGTCCGCCGCCTCGCGCGAGGCCTGCTCGGACAGCGCCTGCTCGCGCCGCGACAACTCCGCCAGGCGCTGGGCGACGACGGCAAACGCGCGCTCCGCCTTGATCATCGCGCTTGCGCTGATCGACTGGTCGATGCGGGCGATCTCGATCACGTCGCGCACGGCGGGCATGTATTGCGCCCACGCGGCGCGGGCCTGTTCGACGTAGCGCTGTTCTTCCGGGCTGTCGGCCGTCAGGCGCGCCAGTTGGGCGAGGTCGCGCTCGACGGCACCATGCCGGGATTGCAGGTCGAGCGCGAGCGGGTCGATGCGGAAGTGCGGAAAGCTGCCGCTGATCCAGGTCAGGACCTGGTAGGCCTGGGCATGCGCGCTGCGGGCCGACGCCGACAGCTCCGCCGCCGCGCGCAGGTTCGCCGCCCGGCGCTGCACGATGCTGTCGAGCGACTCGTTCTGGCGTACCATCGCGTAATAGCTGCCGCAGGACAGCAGGATGAGCAGCACCAGCACGACGCCGGGTGCCAGCAGCAGCTTGGGACCGATGCGCAGACGGGCCAGCATGTCAGCACGCCGTCCGGTCGTGCGGCTCGGAGGGAAACAGATAGGAATGCGATCGTGTCATGGTCTCCTCCTGGCTGGGCAATATTTCCGGCGTGCATTAAGTGAATGTACGCCGACCGCCAGGTTGACCATTGTGTTGGGTCAAGCCTGGAAATGTGAGAGGAGATTGGATGAAACGTAAAGGTGTGGGCGCATTGCTGTCGGCCCTCGTGTTCCCCGGTGTGGGCCAGTACTACCTGGGGCGGCGCGCACGTGCCCTGCTGTTCCTGGCGCCGGCTGCCGTTGCCGCGATCCTGTATTTCAATTTTGCGCTGGACCAGGCGAATACGATGGCGGACCAGCTGTTGAGCGGGAAGACGGCGCTGGATCCGGCCGCGATCGGGGCGCAGCTGGCCGGCATGCCCACGCCGGTCAGCGTGACCTTGGCCGGGATCGTGTTCGCCGTGTGCTACGTGGGGAGTATCGTGGAAGCGTTGATCGCCAGGCCGCGGGCGTGAACGCATGCATGGTGGGCTCCCCGAGCCCACCATGCATGTCGATAGCTTAATCGAGCTTGGCGGCGTGCTCGCGCGTCGCGTGGAACTGCAGCTTCGGCCAGCGCTCCTGCGTGAGGCGCAGGTTGACGCCGGACGTGGCGAGGTAGGCCAGGTTGCCGGCAGCGTCGTAGGCGACGTTGTGCGCCAGCTGCGTCTCGAAGTCGGACAGCGCCTTCTTGTCGTCGCTCGACACCCAGCGCGCGCTGCTGATGCTCGCGCCCTCGAACACGGCATCGACGCCGTATTCGTTCAGCAGGCGGCTCGCGACGACCTCGAACTGCAGCACGCCGACGGCGCCGAGGATCAGGTCGCTGCCCATCACCGGCTTGAACACCTGCACGGCGCCCTCTTCGCCCAGCTGCTGCAGGCCCTTGTGGAGCTGCTTGGTCTTGAGCGGATTACGGATGCGCACCGTGCGGAACAGCTCCGGCGCGAAGTACGGGATGCCGGTGAACGTCAGCATCTCGCCTTCCGAGAAGCTGTCGCCGATCTGCATGTTGCCGTGGTTCGGCAGGCCGATGATGTCGCCCGCGTAGGCCTCCTCGACCTGTTCGCGGCTCGACGCCATGAACGTCACGACGGACGACAGCTTGACTTCGCGGCCCAGGCGCAGGTGCTTGACCTTCATGCCCTTCTCGAAACGGCCCGAGCACACGCGCAGGAACGCGATGCGGTCGCGGTGCGCCGGGTCCATGTTGGCCTGGATCTTGAAGACGAAGCCGGAGAACGGCTGCTCGTCCGGACGCACGGGGCGCACGGTCGCATCGCGCTCGCGCGGCGCCGGGGCCCACTCGACGAGGGCCGACAGGATCTCGCGCACGCCGAAGTTGTTGATGGCGGAGCCGAAGAACACGGGGGTCTGCACGCCGGACAGGAAGCGTTCCAGGTCGAACGGGTGCGAGGCGCCGTGCACCAGCTCCACTTCCATCTTGAGCTGTTCCATCTCGAGCGGGAACATCTCGGTCAGGCGCGGGTTGTCGATGCCCTTGATGATCTCGTAGGCGCCGTCGGCCTTTTCCTCGCCCGCCTTGAACAGCATGACTTCGTCGTTCAGCAGGTGGTACACGCCGCGGAAGTTCTTGCCCATGCCGATCGGCCAGGTCACCGGCGCGCATTCGATCTTCAGCACCGATTCCACTTCGTCGAGCAGCTCGAGGGGGTCGCGGGTTTCGCGGTCGAGCTTGTTCATGAAGGTGACGATCGGGGTATCGCGCATGCGGCAGACGTCCAGCAGCTTGATCGTCTGTTCTTCCACGCCCTTGGCGGCGTCGATCACCATCAGCGCGGAGTCGACGGCCGTCAGCACGCGGTACGTATCTTCCGAAAAGTCCTGGTGGCCCGGGGTGTCGAGCAGGTTGATGACGTGGTCGCGGAACTCGAACTGCATCACCGACGACGCGACCGAGATGCCACGCTGCTTTTCGATGTCCATCCAGTCCGACGTCGCATGGCGGCCGCTCTTGCGGCCCTTGACGGTACCCGCAAGCTGGATCGCGCCCGAGAACAGCAGCAGCTTTTCGGTCAACGTCGTCTTGCCGGCGTCGGGGTGGGAAATGATGCCGAAGGTGCGGCGGCGCGCGACTTCGCGCGCGATCGTGGCGGCGGGCTTGCTGGCTACCGCGGCCTCTTGAATGTCGGGGGTGGTTGCGTCGATTTCGTTGGACATGGTCTCGCCGTTGGGGCGCTTGCAAAACTCTCGATTTTACCGGGTCCAGCGTACCTTGTGTGAACCAATTCCTGTCGCACCGGAAGCGCGTCGTGTAGGAGGATTCGGGCCCCGGATGTGAGCGACGGCAAGTTTAGCGGCCCCGACAGGGTATGGATGTGGCCGAAAAAACGAAATGCGCCGAAAACGGCTGGGCATCGAAACGTTTTAATTCCCCCAAACTATTGTCGAAGCCACAAAAAAGCCCCCTACTGAAAGTTTCTCTCTAGTAGGACTGGGCTTACATAACATCATGCATAGGACCTACATGGGGGCGACAGCTAATCTTATGTTCGGCAAGAGACTATGGCATTAATGTACACACATCGCGATGAGGAAACCCATCCAAGCAATCGCCCCAGTGATGTATGTCAGAGATAACGAGGATAAAATGAACAACGCCCAACTCGGTAACGCCGCCCAGAAGAAGGTGCAATCGGTGAATCAGATCCCCTCGACCAGCGAAGAAATCAAACTGGCCCGTCCGGTTGTAAGCTACAGCGGCACCCAACAAAACGAGTTGCTCGCGGCCCTGCCGCGCCAAGACCTGGAAACCCTGTTCGAGCACCTGGAACTGGTTCCGCTGCCCTTCGGCAAGGAACTGTTCGAATACGGCAGCAAGCTGGAATACGTGTACTTCCCCACCACCGCCATTGTCTCCCTGCTGTACGTGATGGAAGACGGCGCCACGACGGAAATCGCCGTGGTCGGCCATGAAGGTGCCGTCGGCGTGTCGCTGTTCATGGGCGAGCGCGCCACCTGCAGCGCCGTCGTCCAGAGCGCCGGCTATGGCTACCGCCTCAAGACCCAATTCCTGCGCGACGCCTTCAACAAGGGCGGCGCCCTGCCCAACCTGCTGATGCGCTACACGAACGCGCTGTTCGCCCAGATGGCCCAGAACGCCGTCGGCGGCCGCCACAGCTCCATCGAACAGAAACTGTGCCGCTGGCTGCTGGACCGCCTGGACCGTTCGCCGAGCAATGAACTGAAAGTTACCCAGGAACTCATCTCGATCATGCTGGGCGTGCGCCGCGAAAGCATCACGGCCGCTGCTGGCAAGCTGCAGGACGAAGGCCTGATCCAGTACCGCCGCGGCAACATCACCGTGCTGAACCGCCAGGGCCTGGAAGACTATGCGGGCGAGTGCTACAAGGTCGCTAAAAGCGAGTATGACCGTCTGCTGATGGATGTGTCGCGCGCATGAGCGGCACCGCATCCCGCCCCGCCGTCGCCAGCGACGACTGGGCCTGGGCCGCACGCAGTTGCTGATTCAGCTGACCGTGCAGTTGATTGTGTAGTTGATGCTCGGCCAGGTCGGACGGTTCCGGCGGCGCTTCATGCACCGGCGCGCCTGAAGGCGCCACGGCCAACGCCGGGATATCCAGGGCACTGCTCGACGCGGTCCCATCGGATTCCGTACCGCCCGGTGCCGTCACCGGAACGATGGCGTGGACAGTGGTGCCGATCCCGTTCACGCCGCGGTCCACCCGCAACGTCCCTCCCAGCAGCAACGCCCGTTCGCGCATGCCCAGCAGGCCGTGCGACTTGGGACGGCGCATCGCGTCCGGCGGAATCCCGACACCGTCGTCGCTGACCTCGAGCGTGAACGCCTCGCCTTCGCGCGCCACATGCACGACGACATGACGGGCTTGCGCATATTTTGCGACATTGTTCAGCGATTCCTGCGCGATGCGGAACAGCGCGATCGACTGCGTGGAGCCGGCGCTGTCGACGTCGCCCTCGATGAGCACTTCGCAATCGACGCCCGTCGTGCGGCCGAAGTCTTCGCAATAACTCTGCAGGGCGGCGGACAGGCCGAGGTTGTCGAGCAGGCTCGGACGCAGGCCTTCCACGATACGGCGCTTCAGTTCCACCGTCTCGACGAGCACGCCGCGGGCGCGGCCCAGCGTCTCGGCGTGATCCGGATGCGTGGTCTTGAGCTGGTCGCCCACCGACGCCAGGTGCATGCCGATGGCCGTCAGGTTGGCCCCCATCTCGTCGTGCAGTTCGCGCGCCAGTTTCGCTTTTTCTTCTTCCGACACGCGGATCAGGTGGCGCGACAGCACGGACAATTGCTCCGTGCGCTCAGTCACGAGCGATTCGAGGTGGTCATTGGTTTGCTGGAGTGCCCGCTCGGCATTCAGGCGCGCGCGGAATCCGCGGCGGATCAGGTTGTAGAACAGGACCAGCGTGACGAGCGCCGCGACGTTGATGCCGAGGCCGCGCAGGGCCGCCAGGCGATAGCGGTCGTAGAACACGGCGCTGCGGGCCGCGAGTGTTTCGTTCTGCTCGCCCGTCATGATCACCACCTGCAGGCGGATCTCGTCCATGTGGGTCTTGTCTTCCTGCGTCTGCGCGATGGCAACGATGTCGGAAAGGCCGCCGTGGCGGTACACTTCCAGGCCCTGGTTCATCAGGTTGATGCGGCGGACGACGAGATTTTGGAGCTGGGCCAGGTTCTTCAGTTGGGAAGGATTGTCTGCCAGCAGCGTCTTGAGGCTGTTGAACTGGCCGTCCAGTTCACGTTCGGCCGTGCGCAGCGGACCCAGGTAGGTATCGGAACCGGACAGGTAATAGCCGCGCAGACCGCTTTCCGCATCGGTCACGAGCAGGTTCAGATATTGCAGCTTGGCGGTTACGCGGTCGGCCTGCGCCTGACGCGTGTTGGCAGTCTTGAGCCCGTCCAGGTTGCGGACCAGGCTGACGCCGTTGAGGACCAGGATCAGGACACAAACGACACACAGCAGGGTCTGGTACAACGGAAGGCTGCGAACCGGCCTGAACTTGGGGTCGGTGGTGAAAAACATCCTCGGTCGTTCCTTTCGCGCAGCTTGGCCTGTCCGAGTCATTATAGACCGGGAAAAGTTGCCATGGAGTTTGAATAGGCGTGCGGACGAGGAAATGTAGCGTGGTGACGACGCGCAATTAACAATTCTGCACAGCAAATTCCAAATTTGCCAATACAGTTGCCTGCACGAAAGGCAGCCGCCTGGCTGCCTTCCGCTGGGCCCCGCTCAGTCGAGCAGGTTGTTTTTCATGGCGTAATACGTCAGGTCGCTGTTCGACTGCAGACCCATCTTTTCCATGATGCGAGTACGGTAAGTCGAGACCGTCTTGATCGACAGCGACAGGGCATTGCCGATGTCGGACACGGTCGCCCCCTTGGCCAGGCGCAGGAACACCTGGAATTCGCGGTCCGACAATTCCGTATGCAGCGCGGTGTTCGGATCGCGATCGAAACTCTGGGCCAGCAATTCGCCGACCTGCGAGCTGACGTAGCGGCGCCCCTGGTACACGGTACGGACGGCCGTCTTGAGTTCGTCCGCGTCGCACTCTTTGTTCAGGTAGCCGTTGGCGCCCATCTTGAACAGGTTCAGCGCATATTGCTGGGCTGGATAGCCGGACAGGATCAGGACCGGCAAATTGGGCTGGCCCTGGCGTATCGTGCGCAGGATATCGATGCCGCTCTGGTCCGGCATGGCGATGTCCAGCAGCAGCACGTCGCAGATCTCGCGGCGTGCAATGTCGAGGGCTTCGCGTCCTGTCGCGCCTTCGGCCACGACTTCGAACTCGCCCGACGACGAAAAAATCTGTTTGAAACCTGCTCGAACTATCTGGTGATCGTCACAAATGGCAACGCGTATCATTGTCTTCCCTTAAGTTTTCCCGATACAGGAAAGAGCCGAGGCTGGCCCCTCACGCCTCCGGTGAGTTATGCGTTTGAGTCAGCAAACTGCAAGTGACATTTTAGCACCTCCGGGGTGCAGAACAACAGGCGCGCACGCCTGAGCTGGCTGCGTCGGATGTTGTGCCCTCGGCGGGGCTTCAGACTGCCGGCGAACCGTGCTTGAGCAGTGCGAGGATGGCGTGCAGCTCGGCACGCAACGCTTCCGGCTCGATGGTCGGCATGGCCGGCGCTGGCGGCGGCTCCGGCATCGTCTCGACCTCGAGCTGGCCGCGTCCATCCAGGCGGTTGCGCGCTCCGCTGATGGTGAAGCCCTGCTCGTACAGCAGTTCACGGATACGCCGGATCAGCAGCACCTCGTGGTGCTGGTAATAGCGGCGGTTTCCACGGCGTTTGACCGGTTTGAGCTGGGTAAATTCCTGCTCCCAGTAGCGGAGCACATGCGGCTTGACCCCGCACAATTCGCTGACTTCACCAATCGTGAAATAGCGCTTGGCCGGGATCGGCGGCAGCACGGTCGGTTCCATCTTGTTCGGTCGGTCGTTCATCGCTCACGAGCCTTGACGGCTTTATCAGGCTGCACGCGCCAGGGAAGGATGATCGGGGCCGTCGGGGCGATCCGGATTGCGAGGATTGCCCGGATTGGCCTCCTCGACCATACCCTTCAGCTTCTGGCTGGCGTGGAAAGTCACGACGCGGCGCGCCGTGATGGGGATCTCTTCCCCGGTTTTCGGATTGCGGCCAGGCCGCTGCGGCTTGTCGCGCAACTGGAAGTTGCCGAAGCCGGACAGCTTGACGGCCTCGCCGCGCTCGAGCGCATTGCGGATCTCGTCGAAGAACGTCTCGACCATGTCCTTGGCTTCGCGCTTGTTCAGACCGACCTGCTCGAACAGCAATTCGGCCAGCTCCGCCTTGGTCAGGGTCGGCAACTCTTTTTCCGCTTCCTGCCGTACCCGGGCCACCTGCATCGCACGATGCAGATCGGCGGCCAGCGCTTCCTGGAACACGGCGGAATCAACGTCGTTGTTGTTAATTTTAAGCCCTACCTTCAAGTTCTGGATGGGGGCGTGGGAAACCGGAGGGTTCCCCGCGCCCCTGTTAGGCACGCAAGCCCTTATTACGCGCGCAGTTTTGCGCCGTGTTTTTGTTGCGCCGCGGATGCCAGCGCGGCCATGATGGCCTCGACCGAATCGTCCTGCAGCGTCGATTGAGTATCTTGCAAGCCAAAGCGGAAAGCAAGACTTTTTTCATCTTGTTCCAAACCCTTGCCGCGGTATTCATCAAATAAAACAACGGCTTGCACGAGTTTGCCGAGCGGGTTCGACGCCAGTTCCGCCTGGAAAGCGTCGAGCAGCGCCTGGGCCGGCACGTCCTGTTTCACCACCAGCGCGAGGTCGCGCGTGGCACCTGGGAACTTGGAAATTTCCACGTACGCAGGCACGGCGCGCGCGCGCAGGGCGTCGGCATCCACTTCGAACAGCACCGGGGCCTGCGGCAGGTCGTACTTCTGCAGCCAGCGCGGATGCAGTTCGCCGATGACGCCGACGACCTTGCCGTCGACTTCCACCGTGGCCGAGCGGCCCGGGTGCAGCGCCGGGTGTTCGGTCTTGCTGAAACGCACGGCGCGCGGTGCGAACAGGGCTTCCAGGTCGCCCTTGACGTCGAAGTAGTCGACGGCACGGGTCGGCTGGCCCCACTGCTCGTCCGCGGCGGGGCCGTAGGCGATGGCGGCGACGCGCTTCGGCTGGTCGAAGCCGGCGACGGCCAGCGGACCGTCCTGCGCTTCCGGATTGCGCAGGAACACACCGCCCACTTCGAACACGCGCACGCGGCCGGCCTTGCGGTTCAGGTTGTAGCGCACGTTGGCGACGAGGCTGCCGATCAGCGTCGAACGCATCACGCTCAACTGGCTGGCGATCGGGTTCTGCAGGCGGATCGGATTCGTGTTGTCGGCGAAATCCGCTTCCCATTGCTGCTCGACGAAGCTCATGTTCACGACTTCCTGGTAGCCCAGGTCGGCCAGTTCATGACGGATGGCGAACAGCGAGCGCGTGTCTTCCGGCTCGATCAGCATCGCCGACGGCGCCACCGGCGGCAGCGTGGGGATGTTCTCGAAGCCATACACGCGCGCCACTTCCTCGATCAGGTCTTCCTCGATCTCGATGTCGAAACGGTACGACGGCGCCGTCACGTGGAACAGACCGGCCTCGCGTTCGAACGGCAGGTGCAGGCGCGTGAAGATGTCGGCGACCATGTCGTCCGTCACGGACACGCCGATGACCTTCGCGGCGCGCGCGGTACGCAGCGTGACCGGCTTGCGCTGCGGCAGGTTCGGTGCCTGGTCGTCGATCGGGCCGACCTTCGTGTCCGCCGTGCCGCAGATCTCGACGATCAGCGACGTGATGCGTTCGAGGTGCTCGGGGATGGTCGCGTAATCGACGCCGCGCTCGAAACGGTGCGCCGCATCCGTCGAGAAGTTATAGCGGCGGGCGCGGCCCTGGATGGCGTTCGGCCACCAGAATGCCGCTTCCAGGTAGATGTTGGTCGTGTCGAGCGAGACGGCGGTCGAATCGCCGCCCATGATGCCGGCCAGCGATTCCAGTTCTTTCTCGTCGGCGATCACGCCGACCCACTCGTCGATGTCGACCGTGTTGCCGTTCAAGAGCTTCAGCGTTTCGCCCTTGCGGCCCCAGCGCACGTCCATGCCGCCGTGGATCTTGTCCAGGTCAAACACGTGCGACGGACGGCCCACTTCCAGCATGACGTAGTTCGAGATGTCGACGAGGGCCGAGACGGAACGCTGGCCGCTGCGCTCGAGGCGGCGCTTCATCCACTCCGGCGTCGCCGCCTTCGCGTTCAGGCCGCGGATGACGCGGCCGGCGAAACGGCCGCACAGGTCCGGCGCCGAAATTGTAACGGGCAGCACTTCGTCCGTGTTCACGGCCGCGGGGCGGAAGACGGGCAGCGACAGCGGCACGCCGGTCAGCGCGGACACTTCGCGCGCCACGCCCAGCACGGACAGGCAATCGGCCTTGTTCGGCGTGAGCTTGATCGTGAATTTCAGGTCGTTCAGGGCCAGGTAGTCGCGGATGTTCTGGCCGACGGGCGCGTCTTCCGGCAGTTCCATCAGGCCGCTGCTCTCTTCCGAGAGCTTCAGTTCCTTCGCCGAGCACATCATGCCCTGCGATTCCACGCCGCGCAGCTTGCCGACCTTGATTTCGAACGGCTTGCCGTCCGGCCCCGGCGGCAGCATGGCGCCGGCCATCGCGCAGATCGCCTTCATGCCCGCGCGCACGTTCGGCGCGCCGCAGACAATGTTCAGCAGGGTGCCGGTGCCGACGTCGACCTGGCACACGTTCAGGCGGTCCGCGTTCGGGTGCTTGGCCACTTCCTTGACTTCCGCCACGACGACGTTGGAGAACGGCGGCGCGACCGCTTCGACCTCTTCCACTTCGAGGCCGGACATCGTGAGCAGGTGCGACAGTTCGTCCGAAGTCATCTTCGGATCGACCATGGAACGGAGCCAGTTTTCAGAGAATTGCATATTCGTTTGCCTTGGTATTGATCGGTCGTGTTCTTAGTTGAACTGCTTCAGGAAACGGAGGTCACCTTCGTAGAAGAGACGCAGATCGTTGATCCCGTAGCGCAGCATGGTCAGGCGCTCCAGGCCCGAACCGAATGCGAAACCGATGAATTTTTCCGGATCCAGTCCGAAATTGCGGACGACCGTCGGGTGCACCTGGCCGGCGCCCGACACTTCCAGCCAGCGGCCCTTCAGCGGACCGGAGCCGAACGCGATGTCGATCTCGGCCGACGGTTCCGTGAACGGGAAGTACGACGGGCGGAAGCGGACCTGCAGGTCGTCCGTCTCGAAGAACGCCTTCACGAAGTTCAGGTACACGCCCTTCAGGTCGGCAAAGCTGATGTCTTCACCGATCCACAGGCCTTCGACCTGGTGGAACATCGGCGAATGCGTCGCGTCGCTGTCGACGCGGTACGTGCGGCCCGGCGCGATCACCTTGATCGGCGGCGTGTGCGTGCGCGCATAGCGCACCTGCATCGGGCTCGTGTGGGTGCGCAGCAGCAGCGGCTTAGAGGTAGCGTCGTTGCCTTCGATGTAGAACGTGTCCTGCATCGAGCGTGCCGGGTGGTTTTCCGGGCTGTTCAGCGCGGTGAAATTGGTCCAGTCGGTTTCGATCTCGGGGCCGTCGGCCACGTCGAAACCGATCGAGCGGAAGATCTGTTCGACCCGTTCCCAGGTCCGCATGACAGGGTGGATGCCGCCCTTGGCGCGGCCGCGGCCCGGCAGGGTCACGTCGATCGCTTCCGCGTTCAGGCGCGCCATCAATTGCGCGTTGGCGAGATCCTCGCGGCGGGCCGTCAGCGCCTGTTCGATTTTTTCTTTGGCGGCGTTGATCAGGGCGCCCTGCGCCTTGCGCTGTTCGGGATCGAGCTTGCCGAGGCCCTTCATCAGTTCGGTCACCTGGCCGGTCTTGCCCAGGTATTTCGCTTTTGCGTTTTCCAGCGCTGCTACGTCTTGTGCGCCACCGAAATCAGATTGGGCCGAAGTAACGAGTTCTTGAAGCGCGAGTTCTTCCAGCGAGTTCATGCGTATCTTTTTCCTGTTTTGATGGCGGGGAGGCGCCAGAAACAAAAACAGGGCATCGGTCCTTCAACCTTTGCCCCGTCCTTTGCGCATCGGCCACCCTGAGGCGGCGCGATGCTGATCTTGCGTTCGCTGTCTGAAATTAAGCAGCCAGCTTTGCCTTGACGGTGTTCACGATAGCGGCAAAAGCCGGCTTGTCGTTGACAGCCATGTCGGCCAGGACTTTACGGTCCAGTTCAATCGCGGCTTTCTTCAGGCCGTTCATGAATGCGCTGTAGGTCATGCCGTGCGAACGCGAAGCTGCGTTGATACGGGTGATCCACAGTGCGCGGAAAACGCGCTTCTTGTTGCGGCGGTCGCGGTATGCGTACTGGCCAGCGCGCATGACTGCTTGCTTGGCAATACGGAATACTTTGCTGCGGCGGCCACGATAACCTTTGGCAAGCGCAAGAACCTTCTTGTGACGGGCACGTGCAGTAACCCCACGTTTTACTCGAGGCATAGTAGCTCCTTAGTTTGAGTGAGATTAAACGGCCGACGGCATCATGCGGTAGACGCTCTGGACGTCGGACGCATTGATGTTGCGGGTGCCACGCAGCTGGCGCTTGTTCTTGGTGGTTTTCTTGGTCAGGATGTGACGCTTGAACGCCATACCCGATTTAACGGTACCACCCGGGCGCACGCGAAAACGCTTTTTCGCGGAGCTTTTGGTTTTCATTTTCGGCATAGTCTTCTGCCCTCTTACAGGCAGCCTCATATGTGACAGGATTGCAGGTGGCAGCAACGCTGCTCTTGGATGCCTGCTTTCACTTGTCTCTGCAGCGGAAGCGGGTCCACTACAGTCTTGCATCCCCGTCCTTGCGAACATGGGAACCGCAGATTCTAGCACAGTTTCGGCCGCGTGGGCACGCGGTGCCCACGCTACGTTGGATTTGCCGTAGGGTGGGCTCCCCGAGCCCACCAGACATTCGCGTTCTCGAAAACGGAATAGGCCAAGCCCGGGCCGCGGGAAAAACCCGGGACCCGGGCCTGGCCCGGCTTGACTGCACGAAGAATTACTTCTTCTTCTTCGGCGCGACCACCATGATCATCTGGCGACCTTCCAGCTTCGGAAACTGCTCGACCTGGCCATACGGCTCGAGGTCGCCACGCAGACGCTCCAGCATGCGCGCGCCGATATCCTGGTGAGCCATCTCACGGCCGCGGAAGCGCAGCGTGATCTTGGTCTTGTCACCTTCTTCCAAGAACTTGATCAGGTTACGCAGCTTGATGCTGTAATCACCCTCGTCCGTACCCGGACGGAACTTGATTTCCTTGACCTGGATGATTTTCTGCTTCAGCTTCGCTTCGTGCGCCTTCTTCTGCTCCGAATACTTGAACTTGCCGTAGTCCATCAGGCGGCAGACCGGGGGAACCGCGTTCGGCGCGATTTCCACAAGGTCAACGTTCGCTTCTTCGGCCAGACGAAACGCCTCGGCCAGGCTCACAATGCCCAGCGGCTCGTTGTCTATCCCGTTCAGACGCATTTCCGGATAGTTGATTTCGCCATTGATGCGATGTCCCGACTTGTCAGTAGCTATGTTGTTTCCTTTGAAAGTAAGATGGATAGTGCCGTCTCAAGGCGCGTGCTTGATTACTTCGCCTTGGATGCTACCTCGCCTTGGAGGCGTTCCAGCAGCGCATCGACCGACATGACGCCAAGGTCGATATTGCCACGGGCGCGAACGGCCACAGTGTTGGCATCCCGCTCTTTATCGCCGACAACTAGGATGTACGGCAGTTTTTGGACGGAATGCTCCCGAATTTTATAGGTAATCTTCTCGTTCCGCAAATCAGCGTGAACACGCAGGCCCGCCGCCCTCAGCTTTGCCTCGACCTGTTTGACGTAGTCCGCCTGCGCATCCGAGATGTTCAGGATGGCAACCTGGACCGGCGCCAGCCACAGCGGCAACGCGCCCGCATAGTTCTCGATCAGGATACCGATGAAGCGCTCCATCGAACCGACGATCGCGCGGTGCAGCATCACCGGCACTTTACGCGAGTTGTCTTCCGCGACATACTCCGCGCCGAGACGGCCCGGCATCGAGAAATCGACCTGCATCGTGCCGACCTGCCACGGACGGCCGAGGCTATCCTTCAGGTGGTACTCGATCTTCGGGCCGTAGAACGCACCCTCGCCCGGCAGTTCCGTCCAGGTCACGCCGCAACCCCGGAGGGCGGAACGCAGCGCCTCTTCCGCCTGGTCCCACACTTCGTCGGAACCGATGCGGTTTTCCGGACGCAGCGCGATCTTGACGTCGATGTTCTCGAAGCAGAAATCCTCGTACACCTTCATCGCCTGGGCGTGGAAGGCCACGACTTCCGGCGCAATCTGCTCTTCCGTGCAGAACACGTGGCCGTCGTCCTGGGTGAAGCCGCGCACGCGCATCAGGCCGTGCAGCGCGCCCGACGATTCGTTGCGGTGGCACTGGCCGAACTCGCCGTAGCGCAGCGGCAGGTCGCGGTAGGAGCGCAGGCCCGCGTTATAGATCTGCACGTGCCCCGGGCAATTCATCGGCTTCAGCGCATAGGTGCGGTTTTCCGACTCGGTCGTGAACATGTTTTCACGATAATTGTCCCAGTGACCGGTCTTCTGCCACAGGCTGACGTCGATGATCTGCGGCGCCTTCACCTCGTTGTAGCCGGTGGTCTGGTACGTCTTGCGCATGTATTGCTCGATCTGCTGCCAGATGGTCCAGCCCTTCGGGTGCCAGAAGATCAGGCCCGGCGCCTCGTCCTGGAAGTGGAAGAAGTCCAGCTGCTTGCCCAGCTTGCGGTGATCGCGCTTCTCGGCTTCTTCCAGCATGTGCAGGTATTGCTCCTGGTCCTCTTTCTTCGCCCAGGCAGTGCCGTAGACACGCTGCAGCATCTCGTTCTTGGAGTCGCCGCGCCAGTACGCACCGGCCAGCTTCATCAGCTTGAAGACTTTCAGCTTGCCGGTCGACGGCACGTGCGGACCGCGGCACAGGTCGGTGAACTTGCCTTCGGTGTACAGCGACACGTCCTCGTTCGCCGGGATCGAGGCGATGATCTCGGCCTTGTAGTCTTCGCCGATCGACTTGAAGTACGCGACGGCCTCGTCGCGCGGCAGCACCTTGCGGGTGACCGGCTCGTCCTTCTTGGCGAGCTCGGCCATCTTCTTCTCGATGGCTTGCAGGTCGTCCGGGGTGAACGGGCGCTTGTACGAGAAGTCGTAGTAGAAACCGTTGTCGATCACGGGGCCGATGGTGACTTGCGCGTCCGGGAACAATTCCTTGACGGCATAGGCCAGCAGGTGGGCGGTCGAGTGGCGGATGACGTCGAGGCCTTCCGGATCCTTGTCCGTCACGATGGCCAGGTCGGCGTCCCGCTCGATCAGGAACGACGTGTCGACGACCTTGCCGTCGACCTTGCCGGCCAGCGCGGCCTTGGCCAGGCTCGGGGCGATGCTGGACGCCACCTGGGCGACCGTCACCGGACCTTCGAATTGACGGCTCGAGCCGTCCGGGAGGCGAACATTCAACATTGTGAGCTCCATCGGCGCCATGCGCCCGTTGCGATTGATGAGTCGGAAAACAAATTCTTTGGACGAAAAAAAACGCGCACCAGGCGCGTTTTCTTCAGTGTCGTCGAGTTGCTGCGAAAGACAAAATGACACCCTACCGCGTCTAGCGATTCCCCCACAACGTCGTTGTAGTTCGCGGTGTCATAACCGTGTGTGCCTTTCTCGCTCTTACTGACGACAAGAGCGGAAAACCGTAGTTCCCCGCACATGTCTTTGATGTTCTGGTGGGCGGTGCAGAATTCGAATCTGCGACCCCTTGGATGTCGACCAAGTATTCTAACCAGCTGAACTAACCGCCCGTATGCCGCTATTATAAGGGGATGGGTGGGGATGCGCAAGGACGGGTATACTCTCGTGCGTTTCCACCCTCTTCATCTTTCATGTCCGACCACGCCGGCTCCTCCGCCCACCTCCACGCCCACCTCGACGGCGACGCCCGCCACGCCCACACGATCGAAGGCCGCAGCCAGTGGGCCATGGCCATCGCGCTCGGGTTGACCCTGCTGTATGCGCTGGTGGAAGTCGTCAGCGGCTTCCTGTCGAATTCGCTCGCGCTGATTTCGGACGCGGGCCACATGGTCACCGACGCCGCCGCCCTCGGCCTCGCGCTGCTGGCCCAGCTGATCGCGCGGCGCCCGCCGTCCGCGCGCCATTCGTTCGGCTTCGTGCGCGCGGAGGCGCTGGCCGCGTTCGTCAACAGTCTCGCCATGCTGCTGCTCGTCGGCTGGATCGTCTACGAAGCCGCCCAGCGCCTCGCCCATCCGGAGCACGTGGGCGGCAAGACCGTGCTGATCGTCGCCGCGATCGGCGCCTGCATCAACATCGCCGTCGCCTGGGTGCTGTCGCGCGACGAGCAGAGCATCAATACGCGCGCCGCCCTCGTCAATGTGCTGGGCGACCTGCTCGGCTCCATCGCCGCCATCGCCGCCGGCGCCGTCATCCATTTCACGGGCTGGGTGCGCATCGACCCGATCCTGTCGATCTTCGTGTCGCTGCTGATCCTCAAGTCGACGGTGAGCGTGCTGCGCGAGTCCTATCATTTCCTGATGGAAGGTGTGCCGCATCAGATCGACTACCTCAAGATCGGCGCCGACCTCGCCGCGATCTCGGGCGTCAGGTCCGTGCACGACCTGCACGTGTGGGACATGTCACCCGGCGAACCCGCGCTGATCGGCCATCTGGAAATCGACGACCTGAATGCCTGGCCCGACGTGCTGCGCGCGGTGAAGGAAATGCTGCTCGACAAGCACGGTATCGACCACGTCACGCTGCAGCCCGAACTGCGCGACTGCTCCGACACCCTGTAAGCCGGCTCCGACCTGGCTTCGGGACACGCGCCGATAGCCCAGCCGCAGCCACCCTGCGGATAATCGGCACATGCCTACCTCCTCCGAACTCGCCACCGCCCACGTCTACGACACGCTCATCGTCGGCGGCGGCCCGGGCGGCCTCACCGCCGCCATCTACCTGCGCCGCTTCACACGCAACGTCGCCGTCGTCGACAAGGGCAACAGCCGCCTGCGCCTGATTCCCGTCTCGCACAACTATCCCGGCTTTCCCGAAGGCGTGCCCGGCCACATCCTGCTGGGCAACCTCGCGTCGCAGCTGCAGCGCTACGGCGGCAGCGTGATGCCGGGCGAGATCCTCGACCTGCGTATCGAGGACGGCCTGTTCGTCGGCGACTACCAGCCCGACGGCGAGGACGACATCGTGCAGATCCGCGCCCACACGGCGCTGCTGGCGACGGGCGTCGCGGATGCCGGCCTGCCCATCGAGAACTGGCGCGAGGCCGTCGCGTTCGGGTCCGTGCGCCTGTGCCCCGTGTGCGACGGCTTCGACGTGATCGACAAGCGCATCGCCGTCGCCACGTCGGAAGTGAATCCCGTCGGGCACGCGCTGTTCATGCGCACGTTCAGCGCGGACGTCACCCTGTTCGAGCGGGGCCTGCCCTCGATGCTGAACGACGACGACCGCCGCCGCCTCGACGCGGCCGGCGTGCGCACCGTCGATTCGCCGCTGCTGTCCGTCACGCTGGACGCCTCCATGAAACCCGTGATGCACACGGAGGATGGGCGGGACTTCGAAGCGGACGTGTTCTATCCGATGCTGGGCGAGAATGCGCGATCGAGCCTCGCCGCGCAGCTGGGCGCGCGCACGGCGCAGTGCGACGAGATCGTCGTGGACGACCACCAGCAGACGACGGTCCCCGGGCTGTATGCGATCGGCGACGTGGTCGTGGGCCTGAACCAGATCGCCGTGGCGACGGGCCAGGCGGCGCGTGCGGCCGTGCGCATCCACAACCAGCTGCCGCCCGCGCTGCGGCCCGCCCGTCCCCACCTGGAAGCGGCGCCCGGCACCAGCGCGTAGCTATAATGGGCGCATGAAAATGCTCCCCCTCGCGCTCCCCCTCCTCCTGCTGTTCGCGGCCGGTGCCGCCGGTGCCGTCGACGGCGCGCTCGTGCTGCGCTGCCGCGCCCTCCCCGACGCCGCAAGCCGCCTGGCCTGCTACGAGGCGCTGCCCGTGGCGCCGCCGGCCGAGCAGCGCTTCGGCGCCAAACGCCTGGAAAAGAAGGTCGACGACGAGCCGGCGGCGATCCGCAGCACCGTGCGCGGCCGGCTCGACGGCTGGCGCTACGGCACGCAGCTGACGCTCGCGAACGGCCAGGTATGGCGCGTGGTGGACGACGTGGACGCCGTGCTGCCGGAGCTCACCGATCCGGCCGTGCGCATCGAACGGGGCGCGCTCGGCGCCTATTACCTCCAGCTGGACGCCAACAACAGCGCAGCGCGCGTCGTTCGGGTCAAATAATCACCGTTGTTCCGCGAGCGCGATGCGGCGGCGGATACGCTCCACCGCAGCCGTGTCGCCGGCCGTGCGGGCGCGCTGTTCCTGCACGCCCAGCCACGCCAGCAGCGGACGGCGCCAGCCCTGGCTTGACGCCGTGTCGACGGCCACCGCGATGTCGGCCGGCGTGATGCGCCCCGCCTTCAGCAACGCCCCCGCCGCGACGAGCCGCGCCAACGGATCGGCGACGCCGGCCAGCGAACCGCTCGCGACGACCGCGCGGTGCTGCTCCGGCAGTAGGCTCGTATCCAGCCCCTGCCAGCGACCGTCCAGGTAGGCGGCGTACGCGCGCTGGCCCGGCGTCGCATCGTTCGCGAGCGCCGCGAAGCCGGGACACTCCAATTCGAGCGCCGCCGCCTTCACGCCGCAGCGCACCAGTTCCGCCTGGGCGACGACATCGAACCGCCCCGTGCTCGCGCTCGCGCGGCGGGCGCGCGCGAACTCGGCGTCGGCAGCGGCGGACTCCCCGCGCAGGAAGTCGTCCGAGAAACCGTCCAGGGAACTCTTCGCATCGCCTTCCCACGCGGGCGGCTGCGGCTTGCTGGCGCAGCCGGACAGTACGACGAGCGCGGCGGCAATGAATGGTTTCGTCATCATGGCAGCTTGATCTCCGTGTCCTGCTTGAACGGCCATTTGCGGTTGATCTCGTCGACGAGGCGGTTCACCTTGCGCAGGCTCGCATCGACTTCGCCGCGCAGGCGGCCCAGGTCGTCGGTAGCCGTGTGCGCGTTCTTCGCGACGGCCTGCGCCTCGGCCAGCACGCCATCGGCCTTCTGCAAGGTGCCACGCGCGTCGGCCAGCAGGCCGTTCAGCTCGCGGATCGCGCTCTGCGCATCGTCCATCACGCCCTTCTTGCCGAACACGCGCTGGTCGGTCTTGGCCAGCAGCGCGTCGACGCGGTGCAGGGTCTGCAGCAGCTTTTCCGCCTCGGCGTCGCCGCCCAGCGCCGTGCCCAGCACGCCGTAGCGGCCGGACAGGCGCCCCGACAGGGCATCGACATTGGCCAGCGTGTTGCCGATGTGGGAATCGGCGCGGGTCATCGTCTCCAGGTTTTCGATCAGGGTGCGCGCCGTCGCCAGCAGGCGCGGGATCTCGGCCGCCGCGTCGCCCCGCAGCACGGGACGCTGGGCATGGTCCGGCAGCGGCGGATCCGTCAGCACGCCGCTGTACGCACGCAGCCGGGTTTCGCCGACGACGCTGCTCTCGAGCGTGAACACGCTGGTCGTGCGCAGCCATTTCGCATCGTTCTTTGCGATGTCGACGACGATGTTCACCTTGCCGTCCCGGCCCAGGCCCACCTGGCGCACGCGCCCGATGGGGAAGCCGGCGAACGTCATGTCCATGCCCGGGATCACGCCCGAGGAATCGTCGGCCACGAGCACCAGTTCCTGCTTCTGCTCGAACACGCCGCGCGCATACATCACGTACAGGAAGAAGGCGACGATCAGCGCGCCGATCAGGACGAGCAGGAACAGCGCCTTCGCTTCCACGTGCTTCGGTTCGTCGGGTGAAGTGTCTTTATCGGTCATCTTTTAAATGTATTTGACGGCCAGCGAGCTGGCCTCGATCAGCAGCAGCACGAACAGCAGCCGCAATGCACCCGGCTGCACGTTGGTGCGCAGGCGGCGCGGGCTGCGCAGCAGTTCCAGGATGGCGGCGCTCGGGATCACGGCCACCGCGAGGCCGAACAGCACGGTCTTGAACACGAAGCCGAGCGTCACCGTCGGGTCGAACACGCGGCCCACCGTGCGCGTGTAATCCGGCAGGCCCCACGGCGACAGGCCATACACGTTCAGGTACGCGAGCACGAGCACGATGACGCTGCTGACCATGGCGAGGCTCAGCACGGAAAACGCGTTGGCGATCACCTGCGGCACGAGGTCGCGGCGCAGGCGGCGCAGGGTCTCGGCCGTCGCTTCGCCCGCCGGCACGCCGCTGCGCGCGAGGCCCATGGCGCTGGCGTCGAACGCCATACCGGCCCGCAGGGCGGCGAACATCGCGGCCGACAGCGGCAGCAGTTCCAGCACGAGCACGCGCACGACCATCTCCAATGCGTAGCGCGACAGGCCGTAGCTCTGCGCCGTGACGAGCACGATACGGATGATGACGAGGCTGACGAGGGCCGTCAGCACCGTGAACCAGGGCAGCACCTGCCACGTGCTCGCATAGATGTAGCGCGACGTGGCGAGCCGGTTGGCGCGGTGGTACGTGGACGGCGTCAGCGCCATCACGAGCGCCACGGCGCCCAGGTGCAGCATGCCCCACCAGCTGGCGGCGTAGCGCGCGACCATGGCGCCCCAGTAGCGCGGTTTAATGTACAAGAGCGACGAAATCGACATATTCACATGGTTGGGTGGGGTCTTTCATGCCGGGGGCATGAAAGACGTGCCCACGCGTGACGCCAACATACCGCACACGTTCGCGTGGGCTCGGGGAGCCCACCCTACGTCCTCCGGGCTTCCTGGACACCTTTCACTTCGGCGATCGCCGCCAATGCCTTCTGCAACTGCCCGGTCGAGCTGATCTCCGCCGTGAACACCATCTTCGCGGTGCCCTTGCTGCTCTGCGTGTTCACGCCGATCACGTTGATCTTGGCGATGGTCAGCACTTCCGAGATGTCGCGCAGCAGGCCCTGGCGGTCGCTCGCGAGGATGAAGATATCGACCGGGAACACGGTCTCCAGCCCCGTCGTGCCCCATTCCGTTTCCAGCACGCGTTCCGGGTTCCGGGCCGCCATCTCGGCGAAGTTCTTGCAGCTCGCGCGGTGGATCGACACGCCCTTGCCGCGCGTGACGAAGCCCACGATCGGGTCCGGCGGCGCCGGCTTGCAGCAGCGCGCCAGCTGCGTCATGAGGCCTTCCGTACCGACGACGAGCACGCCCGACTTGGCGCCCTGCTCCACGCTCGACGCGCGGCTCTTGTTGACGACGGCTTCTTCCGGGACCGGGGCCACCGGCGCCGCGTCGTGCAGCGCGGCCTCCACGTGGCGCAGGCTGAACTTTTCCTTGCCCACCGCGATGAACAGGTCGTCGACCTTCGCGAAACCCAGCTTGTGCGCCAGCGTATCGAGGTTGACCGCGGTCTTGCCTTCGCGCTGCAGCGACTTCTCGACGAGCGCGCGGCCGTGGCTCAAGGTCTCCGCCAGTTCCAGCGCATGGAACCAGGCGCGGATCTTCGAGCGCGTGCGGCTGCTGACCGTGTAGCCGGGACTGAGCCAGTCGCGCGACGGCCCCTGGCTGCCGGCCGGGCCCTTCGCGGTGATGATCTCGCACGTCTGGCCGTTCTTCAGCGGCGTGTTCAGCGGGACCATCACACCGTCGACCTTGGCGCCGCGGCAGCGGTTGCCGACCTCGCTGTGCAGGTGGTAGGCGAAGTCGATCGGCGTCGCGCCCACCGGCAGCTCGAGCACGCGCGCCTGCGGCGTCAGCACGAAGATTCGGTCGTCGAGGGTCGTCGATTTCAGCTTCTCGACCCATTCGCGCTGCAGCTCTTCCTGGCCCGTGACGGCGCTCGCGACCTCCGTCTTCCACGCCAGCAGCTGGCGCAGCCACGCGATCTTTTCGTCGTATTCCTGGCTCTTGAAATTCGAGCCGCCTTCTTCCTTGTAGCGCCAGTGCGCGGCGACGCCGTACTCGGCGAAGTTGTGCATCTCCTGCGTGCGGATCTGCACTTCCAGCGGACGCCCGTCCTCGGCCGTGACGACCGTGTGCAGCGACTGGTAGCCGTTCCCCTTCGGGCGCGAGATGTAGTCGTCGAATTCCTTCGGGATCGGCGTCCAGATGTTGTGGACGACGCCCAGCACCGTATAGCAGGTCTTGATGTCGTCGACGATCACGCGGAACGCGCGCACGTCGTACAGCTCGGAGAAATCGAGCTCCTTGCCGCGCATCTTCTTCCAGATGCTGTAGATGTGCTTCGGCCGGCCGAATACTTCGGCCTTGATGCCGGCGGCCGCGAGCTCCTTCTGCAGGCGCTCGATCGACGATGCGACGAAGCTCTCGCGCAGCATGCGCTTCTCTTCGAGCATCTTGGCGATGCGTTTGTACGTGTCCGGCTCCATCATCCGGAACGACAGGTCTTCCAGTTCCCACTTCAGCTGGAAGATGCCGAGACGGTTGGCGAGCGGCGCGTACAGGTCGAGCACCTCGCGGCCGTAGTTGCGCGTGACATCGTCGAAGCGCTTGTGCTCCGCGAAGTAGCGCAAGGTCGTCACGCAGGACGCGAGGCGGATCAGCACGACGCGCATGTCGGTGGCCATCGCCAGCAGCATCTTGCGCAGGGTCTCGACCTGCGCCATGGCCTCCTGGGCCGCATTCTTGCCGCGCCCGACGGGGGCCTGGGCCGCCGTCAGGTCGCGCAGGCGGATCAGCTGGTGCACGCCGCGCACCATGTCCGCCACTTCCTTGCCGAAGCGCTCCTCGAGCGCCTCGGCCACGCCCGGGTCCGCGATCGCCAGCTCGAACAGCAGGCCGGCGATGCGGGTCTCGGCATCGCTGCGCAACAACGCGAGCGTGCCGGCCACGCCCAGCGAGAACTCGAACGCGCTCTGGCCGGTGCCGGCCGTGCGTTCGACATAGCGCTCGGCCGCGAAATCGAGCGCGCCTTTCACGCGCGCGCAGTCATCGGGGCCGAGGCCGTGGACCAGCTGGGTGGTGGCGTCGCCGAGCGCGACAATCGATACCATCGCGTGTGCTTACGCCTGGGCGGCCACGACGACGATTTCGACCAGGCCGGCCGGATCGGCCAGCTTGGCTTCGACGGTGGCGCGCGGCGGCGTCTGGCCCGGCACGACCCACGCTTCCCACACGGTATTCATGGCCGGGAAGTTGGCCATGTCGGTGATGTAGATCTGGGTGGAGATGATGCGGCTCTTGTCGCTGCCCGCTTCCGCCAGCAGGCGGTCGATGTGGCCCAGCACTTCGCGCGTCTGGCCGAGGATGTCCTGCGTCGTGTCGCTGGCGACCTGGCCGGCCAGGT
>Ga0187844_10000251_pt1 | contig 40981 bp, 44 predicted proteins | sample SpaLakP09_SKY_50_FD_134517 | JGI IMG/M metagenome (GOLD analysis project Ga0187844, IMG submission 134517) | Oligotrophic lake water microbial communities from Sparkling Lake, Wisconsin, USA - SP09_SKY_50 | ecosystem: Environmental > Aquatic > Freshwater > Lake | place: USA: Sparkling Lake... | reverse complement strand
TCTGTTTCAAAAGCACGATTTACCAACATACTCGCAAAAACAGGTGCGAATGACGGTAATTTATCTTTTAAACTTTTATCCTTAAGAAATATATATGGTGTTTCTTCGTTGTATGTCTCACCTTCATCAATAAACTTAGATAAGAAATCACATTTTCGAATTCTTCTCCATGTTCCATCATCATTACTTTCAATATCGAATAAGTTGTTTGTACACACTACTAGACTAAACTGTGGCTCGAATATTTCCGATTCAGAATATAAGCCTCTTGCTTGAATTGGGTCACCACCTGTAAGCTCTTTCATAATACCTTCATTTAACTTTACACCTTTTGAAGGCTCTTGCATTACAGCATATCTTACACCCTTTAATTTAAGAACCTCATCGGATGTTCCACCAATTTTGCCTCTTACATCTGTAACAAGTGTGATAGGAACTGTGCCCTTGTATTCTCCTAAAGTTACAGACATTAAATCCGCAATAATTGATTTTCCATTACTTCCACTTCCATGATACACATTAAATGTTTGATTTTTATTTGTTCCAATCAAACAAGACGCTAAATGGTCATACATATATTTATTCAAATCAGGAACTGGAAATAATTTATTCATAAAATCTTTTATTTCAGTTGAAATTTTCTGAAACTCTTCATTGTTTTCATCATACGGAACATAGTTGTTTTTTGTTGTCTTAGTAATATAATCCTCTGGATATCCATCACGAAATACCTTGTTTTTAAAATCAACTACCCCATTATTAAAACACATGAGATGTTTATTTGTATCCATATTGCGAATAAACTCATCATCATAAAATATTTCAGCGGCTTCACGCAAAATATTATTTTTATCGTTTGTTTTTTTCAATTTGGTTTTTATATCACAAATAATCTTAATCTGTTTTTTTAGAAATTCTGCTCTGTCATCACTCGCTTCGTAATGATGATATTCATTATGACATTCATCGCTCTTATTAGAATATAGATCAAACATTTCTTTAGAAATTTTCTCTCTAAGACTAAGTCCTCTATCTATTACCCAACGATGATTTTTAAATACATACCAAATACCTTTTTTATCATAACTAACACATACATATCTATCCTTATACATTTGCTTTAATACTTGTGCTAAATCATATTCCGTTTGCGAAGTTAATGACTCATTAATAAAATACTGAATAGTACTTTTTTTGACAGTTTCGTAACCATTGAAATTATCTTGTTTTGCCCAATACATAATAGAACGCTTTGTTACTTTCTCTTTTGTTTGATTCGACCTATGGAATTTTTTCCATTCGGCATATAATGATGTAATCGTATTATAATCAAAATCGGTTGCTTTGCTTCTTAATGAAACCCACGATAAGAATAATCTTTCATCTGTATTTTTTAAAGCAAATGCAACCATTCTATTTAATAAATGTGACCCAGGTTGATAATATTTTTCTGGTAAAATTTGTGTGTACTCGTGAGTTTCTCTAACCTCATAATCGGTCTGCTTTAAATTTTTAAACACTAATGCTACTGCTCTATCAAGTGTTTCTTTATCTTTAATTTCATTTAATGATATATATTCTTCTTCGGTGTTTTCTTCATCTTCAACTAGAAGATTCATCTTTGTTTTACTTGCTGGTTTTTTTATTTTAATCCCTTTGTTTTCTAATCTTTTATTATAAGAATCAATAATTTTTGGATTGATTTCAAATTTTGGATTTGAGTCGCACTGAACAGATAACTTTTCAAAATTATTTTTAAGGTCAAAATCAGAAACTTTCATTTCGTCCATCATAAATTCTCCGTCAGCAGAGTCATATGTTAGTATAAAATGTTGTGATAATTCATATGCTTCATTGCCTGGTTTTCTAGAACCGAATAATTGCCAATTTGTTTTTCCCTTACTAATACCATCATCTAATACTGATTCCCACGTATTTTCTAAAGGCAAATCCCAAATTTCAGGTAATTTTTCAATCATTTTATCGCGAATCATCATTTGCATTGTATGATCAATTTGAATTCCTATAATCATATGAATACCATCTTTTGTGATACTCTTATCTTCTAATCTATTTACGTTTGGTTTTTCAAAAACAAAAATGTTAAATGGAGTATTTTCAGTAAATATGAAATATTCCTTAATTTCTTCTAAATATAACAGAACCATATCCTGTATATGCTCTTTAGTGTGTTGTCTTACCTCAACATCATATTTATACCTAAAATCAAAATCAACCGCCATAGGACCACCATTTTCTAACTGTTTTTCCGTTAAATACTCTTTCCTTTTTTTAACAAATATATGGTCATAATACAGTTGATAAAATGTATTCAATTCTTCTTTTGGAATAATATATGAACCACCATATATGTTTAACTCTTTGTCTGGAATTCTTGTATGTGTAGAAACTTGACCATTTTCATTCTTAGCACTATGCTTTGCTAAAAATTCGTTAAAATCCTTAAACGGAGACGTTGATATCATAATATTATTCATTGTTGATATAATATATTAACATTTTTCTATTTCATTTTTTTATTATTTCAATAATTGAAATATTATTGAAAATTATTGAAATATTATTGAAAATTATTGAAATAATAAAAATACATCACTTACAAATAGTTTACAATTCAAATACATATGTATCGGTATAATCTATATATGTATATCTGTATATCTGTATAATACATATTGGTATAATACATATGATATCTATTAAATTTACCATTTTTTATTATATAAAATAAATTGGTTTAAAAACTTAGAGCGTTATCAATATAATAATGGCAACCTTTATTTCAAAAGAAACTATTTCTAGATTATTAAAAGATGTAAAACAAATTTTAAAAAATCCATTAACTGAAAATGGTATCTATTACATACATGATGATACTGATTTATTAAAAGGATATGCTCTAATTATAGGACAAACTGATACACCTTATTATGGTGGTAATTATTTTTTTGAAATTTTTTATCCACCTGATTATCCACATAGTCCACCATCTGTAAAGTACAGAACAAATGGGAATAAGGTTCGTTTCAACCCTAATTTATACACTTGTGGAAAGGTGTGTGTTTCTCTCCTTAATACTTGGAGAGGAGATCAATGGACTTCTTGTCAAACAATTTCAACTGTATTACTCACATTATGTACACTACTATGTAAAAATCCACTATTAAATGAACCAGGAGTAAATAAAGATAATAAAGATATGAAAAGCTATAATGAAATTATTGAATTTTCAAATTTAGATATTGCAATATGTGATATTATTACAAAAAAACCAGGTGTTTATATGCCATTTTTTGATAATTTTTATATATTTGTGAAAGAAAATTTTCTTAAGAACTATCATAAATTAATTGAATTTGCTATAGAAAAAAATGCTTCTCACAATTCTCAACTTGTTAATTATAAAACAGGATTTTATACTATGAATATAAATGTAGATTATAATAGAGTAATTGAAAAATTAAATGAAGCAAAAACAATTATTGAAATTATGTAAAAATTTAAAAATGTATTATTTAAAAAAATTGAAATAAATAAATAATGTAAAGATATAATATATAATAATAATAATGCACTTCTGTTCTAACTGCTCTAATATGTATTATATTCGCATAAATAGCGAAAATCCGAATCAACTTGTTTATTATTGTCCAAATTGCGGTAATGAAGATAAATTGCTTGCTAAGGAAAACGTCTGTGTTTCAAGACTGCAAATTAAGAAAAGTGAAAAATCGTTTGACCATATTATTAATAAATATACAAAATTAGATCCTACTTTACCCCGTATAAATACTATTTTGTGTCCCAATAAAGGTTGTCCTACCAATACAGAAGGGGCAGAAAGAGAAGTTATATATATTCGATATGATGATACAAATATGAAATATATTTATTTATGTTGTACGTGTGATGCTGTTTGGAAAACATCTGAACCATTATAAAATTGTCCTTAATTAAAATGTTATAAAATGTAAAACTAATAAAACAATGAATTCATTTTCTTTTTTTTAATTTAAAAAGAAAATTGATTAAATTTTATTTAAAAGTATCTTTAGTAAATATATTAATAATGAGAGTTAGCAGAAGCGAATATTCGGATAGTGATGATGAAAGTACTTCTAGTTCTGATTCTGAGATAGAAACAAAACCTACAAAAAATACTGTGAAAGCAATTAATATTGAAAATTCAGATGATGATGATGATTCGGTTGACGATGAGGATAATGAAGTTGATGAAATAGATGCAGTAGTGAGCGATGAGGATGATGATAATATATTACACATAGGCGGTGATGATAGTGATATTGAAGAAGGTGAAATAGAAGAAAGTGACGACGAATCTGTAAATGAAAAGGAGGATGAATTAGACAATCCAAATGAAGATGGTGAACAAAATGAAAAAAAAACTTCATCAAAATCAAGCAAATTACAGAAACCCAAAAAAAAACTGCCAATGATTATAGATGATGACGACGATGAAGATGATGATTTAGATGAAAATTATCTTCAAAAATTCGATTCAGAGATTACAAAAAACTATATTACAGATTTTCATCCAGAATGTTTCAATCACAATTATGAAGAAATTTCTAAATTAAGTATTGTTGTTAGAAACAGCGATAATATTATTGTTGACCCATTACATAAAACTATACCATTCTTGACTAAATATGAAAAAGCCAGAATATTAGGACAAAGGGCAAAACAAATTGAGATAGGTGCAAAACCACTTATTAATGTGCCTGAAAATATTATTGATGGGTATATCATTGCAGAACTGGAGTTAAGAGAGAAAAAGATACCATTCATAATTAAACGACCAATTCCTGGCGGTGCGTTCGAGTATTGGCATCTTAAAGATTTAGAAAATATTGACTTTTAAATAATATAATTAGAAAATAATAGAATTCCTAAATATATTAAATATAAAACCATAATTATAATCAATGACTGAAACAAATTTAGAAGATAAAATAACTGAAACAATTACATTAGTAATTAAAAAAGCGAATATTTTTGAAAAAATATCTGAATTAAAATTTTTGACGCGCGGTATGGTTTTATTTTCTACAGTTACAACAACTTTTTTTATATTAAATGGAATATATAATAATTACATAACAAATATTATTCTTCAAGAAGTTAAAAATAAAACAGCAGATATTGAAAATATAATGGAAAATAAAATAGAAGAATTAAACGAGAAACTTGACAAATTATTACATATAAATAATCTAAACAAAAATACATCTTTTACTACAAATTATGTAGAGTTATTAGAAAATACAAATACAAATAATAGTGACGATGAGTTATTAAATGAATGTTATGACAATATTCCTTGTAACAATGTTAAAAAAGTCACTGGTATCAAACAATTATTTAATTGGTAAATAATATAAATATTAATATTAATATAATTATAGACTTATGTATATAATTTTAGAATCATTATATGATAAATTTAAGATACTAATTTCATTCATATTTGAAACGCTCACATGTAGAACACCACCCGAATATGAAAAATTACCTGATGAGCCCAATTTCAATTTTTGATATAATTTGATTTATTCATTTTCTTATATTATATTTTAATTATATTATGTTTTAATTATAGTTTAAAATTAATTTTAAAATTATAAAATATAATATGAAGATTGCTTTGTGTTTTATTATAAATTATGAACATATATTAAACAAGGAGAACATATGGAGAGAATGGATTGAACATAATAAAGATATTATGAATGTCTACTTTTATTATAAAGACATTAAAAAAATTCAATCAAAATGGATTATGGAGCATACAATTCCTCCAAATTATATATATGAAACGAGTTATTACCATACAATACCTGCATATTTTTCTTTAATGAAATTTGCTATGAATCACGATAAAAATAATGTATGGTTTTGTATGTTAACGGATTCGTGTTGTCCTATTGTTTCGCCCAAAAAATTTAGATATTTATTTTATAATAATTATAACAAAAGCATTATAAGTTGGAAAAAACATTGGTGGAATATTGACCTTCATAAAAGAGGCAATCTAGCTCTTCTTCCAGAAGAATTACGATTAGCAAATGATCCTTGGTTTATTATGAAGAGAGAAAACGTACAACAATGTTTGACTTTTATTCATACACAACCACAAATAACTACTACAATATGTAGGGGCGGATTGGCAAACGAAAGTTTATTTGTTATTATAATGTATATTTATAAACAAGTTGAAGCAAATAAAACGGCAAAAAATGGTCCCGCTGTAATTTCAGCTGTAACACATATCACCGATTGGGACCGAAAAAGCTCACCTACAAGTCCTCATGTATTTAAATATGCGGACGAATTAGATATTAATTTTATAGATAAATCACTTAAAAGCGAACAGTTCTGCGTATTTATTAGAAAAATAACACCCGAATTTCCTGATGAAATATTGAGATGTTATATTTATGAAAAATCAAAAAAAGAGGATTCTCAACTGTGTTTGAGAGAACCGTTAATATTTATTTATTTACGATGGAAAAGACACTTATATTACGGTGGGTCTATTTTTGTATTTATTTTCCTATTTTCGTATTTTTTTGATTTTTTTAGTTTTTTTTGATTTTTTAGTTTTTTTTGGATTTTTTTAGTTTTACCACCCCACAATCCTAAGAAACCACTTTTAACTGCTGGTGCAACTACTGGTCCTTGCATTTGTTTATTAAATTCTGTAAGGTTTTGTATACCTTGCTCGACTCCAGTCGCTCTAGCTACATAACCAATCGGTTTTGCTATAGTGCTTTTTATTTTATACCAAATATTATTAAACATCGCTAACCCTTTATAACCAATATTTGTTGTGGTTGCTGTTACCATTTCCCCAAAATTTGTTTCAGTATCATTTAATTCAGCTTGAATTAAATCCACAATATTAGATGCTTCCTCGTTTTTAAATTTTTTGTATTCATCACTATTTAAAAAAACAGAAAATAATTCAAATGAAAACTTAATTCTTAATTCATTGATTGAATTAAATACTGTATTTAAAAACGTATCGTCTTCGCTAATACTAATAAGTTGACTTAGATAAATATCATAGATATTTATTAATAGTTGATCATAATTATTTGTTTGAATTTTTTGTAATAATTCATTTCCACTTATTTCAAAACCGCCACTATTTTTTAATTTAGTTAATTTTGTCAATTTTTCTATTGAGTTTTTTTTTCTATTCTCAGTATTGGTCCTTTCTATTTCGGTTTGTTGATTTATTCCGTATCTTATTTGGAAATCACATAATATAATAGTACTAATTAATGATAATATACGTTCTTTATATTCGGCTGGTAATTCTCTTTTACCTCCAAACATTCCAATTCTTCTTCTTCCATCAGGTGAATAACTTTGTTGCTTAATTGTAGCAGTTGGTGTTAAAGATTCTAAAAATTTTAGTATTTCTAAATTTATAACATCTTCACGTAAATTATTTATTCCATATTTTATTTTGTAAGCCCTAGTAATATCTTTAAAAAGTTTTTGCAAAAGTATTATAGTTCCAGCAATATTTTCATATTTTTTAGAAACAAAACTAAACATAAATAAATATTCTTCTTCTTGTAAATCATAATAACTAATATTACTTAACTCGTTATTTTCATTTGATATATTGGATTCCAAAATTGTTTCTGGTAAAAATGTTTGAAAACATCTAACTTTACAAATTGCAGAATTAATATCAACAATTACTTTTCTATAATCAAAAAATATTTCAGTATATTTTGCTTGTATTTTTTTTTGCATAGCTGGTATATTTTCATATTCATTAGATTTGGCCTCTAATAGTTTCCATAATTCGTCTTTGCTATAATTTGAATTAATTATTTGAAATGTAACATTATTGAAAGTTGTTAAAACACTATCACTTAATTCTATTAATTGTCTACTATTTTCATACTTTTCAAGCATACTTTCAGTATATTCTGCATTTTTATAAAGAAAAGTTGAAGAAGTGTTCAAAAAATTAGTTACTTTATTTAAACTATAAGTAACAGGATACTTTAAAACAGAAATAATACTGTCCAAAGTGTTCACTGTCAATTCTTTTTTAATGTCAGTATCTTTTGACAAATCATAACCTGCCTTTTGTAAATCTATATTTTGATACTTTAAAAGATTTTGTATTAGTATTTTTATAGCATCATTAGAATTGAATGCAGAAGTTGTTAGAGTAGTTGTTAATGTTCCTATTGTTGAGATATTTATTGGAGCAAAGGATTCTAATAAATTGCCATTCAGGATAGATAATACATACGTTGTTAAACTTAATATACTTTTAGCGTCTAAAATTGTACCAAATGTTTTTATTAATGTTTCCGTTACTTCTTTATTTGAAAGTAAAGTTATTACTGTATCTTTAATAAAATTACTCATTTTTCTAAAATTTACTATACCATCAATTGTTTTTCCCTCACCATCTTTAGCATTTAAAAATGTGTTACTAATAAAAGTTGTATATTTAGAATGATATTTAATTATATATTTTTTTAAATCCTCGTGAAAATGTTTATAAAATTTGTTAGATATTAAAATTAAAATTGATTTATCATTTATATTATCTAGTTTGGTATATAAGCATCTTTTAAATGTTATATTTAGTTGCACTAAATCTGTTTGTAAACGATTTAACATATTATAATTTGTGATATCTTCTTGTGTTATCAGGTCATTTAAAAATTTTGCTGGCTCCATACCTGTAATTGGAATATCTGTGACATTTGTAGAATCAAAAGTGGGAGTTTGTGAAACATTTTTTATAATATCAAAAAAGAAAGATGCAAATTTGTTAGAAGCTCTTTGTAATAAGTTTAAATCCTGGCTTTTTAAGACCTGAATTTTTTTAAAGGTATACATTTTTATTATTTCTGTTATAAAAATAAAAACACTTTGTGTGCCTTCTAAAGCTAATTGTGAAAATCTTTCTTCCCAGAATTCTTCATATGATTTACTTGAATCTATGGTGTCTTCATTATTTGCTAAATCAGGAATGATAGGGGATTCAACTGAAGGTTCTGTACCTGAAGGTGTAATATTAAACGCTTCTTGTGCTTGTTTTTTTTCATCAACTACTATTTGCGCAGTGACAACATCTAATTTACTCTCAATATCATCATCGATTGTAGTCTCGCCCTTTGAGACGTCATCTTTAACTTTATATTCATCATCATCATCATCCTGATAACTTGGAAGTAATGTAGTATATAATTCAAAGACATCGCCAAAAAATCCCCCCCCTTTCATAAATCCTTCAATTTTGTTATGTTTATTTTTTAATTTTTCTCCTCCTTCTTGTTGTCTGTTGATTACAACAGGTGGAGCGGGAGTTTGTGGAGTTGCATTAGAACCCGTATTCGTCTGTTCTATTACATTGTTATCTTGATTATTTTCAATATCTAATAATTTACTATTAATTATTTCAATTACGTTGGAAAAAATATTAAGCAAATCATTTATAGCAATAGTATCATTTAATTCTTTTTCATCATCACTATATATTTGGTGTTTTATAAATTCTAAAAAATAAAAAATATTTTTTTCCCTACTAAATAATGTCATTACTATCTTATTAGTAAACTTAATATATTCTTCTTTTGTTTTAAAACCACCATAGATTTTTTTATTTGTAACAGGTTTTTTATTTGTAATATTTTTTTTATTTCTAATAAATTTTTTGGTCATTATATAATAATTATTATATAATAATTATATCTTTAGTTTATTATAAAAAGAAAATATTAATAAAAATGATATTGTAACTGGCTATAAAAATGTTCCTAAAATTTAGTATAATGATGAATCAGGTAAAAAACACAGACATTATGTTGATATTTATATACCATCAGAAAATAAATGTATAGAGGTCAAATCAACATGGACATTTAAAAAACAAAAAGAAATAGTATTTTTAAAGAAAAAAGCAGCAAAAGAATTAGGGTATTTATATGAAATTTGGGTTTATAATAATAAGGGTTTTAAAATTGATGTGTATTAAGTATAATTAGCAGTTAAAATAATCTATCAGCACTTAAATCTATTACCACAATCTATACACGTGACAAAAGTTGTCATCGGTTCGTCCGCTGACCTTGTTTGCATTTGGTAGTAAGTACACTGATTTCCTTTACATTTACGGCAAGTAAACGTATCTGTAGCAGCAGCAATATTCGTTTCAAACTTGTTCTTGTCACGTTTCGTTTTTGCTTCAATAAGAGTGCTCCATTTTTCAGGACATAATTCCTGATGTGTCATAAAAGAGACAATATGCGGTTTAATACTTCCGTCCTTAATATGTTGCAAAACATCCCCTTTTAAGTTTATAAAAATGCTACGTACCCTGTCTAAATAAATTTGAACAAAACCTTTATTATCCCATTTTTTAATAATCTTTCTCTGTTCAGCTTCTTTTAACGAATAATTGAATATTCCTTTTTCTAAATTTGCACTATTTTTTTCATTTTCCAAAAAAGCATTGAATTTTTGGCGAATGTTAGCGCGAAATAAATCAGAGTTTTCAACTTTTACAGCAGACATTTTATTTATTTACATATAAATATTATATTTAAATCAATATCAATTTTATTTTTATTTACGAGTTCTTCTTGTTTTTCTAGTCTTCTTTGTTTTTCTAGTCTTCTTGGTTTTTCTAGTCTTCTTTGTTTTTCTAGTCTTCTTGGTTTTTCTTTTTCCTCCAGTCATTTCTTCTTCTATACGAACGAAATCATGATAGTAGTTTGGATCACTTTGTTGGATTGGGTCTTCTACAGTATAATTGTTATCAATTTTTTTGCAAGTTTTACAATAAGGACTATTGACGTCGTCGTAATGATGCGTCATCATTGAGTATGTATCTTGAGATTCAGGTTCATCCATTCTTTTATATTATATGCTAATATTAATTTTTTGTATTTTTTGTATTTTTTGAAATTTTTATTTAGTATCAGAGTCATAATCATACGATTCTTCACTTAATTCGGAACCTATATCTTCAATAACAATATCATCTTCGTCCTCTTCTTTTTCATCTTCATCTTCTGCAAATTCTTCCTCCGAATTTGAAGTACTATCTTCATCTTCTGTTTCACTGCTATCTACAACAAATCCATCCTTTAAATAACCATGTTTGGTTTTTTTTTCCTTAGGAATATTTGCTAATTCATCTTCTTCTTCCTCATCTTCCTTTGCAGTTGTTACAAGGTCTTCGAACCCACCAAATAATTTTTCGTAGATTTTACCCCATAATGGTAGTGATAAATCTATATACGTTTTGATCCCATCATTATTTTTAGTAAAAGCGATAATAGCACAACTACCAAAAAATAGCTTGTTATCAATGGGTGGTGGAAAATCATATTTATTTTCTGAATTGGCTCTTCCGTCCGTTTTTGCGAATACATGAACAAAATATTTTTTACCATCATATTTTGCACTCCATTCAACTTGTTTAATAAAATCTTCGGCTTTTTTGAAGCCACATTTTTTATATAGTTCCTCTTCTTTAAAATCCTTAATTGATAACAGTTTTAATGTTCCTGTTCTTTCAACTATTATAATACTTAAGGGTTGCGACATATTTATTATTATCTGAATAGGTTTAAATAGTTTATACAATATTATTATTATGAGAATATTTATACCAAATTATAATTTAAATAGATTAAGTAGTAAACTCAAATTATTAGAAACATATTTAGTAAATACTACAACACATTATGAAGTTTTTTCTAGTGATGGTATTTTTCAAATTGACAGTTCTAATACGTATAGATTTACTTTTGTTGATAAATGTGTAAAGTTATATAAAAATTATTCAAACAATTTTGATATTTTACTAGATCATTCAGTTATTAGTAAAGTAAAATCCACACAATTACCAGTTGATAGTATCATTATTCCAACAAAAAATAACTACTATTCATTATTTCCAAATTCAAAACTAAAATTATTAATTCAAATGAGGTCAGATTCACAAGAAGAATTATTATTAGATTTTTATTTTATAATCAATGAAGAAATGGATATAAATAGTATTTTTATTAAAGACGAATTAAATGTGTTTTTATCTCTCTTAAACTAATATACAAATATAATATGTTATCTTGGATTATTCAAATTACAGTTATATCTTTAATATTAATTTTTTTAGTACATCATTTAATAAATTTTTTCAAGTCTACATTAACTGTTCCGAAAATTAAAGATTTAGTAAATTCTCCAAATCAAAAATACGAAAATATCTTTGATATAATAAAAAATAATTCAAATAATGCGAATAATGCTAACAATTCAAATAATTATGAGATAAATTCAAATAATTCAAATAATTATTCCCTTATTGATTTACTACCAAAACCAGATGAACAACCGCCTTCAATGAAAAATGAATTGAAAAACTTTTTAAAAAAACAACTCAATGGAACATCTAGTAATACAACTGAAATTGCTACTTTAGATAGTATGAGTAATATAACTTCTTATTCACAATTTAAATAATATAAATAATATAAAGATAATCATGTAATAGTATATATAATAATGTTGTCTTCTACTGAACAAGAAATCGTATTAACAGATTTTCCTAATATAAAACTTTCTTATGAAAATATAGTTTATAAGAAAGTTTATAATTCAGATATTATTTTAGCTATTCCTGAAGGGAAAAAATGTTTTGCTTGGTTTACTACATTACATGACCAAAATGTGTGTTTAATTATGGAAATAGCAGATAATAAACAAATCGCAAATATTAGAATAACGAATGCTTGTTTTTCTAATGAATTAGCGTATGGTACTATTTTATACGGAACGCTGTTTTATCATAAAAATAATAGATTTTTTGCAATAGAAGATATTTTTTGTTATAAAGGGAATACTATTGAGAGAGAAAATTGGAGAAGTAAATTCACAACGTTAAATACACTTCTTAAAAAAGACTTAAAACAAGTTGCTTATAATAGTTCGTTTATTGTTTTCGGGTTACCGTTATTAAGTAATAATATTGATGATATATCAAATAAGATAAAAGGTGTTAGTTATATAATAAATTCTATTCAATTTAGGTCATACAATAGGGTAAATAACTATTATGTCATTACACATAAAAATTTTATTGAAAATAAAAATAATAATATCAATAATAATTTAAATTATACCAAGACTAATACAAGGATTGATACAAAATATGAAAAGCCAATTGTAAAACCATATGAAAAACAATATGAAAAACCATCTGAAAACAAATATGAAAAGCCAATTAATAGGAATATTTTAAAAAATGAGGTTGTATTTAAAATAAAACCAGATATTCAAAATGACATATATCATTTGTATTGTTTAAATGATAAAATGCAAGATGAATACTATAGTATTGCACATATACCCGATTACAATACAAGCGTATTTATGAATAATTTATTTAGAAATATAAAAGAAAATAAAAACCTTGATGCATTAGAAGAAAGTGATGACGAAGAAGAATTTGAAAACGAAAATGAGAATAAGTTTGTTTATTTAGAGAGAGAGTTCAATATTCTTTGTTCTTATAATTATAAATTCAAAAAATGGGTTCCTAATAAACTTGCCGACCCTAAAGCAAGAATTATTTTACAAAAAGATTTACCTAATATAGAAAAGAAATAAAAAAGAAATAAATCTAACTATATATTATATAATGTCAGCAGGTTCAAACGCATCTAATTTGGGTTATGGTAAAATAGCACCATTAAGTAATATTGATGGTAGATATGTTAATGTGGATAATTCGAATAGTCCAGCAACATTTGGTAGCAATGAAATACCTGGTTCTCCTCCCGGTCCTCTTCCTGGTTTAGCAGGAACAAAAAACAATGTCGATGCTGCGGCAGGAGTTTACCCTGGCTCAAGTATTGTATTTAAAGGAGGCGCAAAAAATCTAAAAAAAAAAATAAAAAATATTACTAAAAAGTATAAGATGAAAGGTGGAAGTAGAAAAAGACGTTCTTTAAGAAGAAGAATTAAATCTAGATACTCTAAATACTCTAAATTGCATCGTCGTAGAAGAACTACACGTAAACAAAGAGGAGGTTACGCACAGTATGGAAATAATTTACCTATGACGCAAACTTTTCAGGTGGCAGGAATCAATTTACCTTCTAGTCTATCTGCTTTGGCAAATCCAGCTCCTTTTAAGGTTTTACCAAATAGTGGAAGTTGCGTTGACAACTATAACCATTATACTAACACTGGGTTTCCAAGTAGAGGTCATTAAATATTTTTATATTTATATAAAAATATAAAAAACTTTTATATAAATTTAATTAAGAGAATTACGCTGTAAGATTATTATATAAAAACAAACTATTAACTAAATGTATAAATGAAATCTCCCATTAAATATAGTTATGAACTTTTAAACAATTTTTGTTCTGAAAATGAAGTTACATTAGTGAATGATTATTCAAATGAAAAATTATTTGGTTCTACAAAACTTAAATTTTATTGTACTAAATGCAAAATTGAAAATTCAAAATGTTTTACATATTTAATCAAACGTAATACATTTTGTAAAAAATGTGTTACTCTTGAATCTTTACCTAAACAAAAAGCTACTATGTTAGAAAAATATGGGGTTGAACACGCTTCACAAAATAAAGACATTCAAAATAAAACAAAGCAAGGATTTATTGAAAAGTATGGTGTAGATAATCCATCAAAATTAAATGAAATTAAGGAAAAACAAAAGAAAACTAATTTACAAAAATACGGCGTTGAATATATTGTTCATAATATAGAATCAAAAAATAAAATGATTAAAACTAATTTAAAAAAATATGGTTTTGAATGTTGTCTACAAAATAAAAAAATTCAAGAAAAAGTTATAAATACAAATTTAGAAAAATATGGAGTTAAAAATGTTGGTCAAAATCAAAATTTTCACGAAAAAATGAAAAATACTATGTTACAAAAATATGGTGTAAATTATCCTTTGCAAAATTCAATAATAGCAAATAAATCTTCTGAAAACTCTTATACATCTAAGATTTTTGTTTTTCCATCAGGTAAAGAAATTAAATGTCAAGGTTACGAGCCATTTGCTCTTAAGGATCTTATTGAAAATAACATTGAAGAAAATGATATTATTACTGGGTGTAAAAATGTTCCTACTATTTGGTATAGCGATGAATTAGGTAAAAAACATAGACATTATGTAGACATTTTTTTACCTTCTCAAAATAAATGCATTGAAATAAAATCTATATGGACACTTGAAAAGAAAATAAGTAATATTTTTGAAAAACAAAAAGCAGCAAAAGACAACGGTTATCTTTATGAAATTTGGGTATACAATAGTAAAGGAAATAGGATTAAAACTTATTTATAAATTTATTTTTTGAATGATAATAAACATTTACCAGATAAATATTTATCCTTGGGGTTTTCTTCTAATTCAATCTCATCATCTTCTTCAATATCTGAATCACATGTAATACTTTTATCTGATGAGCTATTGCTTTTAATTGAATTAGGTTTTTTTATACATAATTTATTTGAAGGATTTTCTTTTGGTTCATATATTTCTCTCCATTTTGAATTATTATTGTATTCTAAACTATTTATCCCTATAATTTTATAATTTTGTTTTTTATAATAAGATTTTCTTTTTAACCATTGTCTTTGAAATACATCGTGTATATCTACAAAATCATAGATAATTGGGTGCGAAAAATTATGTTTTGCTCTTAAAATTCTTCCGACTGTTTGCACTATATCTGTTTTAGGTGTAATTAAAAATTCTGCGTTAAGTGTAGGAATATCTAACCCTTCTTGGGACATGCTATAGCTAGCTAGGATTATTTGTTTTTTCTCACTCAATTTAAGTTCTGGTTCACTCATACCTCCAACATAATAACCAACACTTGCTAAATTTTTACACACAATTTTTTTATACATATAATGTAATATATTCAAATTTTGCGCCATCACAATTGTATGTGTTTGCTCTAATGGCTTAACATATTTATTTTCAATATAATTTTGTTCATATTTCAAAACTTTTTTACAATTTGGACATTTTGGCCTTTCTTTTGATACTTTTTTTGTTTTTGCTGTTAATTCTATATTTTCTAAACATAACATACAATATTTAACACAATCGCAACAGACATTTCGAATCAAATAATTTATATTTTTATTACAAATTTCACAATTAGGAACAGATTTATCCATATCTAATTTATGCTGATTTATAACTGCTTTATCCACTTTATCCAGACTAATAAAATCACACAATGTTTTAATTATGAATTCTGTTCTACGATTATACTCACATAATTTACTAATCATAGAACTATTTTGTGGTTGTCCTTTATAATCTAAAATTGTTTCGTTAAATTCTTCATCGTCAACTTTATAACTAATAGCTCTTACTTCAACATTAAGCTCATTTTTTTTTTCCACTTTAAAAATAACATCCCCTAAAAACATTTTAAAGACATGTGTTGTTCCATCTTTACGATTCATAGTAGCAGATAACCCAAGCATATATTTCGTTACCAGTTTAAAGAGTGAGTTAGAAAAAACCTCACTCGAAATATGATGTACCTCGTCTATAATCGTTAATCCAAAACTGTCAAATGTAGAAGCAGGATATTCTTTCATGGATAAACTTTGAAGCATACCTATAACTATATCTTTATCATCTATATCAATAACTTGACCTTGAATTTTTCCAACACGTGCTTTGGGTAGGAATTGTTGGATTCTCTCTATCCATTGGTTCATTAAAAATTCTTTATGAACGATGACTAATGTTTTCTTTCGAAGTTTAGATAATATGTACAAAGAAGCCGAGGTTTTTCCCCAAGCACACGGAAGCTCTAATAACCCACCACCAAAACCTACATCGTTACAATGTTTTATAAATTTATTTACTACTGGTTCTTGATAATCTCGTAAAATTCCTGCAAAATCCAAATCAATATCTTCTCCTTCACTAATTTTATATTCTTTAGGTGCGCCAAATTTTTCTACACCGTAATGATGTGGAACATACATTTTGTTTTGTGATTCACGATAAACTGGAAAAGTTTTTTGATTGTTATTCATAGGCGATCCCATTACAAAAGGTTTAATAGTTAATTCATTTCTTATTTGTTTTTCTTCTTCTATAGTCATTTCACTTTTAGGTATAGTATACCCTTTTTGACCTAAATATGTGTTTATAATTTTTTTTTTCATTAAAAGCTATATTATTTAGTAAATTATATTTATATCCTTTTGCTTAACTTTTTGTAGCAATAAATAAAATCTATCAATATGATATATGGAACGTTTTTCTAGTTTATTTAAAAAAGAACATATGGGCGAACTTGTATTGGTTATTTTATTTATAATTTATTTGATACTTGGTTTCAAAACACCCGAACCTGTTGCTGGTTTAGTCGATTCTTTAGTAGGTAAAATTGTAATATTTATTATAGTGATTTACATATTTATAAATTGCAATCCTATTTTAGCTGTATTATCATTACTCGTTGCTTTTGATTTAATTCGTCGCTCATCATTGACGACAGGCCTAGATGCTCTTCAAAAATACGCGCCAACTGAAGAAAAGAAAATTTCTCAATTTACAGCATTCAATCAATTCCCTTATACTTTAGAACAGGAAGTCGTGAAAAAAATGGCTCCTATTGTAAGATCGGGCACATCATTAACACAAGCTTCTTATAAACCTTTACTTGATAATCTTTATGATGCTTCTCCGCTTAATGGTTCAAATTAAACAATTATTTTTAGACCTTTTCTCATTTAAAACGCTGATATATCTATATTTTTAATTAACTTAAATATATTTCATATTTATAATAAAATGAAATATATTTTTACTATATTAAGTATATTATTCTTGCCAATTTTATCTTTCAAAGAAATTAAACCAAAACTTTGTATTAATTGTAAATATTTTTAACAGATAATTATACTGGTAAATATGGTAAATGCTCTTTATTTACAAGAAAAGAAAACGATATTTTCAATTTAGTTAATGGTATTCATAAAGATAATATTGAATATAATTATTGTTCTGTATCAAGAGAGAGAGAAGATATGTGTGGCAAAGAAGGAAAAATGTATAAAAAGAGCATTTTAAATGAGAAAAGGTTGTAAACAAATATTCTTACATAATTATTCATAAAATAAATAACTATTTTAAAGAAAATTTAGGCACGTTGAATGATGGCAATTTTACTGAATCAGACGTAATATACGTATAAATATAGTTTAATACTAGAAATAATACAATAAAAATGATGCAACTTAATATAACTTGAAATACAAGTAGAATTGTTGGATTATTTAAAATTGTTGAAAAATCATAGCTCACTTGGTTTTTATTATAAGATACTTCCATTTCTTCTTTAGATGAACCTGTTGGTTGACAAGAGATATATATACCATCGCCTACATTCGTAGATGTATTTGGACCACTTGAGTTATAAAATAAACTGTTACCTTGTGTAGGTATAGGAAATGGTTTTATTATTTTACCCAATCTAGTTAATGTGTTACTACTCATTGGGATTGCTTCTAAATCTCCAAATACGATCCAATCTTCATTATTGTTGGTATAACTATAAAATGGTTTATTAGGAACAATTTTATCTAATGTGAAACCTGAAATATTTATGTTTGTTGATTCATTCTGCGCTGGTGCATTGTTTGCTACATCTTGAATTAATTCTGTAATAAGACTGGACGCAGTGGATGATTCGCTTGATGATTTTATAGGAATTGCCACTTTTAGTTGATTACCACCTTTCACTGGAACGTGTTCAATTATAATTTCACCAGCTTGGGGAGAATTATTAAATAAATGAATAGATGGACATGTTATCATAATGGAGGCAACAGTATATTTTTCATTATTATATGTAACAGGAAAAACACTAGTATTATCATACGTTAAACTAATAAACGCACCATTATTTTTAGCAGTTGTATTACTTTCTGGATATTTAAAATTATAAGAACATTTTAAATCACATTTTCCAGAAATATTTCGGGCAGATATATTAATATTTTGTGTATTATTACTCATTAATATAACTATATAAATAAAAATATTAATTTATTTATATAGAAATGAAATTAACTAAAGGGAAAATATCAAAATTATACAATAAAAGAAAACAAAGTTTAAAAAAACAAAAATTGCATAAAAAAAAGTCATCAAGTAAAAACAAGACATTTAGAAGAAAGAGAAATATGAATTTAGCTAATACTTCTTTGAAAAATATATATTTTAAAAAAACTGGAGGAGTGAGTAATGATACTAGTGTTTCTGGTGAAAAAATAGATAATAATCCTAAATTAGATAGTAGTGAGGTTCCAGTAGATAATACTACTACAACTATAGTAGATAGTTCTCAACCTGAAGGAGTTAAAACCGAAGAACTTGCTGCGCCTGAAGGAGATAAAACCGAAATACCTCTTGTACCTGAAGGAGATAAAACCGAAATGCCTGTTGTACCTGAAGGAGTCGTTGGTTCCGAAGGAGTTGAAACCGAAATGCCTGTTGTACCTGAAGAAGTCGTTGGTTCCGAAGGAGTTGTTGTACCTGAAGGAGTCGTTGGTTCCGAAGGAGTTGAAACCGAAATGCCTGCTGCACCTGAAGGAGTTGTTGCGCCTGAAGAAGAAGATGGTTCAGAAATACCTGTTGCTGCACCTGAAGGAGAAGATGGTTCAGAAATACCTGTTGTTGCACCTGAAGGAGATGATGGTTCCGAATTACCTGTTGCGAGTGAAGTAGCAGATAATACTATTGCTGCAAATGGTTCTGAACAAAATATCACACAAGCATTTAATACAGTTGTTGATTATATCGCTGACAAAGTGGCTGTAAAAATTGAGCATTTATCAGTTCAACAACCAAACAAAACAAATGATGGGTTTGATTCAAATGTAAATGCTGCTGAAGAAACAGCCAATTTACTTAATTCATCCAGTTCAACGGGTGGTAAAAAAACACGTAAATTTAGAATTACAAATAAAAAGAACTCAAGACACCAAAAAAAATAAAGTAATATAAAATGAAAATGTTTATATTGCTCTCTCTCTCTATTAAAAAGGTAAATATTTAATTGTATCATTATCATACATTTTAACTACATATCTTTCATTAACCCCTTCAATATATACAATATCATTCGTATATAAACGTTTGCAACCATATTCATTTGTACAACTTTTACCATTATGTGATATAGGTAACTTAACGTTATTATGTTGGTTGCTAGTTGTATAATAATTCCACATATCTCTATTTGTAAACAAAGGTCGCCCCATTAAAGCTAAAATGTTGTCCTTTGTTTTACCTTGTGTAGGTGTTAATATACCAATTTGTCTATAATTTGTATCAACCGCTCCAACATTAGTTGATACATTAATAGGAATTGTATTTGGTGGATTTACAGAAAAACCAGGAACAAAATAACGTTCATCCCTTAAAGGAGGAGCATAAGGATTTAATAAGGGGTCATTATTGTAAGGCCAACTTGGGAAAAAACCTCCTAACCAACTATTCTCTCTTTGATTATCTTTAATAACTATTTTTTCAGATGGATTGTTATTTACAACGATATTTTGGGTTGATAGATTGTTATATATTAAATAAATAATAATAAATCCGAAAATTAAAAATAAAACAAATGACACATTTTCAACACAAATCACACCAGGAGGACATTTTTTCATATTATAATATTATAATATTAAATAATTTAGTTTATAGATTAGTTTCCTTTAGTTAATTTTTTAGCAATATCCATAATACCACCTAAACCATCTTTACCTTCACCCATACCACTTAACATATCTTGAGCTTGTTTCATCATAGGGGCCATACTTTGAATCATAGGTTCCATAGACTTCATAGATTCGGCTAGTTGCATTTGTTGTTTCATTAAACCTTGTGTATCACCTGTTAACTTTTTAATACCATCGCTACCTAAAATTTTATTTAACTCATTATACGCGTCTTCAATCGTAGAAGCATAATCGATATCATGCCCTTTTCTTTTTCCTCTTCCAACTTCAAAAGATTCATCACTATTTACATTACTGTCTGATGTATTTGTTGTTGTAACTGAAGTATCTAATGGAGTGATTGGCAATCCTTGTTTTGTTTTAGCGTCTTGTTGATTTACTTTTTTAACTATATCAGATGTTGACGCTGTTGCTGTTGAATCTGTTTTGGCAGTGTCCGTTGCTGAAGTGTCGGTATTATTTTCTAATCCTTCATAAATACCTCCTTTTAACGATAATAGATTTACTAAAATTAACGGAATACCTAAAACTATAATCATATTTTTACTAAAGTATCTAACTAATACAGCAAGTATAATAAAAACAAGCGTTGCGTTAAAATTTCCCATCACTATATAACCTATTACATTTAAAAAAGCAATTAATGCTACTATATTTAAAACCATCTTATTTGTAAGGAATTTGGAAAGAGCTGTTTTAAAATTCATTATATATATATTATTTAAAAAAAATTGATATAAATATTATATATTCATTTTAATTTATACTATAAATGATAAATAATGAATATGAAGATTTTAGCGATGATGATACAAGCTACTATAATATAATGTATGACCCTGAAGAAATTAGTTTAACCCGTTTTAATATAGTATTGTGTGAATTATATAATAACAAAATACATGGTACACCCTCACCAAATTCAAATATTGAATACCATTATTTAACAATTAACAGATATAAAAATTTGGATTCGAATAAAATAAATGAACTTGCAGAGTTTGTTAATACCGAATATAATAATTTATTATACTTGCTAGTATCACAACATTCTATTTTTAGAAATTATCTGAATATAGTTAGACAAGAAAATTATATAAAACCAGAAATTGCGGAATGTATTTATTTACCAACTGGCGAATGTGTGTCTATCATTAAAACATTTTGGATAAGATTAATTCAAAAAAAGTGGAAAAAAATTTATAAAGAGAGACAGAAAATATTCAATAGAAGATTGAGTATGCAATCATTAAAATATAGAGAATTAAATGGAACATGGCCTCCAAGCTGTTTGCATTATCCATCAATTAAAGGCATGTTATCTTGAGATTCGGATTTCGTATATTTATTTTTGAAAAAATTATTATCATCCCACATTTTATATCCCAATTTTTCTTCTTGTTTTTTATCTAAATTTTTCCATATTAACGAAACAAAAGTAGGAGGTAATAATATTAGTCTCTGTTGAACAAAATTATATGTATATGATTTTTTATATTTTTTAACTTTTAAAAAAGTAGGATATTTTTGGGTTAAATTAAATTTTGTCTTTATATTACTTAAAACTTCATTAAAATTAAATAACAAATCTTCATAATTTATTAAAATATAATTTTTTACCTTCTTTGGCATGACATTTAATAAAAAATCATTTTTAACTTTTCGTAATTCAAATATGTTATTATATTTTTTACCATTTATATAATTAAGATCTTTCTCATTTAATTTATATTGATATGTATAATATTTATTATTTAAATTAAAGTTATTGTTACCCAACCCTGATTTGTCTGCATCTACTTCATCTTCTACAGAATAAAATTTATTAAACAAAAAACTATGCAAATTATTTCTATTCATTTCTGGAACATGATATAATTCGCACGAAAACGAATTTAACCAATATATAGGATTTCTTATTATACCAATAAACAATGTATCATCGGAGTTGGTATAGTTATTATAACAAAAAAAATGTTTATTACCATATTTTGCAGTATATTCTAATGAAAAATTGTTTGTAATAGATTCTTCTAAAAAATTTGTGCCGCTACATCTCTCCCCTAATATTGCAATATTTGAAATTGTCATTTAATAATATAAAAATAACATTATTATATTTATATTTAACCGCTAATTCATATATTAATTTCTTCTACTAGCTTTACTAGCTCTACTCTTTTTTAAACTCATAATACTTCGTAAACTTTTTCTACTTGAACTAGATTTATACTGAAACCCTCCTCGTTGTTTTATTTTTTTATTTTTTCGTGTTTTTTTACCTCCCGAAATTTTACCATTTATATATGTGATTCCGGCTAAGGCTCGTTGAATTTCAGCTTCAGTTGAGTTACGATTTATTAAAATTTGTAAAGTTTTAATATAGTTATTTTTTTTTTCTCGAGAAATATTTGTATTATTTGCTCTTATAAATGCTTCAAGTTGTGTTATTATTTGAGCCAATGGAAAGTTTGTGCCTGATATTTGAACTATTCTGGTTTGCGGGTCGGGTTGTACACTTTGTTGTCCTTGAACGGCTCTATTAATTTCTATAAGTGAATTTTCTACTTCTTGAAAAGATCTCTCTACATTTTGCATATTTTCTTGATTTACAGCATCATTTGACAACTGGTCTAGGTTTTGTAAGGCATTTATAATGGCAGCATTTGCTGCTTTTAATCTTCCGATTAAATCATTATTTTCATTTGTTAATTTAGTTATCTGACTTTGTAATTCTGTATTTTTAGAAACAAATTCATCTCTTAAAACTTGATATTGTGTTTCACCTTGTTTTGTGTTATTTTCGTTTTCGGCTAATTGTTTTTGTAATTGATTAATTTCTTGATCTTTTCCGTCGATTGCGCTTGTTAACGATGCTATTTTGTTATTATTATCATTTGTCATTTGATCTATTTGGGCAATGAAAGTCTCTGATTGACGTTTTAAATCTTCAGCGCTTTTAGCTCCTATATCTCCTGTATTTTGCAATTCTTGTGTTAAAGCATTGGCTCTTTCTTGTAAAACTTGATTATCAGCTGTAAGTTTTTGAATTTGTGCTTCCATGCTGTCAATCTGTTGTTGTTTTGCTAATGATTCGGCATTACATTTTTGTTTAAATTCTTCATATTCTCGTTTTAATTTATCGTTATCTTCACTTAATTTTTGAATTTGAAAACGAAGAGCATCCATTTCTGTTTGCTTTTGAGTTATACTAGCTGTATTTGTATTGACGTCACCTTGTAACTGGTCAGTTAAATTTTTTAGAGTAGTAATTTTACCTGATAATTCTTTTATTGTTTCATTAATCTTTCCTAATCTTGTTATTACAGTCAATGACATATTTTTTCGGTCTTGAATATTTTTTTCTATAATTCCGTTTATTTGTGATAATTTTTGCATATTTGTTTGAAATTCTTGTAAAAAAGCATCATTTTGTGCCATTATATATATATAAATTTATATTAATTTATATTTAATTTTGTTTTTACTTTAATTCGTATTTTGTTAAATTATTTTTTCCTGAATTGAAGAAGTTATATTATTTGTATCATTAATGATAGAATCTAATCCATATTTAATAGATTTTATTTCTTTTAAAATTTTTCGTTGTTCCTCTTTTGCATCAGTAATATTATATTTTGTTAACTCTCCAGATTTTGTTAAATCATTTATATAATTTTGTAATAATTGTAGAGCCTTTATTTGGTTTTGTTTTTGTTCTGTTATATATCCATAATATTTTGAATAATCGTTTTGAACCTCTTCTAAAAAGTGGTTTTGTTTGGATATTATTTTTAATTTTTTCTGTTTATGAAGTAATAAATTGCGTTTTACATCAATTAAATTTTGAATATGCGCAAATTCTTCGTCTTTTTTTTCTAAAGGCACCCTTATACGATAGATTACTTGTTCCATTCTTAGAATATTGAATTATTATATTATTTTATAAAAAAATTTAAAATCTTCGTAATATATTATTTAGGATGTCGAAAACCCAAAATGAACCTTTGCTTGCCGCTGACGATAATAGATTTGTCATGTTTCCAATTAAATACCAAGACATATGGGAAATGTATAAGAAACAAGTTGATTGTTTTTGGAGACCGGAAGAAATAGATTTAACAAAGGATCTAAATAATTGGGAAAGCTTAAATCAAGACGAAAGATTTTTTATTTCAATGATTTTGGCCTTTTTTGCCGCGAGTGATGGAATTGTCTTAGAAAACCTAGCTTCGCGTTTTATGAATGATGTCCAAGTATCCGAAGCCAGAGCATTTTACGGGTTTCAAATTGCGATGGAAAATATACATAGTCATACATATAGTCTTTTAATTGAAACATATATTAAAGATAAAGAAGAGAAATATAGACTCTTTAATGCTATCGAAAATTTCCCTTGTATTAAAAAGAAGTCGGATTGGGCGCAAAAGTGGATCAATGACAACCGCAGTAGTTTTGCCACACGTCTTGTTGCGTTTGCGTGTATAGAAGGAATTTTCTTTAGTGGTGCATTTTGCAGTATTTATTGGTTAAAGAAAAGAGGGTTAATGCCCGGTCTCACATTTTCCAATGAATTAATCTCTCGTGATGAAGCGCTTCACTGCGAGTTTGCTATTCTTTTATATAGTAAATTAATTAAAAAGGTAGATAAAAATCGTCTTCATGAAATTATCAAAGAGGCTGTTGAAATTGAAACCGAATTTATTTGTGAAGCGTTACCATGTAGACTTATCGGTATGAATTCCGAATTAATGTCACAGTATATACAATTTGTCGCAGACCGTTTGTGTGTCCAACTTGGTTACAAAAAAATTTATAATGTTGCGAATTGTTTCCCTTGGATGGAGCTAATATCGCTAGAATCTAAAACTAACTTTTTTGAGAAAAAATCTGACGCATATGCTTTAGCAAATAAAAATAATGAAAACGCATTCGAATTTAGTGAAAATTTCTAAATTTATTTAAGCTATTTTTTAGTAAATTTAGCAAACTCATAATTCACTTTCTCCCTTTTATTCTTATTAATTGTAGATGTTTTTCCTAAGAATTGTGGAAATTTTATTTGCCCTTTTTTCGTACATTTTGAAGTTGCTTTTATAGAATTGAAAGTAATATACGGTTCTAAATCAAAGTTGAAAACCGAATCTATTACATCAACATCGGATAAGGAATCAGCAGAATAAGCGATATTTTCTAAACGTTTCGCTTCATCTCTGGTAGTTAATGTGCTATTTATATAATTTTCTTGAATCATTAATGTATTGATATCCTGTGCCATCCAATAATACCTATCTTTTTCTTCCAAATCTGTATCCAATGATAGCAGCTTTCCTGCAATTTCAAAAATATTCATACTCTGGATATTTTTACTTGTGTCATATTTCCGAATACCCATTTGCAGTGAATTTAATATAAAACGTATGTCACCGTTTGATTGCTCAAATAATTTATCTACTCCTGATTTGCCAATTTTAATTTTTTCAGTGGTAACGACCGTATAAATCAATGGATACACTTCGTTAAATGTTGGTTTGGTTAGTTTAACGTCGTAACAATAAGCCAAAATAGATTTAATACTTTGACTATATCTATCATCGCAAATACAAATAATAGGTATTTCAGTTTCTTTGATGCATTCCAGCAAACTAGACATAAAACCATAATCTCCACCACAATCGATATCACTAACTACTAAACAATTTTCTTGTCCATTAAATGTTTTTTTTGTTTTTAATAAAGGTTTGATTGTTTTATTTATATATTCTTTATCTCTTTCATCATCAATTGTTAAATGTATAATATTATAATTGTGTTTGTTTAGTATTAGCTCAACTAAAAGCGACTTACCTATACCATTTAATCCGGATACCAAGGCACATTTTGTCTTTTTATTTGAAGATTTCCACTCTAACAACCACCCGATAAAGAGTGGAATAATTGATTTATTACCTATAAAATCCGTAATTTTATTTGGTCTATACTTGATAGTGAACATTGTTAATTTTATTATACATTCATTTATTTAATTCAAATGAATTCAATTTAAAAAAATAAAGTATAATTATTCTATACTAAACATGCTAACTTGTAATCTAATGGGAGGTTTAGGTAATCAACTTTTTCAAATATTTACAACCATATCTTATTCTATCAAAAGCAATAATCCTTTTCAATTTTTAGATACTGAAATGCTGGGAGGTGGTCATTCTACCATTCGTTATACATATTGGAAAACATTTTTAAGTAAAATAAAACCGTTTTTAATCAGTCAATTACCTTCAACGAATCTTGTTAGAGAGAAAGATTTTACATTCAATAGAATACCTATAGATGAATTAACTGATAAAGATATTATGTTATATGGGTATTTTCAGAGTTATAAATATTTCAAAAATAATTATGAAAATATCTGTAAAATAATTGAATTAGAAAATATGAAAAACACTTTGATAAATCAGTACAATTTATCAAAGGATTATCTAGATACTACTATTAGTGTGCATTTTAGATTAGGTGATTATAAAAAATTACAGGATTTTCATCCATTAGCTACATATGCATTCTATGAAAATAGTTTAAAAAATATACAAAATAAAAATCCTACACAAAAATTTAATGTTTTGTATTTTTGTGAAGACCAAGATCATAATGAAGTTATTGAATCTATTGATAAACTTATCAATCAGTTTCCAAATTATACGTTTTCAAGATGCGAATGTACATTGCAAGATTGGGAACAATTGTTGCTCATGAGTGTATGCCATCATAATATTATAGCGAATAGTACGTTTAGTTGGTGGGGAGCCTATTTTAATTCACACCCAGATAAAATAGTTTGCTATCCGTCAATATGGTTCGGACCAACCGCAAATATCAATACCAAAGATTTATGTCCTCCTGAATGGGTTAAAATAAATGTGTAAATAATATAATTTAATTTTTTTATATTATTTTAAATATTTTGTATTATATTAATTAATTTTTCTTCACAAACTTCTATAGATAAATTTTCTAATATATATTCTCTTGGCTTATATGTTTCTAACTTTGATAAAAAAGTATTAAAGGTATTTTCAAATTCATTTAAATTGTAAAAATATTCACCACATCGTTCATCCCAATAAGGAATTGTTGTTGCAAAAATATCTGGATATGATGTACCGTATTCTTGATTAAGTGAATTAACGTTCCAAACTAATAACGGCACATTACAAGATAACGCTTCTTCAAGCGCGAAACCTTGACTTTCATGAGCATCCAACCATATTCCAAATTTAGAATTTTGTAAGTAATCTAAAAATTCTTCTTCAGAATATCTTGAAACGTAGTCAAAAATTTTAACTTGAATATTTTGTCTTTTTAAATAATCTAAAATATAATTTAATTCTTGAGGTATTCTTCTTTTAAAATATACAAACGTTTTTGTTCTATTTTCAATAGGCATAATTTGATTAAATCTATTTGTGTCAACGCCAAAAGGTAAGGTTTCAACCCTAATTCCATTACACAATGAATTATTTCTCCATACATTTCTAGCCCAATCGCTAGGTTGAGTATAAATAACATTTTTTGCTCTAATAATATTCATATGATGTTTTTCAGGAAATACACTAAAATGTGGTCCAAATAAAAACTTTATATTTGGGTATTTTTTCGTATCAATTGGAAGAGATGGACTATAAACGGCGTCAAAAGTTGATAAATCGAATATATCTAAATTTGTATCGTTAATTATGTGCAAATCAATATTGTATTTCATTAATGCATTCATATTTTTAGAATGCATATTAATATTAATAAATAATACCTTCATTATTATTATTATTATTATACATTTTTAAGTTATAATAAATTTAATTTAATTAAATATTGTTTCAATTCTTCTTTATTTAATGGATTTATTTTACTATTATAATCATGCAGTTTTGATTCATCAATAGTATCATTAAATTTATATATAGATTTAATATGTGTATACTCATCATTTACAAAAATTCTGGCAGATTGAGATTTATTTATTAAAGACTCCAGTAATTTTTCACCAGGTTTAATTCCTGTTATTTTAATAGGTTTATTATATTTTTCAGAAAATAATTCAACTAAATCTTTAACATTCATAGAAATTAATTTTGGTATAACAGTATCACCCGATTCACCATTTATTATAGTATGCTCTATTAAATCAACACTTTGTTCTAATGTCATTACAAATCTGGTCATATTGTCGTTTGTAAGTGTAAAATATTTTTTTTCTGTATCACTGCCTATTGTATGTAAAAGAGGTATAATACTTCCTCTGGAATTTAACACGTTACCATAACGAATATTTACGAATTTAATTTTTTTTATATAATATGATTTTTCAACCACAAGTGTTTCTGATAATGCCTTACACATTCCATATACATTAATTGGACTGCACGCTTTATCACTACTTACAAACAAAACTGTTTCTAACACTTCATTTAACATTTCTTGGTTTTTTTCAATTGAATCTAAAATATATTTTACACCTAAAAGATTTGTATTCAAACTTTGGTCTGTATTATATTCACATTGGTCTATATGTTTCATAGCTGAAGCAATAATTATAATATTAGGCTTTACTCTTAATAATGTCTCTTCTACTTTATCTTTATTAATAATATCACCTATAATAAAATTTAAATTATTATTATGATTAAAATCTAATTTCATTTTCCAATGTTTACACTCATCTCGTGAATAATTATATATAATATTTTTATTTATATACCTTTTAACAATTTCATAACCTAATGATCCAGTTCCTCCAAACAAAACTATCTTTTTATTTTCAATCATAATAATAATATAAAATAATTTATATTTAAATATAAATTATTTTATATTATTATTATGTCTATTTTATTATTTGGTTCAACAGGTATGTTGGGAAGATATGTATATAAAATCCTAAAACCCGAATATAATGTAATTTGTATTACTAGAGAAATGTATGATATTGAAAATGACACATATGAAAAACTCGAAGAAATTTTAAATTTAAATTTACAAAAAAAAGATATAATAATTAATTGTGCTGGAATAATACCACAAAAATATAAAAATGATAATTATAGAACATATATTAATGTAAATACTTTATTTCCACATAAATTAAATAACTTATCTAGTAAAAATGGGTATTATTTCATACATATAACTACCGATTGTGTATATGATGGTTTAAAAGGAAATTATATAGAAAAAGATATACACACCGCCAAAGACATATATGGTATATCTAAATCATTAGGCGAACAATTAGAAGCTACAATAATTAGGACCTCAATTATAGGCGAAGAGTTAATAGGGAAAAAATCATTAATTGAATGGGTTAAAACTAAAAAAGACCGTCAAATAAATGGTTATACAAATCATTATTGGAATGGTGTTACATGTTTAACATTGGCTAATATAATCAAAAATATAATAGAAAAAAACAATTTTTGGAAAGGTGTTAAACATGTTTTTTCTCCCGATATTGTATCAAAATATCAGTTATGTTGTTATATAAATACAATTTATAATTTGAATATAAATATTGAAAAATATGATGATTCAATATCTAAAAATATGACGTTAGCTGGTGAAACTATGTATAATATATCTACTATTTATGAACAAATTGAAGAACTTAAAAAATTTTCTATAGAATAATAAACATTTGACCAAATTGTATCTAAATTAGTATTATGTATATCATCACCACAACCATTTAAACCCATTACTCGGGTTTTATGACATGCATGTGCTACTGTCAATAAACCTGATATAGAACCTATAAATAATTTACACGAATTAATAGCTATACAAGCTTCAGAAAAATTTTTTGGAATAAAATGTTTGATTTTAAATTTTGTGTCTTTAATAAATTCATCATAATCAAGTATATTAAAAGAAATAAATATTAATGAATCACCGTACTTTTCATGTAGCTTATTAAAATTTAAATACGTTGTTTTTCTATAATTCATAACATTTATTAGGATTTTATTTTCCCATTTTGTATCATGTTCTATATTTAACCACTTATGTTGACCCCATTCAACATTATATGTATTTTTAAATATATTATACCAATTTGTATGATATAATAGTTCTTTATTTAGAAACCAACTATCAAGATTTATATCAATATTTTCATTGTTATATATTTTATAATTTTTAATATATTTCTGTGATGTAATCATATCATATGTATCTTTGAATGTATGTGATATTCCCATACTAAATGTATAATCATTTTGAATAAATATATTTCCTTTTTTTCCTGTTTTATGAAAAATTTCATTTATTACAGATAAAACTTGAATAAAATCCCCTAATTTTCCACTTGAAACATAATTTATTGGTTTAAAATCATAAATTTCTTTTAATTCAACTGATATACTAAAATCTTTTAATATAATTAAATTATTTATTACCAATTCATTATTTTTTGTTAGTAATTCATTCTCACTTATACATGGTAAATTAAATATATTATTAATTATGTTTATTTTATCATAATCAAAAATCAAAATATTTTGCTGACAAAACAAGAAATTTATTTCAGCAATTTTATTATAAATAGTCTCTACATCATCAATTATAATTTTACAATATGATAACGGTTGGGTTGTATCACTTTCTTCCATTATATATAATATATATTATTTATTATATATTAATTGTTATTTATTATATATTAATTGTTGTTTATTATAATTAAATTTTAGACTTGTAAAGATGTTAAACAGGTACTCTTAATTTAAAAAAAACGTCTCCACTTCGCAGAGCGTGTAAAAAGTGATAAGTTATATGAACGAATCCTTTTTATAATTAATTTGTCCTTTCTTTATTATTTATCACATTATAAGCTTTTTTCTTGAAAGGATGTAAAGGTTTGTAAAGGTTTGTAAAATTAAATATCTTTCAACCTTATATATATTTTATCAGGAAAATCTTTTCTTCCTATTATTTTAATTTCGTTAAGGTTTTCGCGCACATGATAATCTTTGCCAATATGTTTACAAAACCCTTTTTCATGTCTTGTAACAACGGAATAATAACCTAATTTATTAACTTGTAGTTGTATAGTATATTCATCATCCCATAATTCATATGGCATTCTTAATTTTTGTATTTCGATACGTTTTAAAGAAGGTCTCCAACTAAATACTGACAATGGTCCATCACCATAGTTTGCATTTATTTCATGTGCTTCATTTGTCATTACTTTATAACATAATGGGTTATTTATATCTATTTTAGGATATGTGTGTTGTTCGTCTTCTAATAAAACTTGTGTAATTTTTGGATCAGAGTCTAATATTTTAAATGATAATTCGATAAATCCATAATCAAAAAATTCATAATCATCTTCTAGATGAAAAACATATTCAGTTTCTATTAATGGTGTATACTTTTCAATTGTTTTTATTTGACCTATACGCGATTCATTATAACAAAAGATTATAGGATATGGTAATATATCTTTAACAAAATCATTTATTCCTTTAATTCCAGAATCTTCACATATAATAGCTTTCTCAATTGGATAAGTATTGTATTTTACAAAACTTTCTAATGTTTGTTTTAATAATTTAGTACGTCCGCAGGATGTTATAAATAGGGTAACTGCTTTATTCATAACTTAAAATTACTATATATATAAATTTATATATTTTTAACTCTATAGGGTAACATACTATAGAGTTAAAACCATATTTTAAATATAAACTATATATACATTAATGATGTCTTTTCAAATGTTAAATAATGTTTTATATTACTTTATCAATTTTCCCCCCTAAACTTTCTAATGAATAATTTTCATTCCAAAATTTTATATTTTCTTCAGTAAAAATAGGCCTATTTATAAATTCCAAATATTTTTGGTCGTCATTATCAAGTTCAATAATTTTTTGTATTAATTTATTAACAGAATCTTCTGATTCATCTTCTAAAAAAAGCATTGAATTTGGATTAAAAATATTTTTAATATTATGACTACCCCAATAAATAGGAATTGTTTTACCTAAATAAGGGTTTACAATTTTTTCGGTTGAGTATGTTTCCATTTTTGTATTTTCACAACATATCATAAATTTATGATCACCTAAAACATTAAAATATTGAGACGACCAATAAGGATAATTAATTTTATATCCAACATTATTAGCGTGACCACCCATTGAACTAACATTTTTATAATTATTTATTAAATTAAATAAATTGTTTCTTACTTCACATTTTGGGTTTGATACAATAAATGTACAGAATTTTTTTGGTACATCAGTAATTATAGGTCTATTATATAAATATGGTAAAAAATTATTACAATGAATATAGGCTACAGCTAATGGTAAATCAATAACATTTTTAATATTATTAACAGATGTCAATACAAGGTCATATTTATCAGATTGCGGTAAAGCTGGTTCACCGATAAAATTTATTTTATATATCCATTTTTTATAATTATGAATATATTCGTTTGGATTACCTGCCTCTAATAATACATTTGCTTTATCAATATCGCATGTAATTTCTAAATTGTGCAATTTTGTTTTAGATAAGAGGGCTTCAAAAAATCCAATGTGATTAGCATCAGTTTTTTCATTAAATCCAGGCCACCAATTATACGGAAATATATAATATTTTTCTAACATTTATAATTATTTATTATAATAATATTTAAATAATTACTATAATAATATAAAATAATATAAAATAATATAAAATATGAAAATAATTGATAGTTTTATTTTTTATAATGAAATTGATTTGCTATATTATAGATTATCCATATTAGACGAATATGTTGATAAATTTATATTGGTTGAATCTAATCATACTTTTAGCGGAAAAGAAAAACCTTTATTTTATAATGAAAATAAAAGTAAATTTGAAAAATTTAACGATAAAATAATACATATAGTGGTTAATGATATCCCTTATAAATATCCTAATATAAATTACAATCTAAATCAACAATGGGAAAATGAATATTATCAACGTAATTGTATTAAATTAGGATTACAACAACTTATTAATGATAATTATTTAGATGATGAAGATATTTTACTAACATCTGATGTTGACGAAATTCCAAATCCAAATATACTATTTAATGCAAAAAATAATACATTAGAATTTAATAAAAATACATTAAATAGATTAGCATTAGACATGTATTACTATAATTTATATTATAGAATAGGAGAAGGTAGTAATTGGCATGGCATTAAATTATTTACATTTAATACTTATAAAAATATAAACTTAACATTTCAACAAATGAGAGTATGGGAACATTCTAATAATGTTCCTATTGTAAAGAATGGAGGATGGCATCTAAGCTATTTTGGTGATGTAGATTTCATTATAAACAAAATAGGAGGGTTTTCTCATCAAGAATACAATAATAATAATTATTTAGATAAAAATCAACTCATAGAAAAAATCAAAAATGGTACTAATTTATTAAATAATTCACAATTAATTTATATACCTATTGAAAATAATACTAATTTGCCATACCATTATGAAACTTTACTTGCAAAATATTATATTAAATAATTTTAAATTTACAATAAATTTTCTTTTATAAAATTTGTTATTTTTATATTTTAACAAAGATTTCATTATGCTTATATTTTTCACTAAATTTATATCCATTATTTATTAGTAATTCTCTACATAAATTATCTCTTTCGCATTGTGAACCACCAAGTGTTTCAATTAAAATTACATCAATTGGTATAGAAAAATCCCATGATAATAAAACTTCATATTCATGACCTTCAACATCTAAAGATAAAAAATCAATATGCTTTATATTTGTGCTAGTAATAATTGATGTTAATGTTCTTGGTATAATATTTATACGTCCTTGAGGTTCGTGTATTACATCATAAAATCCGTAAAAATGCTCTTTTGGTAAGGTCTCTTCTACGCCAGATACACCTGAAAAATTATCACAAAAATATCTAAATGATAATTCTTTTTCTGAATTACTTACCAAATTATTAAATAAAAAATTATTAGGTCTATTTATTTTTAAAGAATCATATTTTATTGGATGAGGTTCAATTAATATACCAGACCAAGACAAAGTATCTTCAAAAAATTTGGTATTTGAATATAACACACCATCTAATGCTCCCAATTCAATATATACCCCATTTCTTTTATTTTTAAAGTAATTATCATTTAAAAATTCATCTTCTCTTGCTTGAGAATAATACATTATATATATTTTAATATATATTCTTTAATCCATTTTTTATTAAAATAAATATTATAAATGTTTGTTTGGTTATTTAAACATTTTAAATATAATTCATTGTCACTTTTTAATTTCATTAATTTATCTATAAATTCAAAATCATTTCTAAAAATTGTTTCTTGAGAAAAATTTTCATCAAATGGCCATTTAATGTCATTGTATTCTGATATTCTTAATGAACCTTGAGATAATATTTCAAATGTTCTTTTGTTAGGTTCACCAACACCGTTCAAATCTAAAGCAAATTTTGATTCTCTTAGCTCTTTTAAAAAAATATCATATTGTAAATAACCTGGATTATATATAAAGTTTTTTATTTGATTATATATTATTCTTCTATTTCTGTAATAATTTATTTGATTATCTTCATGATTAAATATTGTTCCTGTAAAAAAAACTCTATCATATTTATACTCAGAATATGTTTTATTTTCTATTTTTTCTATGATTGAAACATCTCCAAACATTATAAAAGGAAAAGGTACAACATTGTTTTTATAAACTTTTGTTTTATTATAATTTCTTTTAAAAAATAAAGTAATCTTTTCATTTTCAATTATTTCATTAGGATCATAGTCATAATCGTAATTATCAAATATAAATACTTTTTTAAAATTATTATCATTTATTATTTTAATTTCCCTCTGTAAAATATCATATATATTTTGTTTAAAAAATCTTGTCCCTGGTTTTGAATCATATAATGATATTACTATAAATAAATAATCATAATTCTCATCATTTATTTTTGACCAATCGTAATTTAGAAATATATTATGAGTCTGCATATTTGTTGACTTATCAATTTCAGTATTATTAATGTAATAATGTGCTTCTGGAAATAATATATTTAATCCGATGTCTTGGTTAATTCCATCTATAACAGCTATTTTCATAAATAAATTATATATATATAATTTATTTAAATTATTTACGACACTTAAAGATTTAAAATGTGACAAAAATTTTTAATGTTTTTTAATAGCCAATTGATAACCTCTATGAATTAAATCATATTGACCTGTATATTTTTCCAAAAAAGTATTCATAGCATTTCTTATCTGAATACCATCTCCACCGCCATAATCATCCATCCACATAATACCATTTTTTTCTAAAAACTTAAATGAGTTTTCCATATCTCTTTTTATAAACTCTGGTTCGTGGCAACCATCAATATATATAAAGTTATATGTTTTATTATTATTTTCAAAAAAATTGTCTTATGTAATCTTATGTACTGTTATTTTATCTGAATTTTTGCAAACTGAAATATTAAAATCAAAATTCATTTCTTCATTATTCTGCAAAAATTGGATATGGTCATTATTATTAATATTTAAAAATGGGTCTACACAAGTTAAACTTGAATTTGGATTATCAAGAAAATTGTCAGCAAAAAAAACACTAGACAACCCTTCAAAACAACCAATCTCTAACATATTATTTTCTTGTGATTTATCCAAAAAATTTGATAAAACCCTTTTTATTTCAGAACCAATAAACCATTGTTGTGAATATTTATAGTTATTCATAATTATAATATTATTATATATTATTATAAACAAAAATTAACGCTATTTATAATAATTTCTTTTTGACAATTAAAATAATCAAGGGCATATTTTTTTATCCATTATAAAAATCATTAGAAACAGATACGAACCCTTGCAAACCTATTGGATTAATGCTAATAATATTTTCTTCATATATTAAAAAATTAGCAAATAAATTTTCATAACCTATACAATTATGCATTTTATCAAAATTGTTGTTTAAAAAATCTTTAAATTTTAAAGCATAATCATAAGGTAATTTATACAGTGCTGTAAATACATTATTTTTATTATTATCAATATATTTTATTACTATTTTATCATTGTTAAAATATTCGTAAGTAAAATTTTCTGATAGCCAATATCTTCCAGAAATTTTAATTAAATTATCAAATTTAATATTATTATTTAAAATATGATCCAAAGCACAATATGTCATTGTACCTTCACCTAAAGATTTTGAAATTCCATATATATTATTTCTTATTTGTTCATTATTATATAAATTTAAAAAATAATCAGTATTTTTTAAAAAATATTCGTTTTCTTCATTTGTAATATTTGAACATTCAACTAAAAAAATTTTAGCATTAGGTATTTTTTGTTTGATGGTTTCAAAAGTTTTTTTTGTTTGTTCAAATCTTTCTGATGATGTATAAATAGACCTTGTATTTATATATGATAAGGGTAAATTTGGGGTATTTATAACAGAAGTTACAAGAATTAAATTATTCATATTAATTTAATTATATATTATTATTTAAATAATATATAATATAATAAATAAATATTAATTAATATATTATGTTGGAACAAGACTTCATTTTGCTGATTATGAATTGTAAAAAATATGAAAAAAAGGCTTTATTTCAAAAAACAACATGGCTTAATTCTATTCCATCTTATTTGAAATACTATCACGTCATCGGAGATGAGAATTTGGTTTCGGATTTTGTATTTGATGATATTTTGCAGATTTTGTGGGTTAAAACACCTGATGATTACAATTCATTACCTAAAAAAGTTATTGCTGCATATCATGCAATTTATGATACATTTCATTTTAAATACGTATTTAAAACAGATGATGACCAAATTTTGATAAACAATCGATTTTTTGATATTATTATTAGTGTAATTAACAAAAGTATTCCAAGACCACATTACGGTGGTTATATTGTAAATGTGGAAAAACCTTATTTATCTCAATACAATAATATTCATCCTGAATTACCATCCCGTATTCCATTGTATGTAACAAAATATTGCACTGGGCGATTTTATTTTCTCTCTAAATCGGCTGTTTCCAATTTAATAAATAAGAGAGAACAAATAGAGCAGGAATTTTTAGAAGATTATGCTATTGGTTTTAATTTGGATCAACACTTTAAAACAAATATATTTAGTTTGGCTACGAATAAATTTTTTACGGACATAGAATTAAGTGATTTTCCCCGTTTACTTAAAGAAGGCAAAATTTAATTTTTTTACACCTTTTCTCATTCAAAACGCCGATTATATTTTTTTCCAAGAACAAATATTATTTATATTTGGTTTAGACATATAAAGTTTTCCGTCGTTGCCAATCATTTGTTTATTACAATTTTCATTTGCTGGGTATGGTGGAGATTTCCTATTTTTATATTTTTTTAATGTTATACTATATTGGTTTCTAGTATTTTTACCAGAAACACTTTTAAGTTTTTCAGTAATATTTTTACGTTGTTTTTTGTTTAGTGCTAAAGGATTAGTTTTAGTTTTTAATGCATATTTTAAATTACGTATCCACGTTGTTTTACAACTTCCTTTACAACTTCCATTTCCTATTTCGGTCAATATTTTCATAGCTTCATTATAATTACTAATAAATGGCATATATAAAATTAAAATATAATATTTTTCCTCATATAAAATGGGCGTTTTAAATGTAAAAAGGTGTAAATATTATTTTTTAAGCATGATATTTAAGCATGATATTTTTTTATTACATCATTCATAGTATTAGCTACAGTTGCACGTTCCTTTATAATACCGACATGTCGCAATAATGTTTTATCTAAATCTAACATTACTCTATTATAATTTGTAATACGTCTCTCGATATCGCTATAATCGGGGCGCTGTGTTACCGTAAGAGGTGTCAGTAAATACCAGTTGTCCGTTAATTGTAATCTATTCCAATATTGATCAATGGCAAAATCATTCAACATATTTACATTATTTGACAAGTTAATAACACCTTGTTCTACATTTTCAATTAATGTATCGTAATACGGTTGTTTTACCAAATAACCGGTTGTCGTTTGACATTTTTTAATTTTTACACAATAGTCGTCGACCTTTGTGTAAGGGCCCATATTATTACCTGCTATAAGTAACACATCATAATCTATATTATTTAATAAAAACTTATTAATACTATTGATAAAAATATCAACATTCAGAAATGTTATATCGTCTTCCATTATGAGAATATGGTCTAGGTTGTGTTCTTTTGCATATTTTAATAAGGCTAAGTGACTCATACTGCAACCAACCGCGCCGGATTTGTGTTTTATTGCATTAAATCGCGTAGCATTTAAACCTAATTTGTTCATTTCTGTTTCAAAACGTGATTTCCTATCTGGTCTTGAATCTAAATTGATGTAAAATATATTTTTTATATCTTGAATACTATTCATTAATGATATAAAAGATATACAATTTATTTTTAAATATTTATTTTTTACATTATTTAATATATCATTTTATGAATTAATCATTTTATGAATTAATTCATTCCTAATTTCTTTCCAATAATTACTAGCACAATCCCCACTAAAGGTAACTTGCTTATTATGTAATCTATAATATAATAAAGGCTCTGGAAAATTATATATAAATCCAAATTGTTTTAACATACGCATTTCCATATCAAAGTCCTCTGTCATTTTTGTCTTTATTGAATCATAATTTCCTATTGCCAAAATAGCAGACTTACGATAACATAACGTTGGATGATTTACGAACCAATGTGACGGATTTTGTTTATATTGTTCCCAAGTTATCGAAGAATGATTTGTTGTTAATTCTATATTACTAATATTGTCTCTAAATCCGTTTAATTGAGAGCCACATATCATTACATTCGGATTTAAATCCATAAATTCAATCTGTTTTTGTATTCTATTGTCAAACATAATATCATCGCTATCCATTTTAATAATTAAATCATTGTTACACATTTGAACACCATTGTTTAATGAATATCCTATACCTTTATTTGTTTCATTTATATCATATATTAAGGTAACAAATCTGGAGGTTTTTATAAAATTATCTAGCATTTTCTTTAATATTTTATTATGTAATTCATCTGATCCGTCATCTATCCATACTAACTCTATATTAAAGTAACCGATTTGGTTCTTAATTGAATGTAAACAATCTTTAATATATAAGGCAGGTGTGTTTAAACTAGAAACCAATACACTTACACTTGATTCTACCGGAGGTTGTAAAAATTGTGCAGGAAATACCATATTGTTCATTATATCGTAACTTTGTTTTGTCGACCCCCAAGCCTGAAAAGCATATATTTTTCCATGGCCTTTATATTCTAAACCTGTGTAGTGAATAGGTAAAAATGAATAACTAGGAAATATATGCAAGTCATTAAATTCACCTGTATTGTACAATTTTGTTAATAACATAGGACCGACAGTTTGCCACGCCATCATATTTGTTTTTGATTGACTAACTTCATTATTTAATATCCACTCAACCGCTTTTTCTACTAATGGATGATTTGGAGGAAACCCCATTGTGCCTGTTGCAATTAGTCCAGGTCTTGCTTCTTCATGTTCCCAACCAGCAAAACATTTTTTATTCATTAATTCTTCATCTATTGATTCAATACATATAGAATCAGCATCCAGAAAAACACCACCATAAAGCAACAAAATTTCCCATCTCATTATATCTGCTTTGCCATTTATTTCTTCTATATCATCTATTTTTTCTTGACATTTAAAAACCATGTTTCTTTTTTGTATTTCATCTTCATTCCAAAAAATATATTCAAAATCTGGGTTTTTCTCCTTCCATGTATTCATTAAAGTTGTTGGAGATGGTTTTGACCCTATCCATAATTGGTGAATTATTTTAGGTATAGACATTTTTATTTTATAATAATATTTTAAATTTTTATTTTATATTATAATAAATTTAAATAATAAATTTAAATAATAAATTTAAATAATAAATTTAAATAATAAATTTAAAT
>Ga0187844_10000250_pt1 | contig 41015 bp, 34 predicted proteins | sample SpaLakP09_SKY_50_FD_134517 | JGI IMG/M metagenome (GOLD analysis project Ga0187844, IMG submission 134517) | Oligotrophic lake water microbial communities from Sparkling Lake, Wisconsin, USA - SP09_SKY_50 | ecosystem: Environmental > Aquatic > Freshwater > Lake | place: USA: Sparkling Lake... | reverse complement strand
TTTGTAGGAAAAGGACTAAAGCGGTTGTAAGACCCGGTATTTTGATATAATTCGCGATCCCGTCAATCTTGCCGCACGAAAAGTTTCAACGACAACAAGTAATAACAACGACAAAAAAATCACGGTGTCTTGGGCTGTTCAAGCGGTAAATTTTAACTGATTGCATGAACCCATTACAGAAAATCGCCGGCAAGCGCTGGTTTGGTCTGGCTGAAACGAGCCGCAAAACCAGCATCGTCGCCGGAGGTACTGCAGCCCTGGCACTGTGCGCTTTTGGCGCCACCGCAGTTGCGCCGATCGCACCGGACGCTTCGGACATGCCGGTCAAATCGGTCGCGCAAGACCTGCAACTGCCGAACCTGGCAGACCAGATCGCAGCCCTCCAGCAAGACCAGCAGCAATTCATCCACGAAGAACGCATCCGTCCGGGCGACTCGCTCGGCGCCGTGTTCAACCGCCTCGGTATCGAAGACCAGCAGGCGCAAGCCTTCGTCCGCAGCGACAAGACCGCACGCTCCATCCTCTCCCTCAAGACCGGCAAACGTATCCAGGCCGAGACGGACGAGAACGGCCAGTTGCTGACCCTGCACGCGACGATCGCGGACAAGGACCAGTTCAAAACGGTCACGATCACGCGCAAGGGCGACAAATTCGTGTCGAATTCCGCTCCTGCCCAGCTCGAGCGCCGTGTTGAGATGCGTTCCCGCAACATCAACAGCTCGCTGTACGCCGCCACCGACGATGCCGTCGACGGCAGCCAGATCCCCGATTCCGTCGTCAACCAGATCATCGAGATGTTCTCGACGAGCATCGACTTCCGCGCGGACCTGAAGCGCGGCGACCGTTTCAACGTTGTCTACGAAACCTTCTGGCTCGATGGCGAGATGGTGCGCACGGGCCGCATCCTGGCCGGCGAATTCGTCAACCGCGGCGTCGCCTACCAGTCCGTCTGGTACGAAGACCCTGTCACCCACCAGGGCGGCTACTACAGCCTGGACGGCAAGGCGCTGAAGAAGGCATTCCTGAAGTCGCCGGTGGCGTTCAACCGCATTTCGTCGGGCTTCTCGATGCGCGTGCACCCGGTGTTCGGCACCTGGAAAAAGCACGAAGGCGTCGACATGGCCGCGCCGCTGGGCACCCCGATCAAGGCATCGGGTGACGGCGTCGTCGACTTCGTCGGCACCCAGAACGGCTACGGCAACTTTGTCGTGCTCAAGCACTGGTCCAACTACAGCACCGCGTACGGCCACATGAGCCGCTTCGCCAGCGGCCTGCGCCGCGGCCAGAAAGTGTCCCAGGGCGACGTGATCGGCTACGTGGGCGCGACTGGCTGGGCAACGGGCCCGCACCTGCACTACGAATTCCGCATCGGCGGCCACGCCACCGACCCGATGGCGTTGAAGAACATCCAGCAACAGCCGCTGACGTCGGGCGAAATGACCCGCTTCAAGATGGCTGCCGCCGACATGTCGCACCGCTTCTCGCTGCTGTCGCCGGCCGGTAACGCGATGGCTGCACGCTGATCCTTCAGCGTTGCGAAATGAACGCCTTGCACGGCTTGCCTGCAAGGCGTTTTGCTTTTTAGGAACCCATGATGGCATCGACTCTCTACATTGGCCTGATGTCCGGCACGAGCCTGGACGGCGTCGACGGTGTGCTGGCCGATTTTTCCGGCCGCGGCATCCGCACTCTGGACGCCGCCTTCACGCCCTTCCCGGCCGACCTGCGCCCCGAGCTGCTGGCCCTGCAGGCCGCCAGCGCCAACGAACTGGAACGCGAAGCGCTGGCCGCGAACGCGCTCGCACGCTGCTACGCCGAGTGCGTGAAAACGCTGGCGGCTGCCGCCCCAGGTCCGGTCCGCGCCGTTGCCGTGCACGGCCAGACGATCCGCCACCGCCCGGAACTGGGCTTTACGCGCCAGACCAATAATCCCGCACTGCTGGCCGAGCTCGCCGGCATCGACGTCATCGCCGACTTCCGCAGCCGCGACGTCGCCGCCGGCGGCCAGGGCGCGCCCCTCGTCCCCGCGTTCCACGAAGCCCGCTTCGGCAAGCGGAATCAGGTGCGCGTCGTCGTCAACATCGGCGGCATCGGCAACATCAGCGTGCTGCACGGCGACGGCCGCGTGAGCGGCTACGACACCGGCCCCGGCAACGTACTGATGGACTTGTGGATTGCGCGCCACCAGGGCAAGGCATACGACCAGGACGGTGCGTGGGCCGCGACAGGCACCGTCGACGCGGCCCTGCTCGACCTGCTGCTCGACGAGCCGTATTTCCGCCAGCCGCCGCCCAAGAGCACGGGCCGCGACCTGTTCCACGCAGACTGGCTCGATGCGAAGCTGGCGCGGCGTCCCGGCCTCGATCCGGCCGACGTGCAAGCGACCCTGACGCGGCTGACGGCCGTGACGATCGCCCGCGCGATCCAGGCGGAGGCCGATGCGCAGGCCGTCTACGTGTGCGGCGGCGGCGCGTACAACGGCGTGCTGCTGCGCGACCTCGCCGACGCGCTCGGCGGCAACATCCCCGTCGCGTCGACGGAGACGCTGGGCGTGGCCCCGAACCGCGTCGAAGCGCTGGCCTTCGCGTGGCTCGGCTACCGCTTCCTGCGCCGCCAGCCGGGCAACCTGCCGGCCGTCACGGGCGCTGCCGGCCCCCGCATCCTCGGCGCGCTTTATCCGGCCTGACGTCCCGCCACCAGCATGTCGATCAGTGCCCGCGAGGCGGCCGACAGGCTGCGGTGGGCCGGATAGATCACGGAAAACGTCCGCGTGCGTCCGCCCAGGCCGGGCAATACCTCGGTGAGGCGGCCGGCAGCCAGGCTGTCTTCGGCAAAGATGCGCGGGCACAGCGCGATGCCCATCCCCTGCTCCGCGAACCACACGACGCCCATGACATCGGTCGCGACGGTGACGGCCGCCGGCGGCATCCAGTCGATGTCGCGCCCGTCGTCGCGCAAATGCCACGGGATCACGCGGCCGGTGCTGGGACGGATGAAGGCGATGCAACGGTGCCGAGCCAGGTCGTCCAGGCCGCACAACGGTCCCGCCGCCTCCAGGTAGTCCGGCGAGGCGACCAGGCATAGCGGCGACTCTTCAAGCGGCCGCGCCACCATGCTGCTGCTCGGGATCGGGCCGGAACGGATGGCCAGGTCGAACCCTTCCGCGACGAGGTCGACGTTGCGGTTGCTGATGTCCACCTCCAGCTCGACCAGCGGATAGGCACGCGCATACGCCGCCAGCAGCGCGGGCAGGCGTTGCTGACCGTAGCTGGTGGGCACGCTCATGCGCACCTTGCCGCTCAGTTGCACCGTCGTGCTGCGGATCGTGCGTTCAGCCTGCTCGATCTGCGCAAACGCGCCGCGCACCTCGTCGGCGTAGCGGCGGCCGGCATCGGTCAGGCTCAGGCTGCGCGTACTGCGCCGCAGCAACTGCGCGCCCAGGCGGGTTTCCAGCCGCGAGATCGCACGGCTCAGCACCGACGCCGTGGTCGACAGCACCACGGCCGCCGCGCTGAACGACCCGTGTTCAATCACGCTGAGCAACACTTCCACATCCGACAAGTGGTCGAACTTGCGGGCCATCTTCACCTTTCACGAACAAATGATTTGCTGATCGCCTAGTTTATTGCACGGCGAGGAGAAAATACAATGTGCCCTATCCACCCAACATAAGGTCAACCATGGAATTACTGAATAAACTGCAATGGCGCTACGCCACCAAGGCAATGGATCCGGCCCGTCCGGTCGCCCAGGACAAGATCGACCGCATCATCGAGGCTGCCCGCCTGGCGCCGACCTCGTCCGGCCTGCAGCCGTACGAAATCCTGGTCATCAAGAATCCGGCACTGCGCGCGCAGATCCGTGAAGTGGCGTGGAACCAGGCGCAGGTCACGGATGCGTCGCACCTGCTCGTGTTCGCCGCCTGGGACGACTACACGCCGGAACGCATCAACCACATGTTCGACCTGACCAACGAAGTGCGCGGCTTCCGCAACGAAGGCTGGGAAGCGTACCGCCAGCAGCTGCTGTCGACCTATCCGGGCCGCGGCGCGCAGGTGAACTTCGAGCATGCCGCACGCCAGGCCTACATCGGCTTCGGCGCGGCCGTCATCGCGGCGGCGTTCGAGGAAGTCGACGCGACCCCGATGGAAGGCTTCGACCCGGCCGCCGTCGATACGATCCTGAACCTGCGCGAGCAACACCTGCGCAGCGTCGTCATGCTGCCGCTGGGCTACCGCAAGGCCGAACAGGACTGGCTGGTCAACCTGCCGAAGGTGCGCCGCCCGCTCGACCAGTTCGTCACCGAAATCGTCTGATCGTTTGTAACAAAACGACGTTTGCCTTCTCAGCGGCACGCGGCACTTGTACCATTGCGTTATCCAGTACGCTTAAGAAAGATTTCGCAATGACCTTCAAGACCTTCGCGCTCGCGCTCGCGCTGGCCGCCGCCGCATCCACCCTGCCCGCCCACGCCGACAGCTTCGCCTCCTCGGCCTCCAGCGCCGGTTCGGCGTCGTCGGGCAGCATCTCCGATTCGATCGGCGGTTCCAGCAACAGCTCGAGCGGCGACAACCGCCGTGCGGAGACGGGCCCGTACCGCGTGATCGACGTCGCCCAGGCCCCGGCCAAGGCGGGGATCACCCGTATCACGTTGCGCGCCGTCGCGGGCGACGCGGCCACCCAGTTCTGGGTCGACGTGCCTGACCGCGCGCTGGCCGACCGCCGCGTCGCCAAGGATGAAGTCGTGCAGGTGAACGCGCGCGTGTACGGCTACGAATTCGCGTACGGCGACACGAAGCAGCCGTTCTTCCTCGCGCTGGAAGACGACTGGTACCGCGACCTCGCCTCGCGCAAAGTCACGATCTGATGAGGTGCATGCGGTTCCTCGCGGCCGCGCTCATGCTGTCCGCGAGCGCGACCGCATGGGCCGGCTTGCCGGCGTTCTGCGACCGCGCCGACAAGATCACGGCCGCGGACCAGGACCGCGTGCTGCGCTTCGCGGCCGCAGTCAAGGATGAGCTCACGCGCTCAGGCAGCAATCTCGCCCTCGTGTCACGTGCGGGCCTGGACCTCTCGCGCTTCGGCCTGCTGTATTCGCACGCGGGCATCGCGCTAAAAAACAATCCCGGCGGCCCGTGGGCCGTGCGCCAGCTGTACTACGCGTGCGACGAATCGCGTCCGCGCCTGTTCGACCAGGGCATGTCCGGCTTCGTGCTCGGTGCGGACGCGCCCACGCACGGCCACGTCGCCCTGCTGTTCCCGCCCGCGCCCGACAGCGCCCTGCTGGAACAGGCCGCGCTCGACAAGCCCCTCGCACTTGCCCTGCTGGGCACACGCTACAGCGCCAACGCTTACGCATTCGGCGCGCGCTACCAGAACTGCAACCAGTGGGTGGCGGAACTGATCGCATTCGCGTGGGGGCGGCTCGATCCGGCCGATCCCGCGCGCGCCCGCGCGCAGGCGTGGCTGCGCGCGCAAGGCTATGCGGACACGCCCGTCCGCATCCCGTCGCACTGGCTGATGTTCGCCGGCCAGTTCGTGCCCCTCGTGCACGTGGGCGACCATCCGCTCGACGACATCCATGCGCTCGCGCTGCACATCAGCGTGCCGACGACGATCGAGGATTTCGTCAGGAAGGAAGTGCCGCAGACGCGCCGCGTGGAACTGTGTCACGACGAGCGCCACATCGTCGTGCACCGCGGCTGGGAAGCGCTGGGGCCGGGCTGCGAACCGCTGCCGGGCGACGACGTGATCGCCCTCGCACCCTGAGCTGGATGGCCGTGTAAGATGGCGTCTCGTCAACTTACCGCGACCGCCCCATGTCCACCCAACTGCTCCGCCACGTCGTCCTGTTCTCGTTCAAGGACGACGCTTCGTACGACGACGTCGACGCCATCGTGACCGGCTTCGCCGCCCTGCCCTCCGCCATCCCCGGCATCACCGCCTACGAATGGGGCACGAACGTGAGCCCGGAAGGCCTGAACGACGGCTTCACGCACTGCTTTACGCTGACGTTTGCAGAGGCCGAAGACCGCGACGCCTATCTCGTGCATCCGGCGCACCGGCAATTTGTCGAAAAACTCAAGCCTTCTCTCGCCAAATCGCTGGTGCTGGATTATTGGGCTAAATAGCATACGTCCGCGTGGGCACGGGGTGCCCACGCGTAACGTCAACAAACGACATGCGTCAGTCTTTGTGGACCGCGCTCCAGGTCATGTCCGGCAGCGTCACGTCCACCGACACGGGCAGGTCGTCCGCCGCCTGCCCGAACAGCACGCGATACGTGCCCGCGCGGACGCGCCAGCTGTTGTCCGCGACCTCGTAGGTGGCCAGCAGGCGCGGGTCGACGGCTTGCGTGAACGCGTTGGCGGCGCCGGCCTGCAGGTCGAGCTTGTGGAACGCGACGAGGCGCTTCGGCGCTTCCCAGCCCGACGCTTTCACATCCACCGGCGCGACGTACACCTGCACGACGCCTTTACCCGCGAGCTTGCCCGTATTGCGCAGCGCGGCGCCCACCGTCAGCGCGCCATTCGCAACGGTGGCCTTCGGTTCGGCGACCGTAAAACTCGTGTAACTGAGGCCGTGGCCGAACGCGAATAACGGTTTATATCCTTTCGCGTCGTACCACTTGTAGCCGATCGCAGCGCCTTCGTCGTACGTGATGTGGACGGGGATGCCGTCCGGCTTGCCGAAGCCAGGAATCTCTGCATGCGCGAGCTGCGCGTTCGACGCGGGGAAGCTGATCGGCAGGTGCCCCGACGGGTTCACCTTGCCGGTCAGGATGCGCGCGATCGCCTGGCCGCCGCGGATGCCGGGATAGAACGCTTCCAGCACGGCCGGCACCTGCGGCAGCCACGGCATCAGGATCGCGCCGCCCGATTCCACGACGACGATCGTCTTCGGATTCGCGCGCGCGACCGCGGCGACCAGCGCATCCTGGTTACCGTCCAGTTCCAGTTTGCCGTCGAAGCCTTCGCCCAGCCACTGCGTCACGAACACGACGGCGACCTCGGACTGCTTCGCCAGCGCGACGGCAGCATCGATGTCCTTGCCGCTCGCGTAGCCGATCTTCGACTTCGGCAGCTCGGCTTTCAACGCGGCCAGCGGCGCCGACGGCATGTAGATGACAGGGCCGGGCCACTTCGTCGGTTCGAGATCCGGCACCGCATTGCCGCCCACCGGCGTCACGCCGGACGAGCCGCCGCCCGCCAGCACGCCCTTGTCCGCATGGCCGCCGATGACGGCCACCGACTTCACGTTCGCGAGCGGCAGCAGGTTGCCCTCGTTCTTCAGCAGCACCAGCGATTCCTCGGCGGCGCGCTGCGCGACGTTCGCGTTCGCTGCGAAATCGATCTTGCCCACTTTCGGCGGATTATCGAACACGCCGGTCTGGAACAGCGGCCACAGGATGCGCTGCGCCATGTCGTCGAGGCGGCGCAGCGAGACGTCGCCCTTGTTCATCGCCTCCTTGAAATTCTTCGCCGAGTAGAACGGGCCGTGGTGGTTGCAGCACGGGTAGCCGGTGAACTGGTCGAGACCATAGTTGGCGGCATCCGCCGTCGAGTGGACGGCGCCCCAGTCGGCCATCACATACCCCTTGAACTTCCAGTCCTGCTTGAGGGTCTTGTTGAGCAGATATTCGTTCTCGCACGCCCAGCGGCCGTTCACGAGGTTGTACGAGCACATGACGGAGCCCGGCTTCGACAACTCGTCGACAAACTCGAACGCGAGCAGGTCCGACTGGCGCATCGCTTCGGGCGAGATCGTGACGTCGACCGTCGTGCGCTGGCTTTCGTAGTCGTTGACGGCGAAATGCTTCATGGTGGAGACCATGTGGCGCGCCTGGATGCCGTTGATCAGGCCCGCGGCCATGCGGCCGGCCAGCAGCGGATCCTCGCCCACGTATTCGAAGTTGCGGCCGTTGCGCGGCTCGCGCGCCAGGTTCGCGCCGCCCGCGAGGAACGTGTTGAAGCCGGAGGCGCGCGCCTCGTCCGCGATCATGCGGCCGCCCGCTTCCGGCACGGCCGGATCGAAGCTGGCCGCCGTCGCCAGCGACGACGGCAGCGCCGTGCGCGCCATGCCGCCCACGCGCACGCCGATCGACGCGTCGGTCTGCCACTGCGCCGGGATGCCGAGGCGCGGAATGCCCGGCACGTAGCCGGCCGAGCCCTCGATGTGATGCGCCGCGACGTCGGCCTTGACCGCCGGCGGCACGATGTCGTCCGGCTGCTTCGCCAGGTCTTTCTTGTCCGTGTAGCTGACGATCAGCAGCAGCTTTTCGTCGAGCGTCATCGCGGCGACGGCGGCGCGGGCGCGCTCGTCGGCGGATTTCGATTTGTCGAGCCAGGCGCGCTCCTGCGCCTGCGCGCCCATGGCCGCGCACGCGAGAAGGACGGCGACAGTCGTCTGTTTCATCATGTTGGTCTCCTTGTTATTTGTGGTTTGTATCGATCACGCGGAACTCGCCGGCCACGTGCATCATGCTCATCAGGTACAGCATCCCGTCGAAGTAGCGCTGCTCGCCGCTGGGCACGGGCGTGTCCCACAGCGCGCGCAGGAAATCGTCGGACACTTGCCCCGGCGTGGCCGCCAGGCTGCCGACCGCGGCCGCCGCCAGCATGCCGGTCGAGTGGCGGTCGGACAGCGGCTTGCCGTCGAGCGTGTAGCGGTCGGCGAAGCGGTCGACACCCTGCGACGACAGGAAACGCTGGACGCGGTCGCTCAAGGCCTGCTGGCGCGGGTCCTTGTTCCACCAGCTGCGGTCGACGGACCAGTTGCTGATCGTGCGCCAGCTGTCGTAGCTGAACGCCCCCGGGCTGCCGTCCCAGTTCTTCAGCGGCGTGCCGTCGAAGTCCGCGCGGTCGGGGCCGAGGCCCGTCGCGGGATCGGCCGTCTTCACGAAGAAGTCGCGGCTGACGGCGGCGGCGCGGGCCCAGAATGCGCGGTCTTCGCGCGGGCCCCAGCGCGCCCACAGTTCGTAGAACGCGGGCAAGTGGTACGACGGATCGGTGCCGGGAATGAACGTCTCGGGCACGAAACGGACCATCGCGTGGGCCTCGTCGACCATCGGCCCGACGGTGACGGGACGCGGCTCGCGGTGCGGACGCTGCGGCGGCCACGGCTTGCCGGCCTTCTGCGCCTGTTCCTGTTCGTGGCGGTTGTTGGGGCTGGGCCAGGGTGTGGCCGGTTCGACGAACGGTTTGTCGCCGGGATGGATGCGGAACGGCGGCGTGGCCGTGACGACCGGGTGGTGGCGCATGCCGCGCAGGATGGTATCCGCTTCTTTCTGGTAGTCGTAGATGCCCTTGCCGTTACCCCAGCGCCGCGCCGCGAAGTACAGCGCCATCGCATAGTATTCCTCGCCGTCCGGCGCGGCCCCGGTGGCGCGGGGCGTGCCGTCCGTGCCCATCGACCACGCGAAATAGCCGCGCGACGGGTTGGCGGGATCGGTCGTGAGCATGTAGGTCTTCGACCAGTTCCACAGCGCGTCGAACTCGCGCTTCTTGCCAAGCTGGACGGCGATCATCATGCCGTAGCTCATGCCTTCCGTGCGGGCGTCGTTGTTGGCCCAGTCCGTGATGTACGCGAGCGTGCCGTTGGCGTTGGCGCCCGTTTCGAAGTAGACGCGCTCGTCCTGGCCGTCGCCATGGAACAGCTGTTGGAACGCCTGCTCGATCTTCGCGTGCGTCTCTTGCGGGTTGCGGCCCAGGCGTTCGGCGAACAGGTTGCGGTAGCGCTGCGTGCGGTAGGCGCCGGTACCGTCGTCGGTCGCTGCCGAGGCGGTGGCGGATTGGTTGGTGGAAGGTGCTTGCGCTTGGGCGGCACCGGCCCAGGCGAAAATGATAGCGGTAACACCGCAACGTACAATTAGTGCCCTCGACATTGTTTTTCTCTCGTTTTATAGGGTTGTATGTCTCCTTGCCGCCACATTCGTGGAGCCTGGCCAGTGTACTACGCGCATGACTGTTAGCAATGTTAATGCCTTGTCATTACGGCGGTATCCAACACTTCGTACGGGCGAAAAAAAACCGCCCGGCAATGCCGAGGCGGTTTTCGATGTCGAGGCTTGTCGTGCTTACATCGAGAACGACGAACCGCAACCGCAGGTCGACTGGGAGTTCGGGTTCTTGATGACGAACTGGGCGCCTTCGAGGTCGTCCTTGTAATCGATCTCGGCGCCGACCAGGTACTGGTAGCTCATCGAGTCGATCAACAGCTGAACGCCGTTCTTTTCCATCGTCGTGTCGTCTTCGTTCACGATTTCGTCGAACGTGAAGCCGTACTGGAAGCCCGAGCAACCGCCACCCTGCACGAACACGCGCAGTTTCAGGTCGGGATTGCCTTCTTCCTCGATCAGTTGAGCAACCTTCTGGGCAGCGCTGTCGGTGAAATTGATGGGCGTGGGGATCGTGTCTTGTGCGTTTTGCACTTCGGCGACTGCATTCATGGATAAACTCCTGATTGGATTCGGATTTCGTCCATTATAGACCGTTGGCGCCAGTCATGCTGAAGCCCCTTCGGCCGCCACGCCCAGATGAAAAACGGGTTCCGGGGCGCTGACGGCAAGGTCGGGCTGGTGCGTCAGCTTGCCGGTAACGAGGGCGCCGCCGTGCATTTCCAGCAGGCGGTAATGGACATCCCCATGTATGCGGCCTTTCGGCTGCAATTCAAGGAGTTCGGACGAATATACCGTCCCCGCGATATAGCCGTTGACGACCAGGTTGGCACAGCGCACCTCGCCTTCGATGCGCGCGTGTTCGGACACGATCAGCACGCTGTCGTTGCCGTCCGCGGCAACCACGTTGCCGTGTATCTCACCGTCGATGCGCAGCCCGCCGGTGAACACGAGATCCCCTTCGATGCGTGCGGAAATGCCGATCAGGCTATCGATTTCGCTTTTTGCGTTACGACCGAACATGATTGTCCCCTGTGCTTGGCGTTGGCTCTATCCAACAGTCAATGTACCGTTGCCAACACAGGTCGCCTTGATCTGTGTCTTGTGACCAAGGCTTGCCAGGGAGGCGAGTGGCCCGGGGGCCAATCGCCGCTCGGGACGAACGTCCCGGCTACATTTACGGCAGCAGCGCGATCTGCTTCAGACCGGTGCTTTCCGGCAGGCCGAACATCAGGTTCATGCACTGCACGGCCTGGCCGGACGCGCCCTTGACCAGGTTGTCCTGCACGACGAGGATGACGACCGTGTTGCCGTTGTCCGGACGGTGCAGCGCGATGCGCAGCATGTTCGAACCGCGCGTCGAGCGGGTTTCCGGGTGCGAGCCGAACGGCATGACGTCGACGAATTCCGCATCCTTGTACTGCGCTTCAAACAGGGCCTGCAGGGCGTCGTTCGTGATGTCCTGCGTGAGGCGCGCGTACAAGGTCGAATGCATGCCGCGGATCATCGGCACGAGGTGCGGCGTGAAGATCAGGCCGACCTTCTGGTCCGTGTAGCGCTGCAGCTGGGCCGACGTCTCCGGCGTGTGGCGGTGGCCGTGCACGCCGTAGGCCTTGAAGTTGTCGCTCGCTTCCGAGAACAGCGTGCCGATCTCGGCCTTACGGCCGGCGCCGGACACGCCCGACTTGGCGTCCGCGATCAGGCTGCCGGCATCGATGATGCCCGCCTTCAGCAGCGGATAGAAGCCCAGTTGCATCGTGGTCGGATAGCAGCCCGGGTTGGCGATCAGGCGCGCTTTCTTGATGTCGTCGCGATTCAGTTCCGGCAAGCCGTACACGGCCTCTTCCAGCAGGTCCGGCGCGCTGTGCGGGATCTTGTACCACTTCTCGAACGTGGCCTGGTCCTTCAGGCGGAAGTCGGCCGCCAGGTCGATCACTTTCACGCCGGCGGCGATCAGCTCGGGCGCCTGGGCCATCGCGACGCCGTGCGGGGTCGCGAAGAACACGACGTCGCACTGCTTCAGGTCGGCCTTGTCCGGGCTCGAGAACGCGATGTCGACGTGGCCGCGCAGCGAGGGAAACATGTCGGCGACGGGCAGGCCGTCTTCCTTGCGCGAAGTGATGGCGGTCAGCTGCGCCTCGGGGTGAGCGGCGAGCAGACGCAGCAATTCCACGCCCGTGTAGCCGGTGCCGCCAACGATGCCAACTTTGATCATGTCTGTTTCCCCTTGGTAAATAGGTAAGTTCTTGTACGAACCCACGATTTTAGCAGGGTGCTAAATCATGTGCTGCATTGCCACATGGAATTGGGTCGAATTCGGGGACAGAGCCCTTTTTCAGGCAATTCCCCAGCGTCTATTGCCAAAAAATGGGCTCTGACCCCGGTTTTTGGAAACAAAAAAACCGCCGGCTTTGCAGCGGGCGGCTTTTCGTTCCGGCAGCAGCGCATGCGCGCTGCAGATCCGATTAACGCTTCGAGAATTGCTTTGCGCGACGTGCTTTGCGCAGACCAACTTTCTTACGCTCGACTTCACGGGCGTCACGGGTGACGAAACCGGCACGTGCCAGGTCGCCCTTCAGGCCTGCGTCGTAGTCGATCAGTGCACGGGTGATGCCGTGGCGCACTGCACCTGCCTGGCCGGACTCGCCGCCGCCATGCACGTTGACTTTGATGTCGAAACGCTCGACGTTGCCGGTCAGTTCCAGCGGTTGACGGATGACCATCAGGCCGGTTTCGCGCGAGAAGTATTCGGCGGCCGGTTTGCCGTTCACGATGATCTGGCCGGTGCCAGCTTTGATGAACACACGGGCCACTGCACTCTTGCGACGGCCGGTGCCGTAGTTGTAGTTACCGATCATGTCAGTTCCTTACTTAGATTTCGAGTGCTTTGGGTTGCTGGGCAGCGTGCGGGTGGGTTGCTTCCGCATACACTTTCAGCTTCTTGATCATTGCGTAGCCCAGCGGGCCCTTCGGCAGCATGCCTTTGACGGCTTTTTCCAGGGCGCGGCCCGGGAAACGCTGTTGCATTTTCAGGAAGTTGGTTTCGTAGATACCGCCCGGGTAGCCCGAGTGACGGTAGTACTTCTTGTCGTTGGCTTTGGTGCCGGTCACGCGCAGTTTGCCTGCGTTGACGACGACGATGAAATCACCGGTATCGACGTGCGGAGTAAATTCCGGCTTGTGCTTGCCGCGCAGTCGGAGTGCCACTTCGCTGGCAACACGTCCGAGGACTTTGTCCGTCGCGTCAATCACGTACCAATCGCGCTGGACTTCATGGCCCTTAGCGGAAAAAGTTTTCATGTTGACTTCCTATGTATAGGGAATTAATGCTCGAATGGTGGTTCCGCGGGCGATACGACTTCGCGGACTCTGCCTTATTGTCTTTTCCCGAGCAAATGGAAAGCCCACGACTATAGCCGATTCCTCACCCGACAGTCAAGATGCACCGGTCTGGAGCCAACGCAAACACATCCTCGCTGAATCATGCAATTTTGCAACTCTTATTTGTGAGAATTATTTGACCAAGAAATCGATGCCAAATTAGTATGATTCGCATGAAAAAGGAGACCGCCTGTTGAAATCCATCCTGCTGCTGGGCGCACTGCTGGCGGCCACCGTCCCGGCCGCGGCTGCGCCCGCGGCCACCCACAGTTGCCACCTGCCCGGCGTCGAGGAAGCCCTGCGCTGCCTCAACCTGCGCGTCCCGCTCGAACCCGGCAAACCGGCCACCCTGAACCTGCACGTGACGATCGCCCCCGCCCTGCGCCAGGGTGCGCGGCCGGATCCGCTGTTCGTGCTGGCCGGCGGTCCCGGCGAAGCGGGCAGCGACGTGCTTCCCCTGCTGTCCACCGCATTCAAGCGCGTGCGCGCCACGCGCGACATCGTGTTCATCGACCAGCGCGGCACGGGGCTGTCCGGCAAGCTGGAATGCCCGTCCGACGCCGACGCGGATGCGCAGCTGAGCGAAGCCGATGCCGACGCCGCCCTGCGTCGCTGCATCGCGGCCAGCAAGGCGCCGTTCGCCGCCTACACGACGGCCGCCGCCGCGCGCGACATCGACGCCGTGCGCCGTGCGCTGGGCTACGACAAGATCAATCTGTGGGGCGGCTCGTACGGCACGCGCCTCGCGCAGGCGTATGCGCGCGCCTTCCCTGCGAGCGTGCGCGCCCTGCTGCTCGACGCCGTGGCCGCGCCCGACCAGGTGATTCCGGCCGGCGGCCGCGACAGCCAGGCCGCGCTCGACCAGTTGTTCGCCCAGTGCGCCAAGGATGCGGCCTGCGCCCGCGCCTATCCGAATTTACGGGTGGAGTTCGACGCGCTCGTCGGCAAGCTCGATGCCGCCCCGCTGACGCTGAACCTGCCCGACTCGCGCACGGCAAGCCCGATCGACGTCACGATGACGAGCGCGCGCCTGCTCGACACCGTGCGCAACATGCTGTACGCGCCGGCCGACGCGCGCCGCCTGCCGTTCCTCGTGCACAGCGCCAGCGCGGGCCGCTGGCAGCCGTTCGTCGCGCGCCGCAACCTGGCCGCCGACTTTTCTCCCGACGGCTCGCCGGCCACCCTGCTGCACCTGGCCGTCGTCTGCGCCGAGGACATGCCGCGCTTTACGCCTGCGCTGGCCGCGAGCGACGCCAGCCCGCTCACGCGCACGCTGGCCGACCGCCTGCGCGGGCTGTGCCGCGCGCTGAACGTGCCGGCGGTCCCGTACACGGTCCCCACACGCATCGCGGCGCCGGTGTTGCTGCTGTCCGGCGCCCAGGACCCCGTCACGCCGCCGCGCCGCGCGCAGGATGCCGCCCGCTTCATGGCCAAAGCCCAGCTGCTGACGGCGCCGAACGTGGGCCACGGCGTGTCGCAACTGGGCTGCGCCCCGCGCCTCCTGCGCGCCTTCCTCGACCGGCCCGATGCCAGGGTCGACGGCGCCTGCCTGAACGAGATCCCGGCCCCGACCTTCCAGCTCGGCAGCGCCGGACCGCAACCCTGAACACAGGTTTCTCCATGATCGAAGCACAAGAAGTCCGCAAACAGTTCGGTACCGTGCAGGCGCTGGGAGGCGTCAGCTTCACGGCGCGGGACGGCCAGATCACCGCGCTGCTGGGCCCCAACGGCGCCGGCAAGACGACCCTGCTGCGCACCCTCGTCGGCATGCTCAAGCGCGACCACGGGACCATCGCCATCGACGGCATCGACCCGGAGCGCGACCCGCTCGCCGTGCGCGCCAACATCGGCTTCCTCACCGACCAGTTCGGGCTGTACGAACGCCTGTCCACGCGCGAATACCTCACCTATTTCGGCGAGTTGAACGGCATGGACAAACGCGCCCTGCGCGAGCGCATCGACGACGTCTCGGACATGCTCGCGATGGACGACATCCTGGAACGCCGCAGCAAGGGCTTTTCGCAGGGCCAGCGCATCAAGGTGGCCCTCGCGCGCGCGCTGCTGCACCGCCCGCGCCACCTGCTGCTGGACGAACCCACGCGCGGCCTGGACGTGATGAGCACGCGCGCCGTACGCCATGCCCTGTCCACGCTGCGCCAGGAAGGCTGCTGCGTCGTGATGGCCACGCACGTGATGCAGGAAGTCAGTCACCTGTGCGACGACGTGATCGTCATCGCCAAGGGCCATACGGTGGCGCAGGGCACGCCGGACGACCTGTGCCGGCGCACCGGCATCGCCAACCTGGAAGACGCGTTCGTCCGCCTGGTCGGCACCGACGAAGGGATCGTCGCATGAGCTCAAAATTCCTCGTCGTCTTCAAAAAGGAATTCCGCGAATCGCTGCGCGACAAGCGCTCGCTCGGCCTGCTCGCGCTGTTCACCCTGATGTACCCGGTGCTGCTGGGCGTCCTGCTGCACCAGTGGATCGACCGCGCGACGAAGCCCGAGCGCGAAGGCATCGAGCTGGCCGTGATCGGCGGCGCGCAGGCGCCCACCCTGATGGCCCAGCTGAAGCAGAAGAACATCACCGTGCACGACACGCCGGCCATGGACGAAGCGGCGATCGGCGACCTGCTGCGCGCCCACAAGGCCGCCGCCGTGCTGCGCCTGCCCGGCAAGTACGCGAGCGACTACGCGGCGATGCGCCCCGCGCGCATCGAGCTGTGGTACGACTCGTCGACGGAGCAGGACGGCCGGCGCGACGTCGAAGAGGTGCTGAACGCGTACGGTTCGAACATCGCGAGCGCGCGCCTGCTGGCGCACGGCGTGTCGCCGGCCGCGCTGTCGCCCGTGCAGGTGCAGCGCTACGACACGGGCACGACGGCCGCGCGCTCGGCGGGCGTCATCGGCGGCATCCTCGGCTTCCTGTTCTTCCCCGCGTTCATCTGCGGCCTGTCCGCGGCCGTGGACTCAACCGCGGGCGAACGGGAACGGCGCTCGCTCGAAGTGCTGATGGCGCAACCCGTGCGCACGTGGGAACTCGTCGCCGGCAAATGGCTGGCCGCGGCGGCGCTGGCCGTTATCGGCATCACCCTGGAGCTGATGCTGGCGCATGCGATCCTGTCCTGGATGCCGCTGGAGGAAATCGGCATGAGCTGGCGCGTGGGCTGGGGACGGCTGCTGCTCGTCTGCCTCGCCTCCGTGCCGCTGTCGCTGTTCGCGGCCGCGATGCAGATCGCGGTGGCGATGAACGCCCGCTCGTTCAAGGAAGCGCAGAGCGTGCTGTCGATCGTGATGCTCGTGCCGATGCTGCCGGGGCTCGCCGTGTCGATGCTGGAATTGAAGACGGCGTCCTGGATGTACCTCGTGCCGATGCTGTCGAACCAGACCCTGCTCCGCGAGACCGCGAAGGGCGGCGATATCGGCCTGCTGCCGTTCGCGCTGACGTTCCTGTGCTCCGCGCTCGCCGCGTGGGCGGCCGTCGCATTCGCCGCGTGGCGCATGAAGAGCGAGCGCTACGTGCTGGCCGTCTGAAGCCGCGTCAGCACGGTGCGCCGCGCTGGCTTAGAATGGTCGTCTTTACCTGTCAACGAAGCGGAGAAATCGATGGAAGTCAAAGTCAGCTGGAACGGACCCGCCGGGATGAGCTTCCGGGCCGAAACCGGCTCCGGCCACCTGGTGAACATGGATGGCGCCCCCGAGGGCGGCGGCCACAACCTGGCACCGCGCCCGATGGAAATGGTGCTGCTGGGTACCGGCGGCTGCACCGCCTACGACGTCGTGCTGATCCTGAAGCGCAGCCGGGAAGACGTGCGCGGCTGCGACGTCACGCTGAAGGCCGAACGCGCCGAGACGGATCCGAAGGTGTTCACGAAGATCCACTTCCACTTCACCGTCACGGGCCGCAACCTCAAGGAAGCGACCGTCGAACGCGCGGTCAACCTGTCGCACGACAAGTACTGCTCGGCGTCGATCATGCTGGCCAAGACGGCCGAGATCACGCACTCGTTCGAGATCGTCGAAGGCTGATTCCGTGGCGGCACATGGTGGGCGGAGGCCGCCCACCCTACGGCCGTTGGGTGGGCATTTGAGGCCGGGGGCCTCAAATGAAACGTGCCCACGCGTGACGCATGCGTCACGTTGGCCGATCAGATGTAGTACGCCGTCGTGGTCATCACCTTGGCCATGGCGCGCATCGCGGCCTTGACCGGCAACGGCATCTCGGCCGCGCCCATGTCCTGGGCCTTGGCACCATGTTCGATCTCGTCGTCGCGCATCTGCGTGACGATCGCGCGCGACTTCGCGTCCTGCGGCGGCAGCTGGTCGAGGTGGCTGTTCAGGTGCGCCTCGACCTGGCGTTCCGTCTCGACGACGAAACCGAGGCTGACGGCATCGCCCAGGCGCGAGGCGACCGTGCCCAGCGCATAGGCGCCGGCATACCACAGCGGATTGAGGACGCTCGGCTGCGAACCCAGTTCGGCCAGGCGTTCGGCCGTCCAGGCCAGGTGGTCTTCTTCCTCGCGCCCGGATTTCGCGAACTGCGTGCGCATGGCCTGCGTCGACGCGCGGCGGCCCTGGGCATCGTACAGGGCCTGGGCGCACACTTCGCCCACGTGGTTCACGCGCATCAGGCCGGCGCTGTGGCGCTGTTCCTGGGCATTCAGTTCGCAGTCGGGCGCGGAGACGCCCGGATTCGGCCGCGCGGCCTTCGCCACGCCGCCCACGACACGCAAGGCCTTGTCGAAACCGACGATCAGGTGGTCGAGGGGATGGATGGTGTGGGTTGTCATGAGAAACCTTCGGCTTGTTGTTCGATAAGCCGAATTATATGCCCTCGCCCGCCGCCCCTTCGTCACGCGTCTTCCGCGCACGCTTCTGCGCCTCCAGCCAGTCGTGCACGGGCCCTTCCACCTCCAGCTTGGAGATATTCTTCGCGACGCCCAGGTTCAGTTCCAGCAGGAACGGGATCGAATCCGCCGGCACGTCGGTGCACGTGCCCGTAAAGGCCGTCATGAAACGCTCGGATTGCACGACCGGCAACACGTCCTTGCCGCTCATGAATTGCAGGACGCTCGTGATCGTGTGGCCGCCGCCGATCGTGTGATAGATGAACCGGTTGAACTCGCGGTCCACGGTCTTGAAATCGATGGTTTCCTTCGTCATCAGGTTGGCCAGGTAGTACAGGCCGACGGCGACGCGGAACCAGTCCGTCGACTCGGCCCGGGTGCGGCCCTGGCGCGTGACGGCCAGGATATTGTCCTTGTTGAAGATCGTATCCATAAGGCCATTATGCATCTTCTTGCGCCGCCCGGATATCACTGGCAATGTTGCCAGAATAGACATGTCTCGTTCCGCGCTGTATGCTGGCCTGCATCCTGCTCCCCCTTTTCTGCACTCTGGACTTGTGAAAATACCGTGTGTCGCACTGGTGCTGCCGCGTCGGCCCCTTTTTAATACAATGCAACAGTCATGAAATGCGTGCATTGTCACGAGCGATGGGAGTTTCCATGGAATTACAAATCCGCAACTTGTCCAAGACCTATGCCAATGGCGTGGTCGCGCTGGACAGGGTCTCGCTGAGCATCCCGCCCGGGATGTTCGGCCTGCTCGGCCCCAACGGCGCCGGCAAGTCGACCCTGATGCGGATCCTCGCCACCCTGCAGGAATGCGACAGCGGCTCCGTCTTCCTGGACGACATCGACGTGCTCGACGAAAAGGATGAGGTACGGCGCCTGCTGGGTTATCTGCCGCAGGACTTCGGCGTGTACCCGAAAGTGACGGCCTACGAACTGCTGGACCATTTCGCGCAACTGAAAGGCCTGTCGCAGCGCCACCGCCGGCGCGAAGTCGTCGACGCGCTGCTGCAGCAGACCAACCTGTTCGAGGTGCGCAACCAGAAGATGGGCACCTTTTCCGGCGGCATGCGTCAGCGCTTCGGCATCGCCCAGGCGCTGCTCGGCGACCCGCAGCTGATCATCGTCGACGAGCCGACGGCCGGCCTCGACCCGCAGGAACGCGTCCGTTTCCATAACCTGCTGTCCGACATCGGCGAGGACAAGACCGTGATCCTGTCCACGCACATCGTGTCCGACGTGGCCGACCTGTGCGCCAACATGGCCATCATCAACAAGGGCCACGTGCTGCTGTGCGGCGAGCCAGTGCGGCTCATCGAAGGCATCGAGGGCAAGATCTGGGCGCGTGTCGTGAGCAAGGCGGACCTGCCCGCCTACCAGAAGCGCCACACCGTCATCTCCACGCGCCTGCTGTCCGGCCGCACCCTGATCCACGTGTACGCGGACCGCTATCCCGGCGACGACTTCGAGCCGATCCACCCGACACTGGAAGACGTCTATTTCGCCACCATCGCCGGCCGCCACAACGACATGGCCGGGAACTGCTGATCCATGGGTGCGCTCCTCGCCATCGCCGGCTTCGAGGCCCGGCAGCGCCTGAAGCTGCTGTCGACCTGGGTGTATTTCCTTGTCTTCTTCGCATTGGCCCTGCTGTGGATGGCCGCCGCGGGCGGCGTGTTCAAGGAAGCCTTCGTCTCGTTCGGCGGCCGCGTGCTGATCAACGCGCCGCGCCAGGTCGCCCTGAGCGCGGCATTCCTCGGCTCCCTCGGCATCATCGTCGTCGCCGCGATGATGGGCCGCTCGGTGCAGCAGGATTTCGAATACGAGATGCACCACTTCTTCTTCAGCGCCCCGATCCCGAAGTACGCGTACGTGTTCGGACGCTTCCTCGGCGCGCTGGCGACGCTCGCCGTCGTGTTCTCGGCCATCCTGTTCGGCACCCTGCTGGGGACCGCGCTGCCCGGCATCGATCCCGCCCGCCTCGGGCCATATTCGGTGGTGGGCTACCTGCTGCCCTACTTCTTCACCCTGCTGCCGAACCTGTTCATCTTCGGCGCCATCTTCTTCGTGCTCGCGGCGCTCACGCGGCGCATGCTGCCCGTGTACGTGGCGAGCGTCGTCATGCTGATCGGTTACATCGTCGCTCCGTCCCTGGCGCGCGACCTCGATTACAAGACGCTCGCCGCGCTGATCGACCCGTTCGGCACGACGGCGCTGATCCGCCTCACCGAGTACTGGAGCCTCACGGAACGCAACACGCTGCAAATCCCGTTCGCCGGCGTCTACCTCGTGAACCGCGCCATCTGGTCGCTGTTCTCGCTCGTCGCCCTGCTGCTCGGTTACTGGCGCTTCAGCTTCGTGTCCACGCCGGCCGGCAAGCGCGGCCAGGCACGCCCCGAACCGGAAAGCGCGCCGCAAGCGCCGTCCAGCATGGCCGACCTGCACGAGCCGCCCGACTTCGCCGCGCGCAGCTTCGCCGTGCTGCTGGCCAGGTCGAGCTGGATGAACCTGCGCGAGGCGGTCAAGAACGTCTACTTCGCCGTGATCGTCCTCGCCGGCATGCTGACCCTCGTCGTCAGCTCCCTCGACCTGGGCGCGATCTACGGCACCAGGACCTACCCCGTCACGTACATGGTGCTGGAACTGATCCGCGACGTGTTCGCGCTGTTCGTGCTGATCGTGACGACGTTCTATGCGGGCGAGATGGTGTGGCGCGAGCGCGAGGCGCGCATGGCGCAGATGATGGATGCGCTGCCCGTCCCGAGCTGGCTGCCGTTGGCCGCCAAGACCATCGCCCTCGTCGGCCTGCAGGTCCTGCTGCTGCTGGCCGCGATGGTGTGCGGCATGGGCATCCAGCTGGCGCACGGCTACCTGACCCTGGAACCGGGCCTGTACCTGACGACCCTGTTCGGCATCCTGCTGCCCCGCTACGTGCTGCTGGCCGTGCTGGCGATCGCCGCACAGGCCATCCTGAACCATAAATATCTCGCCTATTTCGCGCTGGTCACCTGGTACGTGATCACGCTGTTCCTCGGCGGCTTCGGCCTCGATCATCCGATGCTCGTGTACGGCGCGCTGCCGGACATCACCTATTCCGCGCTGAACGGCTTCGGCCACTACATGCCGCTGCAGCGCACCTTGCAGGTCTACTGGGGCGGCGCGGCGATCGTCCTGTTCACCCTCGCACTCGTACTGTGGCCCCGCGGCGTGAGCGACAGCTTCGCCGAACGCCTGCAGCTGGCGCGCCAGCGCCTGACACCAGGCGTGCTGGCCGGCTTCGCCGCCGGCATCCTCGTGTTCGCGGCCAGCGGCGGCCTGCTGTGGTACAACCTCGTCCACCTCGGCACCTTCCAGACGGCGTGGCACAAGGAACAGGTGCGCGCCGACTACGAGCTGCGCTACAAGCGCTACGCGAAACTGCCGCAGCCGCGCATCACCGACGTCGGCCTTCAGGTCGACATCCATCCCGACACGCGCACGCTGAAGGTGCACGGCTTCTACCAGCTGGAAAACCGGACCGCGTCTCCGATCCGCGACGTCATGCTGTTCCAGAAGCCCGGCCCCGACTTCCGTCCCCGTTTCGCGCAGGCGGCGCGGCTGCTGCGTGCCGATCCGCAGCACGGCTACTATCACTACCTGCTGGCGACACCCCTGCAGCCGGGCGCGCGCACGGCGCTGGAATTCGACCTGCTGGGCGCGCCGGGCGGCGTGCTGGGCCTGGGCCGCGACACGGCCGTCGTCGGCAACGGCACCTTCTTTTCCAACGAGGTCCTGCCGCACGTCGGCTACCAGCGCAGGTATGAGCTGGAGGACGACCGCGACCGCAAGCGCCATGGCCTCGCGCCGCGCGAACGCATGGCCGCGCACGAGAACGAAGCGGCGCGCGCGAACAGCTACGTCGCCAACGACGCCGACTGGATCCGCTTCGACGCCGTCGTCAGCACGGGCCCCGACCAGACCGTGGTCGCGCCCGGCACGCTGGAGCAGGAGTGGATGAGCGGCGGCCGGCGCTGGTTCCATTACAAGGCCGACAAGCCTGTACTGAATTTTTATACGTTCCAGTCGGCCCGCTACGAAGTGCGCCACGACCGCTGGCAGGACGTGACGATCGACGTCTACTACCATCCGGGCCACGAGTTCAATGTCGACCGCATGATCCGCGGCGCCAAGGCCGCTTTGGAATACGGCACGAAGCACTTCAGCCCCTACCAGAACCGCGAGCTGCGCATCGCGGAATTCCCCCGCTACGCGTCGTACGCGCAGGCGGCGCCGGGCACGATCCCGTTCTCGGAAAGCATCGGCTTCATCGCCAAGGTGGACCCGGACTCGCGCAAGGACATCGACTACCCGTACTACGTGAGCGCGCACGAGGTGGGCCACCAGTGGTGGGCGCACCAGATCGTCGGCGCCGACATACGCGGCGCGACCGTGTTGTCGGAAAGCCTGGCCGAATACACGGCGCTGATGACGATGAAGAACACGCTGGGCTCCAGCAAGATGCGGCGCTTCCTGCGCTACGACCTCGAGGAATACCTGATGGGCCGCGCGCGCGAGAACACGAAAGAGCTGCCGCTGGCGCAGAACGAGAACCAGAGCTACATCCACTACCACAAGGGCAGCCTCGCGATGTATCTGCTGCAGGACCTGGTCGGCGAGGATGCGGTGAACGGCGTGCTGCACGGCCTGCTGCTGGAGTACGCGTACAAGGGGCCGCCGTATCCGACCGTGGCGACGCTGGTCGAGCGCCTGCGCGGCATCACGCCGCCGGACAAGGCCTACCTGATCGACGACCTGTTCGAATCCATCGTCCTGTACGAAAACCACGTCGACGGCGCGACGGCGCGCCGCCGGCCCGATGGACAATACGAGGTCGAGATCCGCGCCACGGCCGGCAAGGTACGCGCCGGCGACCAGGGCGAGGAAAAGCCGCAGCAACTGCGCGACTACATCGAGTTCGGCGTCGACGACGAGGCGGGCAACCCGCTCGCGCGCGAACGCCGGCTCGTCACGCAAGCCGACCAGCGCGTCGTCCTGGTGGTCAAGGGCCGTCCGGCGCGGGCCGGTATCGACCCCGACAACAAACTGATTGACAGGAAGCCCACAGACAACATGCAGCCTGTCGACATGCACTGAACTTCACGTTATGATCTGGTCACAATACCGTGCTAGGAGACACCCCATGCCGAACGTCGCCGAACTGGCTGCCCAGATCCAGCAACTCTCCGCTCAGGACAGGCACGATCTGTTGCGTCTCCTGATGGTGGACAGCGACGACGGCGACCAGGATGCCGACGAAGCCTGGCGCGCCGAGATCGTGCGCCGCGTGAAGGCGATCCGCAACGGCGAGGCCGCGATTCGGGCGCTGCAGGAAGACTGGCGCGAATAACGCTTGCACCGGATGGTAAAAAACCGCGATGCCGGATGGGTCGCGGTTTTTTATTTGTACGTACCGTAAGCACATCGCCCCTGCGTAGGCAGGGACCCAGTTCTGCCCGCGTCAACGCGGCGCAGGAGAAATTGGGTCCCCGCCTCTGCGCGGAATCGTTTCCGGCAATGCCGGGAACGACAGTATTAAAACGTCTCCCACTCCTCCGCCATCACGGGCTCCCGCTTCTTTTCCTTGCGCGCCGGTTGCACCGCCAGCGCCGCCCGTGGTTTGGCCGCAACAGCCGGACGCGCCGCCGCCTGCACCGCCTGCCCCGTCTGGAACGTGCCGACCAGCGCGGCCAGCTGGTGCGCCTGGTCCTGCATCGCATCCGCCGCGGCAGCCGCCTCTTCGACCAGTGCCGCGTTCTGCTGCGTGACCTGGTCCATCTGCGTGATGGCCTGGTTGACCTGCTCGATGCCGGCGCGCTGCTCTTCGCTGGCGGCGGCGATCTCGCCGATCAGGTCCGTCACGCGGCGCACGCTGCCGACCACCTCTTCCATCGTGCTGCCGGCCTGGTCGACCAGCCTGCTGCCTGCCTCGACCTTCTCGACGGAGTCGCCGATCAGGCCCTTGATTTCCTTCGCGGCGGCGGCCGAGCGTTGGGCCAGGTTGCGCACCTCGCCCGCGACGACGGCGAACCCGCGCCCCTGTTCGCCGGCCCGCGCCGCTTCCACGGCGGCGTTCAGCGCCAGGATGTTGGTCTGGAAGGCGATGCCGTCGATGACCGTGATGATGTCGGCGATCTTCTTCGACGATTCATTGATCGAGCCCATCGTGCTGACCACCTGCGCGACGACGTCGCCGCCGCGCTGCGCCGTCTCGGACGCGCTGGCCGCCAGCTGGGTCGCCTGCCGCGCATTGTCTGCGTTCTGGCGCACGGTCGACGTCAGTTCTTCCATCGACGACGCCGTCTCTTCCAGCGAGCCGGCCTGCTGCTCGGTACGCGCGGACAGGTCCTGGTTGCCCGAATTGATTTCGCCGGACGCGGTGGCGATGGTGTCCGTGCCCGTGCGCACGCGGTTCACGATGTCCAGCAGGGAATCGTTCATCTCCTTCAGCGCGGCCATCAGCTCGCCCGTCTCGTCCTTCGACCGCACTTCTACGCGCGCCGTCAGGTCGCCCTTTGCCACCCGCTTGGCGACGCGCACCGCATAACCCAGCGGCACCGTGATGTTACGGGCGAGCCAGATCGCGAGGACGAGCGCCAGCACGGCGGCCACGATACCGCCGCCGATCAACGTGACCGACATCGTGGACGCCAGTGCGTCCATCGTCTTTTCGCGCTCGCCCATCAGGCCCGCTTCCTCGGCCTTGATGTCGGCCATGAGCTTGCGCATCGCATCCATCCCCTGCTTGCCCTTGCCGGCCTGCTCGGCCGCCACGACAGCCGCCATGTCGGCATCCGTTCCCGCACGACGCAGCTTGATGGTCGGTTCGGCCGCCGCGTCCAGCCATTTCTGCTCTTCCTCGGCCAGGCGCTGCAGGCGTTCCTGCTGGCGCGGATTGTCGGCCGTGAGCTTGCGCGCCGCCTCGAGGTGGGTGCGGAATTCTTCCTTACCCGCGTTATAGGGTTCGAGCGAAGCATCCTTGCCCGTCAGCGCGAAGCCGCGCTGGCCGGTTTCCATGTTCACCAGGCTCGTCAGGGCGGCATCGACGTCGCCGAGCACCTTATAGGTGTGGATGTTCATGTCGTTCGCGTCGCGCAGACGCGAAAAATTGGTGTAAGACAGGCTCACCAGCAGAACGAGGAGGGCCACGACGGCGCCAAAGCCGAGGTACAGGCGGGTACCAATTTTCAGGTCGGATAGTCTCATAGGGTCAATATTGTGTGGTTTGATTGTGAACGATCGCGTACGAAGTTCCAATAACACTTTCATCCAGGAAATATACCGATAAAATTGCCGCACATCAATATTTTCATCATTTCCGGTGTAAAAAAGACGAAAAAAAGCCGCGGACGCGCCGCGGCTTTGATTGAACTGACAATTGCTTAGTCGCCGGCGACGGCCTTCTTGCTCGCCGCGGCGCGCTTGGCCGGGGCCTTGCGGGCCACAGCCGTCTTCGCGGCCGCCTTGGCTGCAGGCTTGGCCGCGGGTTTCGCCGCAGCTTTGGTCGCGGCCGCCTTGCGCACGGCCGGCTTGGCCGCGGGCTTCTCGGCGCCGCTGTCGGTCTCGTCCGCCTGGTCCTTGCCCTTGGCAGCACCCGGCTTGGCCTTGCGCTCCTCGAACTCGAAGCTGATCTTGCCATCCTTGCCACGCACGAGGAAGGCCTTGAACGAGCGGCGGGTACGCTGCGAGACAAAGCCCGGCAGCAGGTCGGTCTTGCCGTCGTTCAGCAACTTGGCCATCTGCTCGGGCAGGATTTCCTGTTGCAGGATGATGCGGCTGCTGCGGAAATCGCAGGTCTTCGGCTTGGCTACCGTGTGCTCGCAGACGTAGGCGAGGCCCATCTCGTAGACGTTGCCCGTGCATTTCGGGCACGGGCCGAGCGGCGTCTGGCCCGTGAAGTCGACGCCCTCGCCGTCTTCGCCTTCGTCCTGGTCCTGGCCGAAGTCGAATTCCAGCTTGTAGTTGTGGATGTCCTCGTCGCGCACGATGCGCAGGATCGCGGCGAACGGCCGGCCCATCTTGGAGCGGAAGCCCTGCAGCGGTCCGATCGTGCGGTTCGCCAGCAATTCCTCGACTTCCTCGATCTCGAACTGGCGTCCGCCCGGCACCTTGCTCATCGAGAAATCGCACTTGGTGCAAGCGAAGCGGCGGTAGTTTTCCTTGACGACGCCGGCGCAATTCGGGCACGGCGTGCGCAACGTCGCGTACTCGCCCGGAATGGTGTCGTTGTTGTATTCCTTGGCGCGCTTGACGATGATCTCGGTCATCTCGGCAATCTCGCGCATGAATTCTTCGCGCGAAATCTGGCCCTTTTCCATCTGCGACAGCTTGTGTTCCCACTCGCCCGTTAGTTCCGGCGCCGTCAGTTCGTTCACGCCCAGGCCACGCAGCAGGGTCATCAGCTGGAACGCCTTGGCGGTCGGGATCAGCTCGCGCCCTTCGCGCAGCAGGTATTTTTCCGTGAGCAGGCCTTCGATGATCGCCGCGCGCGTGGCCGGCGTGCCGAGGCCCTTGCCGGCCATCGCGTCACGCAGTTCGTCGGAATCGACCAGCTTGCCGGCACCTTCCATCGCCGACAGCAGGGTCGCTTCGTTGTAGCGTGCGGGCGGCTTGGTGACGAGGCCGTTGGCGTTGACCTTCTCCGTCTGCACCTTCTCGCCCTTCGCCACCGGCACGAGGCTCGCGCCGTCCTTGTCGTCGCCCGTCGTGTCCTTGCCGTACACGGCCAGCCAGCCGGGGTTCGTCATGACCTTGCCTTCGGTCTTGAACTGGTGGCCTTCCACCTCCGTGAAGCGGGTCGTGACGAGGAATTCCGCGGCCGGGAAGAACACGGCCATGAAACGGCGGGTGACGAGGTCGTACAGCTTCTGTTCCGGCTCGGACAGGTTCTTCGGCACGACGCCGGTCGGGATGATCGCGAAGTGGTCCGAGATCTTGCTGTTGTCGAAGATACGCTTGTTCGGCTTGACCCAGCCCTTGTCCAGGATCTGCTTGGCAAACTGGTGGTAGTTCGGGTTGCCCTTCAACACTTCCAGGGTCGACTTGACGGTGCTCAGGTAGTCTTCCGGCAGCGCGCGCGAATCGGTACGGGGATAGGTCAGCACCTTGTGCTTTTCGTACAGCGCCTGGGCCAGGCCCAGCGTGTTCTTGGCCGAGAAGCCGAAGCGGCCGTTGGCCTCGCGCTGCAGCGACGTCAGGTCGAACAGCGCGGGCGCCATCGACGTCGTCGGTTTCGATTCCTCGGTGACGTTACCCTGCTTGCCCATGCAGGCGGCGACGATCGCTTCCGCGTCGACCTTGGACCACAGGCGCTCGGCGCGTTTTTCCGGGTCGGTGTCGTCCTTCTTGAACTTCGTGTCGAGCCAGCGGCCTTCGTAGATGCCGGCCTCGGCTCGGAATTCCGCGCGCACTTCCCAGTAATCGCGCGGCACGAATTTCTTGATCTTCTCTTCGCGCTCGACGACGATCGACAGGGTCGGCGTCTGCACGCGGCCCACGGTCGTCAGGTAGAAACCGCCTTCCTTCGAGTTGAACGCGGTCATTGCGCGGGTGCCGTTGATGCCGATCAGCCAGTCCGCTTCCGAGCGGCAGCGCGCGGCATCGGCCAGCGGCAGCATCTCCTGGTCCGTGCGCAGGTGAGCGAAGCCGTCGCGGATGGCGTTCGGCGTCATCGACTGCAGCCACAGGCGCTTGACGGTCTGCTTGGCCTTGGCGTTCTGGGCGATCAGGCGGAAGATCAGTTCACCTTCGCGGCCCGCGTCGCATGCGTTGATCAGGGTGTCGACATCCTTGCGCTTGATCAGCTTGTTCAGCACTTTGAGGCGCGACTCGGTCTTCGCGATGGGATTCAGCGCGAAGTACGGCGGAATCATCGGCAGGTGCGTGAAACTCCATTTGCCGCGCTTGACGTCGTATTCCTCGGGCACCGCGATTTCCAGCAAGTGGCCGACGGCGGACGACAGGACGTATTCGTCGGATTCGAAATACTCATCGTGCTTGGTAAAGCCGCCGAGCGCCTTGGCGATGTCGTTCGCCACGGAGGGTTTTTCGGCAATGATGAGGGCTTTGGTCATATGGTTCCTAGACTCGGACGGCGCGATACGCCGTCCCTTATTAACTTATTCTTAGCTTATTGGTAACAACCAGCAGATAGCGGCCAATGATAAGCGGGTTGCCGCGCAATCCGCAAGTAGACTATGCCGGCGTGCGCCTTGATGCAACCCGGCCATGGTGCCTTGAAAAATACGCTTGATCTTGCTTTGCCGCAAGAAAAAACGGGGCCGCAGCCCCGTTTCACATATAGATGGTAGCACCTTCAATGCAACAAGCGCGGCGCCGCATCTTCCTCGTCTGCCCCGAACAGGTCGTCGAACATCAGCGCGTCCGGCTCCTTGCCCTGGCTCCACAGGAGCATCAGGACGATGATCTTCAGCTTGCCCAGCGTGACGGGCGATTCGTCCAGCGCCAGTGCGCGTTCGATGACGATCTCGCGCTGCGACGCGGTCAACAGGCCGGCCAGTTCCAGGAACTGGATGAAGCCGACGGCGGCCGTGCCGAGCGTATCGACTTCCTGGGCGATGTAGAAACGCGTGCCGCTCGATTCGAGGGCGGGGTTGGTGGTCCCGGCCATTTCTGTCAGGCCGTTCAGCCAGTCCAGCGCTTCGGAAATTTCGACATCGTCGAAACCGACAGCGGACAGCTTGCGCGCCAAGGCAGCCGGCTCGGGGCAGGCATCGGGACGATAATACGTCTCGTAGAGATAGACTAGGATGTCGAACATGGTGACGCTACTGTAGCAGCTAAGCTCCGTGCGGCACAAGTGCGTCACGAACTCCACTGCCGCCCAGAAACATCAGCGTTGTTTATCGGCCTTATCGGCTTAGACAGCATATTTTCCCTGAATTATCCCTTCCATATCCTCTGGATGAGGCCTCCCGGCAGCCGTTCCACATGGTCCGACAACTCCAGCACGAGCAGGCGCGCGGCCAATTCTCCGGGGCTACAGCCGAGGCGCGCCAGCAATATGTCCCCTTCGACGGGGTCGTGGCCGAGGGCGTTCAGCAGCGCTGCGTCCGCCGGCGCGCTGGATTGCCCGGTAGCACTATTATCGGTCTTGGTATCTGTTAACGAAATATCTGCCGGGGGTAGCCGGGCCATTTGCTGCGCCAGCAGCGGGGACAGCGCGAGCGCTTCCAGCACGTCCCGCGCCGTGTCGACGAGCTTCGCGCCTTCGCGGATCAGCATGTGGCAGCCCTTGGCCAGCGCGGCGTGGATCGATCCGGGAATCGCGAACACGTCGCGCCCCTGCTCGGCCGCCTGGCGCGCCGTGATCAGCGAGCCGGACTGCGCCGCCGCCTCGACGACGAGCACGCCGGCCGCGAGGCCGCTGATGATCCGGTTCCGTTTCGGGAAATTACCCGGCAGCGGAGGTGTGCCGACCGGATACTCGCTCACGATGCAGCCTTCCTGCGCGATGCGCTCGCACAGGGCACGGTTGCGGGCGGGATAAGCGACGTCCGGTCCGGTGCCGACGACAGCGGCCGTGCCGCCGCAGCGGCGCAGCGCGCCCTCGTGCGCGGCCGCGTCGATCCCGAGCGCGAGCCCGGACACGATGCACAGGCCGGCGCCGGACAATGTCTCCGCGAACGCCTGCGCATTCGCCCTGCCCTGTGCGCTCGCGTTGCGGCTGCCGACGATGGCGAGGGACGGCCCGTGCAGCAAATGCGGCAGCCCTCTAATATAAAGAAGCACAGGCGGATCGGGGATCCGGGCCAGCAGTTCAGGATAGCCGGGCTCGCCCAGCGCGACGACGTGGTGGCCGGGCCGGGCGAGCCAGTCCAGCGTCGCATCGACCAGGCGGCGGGTGGCATCGGACGGCGGTTGCAGCAGCGCGTGCGCCTGCGCCGCGTTCACGTGGGCGGCGAGCGCGGAAAAATCGGCGGCGAATACGGCGTCCGGACTGCCGAACGCCGCCAGCAGCGCGGCGGCCGTGCGCGGGCCGATGCCGGCGGCGCGCTCCAGGCGGAGCCAGGCTGCCAGGGAGGTCGATCGTGCAGGCGCTGCGGAAGGGTCCGTGTCCTGCACGGTGGATTTACTCCGGTGATCGGGCGACGTCGCCGACCTGTACCGGCTTCGTCACCCGCATGACCAGTCCGTAAGAGACGTGGTTGAAAACCCGGAAGATGAACAGGTCGCCGTATTGCTCGTCCGGGAGCTTCAGTCTGGCCTTGCCGAACCCGAGGAAACCTTTGCTTTCCGGGTCCGTCACGCTCTGCCCGAGATGATAAAGCTGCAGCACGGCGCCGACATCGAGTCCGTCAAACGTGCCCCGGTTGACAGTCACGACCTGGTTCTGCGACGCATAATTCGATTCGGACGCGAGCGCCATCACGCGCGCCGCCACCGGCCGTGCGGGCGCGTGCGGGGCGTAGTTGCGCACCGGCGCGGGCGGCGTGGGCAATAAACGATCGCCGACACCCATTTCCTTCACGGAGCGGGTGACGACGAACGTGTGGACGTCCGTGCCCGGCCCCGCTTCCTTCACCAGGCGTACCGTGCCGACATAGGCCGCCTCGTGGGCGACAACTTTGTTCGTGTCCGGATCGACCAGTTCCTTGCCCGGCCGGAAAACCTGGAAGCTGGTCGCGCCGTCGAGCGCACCGCGCACATAGATGCGGTCGCCTTCGCCCAGGTACAGCCGGTCTTCCTGCGCGGCGACGATGCGTGCGGCATTCGCCAGCGCCTGCGCCTCGACGACGAGCGGCTGGGTCAGGAACGGTTCGATCACGCTGGCGGGAATCGCGGGGACGGCATTGCCCTCGTCGAGGTTTTCCGTGCGCAATTGCGGGGACAAGTGCACGAGGGGCGGCTCGCCCGCATCGAGACCGGCGCCCGGCTTGTTCAACGTAAGGCGGCCATGGGCACGGTCGAAATAAACGACCTGGCCCGGATAGATCCAGTGCGGATTGCGGATCTCGTCGCGGTTCATGCCCCACACCTGGGGCCAGCACCACGGGTGCTCGAGAAAGGCGCCGGAAATGTCCCACAGGGTATCGCCCTTGACGACGACGTGCTGGTCGGGGGCGTTCGGGCGGAACGTGCAGTTCGTGGCGGCCTGGGCGGAAACGGCGGCGCAGGCGGCAAAGACAGCCGCGGCGGCGGCGCGGATCGCGAGCGACCGCGCAACGCCTGTGCTAAAATTTTTCATTGGAGAGTCCGTAAAGTGCCGTATCGACACGGGTGCTACGCCACCTCGGCCGGCAACAACGCAGGAACCAGACGACTCTTCGACCGCGCAGCGGATCATGAAGGTCGCAATAGTTGCCTTACTGAATCAAATTCTGCCGAGAAATCCCTGAACTAGCAAGACAAACCGCACCCGGCAGCGGGGGCGGCGTGTTGCGTTTATGCCCGCGCGGCCCAATATACCGATTACTGATTGATTTCGAATACACAGCCATGGCCTTACTGAACATTCTCCGCTACCCCGACCCGCGCCTGCACAAGGTTGCCAAGCCGGTCACCGAATTCGGCGACCGCCTCCACAAGCTGGTGGCGGACATGGCCGAGACCATGTACGACGCACCGGGCGTGGGCCTGGCCGCCACGCAGGTCGACGTGCACGAGCGCGTTGTCGTCATCGACGTGACCGAGACCAAGGATAACCTGCTGGTCTTCGTCAACCCGGAAATCGTCTGGTCCAGCCCGGACAAGCAAGTGTACGACGAAGGCTGCCTGTCCGTGCCCGGCATTTATGACGGCGTCGAGCGTCCCGCACGCGTGAAAGTGCGCGCCGTCGACCAGTTCAACAAGGCGTTCGAGCTCGAGGCCGACGGCCTGCTGGCCGTCTGCATCCAGCACGAGATGGACCACTTGATGGGCAAGGTCTTCGTGGAATACCTGTCGCCGCTGAAGCGCAACCGCATCAAGACGAAGCTGCAGAAGGAAGAACGCGACATGCAGCGCTCGTCCGCCCGCCGCGCATGACGATGAAAGTCGTTTTCGCCGGCACGCCGGAATTCGCCGCCGTCGCCCTGCGCGCCCTGCTCGACGCGGGCTTTACCGTGCCGCTCGTGCTGACCCAGCCGGACCGCCCGGCCGGCCGCGGCATGCAATTGCAGGCGTCCGCCGTGAAACAGGTCGCCGTCGCGCACGGTATCGAGGTGCTGCAGCCGCTGTCGCTGCGCATGGATGCGAAGGACCCGCAGCGCGCGAGCGAAGCGAAAGCCGCGCACGAGCGTCTGCTGGCGACCGATTACGATGTGATGGTCGTGGCGGCCTACGGCCTGATCCTGCCCCGCTCCAAGCTGGATATCAAGCCGTGTATCAATATCCACGGTTCTATTCTCCCGCGTTGGCGCGGCGCCGCCCCGATCCATCGCGCGATCGAAGCGGGCGATGCCGAGACGGGCGTCACGATCATGGAAATGGAAGAAGGCCTGGACACGGGCCCGATGCTGCTGATCGAGCGCATCGCCATCGAGGAGACTGACACGACGGGCAGCCTGCACGACAAGCTGGCGGCCCTCGGCGGCCGCATGATTGTGGAAGCTCTGCAGAAAATGGCGCAGGGACAATTGGAAGCCGTGCCCCAGCCCGACGACGGCGTGACCTATGCGGCCAAGATCGGCAAGGAAGAAGCGAAGCTGGACTGGACCCTGTCGGCCGTCGAACTGGCCCGCAAGGTGCGCGCGTTCAACCCGTTCCCGGGCGCGCATGGCCAGGCAGGCGCGACCACGATCAAGATCTGGAACGCCCAACCGGCCGACGGCCAGGGCCAGCCGGGCCAGGTGCTGCAGGCGGATGCGCAAGGCATCGTCGTCGCGTGCGGCACCGGTGCGCTGCGCTTGACGGAACTGCAAAAGCCGGGCGGCAAGCGCCTGGCGGCGGGCGAATTCCTGAAAGGCTTTTCGTTCGACGGTCTCGCGTTCGCGTAACGAAGCTGGCCACAACGAAGAAGGGCATCAACCGGTTTGCGCCGGTGATGCCCTTCTTGTTTTCCATTTCGCTAGGTTTGGTGGGCACAGGGTGCCCACCCTACGGCATGCCGTTCCGGCATCAAGTCTGCGCGACCGCGGGGCGCTGTGCCCCGACCATCGATCAATGCAAGGAATCAGTGCTGCTCGCCCTGAGCACGCACGCGATTCGCTTCCATGTATTCACGCAGGACCTGGTTGATGCGGGTCTGGTAGCCGGGGCCAGCCGACTTGAACCATTCCAGCATGTCGACATCCAGGCGGATGGTGACGATTTGTTTCACACCGGCGACAGCGTGCGCCTTGGCCGGAGCGTTGTCCTCGTTGCGGCTTGCAGGCTGGTCCCACTCAGGCACGTATTCTTTGTTCATTGCAATTCTTCCCATTTTGGCGGCGGAGCGACGGTCCGCACTTTCCGTTGATTGGACTGATACATATCAATGAAATCGCGCCAGCGGCGATCTCATGGGATTTATTGTCACCTCTGTATGTATCCGGGAAATTGCTAATATGCGGCAATTTGTATCACACTGTAACAATACGACTATTGAAACAATACGTTACAAACGTCTTTACATTCGCGTCCGATTTGGAGCGAACCGTGGCCTCTGGGCCGCACCGGAAACAAACCCGGCCAGTAACGGTATAATCACAGACCCGCCTCATATTTCTCCAGCCGCTCTCAGGAAAGCCCTACGATGAACACCGCCGTCCACGCCTTGTCCCCCGTCGAAGCCCAGCTGCGCGAGGCCCTCGCCCGCCGTATCATGATCCTGGACGGCGCGATGGGAACGATCATCCAGCAATACAAACTGGACGAGCAGGCCTACCGCGGCGGTCCGACCGGCCGTTTCATCGATTTCGCCGCGCCGGCCGACAGCGGAGCTCGCGAGCTCTTCGTCAAGGGTAACAACGAATTGCTGAACCTGACGCAGCCGCACATCATCCAGGAAATCCACGAGCGCTACCTGGCCGCCGGCGCCGACATCATCGAGACGAACACGTTCGGTGCCACCAGCGTCGCCCAGGACGATTACCACATGGCCCATCTCGTGCGCGAGATGAACGTGGCAGCCGCGCAGCTCGCGCGCGCCGCCTGCGTGAAATACTCGACGCCGGACAAGCCCCGCTACGCCGCCGGCGCCCTCGGCCCGACGCCGAAGACGGCATCCATTTCGCCGGACGTGAACGACCCGGCCGCGCGCAACGTGACGTTCGACCAGCTCGTGACGGCGTATTACGAACAGGTCGATGCGCTCGTCGAGGGTGGCGTCGACCTGCTGCTCGTCGAGACCATCTTCGACACCCTGAACTGCAAGGCCGCGCTGTTCGCCATCGACCAGTACTTCACGGAGCACCCCGCGACGCCGCGCCTGCCGCTGATGATCTCCGGCACCGTCACCGACGCGTCGGGCCGCATCCTGTCGGGCCAGACCGTGTCGGCCTTCTGGAATTCCGTGCGCCACGCGAAGCCGCTGACGATCGGCCTGAACTGCGCGCTCGGCGCCGCCCTGATGCGCCCGTACGCCGAAGAACTCTCCCAGATCGCCGATACGTTCGTCTGCATCTACCCGAACGCCGGCCTGCCCAACCCGATGAGCGACACGGGCTTCGACGAACTGCCGTCCGACACGTCCGCCCTGCTGCGCGAATTCGCCGACGCCGGCTTCGTCAACATCGCCGGCGGCTGCTGCGGCACGACCCCGGAACACATCCAGGCCATCGGCGAACTGCTGCAGGACTGCCCGCCACGCACCGTGCCCGAGATCCCCGTCGCGCTGCGCCTGTCCGGCCTGGAGCCGTTCGTCGTCGACGACACCTCGCTGTTCGTCAACGTGGGCGAGCGCACCAACGTCACGGGCTCGAAGGCGTTCGCGCGCATGATCCTGAACGAGCAGTTCGACGAGGCGCTGTCCGTCGCGCGCCAGCAGGTCGAGAACGGCGCGCAGGTCATCGACATCAACATGGACGAGGCGATGCTCGATTCGCAGGCCGCGATGACGCGCTTCCTGAACCTTATCGCATCGGAACCCGACATCTCGCGCGTGCCGATCATGATCGACTCGTCGAAGTGGTCCGTAATCGAAGCGGGCCTGAAATGCGTGCAGGGCAAGGCGATCGTCAACTCGATCTCGATGAAGGAAGGCGAGGAGGAATTCCTGCGCCAGGCCGCCCTGTGCCGCCGCTACGGCGCGGCCGTGATCGTGATGGCCTTCGACGAGAAGGGCCAGGCCGACACGTTCGAGCGCAAGATCGAGATCTGCAAGCGCGCGTACGACACCCTCGTGCAGAAGGTCGGCTTCCCGCCGGAAGACATCATCTTCGACCCGAACATCTTCGCGATCGCCACCGGCATCGAGGAGCACGACAACTACGCCGTCGACTTCATCAACGCCACGCGCTGGATCCGCGAGCACCTGCCGTATGCGAAGGTGTCGGGCGGCGTCTCCAACGTGTCGTTCTCGTTCCGCGGCAACGACCCGGCCCGCGAAGCGATCCACACCGTGTTCCTGTACCACGCCATCAAGGCCGGCATGACGATGGGTATCGTCAACGCGGGCATGGTCGGCGTCTATGACGACCTCGATCCGGAGCTGCGCGAGCGCGTGGAAGACGTGGTGCTGAACCGCCGCGCCGACGCCACCGAGCGCATGATCGAATTCGCCGGCACGCTCAAGGCCGGCGGCGCGAAGCAGGAGCAGAACCTCGAATGGCGCAACGCGCCGGTCGGCAAGCGTCTCGCGCACGCGCTCGTGCACGGCATCACGCAGTGGATCGTCGAGGATACCGAGGAAGCGCGCCAGCAGATCGCCAATGAAGGCGGCCGCCCGATCCAGGTGATCGAAGGCCCGCTGATGGACGGCATGAACGTCGTCGGCGACCTGTTCGGCCAGGGCAAGATGTTCCTGCCGCAGGTCGTGAAATCGGCGCGCGTGATGAAGCAGGCCGTCGCCCACCTGATCCCGTTCATCGAGGAAGAAAAGGCGGCGGAGGAAGCGCGCACCGGCATCGTCGCGAAACCGAAGGGCAAGATGGTCATCGCCACCGTGAAAGGCGACGTGCACGACATCGGCAAGAACATCGTCTCCGTGGTCCTGCAATGCAATAACTTCGAGATCGTCAACATGGGCGTGATGGTGCCCGCCTCCGAGATCCTCGCGAAGGCCAAGGCGGAGAACGCGGACATCATCGGCCTGTCCGGCCTGATCACGCCGTCGCTCGAAGAGATGGCCCACGTCGCGCGCGAGATGCAGCGCGACCCGTGGTTCCGCGACCGCCGCATTCCCCTGCTGATCGGCGGCGCCACGACGAGCCGCGCGCACACCGCCGTCAAGATCGCGCCGCACTACGAAGGCCCGGTCGTGTACGTGCCGGACGCGTCGCGTTCCGTCTCCGTCGGCCAGTCGCTCGTGACGGCCGAGACCCGCGACGGCTACGTCGCCGAGATCGCCGAGGACTACGTGCGCATCCGCGAACAGCACGCGAACAAGAAGGCGCTGCCGATGGTGAGCCTGGAGCAGGCGCGCGCCAACAAGGCGCAGTTGGCGTTTTCGCCCGTGAAGCCGAAGTTCGTCGGCCGTCGCGTCTTCAAGAACGTCGACCTGGGCCTGCTGGCCCGCTACATCGACTGGGGCCCGTTCTTCCAGACGTGGGACCTGGCCGGCCCGTACCCCGCGATCCTGACGGACGAGGTGGTCGGCGAAGCGGCGACGAAGGTGTTCGCGGAAGGCCAGGCGATGCTGAAGAAGATCGTCGACGGCCGCTGGCTCACCGCGAACGGCGCCATCGCGCTGCTCCCGGCGAACACCGTCAACGACGACGACATCGAGATCTACACGGACGACACCCGCAGCGAAGTCGCGTTCACCTATTACGGCCTGCGCCAGCAGGGCGTCAAGCCCGTCGTCGACGGCGTGAAGCGCCCGAACCAGTGCCTGGCCGACTTCATCGCGCCGAAATCGTCCGGCGTCGCCGACTACATCGGCATGTTCGCCGTGACCGCCGGCATCGGCGCCGAGAAGATCGAGAAACGCTTCGAGGACCAGGGCGACGACTACTCGTCGATCATGGTCAAGGCCCTGGCCGACCGCCTGGCCGAAGCCTTCGCCGAATACATGCACGAGCGCGTGCGCACGGACCTGTGGGGTTACGTCGCGGGGGAGTCCCTGTCGAACGAGGCGCTGATCAAGGAAGAATACGTCGGCATCCGTCCGGCGCCGGGCTATCCGGCCTGCCCCGAGCACACCGTCAAGGCCGATGTGTTCAAGACACTGCAGGCCGACGAGATCGGGATGCAGCTGACGGAATCGTTCGCGATGTATCCGGGCGCCGCGGTGTCGGGCTTCTACTTCTCGCATCCGGAATCGAAGTATTTCGTGGTCGGCAAGATCGGCCAGGACCAGCTCGAGGACATGGCCAAGCGCCGCAACATGGCCAAGGACGAGCTGGAACGGTACCTCGCGCCGAACCTCTGATCGAACGTTTGGTGGGCACGGGGTGCCCACGCATATCAACCTGACCCGCCTTTGTCCCGCGCACGCTTGAACAATCTTGGCGATCCGCCAAGATTGTTCGGGTATGATCGACTGACGTCGTCAATTCTGGCGATTCAGCGTGCGCGGGAGGAGTGGGAATGTCCATACAAGCAAGGCGGCATGAGGACTTCGGCATTTTTGACGGATTCCCGGTCCAGCCGCCCAACGAGCTCGACACGCTGCGCCAGGCGATCGAGAACCGCCTCGACCACTGGCTGAACCACGACGCCGCGCGCGCCGACCTGCTTACCTCCGCCATGCGCGCGGCCGCCCTCGGCGCCGGCAAGCGCATGCGCCCCCTCCTCGTCATGCTCGTGGCGCGCGACCTCGGTTGCACGTCGCCGGCCCTCGTGGACGTCGCCTGCGCCGTCGAGCTGGTGCACGCCGCCTCGCTGATCCTCGACGACATGCCGTGCATGGACAACGCGCTGCTGCGCCGCGGCCGGCCCACGATCCACGTGCAGTTCGGCGAGGACGTGACGATCCTCGCCGCCGTCGCCCTGCTCAGCCGCGCATTCGGCATCCTCGCCGCCGCGCAGGACGTCCCGCCGGCCGTGCGCGCCCGCCTCGTCGCGCGGCTGGCCGAAACGGTCGGTACGCAGGGCCTCGTGCAGGGCCAGTTCCTCGACCTGCGCGGCAACCGCGGCACGGAAAACGACATCGCCGTCACCAACGAACTCAAGACGGGCGTGCTGCTGGGCGTCGCCGTCGACATGGCCGCCATCGTCGCCCAGGCGGAAGACGGCGTCGCCGCGTCGCTGCGCGCGTTTGCCCTCGCGGCCGGCCATGCGTTCCAGCTGCGCGACGACTTCCTCGACGTGGCGGGCAACGACAGCGCCGTCACCGGCAAGGACACCGGCAAGGACGCGCACAAGGCGACGTTGATCAACGCCGTCGGCCAGGACGAGGCGCGGCGCCGGCTCGCGCTGCACCTGCACGATGCAGAGCGCCACCTGGCCGCCGCCCTCGGCCCCCGCCCGAACACGCGCCGCTTCGTCGAAGGCCTGTTCGGCCGCATGCCGGCGGGCGCGCCCAACTGACGTGGCCCACTTCGGCGTCGTCGCGCCCGCCTTCCTCAGCCACTTCACGACCCTGAGTGCGCTGGCGGGCGCGCTCGTCGACCGCGGCCACAAGGTGACGTTCATCCACCGGCCCGACGCGGCCATGTTCGTGCACGACCCGCGCATCGGCTTCCACGCCGTCGGCACGGCCACGCATCCGCCAGGGTCGCTGGCCGCGTCCATGCGCCTCGCGGCGAATCCCGGCGGCCCGCTGGGCGTGTCCCGCGTGATCCGCGACATGGCCCGCTCGACGACGATGCTGTGCGAGACGCTGCCGGCCGCCGTCGAGCGGCTCCGCATCGACGCCCTCCTCGCCGACCAGATGGAAGCGGCGGGCGGCCTCGTGGCGGAGGCGCTGGGCCTGCCCTTCGTCTCGATTGCCTGCGCCCTGCCCGTAAACCGCGAGCCGGGCATCCCGCTGCCCGTCATGCCGTTCGGTCCCGGCACCGATGCGAAGTCGTTGAAAATCGTCGAGGAGAGCACGCGCGTGTACGACTGGATGATGGGGCCGCACCGGCGCGCCGTCGAAGCGCAGGCGCGCCGCCTCGGCGTGCCCGTGCGCGGGATGCTGCACGAGTTCCTGTCGCCGCGCGCGCAGATCAGCCAGACGGTCGAAGCGTTCGAATTCCCGCGCCGCGCGCTGCCGCCGCATTTCCACCACGTGGGGCCGCTGCGGCCGGTGGCGCGGCCCATGACGGGCCGTCCCGATACGCGCACGCTGCCCGCCATCGCCGCCGACCGCCCGTTCGTGTTCGCGTCGCTGGGCACGATGCAGGGCGGACGCTTCGGCCTGTTCCTGCGCATCGCGCGGGCATGCCGCGAAGCCGGCGTGCAGCTGCTGCTCGCCCATTGCGGAGGCCTCGGCAAGCGCCAGGAAGCGGTACTGCTGAAGTCCGGCGCGACGTGGGTCACGGACTTCGCGCCGCAGCAGGCCGCGCTCGCGCGGGCGGATGCCGTGATTTCGCATGCGGGCTGGAACACGGTGATGGACGCCGTCGCCGCGCAGACGCCCATGCTCGCGCTGCCCATCGCGTTCGACCACCCGGGCGGCGCCGCGCGCATGCGCCATGCGGGCGTGGGCATCCAGGCGTCGGCCCGTTTTACCGGCGCGGGCCGGCTCGCGCGCCACCTCGTCCGCCTGCTGGACGATCCGACGTTCGCCCAGCGGCTGCAACCGCTGGCGGACAAGGTCGCGCAGGCCGGCGGCACCGCGCGCGCGGCGGACATCGTCGAGGCGGCGCTGAAATGAACGACTACGACCTGATCCTCGCGGGCGGCGGCCTCGCCAACGGCCTGATCGCGTGGCGCCTGCGCACGCACCGTCCCGACCTGCGCATTTTGCTGCTGGAACAGGATGCCCACATCGGCGGCAATCACACGTGGTCGTTCCATGCGAGCGACCTCGATGCGGACGAACGGGACTGGATCGCGCCCCTCGTGACGCAGCGCTGGCCGCGCTACGACGTGCTGTTTCCCGACCATGCGCGTACGCTGAACGGCGCTTATTGCAGCATCGCCTCGCACGACTTCGCGCGCGTCATCGAAGAGGCGCTGGGCCCCGCGCTGCGCACGAATACGCACATCGCCACGCTGGCGCCGACGCACGTCGAGCTGGCCGACGGCACGCGCCTGCACGCGCGCGCCGTGATCGACGGCCGCGGTGCCCTGCCCGATGCGGGCCTCGCGCTGGGCTGGCAGACGTTCCTCGGCCAGGAGGTGCGCCTCGCGGCGCCGCACGGGCTGGTCGCACCCATCATCATGGACGCGAGCGTCGCGCAACAGGGCGGCTACCGCTTCGTCTACGTGCTGCCCTTCGGGCCGGACCGACTGCTGATCGAGGACACGCACTACGTCGACGCCGCCGCGCGCGACGCGGACCGCCTGCGCGCCAATATCGCGGCGTATGCAGCGCAGCGCGGCTGGCGCATCGCGCAGGTGCTGCGCGAAGAACACGGCGCGCTGCCGATCGTGCTGGCGGGCGACGTCGAACGCTACTGGGATAACCTGCGCGGCCAGCCGGTGTCCGGCCTGCGCGCCGGATTGTTCCACTTCACGACCGGGTACTCGCTGCCGCACGCGGTGCGGCTGGCGCGCCGTCTGGCCGGCCTGTCCGCCGTGGACGCGCCCGCGCTGTTCGGTGCGATCCGCGCCGATGCGCGCGCCACGTGGCGCGAGCAAGGATTTTACCGGCTGCTGAACCGCATGCTGTTTTTGGCCGGCAGCCCGGACGCGCGCTGGCGCGTCATGCAGCGCTTCTATCGCCTGCCCGCGCCGCTGATC
>Ga0187844_10000249_pt1 | contig 41085 bp, 31 predicted proteins | sample SpaLakP09_SKY_50_FD_134517 | JGI IMG/M metagenome (GOLD analysis project Ga0187844, IMG submission 134517) | Oligotrophic lake water microbial communities from Sparkling Lake, Wisconsin, USA - SP09_SKY_50 | ecosystem: Environmental > Aquatic > Freshwater > Lake | place: USA: Sparkling Lake... | reverse complement strand
TTCTGGACCACTGAGCCAACCCAGGATGGCGAGCGCAGTTTTGTCGTGCGCCGCAAAGGTGATGTACAGATGGTGATGATCGCCTACAAGGTGCCGGCTGGCTTGCACCATGACCGCGATGCGCTGAACTATGCTGGTAGCATACTGGCCAGTGCACCGCATGGTCGCTTGCACAAACAACTGGTGGAAAGTGGCAAACTGGTGCAAGTGTTTTCCACCAGCCTGGGCCATGTTGAACCTGGGCTCGCCATCATCGGTGCCGTCGTCAAGAAAGGTGAATCTGTCGATGCTGCCAGGGATGCCCTGCTGGCAGGTATAGAAGACTTCAAGAATAATCCACCGACAAAGGAAGAACTGGAACGCCTGAAACGCGACAATGCCAACTTCTATGAAAAGCTGTTGAACAACCATGAGTCCATAGGCGTCAGCATGTCTGAATATATAGCCATGGGTGACTGGCGTTATCTGTTCAAGGACAGGGATGATGCAGGCAACGTCAGCTCTGAAGAAGTCACTGCTGCGGTGAAAAAGTATCTGGTGCGCGACAACCGTACTGTCGGTACGTTTATCCCGGAAGACAACCCGCAGCGCGCCGAAGTACCTGTCGCACCAGGCATTGCCGAGGCAATGAAAGACTTCAAACCCAAAGCAGCGACACTGACTGGCGAAGTGTTTGACCCGTCACCGGCAAACATAGACAAGCGTACGAAAATAAGTAATATCGGCAATCTGCAAGTGGCACTCTTGCCCAAAAAAACCCGTGGCGAAACTGTCAATGTCTCGCTGAATTTGCATTGGGGTGATGAGAAAACCCTGTTTGGCAAATCCACTGTCATGGGCTTTACGGGCGGCTTGCTGAGCACAGGTACCAGCAAATTTTCACGCGCCCAGTTGGCAGATGAAATGTCCAAACTGAAAATGAGCGGGGGCCTGTATTCATTCCAGACCACCAAGGCGAATTTGCCAGCAGCACTGGAGTTGGTAGCGCATGTACTGAAAGAAGCGAACTTCCCGGAAAGTGAATTCAAGCAACTGAAAGAAAGAGCTTTGGTCAACACTGAGGCTTCACGCAATGAGCCTTCTGCCGTTACCAGCCGTGCGATGGCGCAGCATTTCAATACCTATCCAAAAGGCGACGTACGCGCCTCCATGACGCTGGAAGAAACACTGGATGCCTTGCGCAATGTCAAGCTGGAAGATATCAAGGCTTTCCATAAAGATTTTTATGGTGTTTCCAAGGGTGAATTGTCCATTGTTGGCGATTTTGATGTGGACAGCACCAAACAGACTGTCGCCAAGATATTTGATGGCTGGGCCAGCAAGGCTCCGTTCAGCCGCCTGGTCAGCAAGCGCGAAGAAATTTCTGCGATACGCAAGACTTTCAACACACCTGACAAGGAAAATGGCGTCTATTCCAGCCGTATGAATCTGAGCTTACGCGAAGATGATGCTGACTTTGCCGCACTGCGTGTGGCCAATTATATTTTTGGTGGTGGCGCAGGCATGAACTCGCGCGTGATGGAGCGCATACGTCAAAAAGATGGCCTGTCTTATGGCGGTGGTTCCAGCCTGACTGCAGGTGAAATTGATCCGGTAGGCAGCTTCAATATCAGTGCTACGGCAGCACCGCAGAATCTCGAAAAACTGGAAATCGCTGTCAAGGAAGAATTGGCACGCGCTCTCAAAGATGGTTTCACTGCCGACGAACTGGCCAAGGCCAAATCCGGGCTCTTGCAACAACGGGTACAGGGTCGCAGCAGCGACGGCGCAGTTGCCAGCGGCTGGAACAGTAATCTGTATCTGAAGCGCACATGGGCCTGGTCACAAGCCATGGATGACAAGATACAGGCGCTGACTGTGGAACAGATCAATGATGCCTTCCGCCGCTATATAGACCCGGCCAAAATGAGTGTCTTTATTGCAGCGGATGAAGCTAAGGCCAAAGCTGCTGCAAGCAAATAAGCTGCTTTCCATAAAACCGGAAATCTGAGATTTCCGGTTTTTTTATACCCATTTTTTCAGACATCATGCCTCACATCAAAACCCCGGCTTTAGCGATTGTTCTTGCCATACACCTGCTGTTCTCCAACAGTCACGGACAGGCAGCAACAAGCTTGCCGGCAAATGTAGAAAAGCTCAGTACCGTAGAAGGTATCAGTGAATATCGTTTGCCAAATGGTTTGAAAGTCTTGTTGATGCCAGACACTTCAAAATCGACGACAACAGTCAATATGACTTATCTGGCAGGTTCAAGGAATGAAGGTGCAGGACAAACCGGTCACGCCCATTTGCTGGAGCACATGCTGAGTAAAGGTAGTAAAAAATACCCGGAAATTTCCAGGCAATTGACTGAAAAAGGCATGCGTTCGAATGCATTTACTTTTCCTGACTATACGCAATATTTTGCCACATTCGAGGCCAATGAGAGTGAGCTCAACTGGGTCTTGAGTATGGAAGCAGACCGCATGCTAAATGCACGCATCCTGAAGTCTGAGCTTGATACTGAAATGACGGTAGTACGCAACGAACTGGAACTCAGGGAGAATAATGCTTATAACACTTTGGTACGTCGCGTGCAGGCCGTGGCTTTTGACTGGCATGGTTACGGTCATAGTGTGATTGGTGAAAAAAGTGATATCGAGAACGTCAACATAGAGCAATTACAGCAGTTGTATCGTCAATTCTACCGTACAGATAATGCCGTGTTGATGGTTGCAGGAAAATTTGATGCCAGCATAGCCTTACAGGCAATCACGCGCCAGTTTGGCGCGATTCCCACACCAAAATCTGCCTTGCCCAAAATACCTACCGTTGAACCTGCACAGCAGGGAGAACGCCTGGTCATCCTCAGGAAAAAAGACAATGCCAATCCGGTGATATTGGCCTATCACAGTCCCTCCTTATTACACCCTGACTATGCTGCGCTGCAATTCGCAGCAAACATGCTGACTTCCGGAAGAGAACTGCGTAGCCAGGCAGGTGACTTACTTCCTGTCAATCAGGGTCTGGGATATCACATTGAAGGCATAGCAGACAATGGCCTCATCTTGTTAGGCTACAGCAATTTGGCTGGAAGTACCGATGAGAATACTCCCAAGGCTGTAGCAAAAGCGATAGAAACTTTTGGAAAACATGCATGGACTGAGCAAGAACTGGATTTATTTAAAAGCAAATATGTGAATGTTTTTTCCAGCGTCATGAACAATCCGCATGCATTGAGCATGAGGATGTCCAGATACATCGCTGCGGGCGACTGGCGTTTGATGTTTCTGGAAAAAGACCGTGTCGCCAGCATGAAAACTGAGCAGATACAACAAGCTGCCCAGCGTTATTTCGTCAGAGAAAACCGCACCACAGGTATCTTGCTGGCAGAACAAAAAAATGTCGACACCAGCATGCCTGCTGTACCTCAAGTCAGTGACATCATGAAGGATTTTTCTCATGTTGATGAATATGCTGCCGTTGCTGAATTTAATACTTCGCCAGAAAATATTCAGCAAAGCACGCGCAGGATCAAGATAGGAAATATAGAAACAGCCTTGCTGGTAAAACCCACGCGCGGCCAGGAAGTCGTAGTTGACCTGGTTTTGCACTGGGGCGATGAAAAATCACTCGCCAACAAGCGCTGGATAGAACGTCTGACCAGGCAAGTCTTGCTCAATGGTACTGGCCGCTATGGCAAGGAAAGCCTGGAAGCAGAACGGGAAAAAGCACGCATGCGAGGTGGCGTCACCAAATTCATCACTGACAAATCACATCTGAAACAAGCGCTGAAACTGATGATGCTGAACTTAAAAGAGCCCAGTTTCGCCCAGGCCACCACCGCGATCACGAGCGAAAGAAACTCCTGGCGAAATGCAGGCAATACCCCAGAGGGTATGGCAAAGGATGCGCTGGCCCGGCATTTCAATAGTTATCCCATGGGCGACATACGTGCGCTGGAAACTTCGCAGCAAGTCATCTCGGAACTGAATGCCATCAAGACGACTGACCTGATTGATTTTCACAAACAGTTTTATGGTGCCAGCAATGGCCACATGGCGATTGTCGGTGATTTTGATATAGAAGAAGTCAAGGCCGTACTGGAAGAAGAATTCAAGGGCTGGGAAAGCAAAGCCGCTTACCAGCCAGCTCCATTCAAATTTGTTGACCGTTCAGCATTGCGTAAATTTCTGGATACGCCTGGTAAAGAAAACGGGTATTTCCTTGGGCAACTGGACTTGCCAGTCGGTATTAACGATGCAGATTTTCTTGCCTTGAACATGGCCAGCTATTTGCTGGGCGGCCATCCCATAGAATCAAGACTGGGCAGGCGAGTACGCCTCAAAGAGGGATGGAGTTATGGCGTGACTTCAAGCCTGTCTCCTTATTCCACCGATGCTGTCAGTAGTTGGGAAATCACGGCAAGTGCTGCCAGCCCAAATATCGACAAGCTCCAGCAGGCGGTGCTGGAAGAAATGCAGTTATTGGCCGCAAATGGCTTTACACAAGGCGAACTGCAAGCTACCAAGTCTGCTTTAAGGCGTTTAAAGCTACAGGCCAGACACAATGATGACTATCTGACGACCGAATGGAATGCCCTCATGCACAAGGGTGTGGACTACTCCTGGCAAATCAGACAGGACCTTGCACTGCAAAACCTGAGCCTGGAACAATTGAACCAGGCGGTCAAAAAATATCTGCAACCTGAACGCTGGAGCATAGTGACGACTGGTGATGCCAGTAAAATCGCCAAAAAACAATAAGCGCCATGTCTGGGGTCTGCCAACCAGGCAGACTCAGCCCTTCCAGCTTCTCTGCAAGCCAGTATCGGTATGTATCCAGACGCCATTGGAGGTCTGGCGATAATAAAAACCGACGCCGCCCTGGCGGAAGCTTTGTATCAGTTCACCCAGGATTTCTTCATGCAACTGGGGAATGCGTATGTCAGCGGCCTTGCCTTCCATATGCAGGGATTTGCGGGCTGCTGGTACGCCTTGTTCTATCAGGCGCATATTGGATGCCTGGGTACGGTAGCCGGACAGAATCTCCAGGGGCTTGGTCATGCCCAGGCGCGAAATATAAGCCTGGGTGGCCCACAGGGTTTCCAGTAATTTGGGGTCGATAGGCGCGCTTTGCTTGCCATTCACATCGCGCAGCAAGTGGCATAGTTGCTGGTAAGCTGATTCCAGCACTTCGCCATCTTTCCAGTACAGAAGTTTGCTTCGCTCACCGGTAGCAGGACGTATCAGGTCCAGGGTACGTGGCTTGACCCAGAACTCTATGTCCAGCGCCTGAGAATCAAACAGATCAGGCGGTGGGGTTGGTTGTGCAGGTTTTTCATTGCTGCTATCGGCGGCATGCAGAAGGGTATGCGGAGCAGCCATGCCGGCGGTACCGAGCAAAAGCCCTCTTTTTAATAACTGGCGGCGCGTAGGTATCATTCTTGATTCTGGTTTGTGCGATGAAAACAGCTTAGTGTACATCTTGGCGAAAAACAAATGCTGGCTGTTGCAAAGGCTTACGTTTCATCCGGCAAATTTGCAGTTGATGGCTAGGAAATTACATTCTGTCTTGTAGACCGGTGAAATCCGGATAAAAGAACATTACACTGGGCACCTGTTTACTCTTTCCCATACGATATCATGTTTAAATCATTCGGATACCTTGCACTGGCGACTGTTTTACTTGGCGCTTGTGAGGTCAAGGTTAATAGCGATGCCATCAAGGGCAGTGGCAAACTCCTTACCGAGCAGCGCGCCGTAACTGAATTCGATGCCATAGAAAACTCTGGTTTTTTTGACGTGGTCGTGACGAATGGTGCCACCGCTGCTGTAGAAATCAGCGGTGATGATAATCTGGTGCCGGAAATAGAAACCGTTGTGGAGAACAAGGTCTTGATCATACGCAGCAAGCGCAAATCGTATAATTTTACCTGGAATGACAGACCCGGCACGGTCAGGGTCACTGCCGCTGGCCTCACTCGTATCAATAATAATGGCAGCGGTGATATGGATGTGCGCGGCGTGCAGGCTGACAGTATGGCACTGAACTTGAATGGTTCTGGTGATGTCAAGCTCAGCGGCAAGGTAGCGGCCTTGAAACTGATCTCGAATGGCAGCAGTGACCTGGATTTGCAGCAACTGCAGGTAGCCAGGGCCGATGTGGAAATTCACGGCTCTGGTGATACTCATATGCACACCATCAGCCAGTCACTTGATGCCAGCCTGAATGGCAGCGGTGGCTTGAGAGCCGACAATTTGCAATCTGCCAGCGTCAAGATGACACAGCATGGGCCCGCCGATGTGAAATTATCGGGCAGCATCAAGGCACTGGAGCTGGATATGTCTGGTTCCGGGGATATCCAGATTGAGGATATCAAGGCTGAGCAAGTCACTATCCGCAGCAATGGCCCTGGCGAGTTAGTGCTCAGTGGTGAAACAGGCACGCTGGCCATCAACAGTAACGGTTCAGGCGATATCAGTGCAGAACATTTGAAGATCAGGGACCTGCAAGTAGTCAACCACGGGCCGTCCAACCAAAGTTACCGTGGCATCTCTGGCATGCTGAAACTGGAGAATTCTGGTTCTGGTGACTTTAGTGCAGAATTGCAATCCGGGGCCGCGCTGGAAATTACCATGAATGGCCCAGGTGCCACCAGTCTGAACGGCAAGGCCAAAAGCCTGAATGCCAAATTGCTGGGCAGCGGTGATTTGCACGCCAGGGAATTATTGCTCGACAGTGCCAGCATCAAGGTCACGGGCCCTGGCGAAGCTGAAGTCAATGTCAAAAAAGCAGGTGGCTCGCGCATAGTCAAAATAGACAGGAATGGTGTGGCGAATTAGTCATCCATCACCACAACAAAAAGGGTTCATGTCAATAAGGCATGAACCCTTTTGTTTTTTTCATATTACCTGACTACGCGTATTTGCCATATTTAACAGAGATTGTGGTGTGTAGACCTGCCTTCACCCAAAGGGCAGCAGCCAAAGCAAGTAAATTGCGCTAAGATAAAGTGACAGATATCAGCCCGGAAATACAATGCTAAGCTACTTGCGCTTACTTGCCTGTCTCATGCTAGTAGGCACATGCTGGGCCGGTTTGGCCCATGCGCAGGCCAGGCAAAAAACAGTATTGCTGATGAGTGAAGAACTGGATGGTAGAGGGGTGGTGATTCCCCTGTCAGCAGAAGTCACAGAATTGCTGCGTTATCTGGAACAGCATAGCAAACTCACATTCGAAGTAAGACGGTATCCCTGGAAGCGGGCAGTAGAAAATGCGGCGAATGGTGAAGGCCTGATTTTTGGCATTTCAAAAACCCGCGAACGCCAGCGCCTGTTCAAATTCAGCCAGCCCATTTTTGCCGATCAGGCCTTGCTGGTCACATTATGCAGTGCAAAATTCAGTTATAACACCGTGAATGATTTGAAGGGCAAGACCATAGGCATAGTACGCGGCACCAGCTATGGCGAAGAGTTTGACCGCCTTAGCAATGTCGTGTTCAAGGTCGAGGATGACACCAGCAACAATCTGGGGCGCTTCAGAAAATTATTCCTGCGCCGCATGGATGCCTTTTTGTTGTACAGCTCGGTGGCCAATACCAGCCGGCTGGAAAATTATGTCAATCAACAATATGCTGCAGAAATAGCTGGTAAATCACCAGGCAAATTATTTTGCGTATTGCCCAAGCCAGTTTCTTCTGTGGATATCCACATTGCCATAAGCCAGTCCGGCGGGCTTGCTGAGGCAAGCCTGCTGCAAAAAATAGACCAGGCCATCTTGCAGGCACGCCATGATGGTGCACTGGCACGGATTTATTCCCCCAGGTGATCAGGCAGTAGCCACCCTGGCACCCTTGTATTGATGCCGCAAGACCAGGCGGCTGCTGGCGATCAGGGTATTCAGGCCGAGTATTAACTGTACCAGCACATGCCCAGGCAAACCCCAGACTTGCCCCTTGGGTGGTGTGCTATGGGTGACTGCGGTCAGCACAGGTGCCACCCATTGCGCTTCTTCTGTCAGGTCCAGCAAGACATCGCCATCCGAATTGGTATGCAGGTAAAGCTCGCCGCCATGAACCAGAGTCAGGCAGATGCCCTGGCCAGTCGTCGGCTTGTCCCCCAGGGCTTGCTGCAGTTCTCGATGTTGCAAATCCATCCACGCCTCTACATCAAGCGCGGTTTCCAGGGATATCCATGGGTGCTCTTGCAAATCAGGAGCTGAATCAGATTGCTGGTTTTCATTAAACATTATCTTGCTTGATTACTTTCTTTACCGCTGAATTTCTTGCACATGCTTTGCTAAAGCCGCATTCTGACACAAATATCCAGTCTCCAGCCTGATCAGATAATTTAACCTTGGACAAAATTTCGGCTCAATAAGCCTGAATATCTGGCGCGCTTCATGCCTGAGTAAATATTCAATCTCAGCAACCCTGCTGTCGTACAAAAACGACGGCAGGGCTGCTCAGGTATCTTTCTGTTGCTGGCGCTCTTACGGAGAGCTTACGCAAGCACGATAAGATCACTTTCTTTTACATCAATCGCGCTGCCAATGTTGCGTTTGTAAACTATTCTGCATATTGGTGTCTGGCTCAGCTGCCAAACTCACCAACTGAACAATAGGCAAAACGCTGGTATCCATCTTCTCACGACAGGATAATGTCAGCACCCGGCATTGACAGCAACAATGATTTTTTATTCAATTTACTTGGGAATAACATCATGACCACCACTGTCTCCACCCAAAAGGAAACTGTCATCGTCAATCCTTACAGCGGCGATTACAGGGTAGATGTACTCCTGCCCTCGGCCACTGCCCGCTGGAACAATGGCAGCGCCGTCGGCACTGCTGTGGAAGTCACTTACAGCTTCATGAGTGCAACCCCCAGTTACGCACAAGACGCGGACAAGAAAGGCTTCAGTGTATTCACTGATGAACAAAAAATTGCTTGCAGAAAAATTTTTGATTTGATTTCCCAGCAATTTGGTATCACTTTCAAGGAAGTAACGGATACCGAGAGCAATTATGGCTACATACGCCTGGGCAACAATGCCCAGGGCGAAACCAGCGCTGGCTATGCCTCATATCCGGATACGACAGACCCCAAGGCCAGCGGAGATGTCTATATCAATAATGAAGCCAGTGACAATCTGAGCAATCTCGTCCCAGGCACCAATAGCTGGGCCACGCTGGTGCATGAAATCGGCCATGCCATAGGACTCAAGCATCCGGGCAATTACAATGCCGGTGAACCGGCATCAACTGCTGCTGACAATTTCCTGGCGGCGGCAGAGGATAGTGAAGCCAATACCGTCATGTCTTATGTGAAGGCCCCGCAAGGCCAGGAAAGGGATTTCTTTGGCAAATATGATTACCTGGCCCTGAAATACTTGTACGGCAGCAAGGCCTATAACGCAGAATCGACAAATTACCTGATCAATGATACGGATGGCCGTTTACTGAAGCTCATCCATGATACCGGCGGTATCGACACCATCAATTTATCGGCACTGAGCATTGCGGCCAGCATCAACCTCAATCCTGGTGCCAATAGTTCAGTCGGGAGACTGGCCAGTGATACGGTATCGCAAAATAATTTATCGCTGAGCTTTGATACCGTCATAGAAAACGTGGTGGGCACACGCTACAGTGATGTCATGACAGGCAATAGCGTCAATAACCGTTTTGACAGCAATGGAGGCGGCGATACGATAGACGGTGGTGCCGGTTTTGATTTGCTGGTCATCAAGGAAAACCGCGCCACATTCAGCATTCAGAAAAACGCTGGTGATGTGAGTTTTCGCAACACGACAAACAGTGAGATCACGTCTGTCGTAAATGTTGAAAGAGTGCAGCTGAATGATGGCATGGTCGCTTTTGACCTCGAGGGCAATGCCGGACAAATGTACAGACTGTACCAGGCAGCTTTTGACCGCAAACCGGATGCGGCAGGACTGGGTTACTGGATCGCAGACATGGACAAAGGTTCCAGCTTGCTGACTGTGGCCGCAGGTTTCTTTCAATCGCCAGAATTCCAAAAACTGTATGGCGCCAACCCATCAACGACGACATTGATCACCAATTTTTACCAGAATGTTTTGCACAGGGCACCAGACCAGGCTGGTTTTGATTACTGGAACAAGGAGCTCAGTTCTGGAGTAAGCACTCCTGCAAGTGCGCTCGCCAGTTTTTGCGAAAGTGCAGAAAACAAGACTCAGGTGCTGGGGTCCATACAAAATGGGATTGAATACACACTTTGGTTAGGGTAAATGAAACCAGAAAAAACGCAGAGATGATACTCTGCGTTTTTTCGATTGAGGCTCTGGATTTATTTGATTTGCCTGACTTCCAGCCCCTGTTTTTCCAGTAATTCGGTAATGCTGTTGGCGCCGGTCAAATGCCCTGCACCTACGACGATGAATAATTTCCTGCCTTCCTCCAGCATGGACAGGATTTTCTTGGTCATGCCCATATTGCGGTCATCCAGCAATAATTTCATCAGCTTTTTCGAACCGGCATCCTTGTTTGCGGCATCTTGCAGGATTTTCGCCAGTCCTTCTGCATCGCCGCCTTTCCAGGCACTGATCATCCCGGCTGTTTCACGCAGGGTGTCACCACTCTTCAAGCCTTCCAGGGTTTGCGCCAGCATGGCGTCGCCATCTTCATCAGGCAAGCCGCCTAGTACACTGGCTTGAAATGCCGTGCTTTCCAGTTCGACGATGTCTTTTTTATCCTGCTTGGCGCGCAGGACATAATGCAAGTCCACGCCCTTGGAGGCATCATAGCCCTGCTGCCTGAAGACGCCGATACTGAGTGCCGTGGCAACGATGGTCGGTTTCAGGCTCTGGAATTGTGCGGCAGCCGGGCCGACCAGGGATTGCAAGCTTTCCCAGGTGGTTTTTTTGATGTGATTTTCCAGCTTGTCGGGTGCAGTATAGACAAAGTAAGGCATGGCCTTTTCATTGGCCTTGGCGTCAGTGGTATCGACTTCCACGACCAGGGTGTCGGCCTGTTTATAGGCTTTTTCGACTGCTTCAGGCAAAGGGTAGAAACTGGCTTTGGCGAGGTGAATCGAGCCAAACAGATAGGCAGTATTTTTTTCTGATTTAACTTCCCACATTACACCTTTGGCCGGAGTTTCCGCCTGGGCAAATGCCTGGCTGGCAGCCAGCGCCAAGCCTAATGCGGTCAGGCAATGGAGTGCCAGCTGAGAAAGCGAAGTCTTCAATTTCATTATCAATATTTCCATGTCAATAGTTGGTCTGCCAGCTAAGCTGATGTAGCATCAAGCGGCACAGGATACCAGAAAGTGGCTGTACAAAAGCGTTAATGCAATAGCTTCAATACAGCGTGGCTCGCTGTCTGGCTGGCAATTCGCTATCGTAGTTGTCACCGCCGATCTCAGCGTTGCTGAGTGCCGCGAGGATAGTACCGGGACTGGGTAGCTGGGCCAGCTCACCAGCACTGGCGCACTGCCATAACCGGGAACGCAGGATGGCGCGGGCGCACTGAAAATAGACGGTATCGACTGCAATGCGCAACACGCATTTGGGCGCTTTGCCATCCACTGCCAGTCTGTCCAGCAAGGCAGGATCGACAGAAATCGTGGCCCTGCCATTCACGCGCAAGGTCTCGCCTATGCCGGGGATGAGGAACAAAAGGCCAACCTGTGGATCAAACAAAATATTACGCAGACTGTCAATGCGGTTATTGCCGCGCCGTTCGGGCAAAAGCAGGGTCTTTTCATCTTCAACCACGATGAAGCCGGGGGCATCGCCACGGGGCGAGGCATCCAGGCCATCTGGCCCACGAGTAGCCAGCACCGCAAAAGGCGAGGCCTCTATCATGGCACGGTAATGAGCATGTATATACGGTACTTCCTTCCTGATGGAAGCAGCACCAACGGCATCAAACATGTTTTCCAACTGTTCAGTGCTGGTAATCTGGTGTGGAGATGAAGAGTTTGACATAGGGATAGCTGACGAATTTGATGACAGTGATATGTAGAGCGGCTTATCTGCCTGCGATATTAACATTCCCTGCCCTCCTGTTGCTGCCAGCGCCTATTCTCTGGGCTTGCTCAATAATGCTTTTAAACCAGCCAGTCTTTCCTTGGGTGTCATGACTTCGCCTTCGGCAGGTACAGCATCGCCTTCATCGAGTTTCATTTCCTTGATAAAGCGGGAAGGGTCGCAATGCACTTGCACGCCCGCACGTTTGCGTTTTTTGCACCAGGTAATATGCAGGCTGCGCTGGGCGCGGGTAATGCCTACGTACATCAGACGGCGCTCTTCTTCTATGCGCGCGGCAAAAGTCTCTATCGGCGCATCAGGGTCACCCTTGTGCGGCAAGATACCTTCTTCGACGCCAACCAGAAACACATGCGGATATTCCAATCCCTTGGATGCATGCAGGGTGGACATGCGCACGGCGTCCGGCTCTTCATCCTTGCCTTCCATCATGGTCATCAGGGCGACCATCTGGGTCAGGTCGAGCAGGCTGCGATGATCGTCATTGCCGTCCTTGCCGCCACTGCCCTTGGTTTTCAGCCACTGGGTAAAGTCGAGTACATTCTGCCATTTGTTTTGCGCAGCACGGTCTTCAAAACTGTCGTAGAGATAGCCTTCGTAATTGATTTCTTTCATCAAGTCATCCAGCAATTCGCTGGCATGACTTTCCCTGTGGGCATGGGCCTCAACCTGGTTGATGAAAGTACAGAAATTCCGCAGTGGCCTTAACTGTTTATCAGGTAACTTGGCTTCTATGCCGCCTTTGAAGACGGCGGCAAACAGCGAGCATTGCCATTGACCTGCAAATTCGCCCAGCACTTCCAATGTAGCCAGGCCGACACCGCGCTTGGGTGTGGTAATGGCGCGGATAAAAGCCGGATCATCATCTTCATTGGCGATCAGGCGCAGATAGGCAATGATGTCCTTGATCTCGGCGCGATCAAAGAAACTCTGGCCGCCAGAGATAGTGTAAGGAATACGCTCACGCCGTAGCGCCTGCTCAATGACGCGCGCCTGGTGATTGCCACGGTACAAAACCGCATAATCAGAATATTTGGCCTGGCGCTCGAAGCGATGGGCAGAGATCATGATGGCGACCTGTTCCGCCTCTTGTTCATCATCCTGCATACCCAGTACCTTGACCGGATCACCCAGGCCATGCTCAGACCATAGCGACTTTTCAAACAGTTTGGGATTATTGCCAATGACAGAATTGGCTGCCTGCAAGATACGGGTACTGGAGCGATAATTCTGTTCCAGCTTGATGATTTCCAGATTGGGGAAATCCACCTGTAAAGTCTTCAGGTTTTCTATGGTGGCGCCGCGCCAGGCATAGATGGCCTGGTCATCATCACCCACGGCGGTGAACATGGGTTTCTTGCCTATACCGCTCACCAGTAATTTCACCAGTTCATACTGGCAGGTATTGGTATCCTGGTATTCATCGACCAGCAGATAACGCAGGCGGCGCTGCCATTTGTCACGTACCTGTTCATTGCTGCGGAAGAGTTCTACCGGCAAGCGTATCAAATCATCAAAGTCCACTGCCTGATAGGCTGAGAGGGTGGCGACATAGCTGCGGTAAACCCTGGCGGCAATCGCCTCGTCTTCATCCTGAGCCTGCTTTAATGCTAACTCTGGGTCGATCAGACCATTTTTCCACAGTGACATGGCAGTCTGTATGCGCCGTATCAATTGCTTGTCAGTGGTAATTGCCAGATCCTGCACGAGAGAAAAACAGTCATCGCTATCCATGATGGAAAAGCGGTCTTTGAGGCCCAGGGCTTGCGCCTCCTGCCTGAGTATCTTGACCCCCAGCGAATGGAAGGTGGAGACCGTCAACTGCTTTGCCTGGCGCGGCTCGGCCAGCAGTTTGCCTATGCGCTCCTGCATTTCCAGCGCTGCCTTGTTGGTGAACGTCAGGGCGGCAATATGTTTTGGATCATAGCCATGCAGCTCGATCAGGTTGACGATTTTCTGGGTAATCACGCGCGTCTTGCCCGAGCCAGCCCCGGCCAGCACCAGGCAAGGTCCGTCCATATAATTGACTGCATTACGCTGGGGAGTATTCAGACCATGAGACATAGGGAAGACGGAGCTGATCCGCAAAAACTTGCAGGCGCTATTGTAGCCTGCAATACACAGAGAACCGGAATACGCCGGTGGATAAGTGCATATCCACTGAGATAAATGCGCAACACATCATAGTCTGTGCAAATCCGGATGATTTAAATCCGGATGATTTATCTGTGAAAACAAAGATTTTGCTGTCAAAAAGATAGAAATAAAGGCTAGACAATTGGATAAGCTGGGACTATTCTCTTACTCAGGAGGATGCCTTTTATGAAAGAACAGAAACCTGCTCGTATCCTGCTGGTGGACGACGAAGAAAGAAATATTCGACTGCTGGAAGCGCTGTTACATTCTGAAGGCTATTCTACTCTGAGTGCGAATAATGGGCGTGATGCCCTCAAAGTTGCAGCTTTCGCGCAACCTGATCTGATTCTGCTCGACATCATGATGCCAGGCATGGATGGTTTTGCCACTGTCGCAGAACTCAAGGCAAATCCCCTGACGCAACCCGTACCGGTCATCATGCTGACGGCGCTGGATGACCGCAACTCCAAACTACGCGCCCTCGAAGCGGGTGCCGAAGAATTTTTGACCAAGCCGATAGACCGTGCTGATCTCAGCGTGCGAGTGCGCAATCTCTTGCGTCTCAAGGAATATGGCGACTTCCTGACTGATCATAACCGTATACTGGAAAGTCAGGTAGTACAGCGTACGGCACAATTGGAAAACGCCTACCGCGATACGGTATTCACCTTGGTGCGAGCCGCCGAACACAAGGATGAAGAAACTGGGCATCATGTGCGCCGTATCAGCTATTACTGCCGCACCCTGTCTGAAGCCATGGATTTGCCTGCTGATTTTCATGATGCCATCTTCCAGGCCAGCCCGATGCACGACATAGGCAAGATAGGCATACCTGATCATGTGCTGCTGAAACCTGGCAGCTTCAATCTTGATGAGTGGAATATCATGCGCACCCATTGTGCGCTTGGTGCAAGCATACTCTCCAGCGGCACTTCCCCCTATACAGAAATGGGCGCGGAAATTGCCCTGAATCATCATGAACGCTGGGATGGCACAGGCTATCCGAATGGTCTCAAAGGTGCAGCCATTCCCATCGCTGCCAGAGTCATGCAAATCTGCGATGTGTATGATGCCTTGCGCAGTCGCCGTCCGTATAAGCCCCCACTTGATCATGAGCACAGCATGAATATCATCATCGAAGGGGATGGTCGTACCCAGCCTGAACATTTTGATCCTGAAGTATTTTCCTGCTTTGTCGCACAGGCCGGACGTTTTGCTGCTATCTACGACCAGCATGCCGATGCCTGAAGCCCAACACCCCGGTATTTTGCTGATCGATAATGAACCCGATCTGCAGCAAGCATTAGTGCGTTTACTCAGGCCTTTGCAGCATCCCATGTTCACCGCCAGCAATGCAGGTGAGGCGCATACCCACATGGCTGCGCAACGCATAGGTGTACTAATCTGTGAACCGCGGGATGAACGCCTGGCTGCTTTCCTGATCGCGGCCAGGGAAAAACATCCCGACGTGGTACGCCTGATACTGACAGGCTATCCAGATTTGGGCAGTGTTTTAAGAGCAGTCAATCAGGCTCATCCTTTCAAGTTATTGGTCAAACCCTGGCTGAATGAAGAATTGCTGGCGACAGTTCGTCTGGCACTTGAGCAATATGTATTGAATCGCGAACGTGAGCGTTTACTTAAGGAATACAACGGTATCCTGAACAATGCAGAAGGTGCCCATGCTTTCCGCACGCTGGATGCGCTCATGCATTCGATACACAAGGACATGGCGGTGGATGCCATACACCATCTTCCCATGGGCGCTTGCCTGCTGGTGAATGGGGTGGTCAGTTTATGTAATGCCAATGCCCATCGTTTTCTCGGGGAACTTGATCAAGTGTCACTCACTACCGGTACTTTAGCGGAGGAATTGCCGGCAGCACTCAAGCCCGCCTATAGCGCAGCACGCAAGCAACGCATACGGTTGCATTTGAATGAACAGCAAAGGCTGGATTATTTTGTTCTCGATCTGAGCATAGGCACCCTGATTGCGTTTGCTCCTGAACCCAAACTCGGCAGGCCGCCGGACCCGGCATAATCAACGCCAAGGCTGTTTCAATTTGCATGTATTCAACAGGAAGATTGCATATGAAAAAACTCAGTACCGAATTCAGACTGCTCGCAGGGCTTATGTTCGGGCTGGCGCTACTTCTCTCAGCTGGCTGGCAACTGTATCGCTCGCTGCAAGACTATCGTGAGAATTCACTTCTGGTGACGCATACTTATCAGGTCCTGGATCAGTTATATGAAGTCAAGTCTGGCGTACTTGAGCTGGAAAGCATACAACGCCTGTACTTTATCACTGGTGACGATGTCTTCACCAGCCAGCGCGACAGCAAATCAGCGCAAATACGTCAGGCAGAAAAAAAGATCGCCGAACTGACGGTGGATAATCCACGCCAACAATTATTATATAAAAATCTGGCACTGAAACTGAACGAGAGATTAATTGCTCTCGACAAGGTCCTGCAAATTTACCAGGCGGAGGGTTACCCGGCGGTGCGCAAGCATCTGGTCAGCGGCACACCACGCATTGTCATGGAAGGTCTGCTGGTGCAAATCAGCAGCATGGAAGAAGAAGAACGTGTCTTGCAGCAACAACGCCGGACCCAGGTGGAAAACAGTTTCGTGCAGGCGCGTCATATAGGCATACTGGTACTCATCATCACCCTGGCTGGCGGTGTCTTGCTGTGGTGGCAATTCAGGCGTGACCAGATCCAGCGTGCTGAAGCTGAAACAGCAGTACGCGATAGCGAGTCACTGCTCAAACAAGTTTTGGATATCCTGCCGGTCGGTGTCCTGATTTGCAACCGCGAAGGCTCACTGACCACGATCAATCCTGGTGCCAAACTCATCTGGGGCGGTAGCCGCCAGGTCAATCTGGACCAATATGGCGAATATGCAGGCTGGTGGCCAGATACCGGCAAACGCATAACCTCAGATGAATGGGCGCTGGCACGCACCATGAAAACCGGCGAAACCATACTGGCAGAACTGGCAGACATCCGTTGCTTTGATGGCAGCCGCAAAACCATCACCAACAGTACAGCGCCTTTGCGCGATGACAAAGGCAATATTATCGGCGGCCTGTCAGTGAATGTGGATGTCACTGAATTCACCATGACAGAGCGCAAACTCAGGACTGCGGCCCATTATGATGATACCCAGGTCAAGGCACAGATCCTGTTCACTGCAAGTTTTGAACGCAACAAGATTTTCGACAGCCTGTTGACCTTGCTGGCAGAACGCCATGGTTACCAGATGTCGGCGCTGTATAGCTTTGATGAATGGTATGCGCGTTTTCGTTGCGAAGCCAGCCATGGTCTGGGGCGGGATATTCCGCGTGAATTTGAACTGGGCGAAGGCTTGCTGGGGCAGGCCGCCCTGACTGGAAAAAGTAATTCCCTGGATACCAGCCGCCTGAGTCTGCAAACCGGACTGGCAGATTTCAGCCCCAAACATGTCTTGATGATACCCGTGATGTATCAGGAACACCGCCTGGCCGTCATGGTGCTGGCCACCACCAATAATGTGATTTCTGGTGAACAGGCATTCCTGGAAAGACTGGCTGGCCAGCTTGGCGTTGCCCTGCACAATCTGCGTCAATACAATGACCTGAAACTACTGGCCGACCAATTACGCACCAGTAGCGACGAAATCGCCGCCAAAAATCAGCAACTGGAACAAGCCAGCCGCATGAAGTCAGAATTTTTGGCGAATATGTCGCATGAATTGCGCACGCCTTTGAATGCCATCGTCGGTTTTTCAGAAATACTCAAGGATGGTTTGATGGGAAGTTTGTCCAGTCAGCAAAAAGATGCTGCAGTGGATATCTTCAATAGCGGCAAACACTTGCTGGCTTTGATCAATGACATTCTCGATCTGTCCAAGATAGAAGCAGGCAAGATGCAGATCAACCTGGAACCCACCGACATTGCCAGCCTGGTGCAATCCAGCCTGCAAGTCATACGTGAACAGGCGACCCTGCAAAACCTTCAAGTCACTGCCAAAATCCAGGAAGGCATGGGCGAAATCTGGCTGGATGAAGTCAAACTGAAACAAATTATCTACAACCTCTTGTCGAATGCCGTCAAATTCACTCCTGAGGGGGGCAGGGTGCATCTGTCAGCACGCCGCATTGATGGCTATCAGGCGGCGGGGGGGCGCTTTGAACATTATCTGGAAATCACGGTCAGCGACAGCGGCATAGGCATACCGCAAGAGGCACAACCACTATTATTCCAAGCCTTTACCCAGATAGACAGTAGCCTCTCGCGCAAGCATCAGGGCACGGGCCTGGGACTGGCCATGGTAAAACGCATGGCCGAATTGCACGAAGGCAGTGTCAGCATGAGCAGTATCGTTGGCAAGGGTTCGACTTTCTCGATCTTGCTGCCCTGGCGCACTGCCAATCTGCCAGGCAAGTACGGCACTGCGCCAGCGACTCCGTCAGTTGTTAACAGTGTAAGTAGTGACAATAGCCTGGCGAGTGGCGAGTTGCTGGCCCTGATCATCGAAGATGATGACCAGGCTGCTGAAGTCTTGCGCGTACAACTGGAGAGCGAAGGTTTTCGCATTCTGCGAGCCAGCACAGCCGAAGCTGCACTGAACCTGGCCGAAGAAACCCATCCTGACCTGATTACCCTGGATATATTGTTGCCGGGCATGGATGGCTGGGAATTTCTGGAGCGCTTCAAACAACGCCCACTGTTTGCATTTACCCCTGTGGTCATCATTTCCATCGTCGCTGACCGGGTCCGTGGCTTGTCACTGGGTGCTGCCCATGTCATGCAAAAACCCATCGCCAGAGAAAACCTGACCACAGCCTTGACGGTGCTTGGTTTTTGCAACGACCCGAAGGCGACGCAAAAAATTGCCCTGGTCGTCGATGATGATCCCAAAGCAGTGAAACTGGTCACTACCCAGCTCGATTCATTTGGCTATCGCACCCTGGGCGCACTAGGAGGGCAAGAAGGTATTAATATGGCAAGGCAATATACGCCTGATCTCATCGTACTGGACTTGATGATGCCTGAAATCAATGGTTTTGATGTGGTGGAAGCCTTGAAAAGTGATACAGTCACTGCAAGTATTCCGATTATTGTCCTGACTGCAAAACAAGTGACCGCCGAAGACAGGATACGTCTGAGTGGCGATGTCAAAAAAGTCATGGAAAAATCCGATTTCAATCATGGCAGATTCATCGGCGAAGTCAGACGAGCCATGACCGGCAGGGGTAAGTGAAATGACGCGCGTACTGATCATAGAAGACAATCCCGTGAACATGAAGCTGGCCGCATTTCTATTGCAAAATGCCGGCCATGAAGTGCTGCAAGCCGTAGATGCAGAGCTGGGCTTGCAAATTGCCAGGGAAGAATTACCTGAATTAATCCTGATGGATATGCAGTTGCCAGGCATCGACGGCATCACCGCTACTCGCCAGCTCAAAGCTGACGCAGCAACCAAGCATATCAAGATCGTCGCCCTGACCGCCTTTGCCATGAGCGGCGATGAAGAGCGTTTCCGTGCTGCAGGTTGTGATGCCTATATGGCAAAGCCGATACGCTATCAGGCATTCTTGTCCCTGGTTGAATCCATACTCAAGACTTGAACACCCGCTGACAGCCTGTGGCGTGTAGAGTAAACTGACGGCATCAGAACAAAGGTGCTCCATGAAATTTGAACATTTAGTTGAAATCAACGATCTCAGCAATCCCACAATAGAGGTCATCAGCCGCGAACAGTTGTGGCGCGGCCTGGTCTTGCGGGCAGAAATGCCAAAGCTGTTTGTCTCTTACCTGGATGACGCCAGCATCATGGACCGTACTGAGGCCAGCATGACACGCACCCTGAAGTACGGTACGCTGGAAGTCACCGACCAAGTGAGCTTTACCCACCTGGAACACGTGCATTATGATGTAGCAGCCCAGAAGGACATACCCCAGTCTTCATTGCGCATGAGCATAGAAGAGCCGCAACCAGATGCGCTGTTTGTCCGTTTCGCCTATGACAGTGGCAACGTTGAGCCAGAAGATGCGGAAGCGAAAATGTATAACGAATACCGCAAATCCGCCTATCAGGAAGCAGATGTGGAAACCGTGCGCATCATCCGTGAACTGGCAGAAAGCGGGCGACTGGATGCACTGCCGTCCTGAACAAGATTAACAAAGGCACAAGGATTGCTGAGCCGCCTGCATTTCGGGGATAATGCGGCTCTGTAATTCCATTCCTCATTTAGCCCATCTATCACTACTCCAAGGTTCCCATGACCAAGCGCACTACTCCTGCTACAAAGAAGCCTGTCCTGGCTGCTCTGGACTTACCTGCTCCGGTACAAACCACACGCTTGAAGCGCAAGCAGTTTGCCAGCACTGGCGACGTGCATATCCAGGGTGATGCAGTGATTGCCACCCAGTTCATCGTCGGCGGTGATTGCCTGATTGATGGCGATTTAGAGGCGGAAGAAGTGTTTTGCCTGGGCAAGCTGACTGTCACTGGTGATATCCGCGTGCAATCCCTGTATGTCGGCCATGCGCTCGACGCCGGTGGCAATATTGACGTGGAATACCTCATCAAGACTGGTTGCAGCGCTGACTGGATGGCCCGCATGCTGGAACTTGACCAGCGCAAACCCGCGGCAGATGGCAGCAGCTATATGGACATACTGGTACATCCCGCCATCCTGGCGCGCTATGACCATCACGATGCCTTTGGCGGCTTTGGCGATATCCAGGCACTGGGCTATGTTGCCTGTGCCGACCTTGATTGCCATGGCAATGTGCAACTCGATGATGTGCTGGAAGTCGGTGAAATCCAGTTTGTTGGCGGCCACTTGTCGGCGGCAGCCATCCATGTTGCGGGTGATTGCAATTGCCAGGGCGAGTTGTTCAGTGAAACCGATATCCAGGTCGAAGGCGCTCTGTTTGCTGCCAACCTGATTTGCCAGGGTAATCTGGATGTGGCCAGTATCCACAGCCAGGGCGACATCAGCAACTGGGGTTATCTGCGTGCCACCGGCGAAATCAGCAGCTTGCGCGGTGAAATCCACAGCGGTCGCTGGATCGCCACCAAGGGCAGCATTTATGCCGCCAAATACATCAAGTCTGGTGAATCCATCGTCGCCGAAAAAGGCATTAGCTGCGGCGCGGATTATGGCATCCTCGCAGCCACCAGCCTGCCACGCTCACGCTGGGCAACTCATGGCTTTGTGTCTGCGGCAAGCAAACCGCGCCTGCTCTTGTCTGGCCAGTTCGTTGAAGGCAAAAAACTCAAGCATATCGATGCTCTGGAAAAAAAGCGTGAGACCGAACTCGACTGGGAGGTGCCACGCCGCCTGAAGCGTGAAATGCAGCCCGTTTGAAGCTGATCCTTTGATCAGGTAATGATGAAGAAAGGCGCTGCAAGCTATGGCTTCCAGTGCCTTTTTGGTGAGCACCTACAAACCAGGATCGCTGTCGCTCGCCCACAAGCGTCGCAATAAGTATATTCCCAGAGCGGCAGACAGCAAGGTCGCCATGTAGGCTCCTGCAGTGGGTTGCCAGGCAACATTTCCCCCCTTTGAAACCGTCATTCTGTAAACGCAGATGGCAGCGCCATTAGAAGCCGAATGCAAGATGATGCCCGGCCACAGGGAGCGTGTTTTCTGATACAGCCACGCGCACAATACGCCGACTATCGTGGCACAAAGAAACTGGTAGATGTTCATATGTGCCAGGCCAAACAGGCAGGCAGAACCCAGGATTGCTACCCAGCGCGAATACTGTTGCAGGAAACTGCGCAGGATAAGGCCGCGAAACAGCATCTCTTCCAGCACCGGAGCAACCAGGCAGGCCGTGATGATGGAGTGCACACCATTGGCCATCATGTCATCGAATATTCTTTGCTGGCCATCAGGCACTGGTTGCCAGGCTTCCAGCCAGCCGCCCAGAACACCCAGCACCATCTCCAACCCCGGCACCAGCAATAGTACCGGCACGATCAATAGTAAGGTCCTGTTCCTGGAAACAGCAGAGGAGTGGAACAATTCTGCATAACTCATGCCCTTGTAGTGCAATACGCCTGTGAACAACACGGCATTGGACAAGACCATGATGACTGCATCGACTTCATCCGGGCTTATGCCGGTCCACCTGCTGCTGTCCTGTACCAGAAGACCGAGCATGAACTCTATCCCCAACAAGAAGACGAGCAATAGGCAGGCTTCCAGCCCTGAAGGGAAATTTTCGTGTTTAGGTGTCATTGCTGTTGGCCAGCTTCATCTGGCCTGGAAACCAGAACAATGCAGACCTGAACTTGAGCCACCATCGGTACACACAGGCGCATTGTCTTGTCATCAGGGTTCATCAGTTAAGGCCAGGCTTTCATGGAGAGTTCATTATATTCGATGCGTTGGCCTAAGCATTTTCCGCATATTTGCCGCATATCACTTTTTTCAATACGGCAAGATTAATCTTCAGGTTACAATTACTCACATTTTCTGTCCCAGACAACCAAACTGCTTTACTTCCCTGAATTTCATTGAATTTGTGCAAACATTACAAGATTTTTTACAGCGATGGCAGCAGCGAGGAGTCTATACCCGTTTATTCCTCCCCATCTTTGTATTGATCGTCTTAGTCAGTGGCTTGCGGTACTACCTGATGATCAATGCAGAAGTCAGCGATGCCAGACAAAGACTGACTACAGAATTACGCCATACCGCGCATTATCTGATCCCTGTACTCAGCAGCTTGTCCATTCAGGGCAATACAGCTGCGATACACAAACTGCTGGTACAAGAGGTGGAAGTCAGCCCGGCACTCTCACGCATCAGTTGGCAATACAGCCAGCATCAAATCCAGGCTGAGGATGCCAGCGCACCGGCATCCGACGCCCCAGCATGGTTTGTCAAACTTTTATCCTGGGAGGCTGAAAATTCAGCCAGGGAAGTCAGGTTGCAGGATGGGAATATCGCTGTCTTGCATTTAGAAACCAGCATTGCTGGTGAAAACCGGCATGTCTGGCAAAAAGTCATGGACCAGGCAAAAATTTCACTACTCACCATATTTACGATTTATTTCCTGCTGGGTCTGTTGTTGCGCTCGAATGCTCGCAGCATGCACAGTCTGGCTGAGGCAACTGACAAGTTCAAGAGAGGCCAGCATAGCGTACGTATGGCCATCACCGGTACGGCAGAAGCGCGCGCCCTGGCGAGGACTTTCAACAGTATGGCTGATGAAGTGCAAGCCTTGTTACTGAGCTTGCAACGCAGCCAGCGCGCCAATAGCGAGCAACTCCACTTCACCTGGCAATTGATACATGCCTTGCCGATACCAATTTTTTTTCAGGACCAGTATGGTATTTGCCAGCGCATCAACCACGCCTGGGAAGAACTGTTCGGCTTGCGCGCTGCCGATGTGGTTGGCAAACCCATGCCTGTACTGGCACTGCATGCCAGCAAGCGACCGCAACAAGAAAGCGGGCAAGACAAGCTGGTCATGGAAATGCAGATACAGGCAGCCGGAAAAATTCTGGATGTGATTTACTACCAGGCCAGTTTCACCAATGTCGATGGCAATGCCATAGGCAGCATAGGTGCACTGATTGATATCAGCGAGCGCAACCAGGCACAAGCAACACTGGCTGCGGAAAATGTCAGGGTAGAAACCACCCTGGCATCCATCGGTGATGCTGTTATCAGTACCGACGTGCATGGCCGCATACTGATGCTCAACAAGGTTGCTCAGCAGATCTGCGGCTGGAGTCGCAAAGAGGCACAGTCGCATGCACTGGCAGACGTGTTTTCCTTGACAGATAGCCAGCAACGCAGGCAGTTACAAGAATTTTTGCAGCAAATTTGCCAGGGCACCGACATCTTGCAGGCAAATAATCAGATCTTGAGCGCGCGTACAGGTCAGCGATTTGAAGTCGACTTTACGGCAGCGCCAATACGGCAAAAGAATGGCAAGGTCATGGGTTGCGTGCTGGTGTTTCGTGATGTGAGCGAAAAACATCAACTCATGCAACAACTGCGCTGGCAAGCTGGCCATGATGTGCTGACTGGACTGGAAAACCGTGCCGCCCTGAGTGAAAGGTTCAGCGCAGCGATACAAACGGCGCACACTCACCAACAATGGCTGGCTGTATGCCTGCTGGACCTGGATCATTTTCAGGCCATCAATGAAAGCCATGGCCAGGAATTCGCCAACAAATTATTGCAGCAGGTAGCCCGCCGTCTGGAGAGCAGTGCAGGTACTGAGCACCATGTTGCACGCCTGGGTGGTGATGAGTTTGTGGTGCTGCTGCAAAACCAGCAAGATGTCGCAGGCGTGGAATTAAATCTGGCCCTGCTGCTGGCCGAGCTGGCGCAGCCGTATGAGATAGAACTGCAAAGCATCAGCCTGTCTGCCAGCATAGGCGTGGCCATTTATCCACGCGATGATGTCAATGCTGACACCTTGCTGCGCTGTGCCGACCAGGCAATGTACCAGGCCAAACTGAACGGCCGCAATCAATTTCACTTGTTCGATGCCGAGCAAGACCAGCAATTACGCACCCATCATAATCAGCGGGCGCGCATACGCCAAGCCCTGCAACAGGATGAATTGCGGCTGTATTTTCAGCCCAAGGTGAATATGCGTCAGGGCCGTATCATAGGCATGGAAGCCCTGCTGCGCTGGCAACATCCCGAACAGGGCATCGTCGGGCCGCTGCAATTCTTGCCGCTGATAGAACATACCGATCTGATTATTGACGTCGGTGACTGGGTCCTGCATCAAGCCATGGCACAATTGCGCGCCTGGACCGCCCTGCATGCAGAATGGGTCATCAGCGTGAATATCGCAGCCCGCCATTTTCAGTGCAAGGACTTCGTCGAACGCCTGCGCAAGATACTTGCCGCTTACCCTGATGTTGCACCAGAAAGGCTGGAAATCGAGATACTGGAATCTGCCGCCATCCAGGATATCCAGCATGTACGCGAAGTAATGCTGGCTTGCCAGAAAATCGGCGTCAGTTTTGCCCTCGATGATTTTGGTACTGGCTATTCATCCCTGTCTTACCTGAAGCGCCTGCCTGCCGATACCCTGAAAATCGATCAGAGCTTTGTACGGGATATGCTGGAAGACAAGGATGACCTGGCGGTCATCAGCGCCATCATCGGCCTGGCGGATGCATTCAATCGCGCAGTGATAGCCGAAGGCGTGGAAACTGCAGAACACGGTGTAGCGCTCTTGCGCCTGGGTTGCGACCTGGTACAAGGTTATGGCATAGCCCGCCCCATGCCAGCCACACAGATTGAGGCATGGGCAAAAAATTATGTTGCCCCCACCGTCTGGGACCATGGTAAGGATCTGGAATGGGAAGGTGCGTGACAGCTGGCCAAAGTTAACCTATCGGAGACTTTATGAAAACAATATCCGGGCAATGCAGTTGTGGAGAAATTGCTTATCATCACCCTGCTCCGGCAGTACAAATCGTTGCTTGTCACTGCAGCCTGTGCCGCCGCATGACAGGAGCCGCATTATCTTCTTATGTAGTCGTGAAGTCTGCTGAGCTGGTCTTCACTCAGGGCCAGCAACTGTTGAAAACCTACGCCGTTACCTCACATACCCAGCGCCATTTTTGTACAGCCTGCGGCACATCCATCTATAACACCAATCAGGAAAAATACACTGGCCTGAGCATGCTGTATCTGGGTACTGTGAACCTGCATGAAAGCTTGTCGCCACGCATGGATATTTATTGTGAAAACAAACTATCCTGGTTGAGCATTACAGATAGCAGCCGGCATTTTGAAAACACACCCACCAGGCCTTGAAAAGAAAAAAGCGTATCAATTGCAGGATACGCTTTTTTTCATGGCTACTGATCGCTTATTTTTCAGGATACCTGATCGTCATTTCCTTCAACAAATTATCGGCATGATCAACTTCTTTCATGACCCATAACATGTAGCGGATATCTACCTGGATAGCGCGTGTGATGGTGGTATCGAAATACCAGTCCTTGGTGATGGACTCATACGTGGAATCAAAATTCAAACCCACCAGTTCACCATTTTTATTCAAGACGGCAGAACCGGAATTACCACCGGTAGTATCGGCACTGGACAAGAAATTGACGGGCACGGTTTGCAAAACTACGTCCTTGAAGACGCCATAGCGTTTTTCTTTTACCGCAGTCAACAAACTTTCCTGCATATTAAATGGTGACTTGCCGGTGTGCTTCTGGACTATACCTTCGACTGTCGTAAATGGCCCTTTGCTGATGCCGTCACGTGGTGAGTAAGGTGCTACCGTGCCGTAAGTCACGCGCAGGGTGGAATTGGCATCGGGATACACAGGCTTGCCCTGGGATTTTTTCCACTCGATAACAGCTTGCATATACTGGGGAATGACGCGCTCCAGATTGCCATCAAGTTCCTTACGACGGTTTTCCAGCGACATTGCAGTGTCATGCAATTTCACTGCCAGGCGGATGAAGGCATCATCTGACTGTTCGAACGCTTTACGGTCCTTGCTCATCCAGCCCAGGCGTTTCGCGGTTTCATTCAAAGAACTCTGCTGATACAAGCCAGCGACGCTTTCCGGTGTGGGCAACAATACATCGAGGCCTTGTATGTGGGACTTGGCAGCTAATTTATTATATCTTTGCAGCGCAGCAGTGAACCTGGCCTGATCCACATTCGGCAGATACGATTGTTCCAGACGGCTGAGTTTGCCAGCAATGATGGTCATGTCCCGCTGCTGATAGCCGGTATGGCGCTCAGCATCCGGTTTTTCAATTTCAATGGCGAGGCGATACAGGGTACGCGCACTCTTCAGCAACTCACTGGTGCTGGCGACGGACCAGGCGAACTCTTCTTCCGACATGGCCATGTCGGCCGTGATCAGAGTATCTAGTTCCTTGAGCAAATCCTGCTTGCTGCCATGCTGAGCATACCAGCGACGGAATTCAGCATCTTGCCCATCCTTGATGGCAGCAATGTCTTTACGTGCAAAACCATCAAGCAAGCCTTCGGTCTTTTTCAAACCATTGCTGATTCCCTTGACCACACTGGCATAACGCACAGCGGCAGCGGCATTGCCTTGGGTAGCTGCGGCGATGACGGCCAAGTCTGCCCTGGATTCTGTTACTTTGGCAGGGTAGCTGACGTCACGGGCAAAGCGTATCTCTGCTGGCAATTTATAGCGGCTGGTACGGCCAGGATAACCGGCCATCAAAATCGGGTCGCCATTTTTTAAGCCCTGGGCAGATACCACCAAAAAGTCTTTTGATTGATAAGGTACATTGTCAGCAGACGGGTCGGCAGGGCGACCATCCTTGCCTACATAAGCACGCAGGAAAGAGTAATCACCGGTATGACGCGGCCATTCAAAATTATCGACGTCACCACCAAAATTGCCTATCTTGTCTGACGGCGCATAGACCAGACGCACGTCACGTATCATCATCTGGCGTATGCGGTAATACTCCAGGCCACGGTGAAAACTGGGAACGGAACAACGGTATGCCTTGTCTTGTTCACATTCAGCGACCAGGGCCTTGATGCGACTTTCCACATGTTCTGCCCTGGCACGGCCTGACATGGCAGCAGTCAGGCCCTGGCTCACCAGTTCCGTCACATTTTCGACTTTGTCGGTAATGTACATGCGCGCATCGGGGCCAGCAGGCAATTCCTCAGCCAAGGTTTTCGCCAAAAATCCATTGGCGATGTAATTTTTTTCTGCTGTCGAATTTCTTTGTACCGCACCATAAGCACAATGATGATTGGTCACCACCAGACCGGTACTGGAAACAAAACTTGCCGAACACCCACCCAGCGACACCATGGCAGACATGGGATGCTTGTTCAAGTCTGCCAGTTTCTCTGCTGGCATATTGATGCCTATGCGTTTTAACTCAGCCTTCAGTTGGGGCAATTGATACGGTTGCCACTGACCTTCGTCAGCATGAGCAAATGAAAAAACGCCCGCAAGGGCCACAGGAAAAGCAAGGGTTTTAAACAAAATACACTCCAAAATGAGTTCTGACAGTACGGTATGACATCAGGCCGCAGTATAGCTGCGCCCATCAGGCCAGTCATCGCCAGTGGTGGGATTTTTCTGAGATTTCTCTAAAAATTATGCTGGTCTATTGGCTATTTATTATTAATTCAGCACAACTAGGCTTAATTACAGACAAATCTACTGGCAATTAGTTCATGCTGTTTTTCATGGCGGCCACGGATAAGCTTTTTATTATTCCATTTTACGAAATAATCAATTCAATATGAAGGCTATTCTTATATTTCATTGAAAGGCTCAAACTAAGCACTGCGCAATAGGGCGCTTTGAATACTGATACTTAACACTTAGGAAAAATCATGAGCCGCATCAATCTCGTCACTAAAGAAACTGCCAATGCTGAACAACTGGCCTTGCTGGATGCAATACAAACAAAACTGGGCATGGTCCCAAATTTCTTGAAAGCATTCGCCAATTCACCTGCTGCCTTGCGCGCTTTTCTCGGCTTGCACGGCATCGCTGGTGAAGGTAGCTTGGACCCGCAAACCCGCGAACGTATCGCCCTGGCTGTAGCACAAAAAAATTCCTGTGAATATTGCGTTTCTGCCCATACCGCCATAGGTCGTGGCACGGGCTTGAACAATGAAGAAATGGCGGCCAATCGTGCTGGCAGCAGTCAGGATGCCAAAGCAGCCGTCGCCGTGAAATTCGCCCGTTCGCTAGTCGAGCACGGTGGTGAAGTCACTACAGCAGAAATTCTGGAAATGCGCGACACGGGTTATAGCGATGCAGATATCGTCGAAGTGATCACCCATGTGGGTATGAATATCCTGACAAATATCCTGGGTAAGGCCAGCCGCCTGGAAATCGACTTCCCTAAAGTCAATCTGTAATTGCAGTCAGAAACCCGTCCCGTAACAGCAAGGAAATCACCATGTCACGCGCATTCGCCGATATCAGTTTTACCCCCAGCGTAAAGGCAGCACAAAGCCTGTATGGCAGCCGTGAGGCCAATCGTGGTTTTGAACTGGTGGAAGAAAAACGTGACTACTTGCTGGAACGGGACACGGAATTCATTATTGCCCGCGACAGTTTTTATCAGGCAACAATTTCGGAAAACGGTTGGCCCTATGTACAACACCGTGGTGGCCCAGCCGGCTTTCTCAAAGTCATTGATGAAAAAACCATAGGCTATGCCGATTTTTCGGGCAATGCCCAGTACTTAAGTGTAGGCAACCTGTTTGCCAGCGACAAGATTTCTTTGATACTCATGGATTATGCCAACCGCCGCCGCTTAAAAATTTGGGGCAGGGCGAAAATCGTTCATGAAATTGAAGACCCACGCCTGATCGCCAGGCTGGAAATGTCCAGTTACCGCGCTCGTGTCGAACGTGCCGTGGTCATCACGGTGGAAGCCATAGAATGGAACTGCCCCCAACATATCACACCCAGGTTCACCGACAAGGAAGTACAAGTCATGCTGGCCAGTCTTCAGGCTGAAAACTATCAGTTGCAAGAAAGATTAAAGGAACAGACCCTGCCTGTAAAACCTGCTCGTCTTGGCAATGGCCCATTGGAGCTGGTCATTACTGGCGTGCGCCAGTTGAGCCCGCGCATACGCGCATATGAGCTGCGTGATCCGGCAGGTAAAGACTTGCCTGCCGTGGGTGCTGGAGCACATTTGCGCGTGCCAGTTTTGCTGGCCAATGGACAAGCTGGCACACGCCAATATTCCATCAGTTCCGCCGCGAGCAAGTCTGACGTATATGAAATTGCTGTACTGGCCGAACCTGAGGGCCGCGGTGGTTCGATGGCCGTACATGAACTGTATGGGCTGGGCATGCATCTGTATTGCGATTTACCACGCAATGACTTCGAGCTGCTTGCACATGCGGCACCAACCATACTGATTGCCGGTGGCATAGGCATCACGGCCATCAAGCCCATGGCTGAGCAATTGAAGGCCCAAGGGCAGCCATTCACATTGCATTACGCTGGTCGTCAACGCCAGGCCATGGCATATCGAGCAGAGTTGCAGGAAAATTTGGGCGATGCCTTGCATCTGTATGCGACTGACCATGCCCAACGACTGGATATCCACCGGACGGTGGCTGAAGCCAGCGAAGAAAGCCTGATCTATGTTTGTGGCCCTGCCAGCATGATCGCTGCCGTGCTGAATGCGGCAGCAGCATTGGGCATGGACAGGGAGAGAGTGCGCTATGAAAGATTTGCTGCACAAAAATCAGCAGATGATGAAGAAATTCGGGTGGAGCTGGTGCGTAGTAAAAAAGTTATCCAAGTCCGTGCCGACCAAAGTATCTTGCAAGCAGTACGTGCGCACGGCATCACTGCAGATGCCGAATGTGAAACTGGAAATTGCGGTACATGCGCTGTGAAGCTGCTGGGCGGACAAGCCCAGCACAGGGACTCGGTGTTGACAGAGGCAGAGCAAAAAGACCGCATCTGCATCTGCGTTTCACGTGCACAGGCTGGAGAACTGGTGCTTGACCTGTAAATTTATTCTTGCAGAGATAAGAATATATCGGTCACCATCTGATGTTCAGGCACATCCGGGAAAATACTGATGCGCTGAAAAAACAAGGGGAAGTCACGCAGACTACGCTGACTTTGCGGCAGCCAGCTGCCATACATAAAGCGCACAGCGCCAGCCAGTTGCGCATCGCTGCCAGTGTGTCGCAACACAGCGCACTCCCCGGCTGGAATAATTTTGTTGACGATCCCATATTCATTCTCTGCCACTGGCGCAGTGACTGCGGCCGCGAGATCAAAACGAAAATCCGCTGCGGGCGTTTGCTCAGGATCGTCATAGATGAGATTAAAAGTCGCACTGACGCTGGGCGGCAGTTTGTTGAGCTTGCGCCAGGTTATGAAACGCAGAATGCTGTTGGGCAGCAAACCGGGGGCACCGCGATGTTCCAGCACGGCGATACGGGTTTCCGGAAAATTAACGAAGCGTACATCGCTGTTTTGATATGTCATGGGCATATACTGTTCTCTCCAATGGTTGATGGTCAGATTGCTGTTCTGCCAGTTGTCCCACTGAGGCTGTTTCCTGAATTGTGCCGGACTTAGACCCAGGCTTTTTTTAAAAGCGCGTGAAAAAGCTTCGCTGCTTTCATAGCCATTATCCAGGGCAATATTGATGACCTGCTTATGGTGACGAAAAGCCAGTTCATACATGGCCTTCCTGAGTTTCAATAGCTGCACATAGCTAAATGCCGCGACACCAAAGTATTCAGAAAACTGTCTGTGGAAATGAAATTTTGAGAAAGCAGCAACTTCACTTAAACAATCAAGCGTCAAGTCTTCATCCAGATGTGCATCGATGTATTGCAGCACCCTTAGCATACGCGTTTGATAGCTGGACTTGCTCAATGATTTCTCCCTGGCAGGCTGCAGAATAAACAGTCTTGCGTCATTCCGCATGATAGTTCTTGCTCAGTATTGTTCTGTTGTGCTCAGTCATGCTGGTGCCGCATGCGTTCCAGCAAGGCCTGTTCACACAGTTTGAACAGCATATAGGCAGCCATGGCAGCACAGGCTGAAAGTATCAGTTCCAGCAATTGTTGCAAGCCGCCATCGACCATGCCTGTCCATCCATTGTCGAGCAAGTATTCTGCATTTGCACTGAACAGGTGGACGATATCAAAAGACAGCTTGCCAAACACCACAAAACTCAGCGTCAGTAAAAGAAAGCTGACAAGACTATGCTGACATAGCCAGGTAAACATTTTTCGCTGTCTAGCCATTTTTCATCCTTTCTACAATGTATCCAGATTCGTCTGCTGTGGTTTCCATCGTCTTGTCAGCCATAGCCTGGCACGCATTGCAGGTTCTTCTATGACATGCCATGAGCTAATGGAAAAAATCATGGTAAACGCTGTCGCAAAAACTGTCAGTATCACGACTGGCATCTGTGGCGCAAGGGATAACAGGGCTTGCTGTATGGGGAAGGCATAGATATACACGCCATAAGAGTAATCACCGACCCGGTTATACATGCGCAGTCTGCCTGCCGGTAGATAGGCAAGATACAATAAAAGATAGGGCAGGCTCAGATAATAGGCCAGGGTGAACACTTGCTGATTGATATAGTGACTGAGGACGAGTGCAAGCATGGTGCCTATGGCAAATCCATGCTTCAGTCGTATATGTTTACGCAAAAGAAAATACGCGGCACCGGAAAAAAACATAAAAAACAGCCGGTCAAACTCAGCCATGTTCAGTAGATAATGATGACGCACGACGTAGATCGCTAATGCAGAAAAAGCCAGCACAAGCACGCGCGCTAACCAGTGTCTGTAGCGCTTCCAGACATAGACATACAAGCCCCAAAACACTGCCAGCAAGACATACATGACCAGTTCATAGAGTAAAGTCCAGAGCGAGCCATTGACAGCAGCAGGGTAGGGATTGTGCTCAAACAAGCCGGGCAGGGTGTACCACATACCTGTGACGATGCTTGCGCACTTGAACAGATATTGATAGGTAGCAGAACTGGAAAAATAGCTGGTCGCAGGCAAAGAAGTGAATACCGCACCGAGCGCAAACACGCTCAATAACACCATGCAGATCAAACCAGGAAATATTCTCAATACACGCGCCAGGAAATAATCAGGCAATTTCTGCCGTGTCATGAGGCTACCTGTCACCAGGTAACCGCTGGTGACAAAAAACAGGTCAACCGCAATACTGCCTATGCTCATGCCCAGGCTGGCTCCCAAGGGTTCGGGTTGGCGCAGTAAGGCATAGCTGTGCCCAAACAATACTGCCAGCGCCGCCAGCAGGCGTATCAGGTTGAAATTATTATCTCTGCTTTCGCTAAAGTCAGCCAGATACTTCATTTGTCGCATATTCAAAAATTTCAGGATTTCTCGGCGATGTTTTTCAGACTAAGCAAGCCCTCATCGAATTTTTTACCGACCATCTTATCCATGCTGAAAAACAAGCTCATCAGTTTGGATATGAAATTGCAGGGACCGAACATGACTTGACTGACTAAAGTCGTAGCACCCTTGTCTTCGAGACGGAATTCAATGATGTTTTGCGCTGCGAAAGGCTTGTAGAAATTGATTTGTATGCGTAAATAGCTAAAGGGCTGGGTTTCAAGGATTTCCATCCTGCCTTCACCAAGTTGCTTATTGCCATTCCATGCATACACTGCCTCCTTACCCTGCGCGGGGCCGTCATAAGTGCGCCTTACTGCCGGATCTATCTTTTCCCAGGGTGACCAGGCTTCCCATTCGTGAAAGTCATTGATCAATGGAAAGATCTGTTCAGGTGTAGCCCGCAATGGCAGGGAACGCTCAACTCGAAACTGATCAGGCAGTGCAGCAACATATAGCAAGAAAGCAGCAAGCAAAAGCACAATGATGGCGATGATCATGGTATTTCTCCTGTAGAGACTCACAGCTTAATTTGCCTGGCGCATATTTGCCACTCCTTATTTGCCAGTAAATAATTGCCCATATAGCAACAACCAAGCACCTCTGGTTCTCGTGTTTGCTGTTTCTCAGGCATTAATTGGCTATACTGGAGCTTATCAGTCTTACTTACGATTATTCTTATGCCATTACCCAGCGATGCAGGTCAAGTTACCGTTTTCAATATCTCAGGCGTCACCCTGATAGACGCCCTGCTGCATGGCATTAAATGGGGAGGGCTGAACGAGGCTGTTGTTACTTACAGTTTTCCATGGACAAATGGGGATTCGTATTTTTATGGCCGTAACAAGTCCAGCGATTACACCTCAGAGAATGAACCCACTGCGGGAACCCACTATGCCCTGAGTACGGAACAGCAAAATGCGACTAAGGCTGCCTTGCAGTCATGGGCCAATGTTGCCGACCTGCAGTTTATCCAGGTTGCAGACAATAGCAGCAGCGCGGGGACTATACGGGTGGGCTGGACTTCGATAGCAGACACCACCTCAACTGGAGGTAAAGCCTGGGGCTGGGCCTACAGGCCTAGCAGTGTCAGCCCTTCTGGCGGCGACATCTGGCTTTCTGGCAATGGCAATAAAGCCAATACCAACTGGAATGCAGGTTCCTTCAATTATTCAGCATTGATCCATGAAATTGGACATGCGCTAGGGCTCAAGCATACTTTCGAGGGTGATGTGAGAATGCCCTCGACTTACGATACGGCGCAATATTCCATCATGTCTTACACTGAGCAGAGCAATGACTTGTTCAGAACCATTACCTACGATACGTCTGGAAAGCCGATATTCATCTTTAAAAGTATCGTGCCGGAAACACCCATGGTACTCGACATCGCTGCCATGCAATATGTTTATGGTGTCAATAAAACCTATAGAACTGGCAATGATGTCTACACATTTGACCCAAATACGCCCTTTTTAAAGGCCATCTGGGATGCCGGTGGCAATGATACGATTTCTGTCGCCAATTTTACCCTCGGCTGTATGATAGACCTTACCCCTGGTGCTTATTCTGATATCCGCATGGTCTCAGCGCCAAATCCACCTGGCTATGCCGGTGGCACCGTGCCTACCTATGATGGCCGGGGTAATCTCGGTATCGCTTATGGAGCCTACATAGAGAATGCCATAGGGGGTGCCGGCAGTGACACTTTGTATGGCAACAAGCTCAATAATAGCTTTACCGGCAATGGCGGCAATGATGCGATCGATGGAGATCTGGGCCTTGATACCGCCATCTATAACGGCCTGCACACAAACTACAGCGTCAGCGTCAAAAGCGGCACTGCCGTCGTCGCCGCCAGGAGTGGTACCGAAGGCACAGATACCCTGATCAATGTAGAACGCCTGCATTTCACAGACGAAAACATCGCTCTGGATATCAATGGGATAGCAGGGCAGGCTTATCGCCTGTACCAGGCGGCTTTTGACCGCAAGCCAGACTTGAAGGGACTGGGCTACTGGATCAATGACATGGATCAGGGCTCCAGCCTGACAACGGTTGCCGCTGGCTTCATGTTGTCACCTGAGTTCCAGAAACTGTATGGCAGCAAACCAACAAATACCGTGCTGGTGACCAATTTTTATCAAAACGTCTTGCACCGCACCCCGGATCAAGCTGGCTTCAATTATTGGCTGGATCAGCTCAACACCAATAAAATCACTGCTGCCGGCGCACTCGCCAGCTTCTGTGAAAGTGCCGAAAACCAGGCTCTGGTCATAGGTTCTATACAAAATGGCATTGAATATCTGGTCTGGCCTGCATAAATACCTGGTTTCAGTCTTTCCTGCACCAAAGCCCGCCACGCTGGCGGCAGCTTACCCTACAATGACGACATATCCGCCGGGCTGCTCATAAACTAAGCAGCCTGTTGTCGCCATCTTCATACAAAAATACACCCCATGTCAGAATCCACCGCCTTCAATACCCTGCCGCTATCCGCGCCCATGCTTGCCAATCTGGACAGCCTGGGCTACAAGGAAATGACGGCGATACAGGCAGCCAGCCTGCCCATCATCCTGCAACAGCAAGATCTGATCGCGCAGGCCAAGACCGGTAGCGGCAAGACTGCGGCCTTTGGCATAGGCATACTAGCCAAGCTCAATCCCACTTACTTTGCAGTGCAGGGCCTGGTGATTTGCCCTACCCGTGAGCTGGCGGACCAGGTCGCCAATGAATTGCGCCGTCTGGCCAGAACCATGCCGAACGTCAAGGTTGTCACTCTGTGTGGTGGCACCCCCATGCGCCCACAGATTGCTTCACTCGAATATGGTGCCCACATCGTGGTTGGTACGCCGGGCCGCCTGATCGACCATATCAGCCGTAACACGATCAACCTGAAAACCGTACAGACCCTGGTGCTGGATGAAGCCGACCGCATGGTCGACATGGGCTTTTATGATGATATCTACGACATTGTCGCCGCCACACCAACGCGCAGGCAAACCCTGCTGTTCTCGGCCACCTACCCGGATGATATCCGCCAAGCCAGCGAGCAACTGCTGCGCGACCCGGTTGAGATCAAGGTTGAGTCCCAGCATGCAGCCAATCACATAGAGCAATTGTTTTACCTGGTGACACCAGAAGGTCGCAATACCGCTGTAGCCACCCTGCTGCATCATTACCAGCCTACGTCCACTATTGCTTTTTGCAACACCAAGATTCACTGCCGCGAACTGACAGAAGAATTGCACGCCCAGGGCATCAGCGCCCTGGCCTTGCATGGCGACCTCGAACAGCGCGACCGCGATGAAGTCTTGATACGCTTTGCCAACCAAAGTTGCTCCATCCTCGTCGCCACCGACGTCGCCGCCCGCGGCCTGGACATACAAACCCTGGGTGCTGTCATCAATGTCGATGTCTCGAAAGACACCGAAGTCCACATCCACCGCATAGGCCGCACTGGCCGCGCTGGCGAAAAAGGCCTGGCACTCAGCCTGGCCACACCCGGCGAAAAAAAGTGGGTGAAACTCATCGAAGAATATCAGGGCGAGCCAGCCCACTGGGGCGACATTCACGCACTTGAAGCCGGCCCGGAAAGAGACTTGCAAGCCCCGATGATGACCATTTGTATCATGGGCGGCAAAAAAGACAAACTCCGCCCCGGTGATTTACTCGGCGCACTGACTGCTGACCTGGGTTTGAAGAAAGAACAGGTAGGCAAAATCAATGTCTCGGAATTCGTCACCTACGTCGCCATCGACAGACAAGTTGCAGAAAAGACCGTGGACAGACTGAGCCGTACCAACATCAAGGGCAGGCAATTCAGGATGCGTATTATTGATTGATAGTGACATCATGGAATATCAACAGCAGACGGATTGATGATGCTGTTGGGTTGCTTTTGACTTTTCGCAGTTCCCATGTGTAGACGCCGTTTGTGCGGTACAGAAAATGGAAAGAGAAGATCCGCTGTTTGAGCCAAAGGCGAGTTTCGGATCTTCCCATTTTTTGTACTGCATAAACGGGAACCCCGCAGGGGCGGCTACGCCTGGGTCGCCTTTTTTCGCTTACCTTTTTTGGCGAAGCAAAAAAGGTGAGTAGCTGCCGGGCTACCCCCGGCCGGCAGTCTCAAATAACGTATAGAGGCATTAAAATCAGATATGCAATTATGATGTATCTGAAATTAATTTACCTTACAGTATGCCACAAACGCCGCTGGATTCCTGCCAAAAGCACGCAGGACTGACGTTAATGAAATTGTCAGTAATTGAAGAAGACCGTTCCTACGCCTGCCTCACCAATAACTTCCGAACATTCACATTCCCCGCCAATTTCATCCCAAAATGCTCCAACAGCAAGGTGCGGTATTCATCTTCATCACGGATGCTATGCACATGCCGCCCATGCTCATCGGTAATGATGTATTTATTGTTGGATATGCTGATGCGCCCCTTGGCGATGGCAATAGAGCATATTGATTTTTGCGTGAAATGCGATAAAGGCGAAGTCTGCTGATACTCACACATTGCAAAAAAATCGCTGATCGCATGCGCCTGCAAACTGAAGCGGTATTGTGCATGCCCTGCACCAGCATCCCTGGCCTGCATGAGCACATAATGATGCTGACCATCCGCAAGCAGATAATAGTGCAAGCCCAGTTCATGTACGCCCTCGCCACCTAATTGCAGCGGTGTACGGAAGCAATCACCAAAACCGACATCGGCCAGATAGTCTTTTCCATCCGCATCTACCAGCAACAACATATGGTCAAAGTCCAGCCCAAAGTCCTTGCCATTATGTACACGCGCCGACAAGCGGCTGACGGTAAATCCCAGTGCTTCCAGCAAGAGCGCAAAAGCCTGGTTCAGCTCATAGCAAAAACCGCCACGGCCCTGCCGCAGTAATTTATCCAGCAAGGCATCCGTCGACAGATCCAGTTTCGTGCCCAGACTGATATCGAGGTTTTCAAAAGCAATCTGCTGCAGATGTGCCTGATGCAAAGCCGTAAGTGTCGCCAGATCCACCGCGCGTGGACCACTGTATTCCAGTCTGTGCAGATAGGCATCGATTTGCGTTTCATTCAGCATTCAAGACCTCCGTAAACCGCTCTATGGCAAGCAGATGCTCGCCATGGATAAATTCATCCTCACAACTTGTATACAGCATGCCCTGATAGGCCATGCCGAGATAATCAAAAGTAAGCTGGAACACTTGCTCAAAACAGGTGGCAGGTATGGCATCTGAACCCGTGCCCAACAACGCCGCCTTCTTGGTACGCAATTGCCGCCCCAGGTCTTTCTCGACCTTCAGCAAGTCAGAAATTCTGTCCATGAAAGTCTTCATGATGGCGCTGGGGGCATACCAATACATGGGGGTCGCCAGTATGATGCGGTCAAAGCTGAGTACCTGCTTCATCAACGCCAGGAAATCATCGTCCCGATTCCTGAATTCATAATCAAAGGGGGCGATCTGGTATTGATTCAGGTCGATGAAGCTGGCCTGGAGTTTGCTGGCAACAGCAAGTGCTAGTTCAGAGGTATTGCCTTTGCTTCTCGAACTGCCAACAATGATGACGGTACGGGTTTCAGACATAGAAGCGATGAGCCAGAGGCAGGACAGAAAGTCTGTAATATACTCCGCTATGACAATCCTTGCATTTCTTGCAGATCAGGCCTGCACAGCCATATTGCGCACCATGGCTGTCGCCGTTGCGGTGGCGATCAAATGACCATCCTGATATAACTCGCCAGCCAGAAAGCAAATGTCCTTGCCGCGTTTGACTACGCGTGCCTTGCCTTGTATCAGGCCGACCTTGGCGGCCCGCAGGTAAGAGACATTCAGGTTCAGGGTAGGAGCAAATTCCCCTGCCGCCAAAGTCGCTGCCAGCGCCGGGCCCATGCTATCGTCCAGCATGGCGGCCAGAAAACCACCCTGGATATTGCCAGCCGGATTAGTAAATTCCTGCCTGGCCTGGAACTCGGTTTCTATCGTGCCCGCCTCTGCATCAATCTGCGTAAAACGTATACCCAAAGTTTTTGCTGCCGGTGGTGGCGGTAGTTCACCCGCCTGTATTTGCCAAAAGAAATTTTGCTGGCTCATGGTCATCCCCACTGAAAAGATGATCGCAGTATAAGTCACTACAAAATCAATTGCTGGTTGGTGACTTATTCACATAGCCACGCAAGGCATCCTGCAGACTGCTGGTCGATATCTTGCCGAGCAAATGCTCCAGTTTATCGCCATGCAATTGATGCGGACGCTGCCACAGATAACGCATTTTTATGGCGGCGCGCAGCATAGGTGAAAACCAGCCTATGCCCTGCATCAGCAGCCAGGGCATAGGTTTGGCTTTCAATGTGCGACCACTCAATTGCTCCAGTGCGGCATGCACATCCTTGCCAGTGGCAGTGATACCGGGGTAATGCATGACTTCGAATACAGGCAAGTGTTCACGTTGTTCAGCGACGCGCACGAACGTCCTGGCCAGGTCGGGCAGGTAAGACCAGGCATGTGGCAAATCATCGGGCCCCATGTGGGTGACCACGCCTTTGGCAAGTGACTTGGTGATGGCCATGTCCAGCCAGGTGCCGGTGCCGCCAATAAAATCACCGGCGCGCAAAATGACACAGCGCAAACCTTGTTGAGTGGCGGCAGCCAGGGTCTTTTCCATCGCGATGCGTTGCGCCGCTCTGGTGGTATTGGCGGCAAAGGGAGTATCTTCCGCCAGCACCGCTGGCAAATCAGTGCCGAAGTTATACACATTGCCGGGCACCATCAACAAAGCCTGGCTGGCGGTAGCGATGCGTATGACGGCATCTGTAGCCGGTGGCAATAAGCTATCCCAGCGGGTATAGTCAGGATTAACCGCATGTACTACCACATCCACCCTGGGTACGGCTGCCAGTATGCGGGTCGTGTCAAGCACGTCGCATTGCAGGAATTCGATATTGCCCTCTTGCACGTCACGGCTGGCTGAGCGTGCCTGGGCAATCACGTGCCAGCCAGCTGCGGCAAAAGCCACAACCGCAGCCTGTCCCAGGCGGCCTTTCGCACCGAGTACCAGCACTGAGGGTGATTGAGCATTGTTCGCTTTGGACGCAAGATTCATGAGAGGCTCCGGTTGTGTACTTGTCAGCTTAAAAATAAGCAATGCGGGCATTTTCAATCGGGTACGATGTATTTACAATCGACATACGCACATAGGTCATATTCAAATTTGAATACCTTGATTTATACCAGTTTGCGCATATGAAGTTGCGTCTCTTAGCTGCCTCCTTTCATGATGGAATAACATGACCAAGCTCACTTTCGACCCAACCCAGACTGACTGGAACCTGATACGCAGCTTTGTTGCCGTGGTCGAACATGGTTCGCTGACCCGTGCGGCAGAGGTGATGGGCCTGAGCCAGCCGACCCTGTCGCGCCAGATCGCAGAACTGGAAAGTAGCTTGGGTTCCGCCTTGTTTGAAAGAGTAGCGCGCGGCTTGAAGTTGACACCTACGGGTGAAAACCTGGTCGAACCTGCACGCTACATGATGACAGCAGCGCGCTCGCTGGGTATGGCTGCCGCCACCCAGAATCATGATATACAGGGCACCGTCAGGATCACGGCCAGTGAAATGGTATCAGGTTTCGTATTACCGGCCTTGCTGCGTCAGCTGGCGCAACAGCATCCTGAAATCCAGATCGAGCTGGCCGCCAGCAATCAGATCAGTAACTTGCTGGAACGTGAAGCCGATATCGCCATACGTATGGTCAGGCCAACCCAGTCTGCCCTGATTGCCAGGCATTTGACCGATTGGCCGATAGGTGTCTATGGCCATAGAGACTATCTGGCGGGCTTGCCCAGCCTGCCAGAAAATGAGCGGCCCACCTCACTGGCAATGATGCAAAAGTATCGCTGGCTGGGTCTGGACCAGTCCGATCAGTTTATTTCTGGCTTCCGTGCGGCAGGCATACAGATAGACCGCAGCTTTTTTGACTTCCGTTGCGATAACTATCTGGTCAACTGGGAAGCCTTACAGCAAGGCCTGGGTGTGGGCA
>Ga0187844_10000248_pt1 | contig 41086 bp, 34 predicted proteins | sample SpaLakP09_SKY_50_FD_134517 | JGI IMG/M metagenome (GOLD analysis project Ga0187844, IMG submission 134517) | Oligotrophic lake water microbial communities from Sparkling Lake, Wisconsin, USA - SP09_SKY_50 | ecosystem: Environmental > Aquatic > Freshwater > Lake | place: USA: Sparkling Lake... | reverse complement strand
GCGCCATCGAAGGGGGATCGGGGAACGGGGCGGTCGATCTCGGGATGCGGCATGCGTTTTGATTGGTGGGCTCGTGATTGATGTCCCCGGCATCAATCACCCCACCCTACGATGTGCGGATGCCCGTAGGGTGGGCACCCCGTGCCCACCGAGCGTGTGAGCTGCCGCAGAACGAACTGTCAACCTGGCATTCAAGAAGATTAACCTTGCCAAAACCTGATGAGAATAGTACTGTATGTTTATACAGTATTTCTTCGCATCATACATGAATTGCTCAGGTTCAATATCTGCAGCGCCGGAATCCTTGCATCCGTCGCTCTGGCTTGCCTCGCAGCTGGCGCGTAGCGATACGCGCTGCATCGATACCGGCCATCCCACGCTGTCGGCCCAGTTGCCGGGCGGCGGCTGGCCGACGGGCACGCTCGTCGACCTGCTGCTGCAACAGCCCGGCATCGGCGAGATGCGCCTGCTGCGTCCCGCGCTGGCCGCGGTGGCGCACCGGCGCATCGTGCTGCTGCAGCCGCCGCATCCGCCCCAGGCGCTGGCGATGGCCGCGCTTGGGGTGCCGCCTTCGCAACTGATCTGGGTGCGCGCGACCCGTACGGCGGACGCGTTGTGGGCGGCGGAACAGGTGCTGCGCAGCGGCAGTTGCGGCGCGCTGCTGTTCTGGCAGAACAACATCCGCGCCGAGAACCTGCGCCGCCTGCACCTGGCCGCGCAAGCGGGTGAAACCCTGTTCTTCATGATGCGGCCGCTGGCGGCCGGGCAGGATGCCTCGCCGGCGCCGTTGCGCCTGTCCCTGCGGCCGCAGGCGGGCGGTATCGAGATCGGTTTCGTCAAACGCCGCGGACCGCAGCGCGACGCGACCCTGTTCCTTCCCTTGACTTCTTACCTGCCCAATCGCCATGCGCCTGTGGATCGCACTGCACCTGCCCCGGTTGCCGCTGGAGGTGTTCACACCGAGCTGGTCCACTGACACCGGCAGCGTTGTTCTTGACCAGGAGCGCGTGCTCGTGGCGTCGCAAGCCGCGCAGGATGCGGGCGTACGCACCGGCATGCGCCGCGGCGGCGTGCTGATGCTGCTGCCGGACGCGCGCATCCACGAGCGCGCGCCCGCGCTGGAAGCGGACGCGCGCCAGGCCGTGGCGCTGGCCCTGCTGCAATACACGCCGCAGGTCGCGGAAGGAGAAGAATCGACCCTGCTGATGGACGTGGGCGCCAGCCTGCGCCTGTTCGGCGGCATCCGCGCGCTATGCCGGCGCATCCACGCCAACATGCGTGCGCTGGGCTTCACGGCCTCGCTCGCGTGCGCGCCCACCGCGCGCGGCGCGTGGCTGCTGGCGCGCTCATCTTCCCGTGTACGCGCGGGCCGCGCCGTGCGCATGGAAGCGCTCTTGCGCCGGCTCGACCGGCTGGCCGTGCTGCTGATGCCGCCGGCGCGTCCGTACGCGGCCTGGTTCGAGGGCATCGGGTGTTATACGCTGGGCGACCTGCGCCGCCTGCCGCGCCCCGGCCTGCAGCGGCGCTGCGGTCGCGGGCTGCTCGACCTGCTCGACGCCGCCTACGGCCTCGTGCCGGAGCTGTACGAATGGATCGCACCACCGGAAACCTTCCGCGCGCGCCTGGAACTGTACGACCGCATCGACGACGCCGACCTGCTGTTGGCGGGCGCCCAATGCCTGCTGCTGCAACTGACCGGCTGGCTGTGCGCGCGCCAGCTGGCGGTGGAGCGCATCACGCTGCAGCTGGAGCACGAACGGGGCCGGGTCGCGCGTCCGCCGACGAACGTCGAGATCGTGCTGGCCGAACCGACGTGGCGCGACGAGCACCTGGTGCGCCTGCTGAAGGAACGCCTGGGCCGCCTGACGCTGGAAGCACCCGTGATCGGCCTCGCGCTGGAAGCGCTGCAGGTGCGGCCGATGGCGCCGCCGAACGCATCGCTGTTCCCCGAACCGGGCGGCAGCGAGGACGACCGCATGCGCATGCTGGAACTATTGGCCGCGCGCCTGGGCGCGGACAACGTCCTGCAACCGCTGCCGCTGGCCGACTACCGCCCGGAGCAGGCCAACGTGTGGGTGCCGGTGCAGCAGAAGGTCAGCGACAAGGCGCGCAACGCACAACTGCCGCCCGACGTCCTGAGCCTGCCGCGTCCGACGTGGCTGCTGGCGCGGCCGATCGCGCTGCTGATGCGCGATCACCGGCCGTTCTATGGCTCACCGCTGCGGATGGCGTCGAATCCGGAGCGTCTCGAGGCCGGCTGGTGGGATGGGCCGGAGACGCGCGACTACTTCATCGCCGAAGGGCTGGACCACACGCTGTACTGGGTGTATCGGGAGCGGATCGGGACCGATGACAATGGGCCGAAGTGGTATTTGCATGGGTTGTTCGGGTGAGGGCGAACGTAATGCTAATCGTCGGCCGCTTGCCGGTCTTGCAGGAGAATCATGGCATCGAGCCGGCGGCGCATCTTCCACAACTCCAGCGTAGTCGCGAACGAAGAACTCACGCCCGCGATCAGCAATATGACGACCCATGCCGGCGCCTCAAACTTGTCGCTGCTCTGCAGATACACACCCAAGCCAACGAGCAGCATGGTGGCAAGAAACGTTGGAACGATCGAGTCCGGACGATTCAGCAAGGCTTTAGCGTCCGCTCTGCGTTTTTCTTTTACCAGAATTGACTGGGCAATGTCGTCTTGCATCGGGAAAGTCATGTTTTGAATTAAGTTACGATGTTGTATCTCATTTGCACGGCCGCTTGCTCCTGTCGCCCATCGCATCCACCTGCGCCTGCGTCAGCACCATCGGCATCGGTTCGTCCACAGGCCTGCCATCCGCATCGAAGCGCAACGGCGGACGCGCCGGTTTGTTCGGACACGCCGGCACGGCACGCGGCAGCGATGCCGCCAGGGCGAATAACCGGTCGCGCAACGGGACGCGCACGACGTTGGCATCGACCCACAACTCGTACATGCGCCGGCCTTCGAACCAGGACAGCACCGAGACCGCCTTGCCCGCCGGGTCTTCCAGGACGACGAGCCTGGCCGGCAGGCCGTTGATGCGTTCCGGCTCGTCCTTCGGATCGCGCCAGCTACGGCTGCCGTCGGCGGACATGTCGTGTTCGAACAGGGTGACCTCGTGCCCGTCCGGCATGCGGAAGCCGCGGTACAGGCGCGAGGGGACGTCGGTGACATCTTCGGCCCGGCCGCCCAGGCTCTCGAATTGCGCGAAGGGCGTGTGCGTCAGGTCGACCGGCGTGAACGCCAGCTTGCGGGTCGCCTTCGCGAGCGATCGAAACGAGATGTCGTAACGATCGAGATCGATCGCGCACACGTGCGCGACACCATCCGTCCGCGTACCGGCCGCGTGCCGGGACCGGTCGACCCTGCACTGGTAATCCCGCACTTCGGTGCGGATGGTCGAGCCGCAGGCGATGGCCACGGCGACGCCGCCCACGGCCAGCAGCAAGCGCCTCGCAGGCGAGGGCGGCCTAACGGGCACAGGTTTCCGCAGGCGCCGGCCGCCCCAGCGGCACACCCAGGCCAGTCCGAGGACCGGCAATGCCATCGTGGCGGTCACACGCAGCACGTCCAGCAGCGGCGCATGCAGCCAGGCGACGCAGAACAGGGCATACATGCCGGCCGCCAGCAGGGCCAGCGCATTGACCACGTGTCCGGCCGACCAGAGCAGCACGCCGATGGCGTATTTCGGTGTCATGAGGGCGGGCTCCACCGCCGTGCGACGACGTGAAAGCGCACCTCCAGCTCGTCCTGCACCGCCAGCAGCCCGGCGCCCACGGAAAAGGGCGTGATGCCGAAATCGGTCTGCTTCAGGTGCGCCGTGCCGTTTGCCGTCACCTGGGCTGCGTCGACCTGCACCGCGGCCGGCACATCCAGTTGGCGCGTCGTGCCGTGCAGCGTGACGACGACGCGTAGCCGGCCGTCCGCCGGCAGCTCGGCATGCAGCGTCACGACCGGATAGCGCTCGGCGTCGAGCACCGGGCCGAGCATGTTCTTGCGCGTGCCTTCGATTGCTTCCGGAGACGGCGACGTGGCGATGCCCGCGTCGCGCAGCAGTTGCGGTTCGTCGACGGTCAACTTGTCGAGGCGGAACGAGACGTCGGCGCGGCCCATGCCGGGCGCGACATGGCCGGTCACTGCGTGGCTGGCCACCACGTGGTCATGCCCGAGCCGCGCCATCAGGCCGCCCCGGCGTACCGTGACGGCCAGCAGCGAGGCGTCCGGGTCGACTGCGTAGACGGCCGCGCCGGACATGGCCGCGCTGCGATACGCGTCGACAGCCACCACTGGGCCGGGCAGTGGAGGTTGCTGCGGCGCCAACGGCTGCCCGCAGGCGGTCAGCAGCAACAGCAACGGCAGGAGGCGCCCCGGTATGCTCATGCCCGCTGCCGCAACGCCTTCTCGATCTTCTGGTCGGTCTTGAACTGGCTGAGCGCATACACGGCCCAGATGGTGGCCGGCAGCCAGCCGATCAGGGTGATCTGCAGGATCAGGCAGATGATGCCGGCGACCGGGCGGCCGATGGTGAAAAAGGTCAGCCAGGGCAGGACCAGGGCAATGATGAGGCGCATGTGGGTTCTCCTTCAGGTAAGCCACCAGCATAACGGCTTCGCGAGGTCGAAAGCTCACGCATTTTCACTCTCTCAACTGGTATTTCTTCACCACGCCGTTCCGGTCGAACAGGATCGACAGCTCCCGCTTGTTGTCCGCGCTGCTCACGACGAGATTCACGTAAGGTACCGAATCGACGGCTTTCGCATATCCCACCTGGTACAGCCAGAGTTCGTAGCCGTTGGCGAACGTTGTGACGCTGGCGGTGCCGAATGCGGCCGCGATATCGGCGCGGGTCGATGTGCCGACCACGATGGCCTGTGCCGCCCGCTCCTGTGTCAGTGTCCTGACCGCGCCGTTGCCGGTCGCCGCGCAGCCCGCGAGAACCAACGGCGCGATGTACCGCCAGATGGGTTTCATGTGTCGTCGTCCATGTAGTCGAACTGCAGCAGGGTGTCGTCGGGCCAGCCTTCGTCGTAGAGGGATTTGAACTTGACCGTGTACACGCGCTCGCGCAGGAAGATCCAGTCTTCGTGGCCCGGCATCAGCGGTGCGGCCGGGCCGTGCAGCAGCGCGGCGGGCAGGATGCGGCGGCGGTTCCCCGACACCAGGGTCACGCTGAACACGGGCCGGTCGGCGAAATAGAACAGGTTGATCGGCAGCGTGCGGCACGGGTCTTCCATCTTCGTGATCAGCATATTGATCGGATGGTGCACGTACGCCACCAGGTCGCCGGCCATGGCCACTTTGCATTCGAGCAGCAGATCGCCCAGGCGGCGCGCATTGGCCGGCACGCCCGGGCTGCGGACGTCCGCCCGCCACGCCAGGCTGCCGGCCTGGCGATTGAAGCGCACCATGGCGTCGGCGCCGGCCGCATTGGCATCCTGCGGCAGCGTGAACGATTGGTCCGCCGCCAGCGGCACGGGCATCCCGGTGCGTTCGCCCACGATCTGCACAACCAGTCCGTCCATGGACACGCCGGCATGGCGCGGAAAGACTTTGAAGCGCAGCGACGCCGCCGGCGCCAGGCCACGGTTCTTCTCGAAGACATCCATTCCGGCCAGCATGGCGCGGTACGATTTTTCGTCGCGATCCTGCGCGCTGCCTTGCACCTCCACCCTGGGAACGGGTTGGTCCGCGCGTGCCGGGACGGCAATGCACAGCCACACCGCGACGGCGAGCCACGTGTTACGCATGAGGGTTCTCCAATGGGATCGTCACGACGAACCGGCAGCCCTTGCCGTCGATGCCTTCCGCGAGGCCGACGCCGCCGCCCAGCCGCGCGGCCGCTTCGTGCACGATGGCGAGGCCAAGGCCGGCGCCCGGCATGTCGTGGCCTGCGCCGCGGTAGAAGCGTTCGAACACCAACGCGCGTTCTTGAAGCGGGATGCCCGGTCCGTCGTCCGCGACCGTCAGTACCAGCCTCGCGCCGTCGCGCAGCAAGCCGACGTGGACGCGGCCGTGCGCCGGGATGTAGGCGATGGCGTTGTTCACGAGGTTGCGCAGCACCGCCTGGAACGCGTGCAGGTCGAGCCGCCAGCGCAGCGTGTCGGGTGCGTCCAGCACGAGGTCGATGTGGCGGGCCAGCGCCGCGGGTGCGAGCAGGGCCAGTTCCGAGCGCACCAGCTCCGCCACGTCGACTTCTCCAGGTGCCGCCGGCTTGCCGTCGTCGATGTTGGCCATGGCCAGCAGTTGTTCGATCATGTGCGATGCCCGCGCCATCGCATGGAGCATGCGCCTGCCGGCCTGTTCGCGCTCGTCCGGGTCCGTCGCCATGACGAGTACGTGGGCCTGGGCCGACATGACCGCCAGCGGCGTGCGCAGTTCGTGGGCGGCGTCCTGCACGAAGCCGCGTTCGCGGGCGAGCCTGTGGCGCAACTGGTCCAGCAGGCGGTCCAGCGCGCCGGCCAGCGGTTGCAGCTCCGCGTGGCGCGGCGCGACGCCGAGCGGGCTCAGGTCGTCCGGTCCGCGCGCCGCGATCCGGTCGGACAACGTGCGCAACGGCCGCAGGCCGCGCCGCACGGCGATCCACACGGGCACCAGCACGAGCGGGAAGGCGATCAGCATGTCCAGCGTGAGGCTCCCGCCCATCAGGCGGAACATCGACCATGTGGAAAGCTGCGGCGCCGCCACCGTCAGCGACCAGCGTCCGTGCCGTCCGTGGTAGCGGCGGTACGGCTGGCCGTTCACGTCGCCGTTCGTGAAGCTGCCGGGCGGCCCCTGCAGGCTGGCGGGTCCGGCCTGCGGCGACACGTACACGCGCGCGCCGCCCGCATCCCGCAGCTCCACCAGCACGTCGGGCAGGCGGTTGCCGCGGTAGGTCTCGTTGATCAGGGCGGCGTTCGAGGCGACGACGGCGCCCGCGTAGGCGTCGCTGTCCAGCGGGGCGATCGACGCCAGCAGGTTGTCGCCGACCGCGCGTATCTTGGCGTCGAACGCGGCGGCGTCCTTTGCCTCCAGGAAGTCGCGGCCCAGCAGCACGATCCACACGAGGGAAAAGGCGACGAGCAGCGCGAGGAACACGCGCCTGACCAGCGTCGGACGGAATGCGCGCATCATGCGGCCAGCAGGTAGCCGATGCCGCGCACGGTGCGGATGCGGTCCGCGCCGATCTTGCGGCGCAGGTTCGACACGTGGACTTCGAGCGCGCCGAAATCGACCGCGTCGCCGAGCGGTTCGAGGCGCTGCGCCAGCGTGCCTTTCGGGACCACGGCACCGGGCTCGCGCGCCAGTTCCAGCAGCAGGTGGAATTCGCGCGGAGAGAGGTCCAGCACCGCGCCGTGCAGCCGCGCCACGTAGGCGCGCGGTTCGATCTGCAGCCCGCCGAGGGTCCATGTCTCGCTCGCCTGGCGCGCATAGCGGCGCAGCACGGCGCGCATGCGCGACAGCAGCTCCGGCGTATCGAACGGCTTGATCACGAAGTCGTCCGCGCCGCCGTCGAGGCCCGCCAGGCGGTCTTCCAGCGCCGACCGGGCCGTGATGATGATGATCGGGACGGCGTTGCCGGCGCGGCGCCAGCGGCGCAGCAGGTCCAGCCCGGCGCCGTCGGGCAGGGACAGGTCGAGCAGGACGCAATCGAACGGCATCTCCGCCGATGGCAGGGGCGCGGCGGCCGTGCGGCGTACCCATTCGCTGCTGATGCCCTCGACCTTCAGGGCGTGCTGGAGCGCGCAGCCCAGGTCCAGGTCGTCTTCGATGATCAAGATGTGCATTTGGCAAGTATAGACGCGTCAACCTTAAGCGTTGCCAAAGGCCGGCGGCTTGTTCCACAATGCCCATTGCAACGACCACGGAACCATCATGCTCACCGAACGTATCGATTTTCCCGGCCCCCACGGCAAGCTCTCCGCCAAGCTGGACGCCCCTACCGGCACACCGCGCGCCTACGGCATCTTTGCCCACTGCTTCACGTGCAGCAAGGACGTGCTGGCCGCCACCTTCATCGCGCGCGGCCTGGCAAGCCTCGGCATCGCCGTGCTGCGCTTCGACTTCGCCGGCCTCGGGGCCAGCCACGGCGATTTCGCCGACACCAATTTTTCGTCCAACGTCGAAGACCTCGTCGCGGCCGCAAACCACATGCGCGAGAAATTCGCGGCGCCGCAGCTCCTGGTCGGCCACAGCCTGGGCGGCGCGGCCGTGCTGGCGGCAGCGCAGCGCGTGCCGGAAGCGAAAGCCATCGTGACGATCGCCGCGCCCAGCGATCCGCACTACGTCGTCAACACGCTGCTGGGCGAACACCTCGACACGATCGCGCAGCAGGGCGAGGCGCGGGTCAAGCTGGCCGGGCGCGATTTCAACATCCGCCAGCACTTCGTCGAGGACGCCGGCCAACATCGGCTGCACGAGAAGATCGCCACGCTCGGCCGCGCGCTGCTCGTGATGCACGCGCCGCAGGACGATACCGTCGGCATGGACAACGCCACCCGCATCTTCGAACTGGCGCAGCATCCGAAAAGTTTCGTTTCTCTCGACGGCATGGACCACCTGATCACGCGGCGCGAGGATGCCGCGTACGTGGCCGGCGTGATCTCGGCGTGGAGCGCGCGCTATCTCGACGGGAGCGGCGCATGATCGGGTTCGAACGGCGGCGCGACCGCTTCGACTTTTTCGACCGCATGGAAAGCCCCGCGGTCAACCTGTGCTTCACGCTCGACGTGCCGGATTTCCGGCCGTGGTGCAAGGCGCAGGGCCTGGCGCCGTTCCACGTGATGCTGTGCGCCGTGCTGCGCGCGGTGCTGAAGGTGGAGAACTTCCGCTATCGCATCGTGGACGGTGAGGTCATCCGCATCGACCGCCTGGTGCCGTCGTTCACGGTCATGAACCAGCACGGCGACCTGAATTTCGCGCAGTTCGACTGGTCGGACGACGTGCGCGAATTCGTCGCGCGCGGCCAGGCGGCGCGGGAGCAGGCGTCGTCCATGACGGAACTGAACGTCAAATACCGCACGATGTCGCCGCGCGACGCGAAGGACCAGGTGTTCGTCACCTGCATGCCGTGGCTCGATTTCACGTCGATCCAGCATCCGATGGCATCCATCGCCACGCCGGACATCCCGTCGTTCGCGTGGGGCCGTTTCCGCGCAGGGCCGGACGGCCTGCAACTGCCGTTCTCCGTGCAGGCGCATCACGGATTCGTCGATGGCTGGCATATCCACCTGATGGGGCGGCAGGTGGCCGAAGAGCTGGCGGCGATCATCCGCTGAGCGTGCACGTCGTTCCCGCGAAGGCGGGAACCCAATTTGCACGCGTAATCGCCGCGCATGCAGAACTTGGATCCCCGCCTGCGCGGGGATGACGACTCGAAGTCACGCGCATCTCAATCTCCGCCGCAGCCACCCCCGCAACTGCTGCCGCTGCCGCCGTCGCCCCCGCCGTCACCACCGCCGTCGGCGCAGGCGTCGCCACCGTCCGCGAAGGCCATGCCGCCGCAGGAACTCCCGTCGGCGCCCGCTTCACGCCGGCCCAGGTGGGCGGCCAGCAGGTGCCGGTCGACGACGCCGGCGGCAAACAGCACCGTCAGCGCCAGTTCCGGATGCGGCTGCGCGCGCCACATGCCGCGGCCACGTTCGTTCAGGCGCGCGTGGACGATCTCGCCGGCCCGGCTCCAGTAACCGTGCCCGCCCGGCATGCGCAGCAGCGCGTCCAGGGCGAACAGCGCGGGCAGGCGCATGCTGCGCGGCTTGATGCCGTCGCGCTCGCGGCACGCCGAGAACGTGTGCAGCAGGGCGTTCCCGACGAGCGCCGCCCGTTCGACGTGCGGCACGACCGCACCGAAGTGGCGCAGGCAGAAGCGCTCCAGCGACACCGGATTCCAGCGCAGCCACGCGTGCCACACGGAGTCCGCCGCTTCCGACGGCAGGGCGCAGGGCCGGCCGCTGTGCCGGACCGCGTCGAAGAAGCGCAGCAGGCCTTCCGCCGCGCGGGTATAAAAAAAGGCATCCGTCCGGATGCCTTCGTATTCGCGTGGTGCGCTCGCGCGCCAGTAACTTTGGAGTCCTGTCGGCAGGTCCGCCAATTCGGCCTGCCAGGGCGAGGTGCGCCGCAGCCGTGCGGCGCGCAGCTCATTCAGTTTGTCCATCAGCCATTTCATATTGCCCCCCTGTTGTTGTTGTCGGCAGGTCCAGCTTACGGGGCAAACATGACAGTTTGATGACTTATTTCAGTGCCGAGAAGATCGTCGTCAAACGGTCCTTCGTCCCCTCGATACGTTCCAGGCGCGGGTAGCGCAGGCCGCCGCGGTAATCGAGCGAGATCGTGCGCAGCACGTTGCCCTTCCTGACCAGCAGGCGAATGGGCTTGCCGTCCTTCGCTTCCTTGATCGCGGCCTTGAGCAGTTCGGGCTTGTAGACACGGTCGTTGACGGCCATGACGGTCGAGTTGGCGGCGAGGCCCGCGCGGAAACCGATGCCGTCCCACACGACGTTGCGCACGGCGCCGTCCTGCGCGATCGTGAAGCCGAGCGAGTACGTCATGTCCTGCACCTTGTTGCGCTCGTCCGCGCCCTTGAGGTAGTCCGTCGGCGTGTCCGTGTAGACCAGCTTCCAGCCGGCGCGGGCGAGGCCGTCCAGCGGGGCGCCCGGGCCGTGGCCGTCCAGCTTCGCGCGCAGGAAACCGGCCCAGTCGTACGGCTGGATTTTCTGGAGTGTCGCGACGACGTCGTCGAACGTGTAGAACGCGGGCAGGTGGCTGCCGTTGTTCACGCCGTAGAAGGCGCGCGCGAAATCGTCGAGCGAGCGCCTGTCGCCCGAGAGTTCGCGGATGCGCGTGTCGACGTCCAGCCAGATCAGCATGCCCTCGACGTAGTAGTCCTCGCCGCGCTGCCAGTTCGGCCAGCCCAGGCCGCGGCGTGCATTGAGGATCGGGTCGTAGACCGTGTCCTGCACGGCGCGCCACGCGCGGCCCGCGATGCTGTCGTAGCGCGCGGCGCTCGCGGCCAGCGCGTCGCGCGCACTGGCGGCCGAGACGAGGCCGGAGCGGGCGGCCAGCACATTGCCCCAGTACTGGGTCTGGCCCTCGTACACCCACAGCAGCTCGTTGTCCATCGGGGTGTTGAAGTTGGGGACGTTCTGGCCGGCGGGGCGGCGGAACTTGCCGTTCCACGAGTGCGTGTATTCGTGCGGCAGCAGGTCGCGTCCGGCCTCGCTCTTGGCCCAGTCGGTGAAATAGCCCGGCTTGACGCCGTTCTCGCTGGACTGGTGGTGCTCGCGGCCGATGCCGCCGAATTCGTCGGACAGCGCGAACAGGAAATCGTAGTGATCGTAGTGATACGAACCATACAGTTTATACGCTTGTTGCACGAGCGCGCGGTGCGCTGCGATCTGCTCGGGTTTCGCTTCCAGGCTTTCCGGGCTGTCGGCGAACACGTTCAGGCGGACGGGCACCTTGCCGCCCGGGTCGAGGTCGAAGCGCTTGCTGTAGCGGCCCGCGAACAGCGGCGAATCCATCAGCGTCTCCAGGTCGCTCGCCTTGAAGTGGACGTCGTCGCCGGCGCGGTTGTCCGTCTCCAGCGCGGTGGCGTATTGCCAGCCCGCGGGCAGCTTCAGGTTCGCCTGCACGTTGATGCCGCGCGCGACGTAGCCGGCCGGGTACAGCGTCGTCGAGATCCACTGCACGCCGAGGATATCGTCCGTCATCGTGATGCGGCCCTGGCCCGATTCCAGCGGCGACAGGTACTGGTATTCGGCTTCCAGGCTCGACGCGCCCTCGGGGACGGTGAGATGGAACGCGTACACGTGCACCGGGTCGCGCTTCCATTCCACGGGCTTGCCGTTCGCCGTGAACTTCAGGCCCGCCAGCTGCGTGATGGGGCCGTTCGGGCCGTGGTTCGCGGGCAGCCATTGCGGATACAGCAGGGTGAGCGGGCCGGGCTTCACGGGAATCGTCATGTGCATGCGGAAGACCTGCTGCGACAGATCGGTCGCATCGACGTTCAACAAGATCGTGCCAGGATAGGGCTGGTCGACGGGGGCAGGCACGGCGGCATGTGCCGGAAGGGCCAGCGCCAGCGCGAGCGCGGCGGCTGAAACGGACGAAGCGAACTTGGAAGCGGTCATTGGCTGGAACCCGGGTGAAAAAACGTAAACGGCCGAGTGTAGCACTGTGCCATCGGCCCAGATTCCCTCCGGCAGCGATCCAAATAAAATTTTAAAAGAGGCCTAAAAAAAGATATTTCGTACGACTTGAAAAGGGCGACGGTGGCCATTAGATTGGTTCCAACGGATGCTCACGATGAGGTCCGTCAACTTATCGCTTGTACTTTTTAGAGGATATCGAATCATGCGTACTTTTGACCTGTCCCCCCTGTATCGTTCCGCAATCGGCTTCGACCGCCTGGTGAACCTGCTCGAGCAACGCGCCGAAAGCGCGCCGAGCTACCCGCCGTACAACATCGAACTGGTTTCGGAAGACAAATACCGCATCGTGATGGCGCTCGCCGGTTTCACCCGCAGCGAAATCGAGATCACCTCCGAACGCGACACCCTGCTCGTGACCGGCCGCAAACAGAAGGATGACGTGCAGCGCACCTTCCTGCACCGCGGTATCGCCCAGCGCGATTTCGAGCAGCGCTTCCAGCTGGCCAACCACGTGAAGGTCGTCAGCGCCGGCTTCGACAACGGCATCCTGACCATCGAACTGGTGCGCGAAGTGCCCGAAGCATTCAAGCCGCGCAAGATCGCGATCGCTGATGCCAACGGCAACACCGACAACGTGCAAGTGCTGGAACAACCCGCCCAGCAGCAACACGCCGCGTAAGCGCGTCGTCTCCCCGATCAAAGGCGCTTCGGCGCCTTTTTTCTTTTCTGCTATAGTTGGCGCCGCAAGATTGGCAACGTTTCCAATTTGAGGAGAGCCCGATGCAGAACCCCCGTCTTATCCTGCCCGTGCTGGCGGCGATCGTCGCGCTGGCACCGCCGGCCCACGCGGCGACGGTCCAGGCCTGGATCACCACCGGCGACCAGTCGCAACTGCTGGCCCGTGCCGCCGACGCGCAACTGGGGACGTCCGCCGATGCCCCCACGATCGTCGTCGACCCGTCCACGAAGTATCAGCAGATCGCCGGCTTCGGCGCCGCGATCACGGATGCGTCCGCGGACCTGATCCAGCACCTGGACCCGGCCCGCCGCGACGCGCTGCTGCGCCAGCTGTTCGGCCGGGAAGGGGACGGCATCGGCCTGTCGTTCACGCGCCTGACGATCGGCGCCTCCGATTTTTCGCGCACCCACTACAGCTTCGACGACATGCCGCCGGGGCAGAGCGATCCGCAGCTGAAGCACTTCTCGCTCGATGCGCAAAAAACCACTGTCCTGCCGACGGTGAAGGCTGCGCTGGCCATCAATCCGCAACTGAAGGTGATGGCGTCGCCGTGGAGCGCGCCGGGCTGGATGAAGACGAGCGACAGCCTCGTGAAAGGCACGTTGAAGCCCGGCGCGTTCGATGCGTTCGCGCGCTACCTGGGCCGCTATGTCGCCGCGATGCGGGAGCAGGGCGTGACGATTTCCGTGCTCACCTTGCAGAACGAGCCGCACTTCGAGCCGGACGACTATCCCGGCATGCGCGTGGACCCCCACAAGCGCGCCGCGTTCATCCGCGACCATCTCGGGCCGCTGCTGGCGCGCTCGCACCCCGGCACCGCCATCTTCGACTGGGACCACAACTGGGACGAGCCGGAGTCCCCCGCAATCGTGCTGGCCGATCCGCGCGCGGCAAGGTACGTGAGCGGCATCGCGTGGCATTGCTACGGCGGCGACGTGCGCGCGCAGGGCCGGTTGCACGACCTGTTCCCGGCCAAGGACACCTGGTTCACGGAGTGCTCGGGCGGTCGCTGGGCGCCGGACTGGGCGAAGAACCTGCAGTATTTCGCGAGGACGCTCGTCATCGACACGACGCGCAACTGGGCGCGCGGCGTCCTGTTCTGGAACCTCGCGCTCGACGCCGGCGACGGCCCGCACCTGGGCGGCTGCAAGGACTGCCGCGGCGTCGTCACCATCGATGCGGCCACGGGCGCCGTCTCGCGCAATGTCGAGTACTACGCGCTGGCCCACGCGAGCCGATTCGTGCTGCCGGGCGCGCACCGCGTCGCGACGAGCGGGGAGAACAACGTCGCTTTCGTGAATCCGGACGGTTCGTACGCGCTGCTCGTGGCGAACGGCGACGCGCAGCCGCGCGCGCTCACGGTGCGCGTGGGCACGGAGGCGTTCCGCTACACGCTGCCGGCATCCAGCGTGGCGACGTTCACGTGGCGTGCGGCCCCATGAAGCAGGAGCGTTTCACGCAAAACCGTCGCCCCTGCGCAGGCAGGGGCCCAATTTTGTTCGCGCCGTCGAAACGCACGCAAAATTGGGTCCCCGCCAAGGCGGACGGCTAGTCCGGGGACGACGTGTCGGGGGACGTAGCCAACCGTCCGCGCTTGCAGTATGCTTGGCCCCAAAAACACACCAACCGGGGAGACACGTGTCAACCATCAAGGACGTAGCCCGCATGGCCGGAGTCGGCCTGGGCACCGCATCGCGCGTCGTGCGCGGCAAGGGATCGGTGTCGCAGGCCAAGCTGGAACGCGTGCAGAAGGCCATCGCCGCACTCGGCTACCGGCCGTCGCACGCGGCGCGTTCGCTCCTCTACGGCACGTCGCGCATGATCGGCGTGTACATCCCCCTGTTGTCCGGCACCTTCTACACGTCGATCCTGCAGATCATCGACACGGAACTGCGCGGCGCCGGCATGCACATGATGGTCGCATTCGGCGTCAGCCGCGAGGACGAGCGGCGCCAGGCCATCGACGGCGTCAACTTCCTCATCGAGCGCGGGTGCGACGGCGTCATCCTCTTCACGTCGCCGCTCACCGAGGACGACCTCGCCGCGCTTGGCCCCAAGCGCGAACGGGTGGTCGCCCTGAACGACTACTTCGACGGCATGCCCGGCCAGTGCTTCACGGTCGACCACAAGCTCGGCGGCCGGCTGGCGGCGCGCGCGTTGCTCGATCATGCGCACCGCGAGATCGCCGTCATCGCCGGCCCGTCGACGGCGGCCGACAACGTCGACCGCGTCGCCGGCTTCATGGATGAACTGGCGGGCGCCGGCATCGATACGGGCGGCATCTGGATCTCGGAGCGCGACTTTTCCTCGGCCGAGGGACGCGCCGCCGCGATGGAACTGGTGGCGTCCGGGCGGCCGTTCACGGCGCTGTTCTGCGCCAACGACGAGATGGCGCTGGGCGCGCTGTCGTACTTCCACGAAGCGGGCATCCGCGTGCCGCAGGACGTGTCCGTGATCGGCTACGACGACGCGCCCGCCGCCGCGTATTCCGCGCCGCGGCTCACGTCCGTGCACATTCCCTGGCGCGAGATGACGAAGAACGGCATCGCCGAGCTGCTCAACCTGTGCTACGGCTTCAACCGCCCCGTCACGCGCACCTTCCCGGTCAGCGTGAGCCTGCGCGCCTCCGTCGCGAAAATGGCCAGACGCCGGCGTTCCCAACCTTAAGGGACGTCTAAGACTGCTGCGCCAATATACTCCCTACGAAAAGAGCAGTTTTCAGAACCACTTTTTCCAATCTGGGAGCACGTCAATGCCTAACCAAGGTACCGTTACTGCCATCACCGCAAAACGTCTTACGCTGGCCCTGTGCGCGGCCGGTGTCATTGGCGGCGCGGTTGGCGCGATTGCAACCGAACACAATAACGCCACGGCTGCCGCCGCAGCGGCCGCCACCGCCGCCGCTGCCACTCCGGCTCCCGTGGCAGCCAGCCCCGCGCCGGTCGCGGGCAATCCGGCGGGCGTGGCCCTGCCGGACTTCACGAAGATCGTCTCGAGCAACGGCCCGGCCGTCGTGAACATCCGCGTCGTCGGTACGACGAAGGTGTCGCAGCGCCAGATGCCGCAGTTCGACGAGGACGATCCGTTCTTCGAATTCTTCCGCCGCTTCCAGCCGCAGCAACCGCGCGGCGGCGGCGGACGCGGGGAAATGGTTTACGGCGCCGGATCGGGCTTCATCGTCAGCCCGGACGGCGTCATCCTGACGAATGCGCACGTGGTGCGCGATGCCGACGAAGTCACGGTCAAGCTGCAGGACCGCCGCGAATTCCGCGCGAAGGTCCTGGGCTCCGATACGAAGACCGACGTCGCCGTGCTGAAGATCGAGGCGAAAAACCTGCCCGTCGTCCCGATCGGGAACACGCGCAACCTGCAGGTCGGCGAATGGGTGCTGGCCATCGGCTCGCCGTTCGGACTGGAAAGCAGCGTGACGGCGGGCGTCGTCAGCGCAAAGGGCCGCTCGCTGCCGAACGACCCGGTGCCGTTCATCCAGACCGACGTGGCCGTGAACCCCGGTAACTCGGGCGGTCCGCTGTTCAACACGCGCGGCGAGGTGGTCGGCATCAACTCGCAGATCTACAGCCAGACCGGCGGCTACCAGGGCCTGTCGTTCGCGATCCCGATCGACGTCGCCGTACGCATCAAGGACCAGATCGTCGCTACCGGCAAGGTCGCGCATGCCAAGCTGGGCGTCCTGATGCAGGACGTGAACCAGGGCTTCGCCGATTCGTTCAAGCTGGAGTCGCCGGACGGCGCCCTGGTGGCGAACGTGGAACGCGGCGGCGCCGCCGACAAGGCCGGCATCAAGGCGGGCGACGTGATCCGCAAGGTCAACGGCCAGCCCATCATCGCCGCGGGCGACCTGTCGGGCATCGTGTCGGTGTCCAGGCCGGGCGACAAGCTGGCGCTCGACGTCTGGCGCGACGGCAAGATCGTCAGCCTGAACGTCACGCTCGCCAGTGCCACCGACAAGCCGGACCGCGTCGATCGCGACAACCTGGCCAGCAACGACAGCGGCGCCAAGCTCGGCCTCGCCTTGCGTCCGCTGGACCCGATGGAGCGCCGCCAGGTCGGCGTGGCGTCCGGCCTCGTAATCGAGGATGCGGGCGGCGCGGCGGAAGCGGCCGGCGTGCAGCCGGGTGACCTGCTGCTGGCCGTGAACGGCAGGCCGGTGTCGTCGGTCGCGCAGGTGCGCGAGGTGGTGGGCAAGTCGTCGAAGTCCGTGGCCTTGCTGATCCAGCGTGGGGATGAGAAGATCTTCATTCCGGTGCGGATCGGATGACGAAACGTCGCCAAACCTGCGGCCGCTCGCGACGGTTTTGCGAGGTTTCTATGATCGTGACGTCTTTTATCCGCATGGGTTTCTGAGAATCGGGGGATTGGATGCGGCTGCTGCTGGTGGAAGACGATACGATGATCGGCGAAGTGGTGCTCGACCTGCTCCGGGCCGAGCACTACGCCGTCGACTGGGTCAAGGATGGCGAGATGGCCGACACGGCCCTCATGCAGAACCAGAACTACGACCTCGTCGTGCTCGACCTGGGCCTGCCCCGCAAGGACGGGCTGGAGGTCTTGCGCGCGATGCGCGCCCGCAAGGACCGCACGCCGGTGCTGGTCGCCACGGCGCGCGACGCCGTCGCCCAGCGTATCGCCGGGCTCGACGCCGGCGCGGACGACTACGTCCTCAAACCCTACGATCTCGACGAACTGCTGGCGCGCATCCGCGCGCTGCTGCGGCGCGCCGCCGGGCGCGCCGAACCCATTTTCGAGTACAAGAACATTGCCGTGAATCCCGCCACGCGCGAGGTGCTGGTCGACGGCCAGCCCGTCGTGCTGTCGGCGCGCGAGTGGGCCGTGCTGGAAGCGCTCGTCGCGCGCCCCGGCGCCGTGCTGTCGCGCGCGCAGCTCGAGGAAAAGCTGTACAGCTGGCGCGACGAAGTGTCCAGCAATGCCGTCGAGGTCTATATCCACGGCCTGCGCAAGAAGCTGGGCAGCGACTTGATCCAGAACGTGCGCGGCGTGGGCTACATGGTCCCGAAGGTGTGAAGGATTGCGTATGAAAGTCCGGGTCACGCATTCCCTGCGCGGGCGATTGCTGTGGTTCCTGCTGGCGGCGATCACCATCGCGGCCGTCGCGCAGGCTTCCATCGCGTATCGCACCGCCCTCAACGACGCCGACCAGATCTTCGACTACCACATGCAGCAGATGGCGCTGTCGCTGCGTTCGCGCGTGCCGCTGACGAGCACCGAGGACGCCAACGCCGACACCCCGATCAGCGGCAACGACGACCTCGTCGTGCAGGTGTGGTCGCCGGACGGCGTGCGCGTGTTCCGCAGCGCGTCGCATGCGCACCTGCCGCAGCGCGCCGTGCTGGGCTTTTCCAATGTGCGCGCGAACGGCACGACGTACCGCATCTTCTCGATCCAGACCGACAACCAGACCGTGCAGGTCGCGCAGGATCTCGCCGTGCGGCGCAGCATGGCGAGTAATCTGGCGCTGCGTACGCTGGGCCCGATCGCCGTCATGATGCCGATCCTGATGCTCGTCGTGTGGTGGGTCGTCAGCGGCTCGCTGGAACCCGTCGCGCGCGTGCGCAAGCAGGTGGCGTCGCGCCAGGCGGACGATCTGTCTCCCGTGTCCGAGGCCGGGCTGCCGGACGAGGTGCGCCCGCTCGTGCAGGAACTGAACCTGCTGTTCGGCCGCGTGCGCACGGCGTTCGACGCCCAGCAGCACTTCGTCGCCGACGCCGCGCACGAGCTGCGCACGCCGCTGGCCGCCCTGAAGCTGCAGGTGCAGAGCCTGGAGCGCTCGGACAGCCTTGACGCGAAGCGCGTCGCCGTCGCCCGCCTGACGGCCGGCATCGAACGGGCGACGCGCCTCGTCGAGCAGCTGCTCGTGCTGGCGCGCCAGGAAGCGAGCGCCGCGGGCGGCGCGCCGCGCCAGCCGGTCGACATCGCCGGCGCGGCCAAGCGGGCCGTTGCGGAACTGGCGAGCGTCGCGGCCGCGAAGCAGATCGACCTCGGCCTGCCGCACGCCGACAGCGCCGAAGTGGACGGGCAGCCGGACGCGTTGATGATCCTGCTCCGTAACCTCATCGACAATGCGATCAAGTACACGCCACAGGGCGGCACGGTCGACGTGTCGGTGGCGGCGGAGCCGGGCAGCGTGCGCGTGACCGTGGAAGACAGCGGACCGGGCATCCCGCCGGCGGAACGCGAGCGCGTGTTCGACCGCTTTTATCGCGTGCCGGGCAGCGACGTGAAGGGCAGCGGGCTCGGTCTCGCCATCATCAAGGCGATCGCGGAGCGGCATGGGGCGACCCTGGCGCTGGGCGAATCGAAGCGCCTGGGCGGCCTCGAAGCCACCGTCACGTTCCCGGCGTGACGTTCGCGTGGGCACGGGGTGCCCACCCTACGATCGATCGAATCCGTAGGGTGGGCTCCCCGAGCCCACCATTCAGTTAGCGGCAACGTACAACCGGATATTCGCCCCGTTGCCTTCGATGATTTTTACCAGCCGATAGCGGCTTCCCAATTCCTTCATCACGATCCTGTCCGGATCGTACAAATTCGCCAGCCGCTCGATCAGCCACACGCGCGGGTGCCCGGCCGTCAGCGCCCGGATCCGCGTGACGTCCTCCGGCGCGATGTTCGGCGCGCCGGAATTGCCCGTGTACGTGCGCGGCAGGTGCAGCGCGGGGAAGGGGCCCGGCAGGTAGGCGACCGCGGGCCCCGTCGTCATGTAATACGTGACGGGCATCTGCACCTCGTTGGGGAACGCGAGCACGACGTCGCCCGGCCGGCTCTCGCGCGCCACCTGCGCCAGCATCCCGCGCCAGTCTTCCGTGTGCGAGCGATAAAAACCCAGCACGGCATAGGCGGACAACGCCAGCACGACGGCGGTCGCGGGCAGGCGCCAGCGCGACGGCAGGCGCACGACGCCCAGCGCCAGCAGCACCATCCCCAACGGCCCGAGCCACAGGAACAGCCGCGACAGGAAGACGGGTTTTACGAAATAACTGTAGCCCGCCAGCGCGACGATCGGCAGCACGAGCACGCACGCGAGCAGCCAGAAATGGGCACGTGCCCGCTTCCACAGCCATGCAAACCCCAGCAGCACGAGCAGCGCGACGGGGTAGTGCAGCACCTGGCCGCCGCTGATGACGGTCCACGCCGCGGTGACGTTGCGCGGCGTAAAACGGATCCAGTACGACAGGTGCGCCATCGCCGCGTTCTGCTTGACCAGCATCGGCACGAACGGCGACCACACGAGCAGCGCACCGACGCCGGCCGCCGCCACGGCAAGGAGCTGCGGGCGGCGCGGGCCGGGCGTCGCGGCGAGCAGCGCGACCGTCATCCCCGTCCACAAGCCCAGCGCGGCGAACATGCCCGTGTTGTGCAGCCACATCGTCAGGCCCGCACTGACGGCGAGGCCGGCGACCCACGACCATCGCCTGGGATCCGGTCGCACGAAGGACAGCACGAGCATGCCCGCGAAGAACACGGCCAGCGACCCGGCCAGTGCCTGGAGCGCATACGGCCTGGCCTGCTGCGCATACTGGATGCTCGCCGCGTTCACGGCGAGGAACAGGGCAGCCAGCAGCGCGACGCGCTCCGCCTTCGCACCGAGCCGCGCCCAGCGCGCGCCGGCGGGCAGCGCGAACACGGTGAGCACGCTGGCGAGGACGGACAGGCTGCGCATTGCCGCCTCGTGCGTGCCGAACAGCGCGGTCCAGCCCTTGAGCAGCGTGTAATAAAAGGGCGGGTGCGTCTCGTACAGCGGCACGCTCGTCCACAACTCGCGCAGCGGGACGGCGGCGAACCACGCGCTGTACGTCTCGTCCAGCCATAGGGAGCGGCCGGCCAGCGTGGGCAGCCGGAGCAGCAGGGCGAGGCCCGTCACGAGCAGCGCCAGCGTCCAGAAGCGGGCCAGCGGTACGTCGCGCTCGACCGGGGTGGCTGCCGCCGAAAACGGATTCAGCGGGCCTTGCTGGCTTGAAATGTCCATAGCGAGTTGACGACATAGGTGACGCACAGCAGGGTGCCCGTCACGAGGACCTGGGCCAGGCGGTAGTCGAGCCGCACGCCGTTCACCAGCACGGCCATCGCGGCGCCGTTGAGGGCTGCAGCCACGCCGGCCGTCGCGAAGAACCGGACGGCCGTGCGCCAGGCCAAATGGGAATGCGCATGGCCACGGAACGTGACGACGGCGTTCAGCACGAAATTGATGACGGCGCCGACGAGGGCGCCGATGACGGACGCCAGCACGCCGAGCGAGACGGCCGTGAGCAGGAACGCGTAATGCCCGGCCGTGCCGGCGGCGCCCACTGCCGCGTACATGAGGAAGCGGCCCACGCCGCCGCGTTCAGGCATGGGCCATCGCCTTTTCGTAGCGCTTGCGCACGAGGTACACGGGCCGCCCCTTCGATTCGAGGTAGATGCGGCCCACGTATTCGCCGAGCACGCCGATGCCGATCAGCTGGATCCCGCCGAGCAGCAGGATCGCCGTCGCCAGCGACGCATAGCCGGGCACGTCGACGCCGTAGAGCATCGTGCGGATGACGAGCCAGACGGCGCGCGTCAGTGCGAAGACCGCCACGGAGACGCCGAGATATGTCCAGATGCGCAGCGGCAGCGTCGAAAAACTGGTGATGCCTTCGAGTGCGAAATTCCACAGCTTCCAGCCGGAGAACTTGGTCTTGCCCGCCGCACGCGGCGCGCGCTTGTATTCGACGGTCGCGGTCTTGAAGCCGACCCACGCGAATAACCCCTTCATGAAGCGGCAGGATTCCGGCAGCGCCCTCAACGCGTTGGCGACATTGCGGGTGAACAGACGGAAATCGCCGACATTTTCCGGAATCGGCAGGTCGGCCATGTCGTTGTGGATGCGGTAGAAGAATTGCGCGGTCCAACGTTTCAGCGGCGAATCGGACTCGCGGTCGGCCCGCTTGGCCAGCACAACGTCGTATCCCTCACGCCATTTCTCGACCAGCTTGCCGATGACGTCCGGCGGATCCTGCAAGTCGGCATCGAACGGCACGATGAGGTCGCCGCGCGCTTCGAAGATGGCGGCCGTCAGCGCCGCTTCTTTGCCGAAATTGCGCGTGAGATCGACGACCCGCACGCGCGCATCCGCGTGGGCGTAGGCGATGAGGGATTCGAGCGTGCGGTCGCGGCTGCCGTCGTTCACGCACAGGATCTCGAAGCGGACGTTCGGAATGCGTTCGAGTTCGGGGATCACGCCGCTGAAGAAGTGCGGGATCATCTCCTGCTCGTTGTAGAACGGCACGACGAGCGACAGCAGGGGCGGTTCTACCGGGCCGACCGCAACCTTGTCGGGCACGATGGTTTCGTTGGGGAAGCTCATATCGATCCGTCGACAGCCTGGTATGCATCAGCGATAAAACATAACACAGGTTGTACGGACACGATTTTTCGTTTCGTGTGCGTTAAGCGAAGATGCCTGGGGGATGCGTTCGGTTCGGCTCGGAAACGTGCTCATAAACGTCGCCCCCGCGGAGGCGGGGGCCCAATTTTGCATGAGCTGTCGTAACGCATGCAGAGCTTGGACCCCCGCCTGCGCGGGGGTGACGGTATTTCAGGTGCGCGTAAGTTTTAGAACTTGTGCGACAGACGCGCGAAGTAAGCCGCGCCGTTCAAACCGAACTGCACGCTTTCGTACTTGAAGCCGTTATCCGTCTCGTCCGGATTCTGCTGGGTCGGATGCACGTTGAAGATGTTCGTGCCGCCGACGGTCAGCTTGGTCTTCTCGGTGAACGACCAGGTGAACGCGAGGTCGGCCGACGTCTTGGCCTTGTAATACTGGTTCGGCACCGGCGGACCGGAGAACGTGCCCAAGGTCTGCGGACCGTAGTGGATGATGCGGAAGTCCGATTCCAGCTGGCCCAGCGTGTAGTCGAAGTCCAGCGTGGCCTTGCGGCGCGGGCCGCCCTGTTCGATGAACAGGCGCTCGCGTTCCGACAGCAGCACGTCCTCGAAGCCGGCCAGCGCGGCCGGGGCGTGCACGCCCGTCACTTCGGTCTTGCTGAAGTTCATGGCGAGATACGTGGCCAGCTTGCCGGCGCCCACGTTGGCGCGGTGCGACGCGGTCAGGTCCAGGCCGCGCGTGCGCGTGTCGACGGAGTTCACGAAGAACTGCGCCTGGCCCACGCCCAGGTTCTGCAGGATGGCGCCCAGGGCCGGGTAGTTGTCGGCGTCGAAGCGGCCCGACAGCACGATGCGGTTGTCGATCTGGATGTGGTACAGGTCGGCCGTGACGGAGATGGCTTTCGTCGGCGTCCACGTCGCGCCCAGCGTGTAGCTCTTCGATTTCTCTTCATGCAGCTTCGGGATGCCGGCCGCGTTGGCGACCTTGCCGCCGTTCGGCGCGAGCACGACGTCCATCGGCACGCCGCTGACGAAGTCGGTGAACGTCGACGAGAAGTACACCTGCTGCAGCGACGGCGCGCGGAAGCCCGTGCTGGCGGATGCGCGCAGCAGCAGGTCGTCCGTGGCCTTGAAGGCGCCGGCCACCTTGCCGGTCGTCGTCGAGCCGAAGTCGGAGTAGCGCTCGTGGCGCACCGCGGCTTGCAGCTTGGTGCGCGGGGCGATGTCGGCCTCGAAGTCGAGGTAGGCGGCGGAGCTGTGACGGTCGCGGTTGGCGGCGTCGCCCGGCTGGAAGCCCGGGAAGCCCTGGCTGCCCGCATTGCCGCCGAAGCCCAGGCCGTCGACGTCGTTGTACGAACCCGGCTCGCCCGCGAAGATCTGGTAATTCTCCTTGCGGTATTCGAAGCCGAATGCCGCGTTCAGGCCGCCGAGGATGTCGTCGTAGAAGCGGCTGAAGTCGGCGTTGCTCGTCAGCTGGCGGAACGAGAAGCCGCCGGCGTCGAACTGCGACGGGCTCACGCCCTTGCCGCCGTTGATCAGGTCCAGGTTCGCGATCGACGCGTTGAGCGTGTGCGCGATGTTGTAGCGCATGCGGTTGTAGCCATAGGTCTGCGAGAAATCGCTGGCCCAGTCGCCGATGCGGGTGCGGTAGCCGATGATGCCGTAGCGGTCGTCGATGTCGCCGTTGATGAACGGGACAAAGCCGCCCGGGTACATGGCGGCCGAGTTGCGCGACGGGATGTCGTCGGAACCGATGCCGCCGCGTGCCCACGCCGCCGACGAGGCGTCGCGCGTCTGGGCGCCGGCCGTCAGGTACAGCTTGCCCGGGCCGACCGGGAATTCGCCGTTCACGTAGACGGTCTCGTTCTTCGACTTGGTGTCGCCGATGATGCGCAGGCTGCCCGGGTCGGCACGGTTGGAGCGGCCGCGGTCGTAGTATTCGCCCGTGATGCCCAGCACGCCGTCGGCCACGGCCACGCCGCAGTAGGCCGACGCCAGCCAGTTCTTGCCGTCGTGTTTGGAATATTCGCCGAAGCCGGCAACGGCTTCGCAGCCCAGGTCCTTGCGCATTTCCACGTTGATGACGCCGGCGATGGCGTCCGAGCCGTATTGGGCGGCGGCGCCGTCGCGCAGCACCTGCACGCTCTTGATGGCGAGGACGGGGATCGCGTTCATGTCCGTGCCCGTGTTGCCGCGGTTGCGCGCGCCGAACAGGTTCACGAGAGCCGTCGTGTGGCGGCGCTTGCCGTTCACGAGCACGAGGGTCTGGTCCGAGCCGAGGCCGCGCAGGGCGGCGGAGTCGACCAGGTCGGCACCGTCGGCACCGGTCTGGCGCGTCGAGTTGAACGACGGCGAGATGTTGGCGAGGGTCTGGGCCAGGTCGAACTGGCCGCTTTGTTCGGCGGCTTTCGTCAGCGGGATGTAGTCGACGGGCACCGGGGTATCGGTGGACGACGTATTGCCGACGCGGCGCGAGCCGACGATGTTGACGCTCTGGATGTTGGCGTCGGAAGCGGCGGGCGCGGTGGCATTTTGTGCGATGGCGGCCGGCGCGAGAGCCAGAGCCGCGCTGCCGTACAGGCCCAGCAGGACGGACTGGCGAATCGTTGTAAGTTTCAAGGGGTAGGCTCCTGGGAAAAATTGCATATTAATGAATTTCCATGAAGGCAACCATTGGCCGTCTCATAACCGCAACAAGGTCATTCATATCGGCAACGCATACCTGGTGTTAGAATTGATGAAATTGATTAGGGGCGGAAGGCAGGGACGCATGGACGACGTGGAATGGCCTTACGCCCGTGGCGACATCGCAGCCCTGATCCGCACGCGCGACTGGGGCGCCACGCCCCTCGGTCCGGGGTCCGGCTGGCCGGAGCGGCTGCGCGGCCTCGTCGACGCGCTGCTCGAGAACCCGGTGCCGACCGCGCTGCTGTGGGGCCCGGACGGCATCCTGCTGTACAACGACGGCTATGCGGTCGTCTGCGGCAAGAAGCATCCGGCCGCCCTCGGCGGGTCGGTGCGCGACGCCTGGCCCGAAGCCTGGGATTTCAACGGCCGCATGCTGGCCAACTGCCTCGCCGGCAACCATGAAACCCACCATAACGTCAGCTTCATGCTCGAGCGCGACGGCGGGCCGCGTGTATCCTGGTTCGACCTGTACTACGGCCCCGTGCGCGGTGCCGACGGTTCTGTCGCGGGCGTGCTGGCCACCGTCATCGAAATCACCGACAAGGTCGAGGCGGAACAGGCGCGCGCGGCGCAGCGGCGCCAGCTGGACCGGGCCACGTCGCGCTACCAGGCGCTGACGGCCGCCACGTCCGACGTCATCTACAGCATGAGTGCCGACTGGAGCGAAATGCGGCCGGTGGACGGGCGCGGCTTCATCAAGGACATGGCGGTACCGGCGCGCACCTGGCTGCAGGACTACGTGCCGCCGGACGAACAGCCGCGGGTGCGGGCGGCCATCGAACGGGCCATCGCCACCCGTTCCGTCTATGAACTCGAACAACGGGTATTGCAAGTGGACGGCAGTATCGGCTGGACCCTGTCGCGCGCGGTGCCGATCCTGGACGAGGATGGCGAGGTCGAGGAATGGTTCGGCGTCGCCAGCGACATCACCGAGCGCAAGATGGGCGAGGAAAAGCTGAAGGAATCCGACCGCCGCAAGGACGAATTCCTGGCCATGCTGGCGCACGAGCTGAGGAATCCGCTGGCGCCGATCGGCACGGCCGCCGCGCTGCTGCAGACGGGGCGCCTCGATGCGGACCGGGTGCGCACGACGAGCGAGATCATCGGCCGCCAGGTCACGCACATGACGGAATTGATCGACGACCTGCTGGACGTCTCGCGCGTCACGCGCGGCCTGATCACGCTGGAGCGCACGGCGCTGGACGTGAAGGACGTCGTGCGCGACGCGGTGGAGCAGGTCGCGCCGCTCGTCGCCGCGCGCGGCCATACGCTGGTGCTGGACCTGGCCCCCGGCGCGACGTACCTGCTGGGCGACCGCAAGCGCCTCGTGCAGGTCGTCAGCAACATCCTCAACAACGCGGCCAAGTACACGCGCGAGGAGGGCACGATCCGCGTGACCGTCGCGGTGGACGATGCGCACGTGGCGGTCGGCGTCACCGACAACGGCATCGGCATGACGCCGGACGTCGCGGCGCGCGCGTTCGACCTGTTCGCGCAGGCCGAGCGCACGCCGGACCGGTCGACGGGCGGCCTCGGGCTGGGCCTCGCCCTCGTGAAGAGCCTCGTCGAACTGCACGGCGGCACGGTGAGCTGTGCCAGCCCGGGCCTGGGGCTGGGCAGCACCTTCGGCATACGCCTGCCGCGCCTCGCGACCGCGACCGCGCAGGCGGCGGATCCGCAGACGGTGCTGGCGGCGGAGACGCTGCGCATGTTGCGCATCCTCGTCGTGGACGACAATGCCGACGCCGCCGAGATGCTGGCCATGCTGCTGGAGGCGGCGGGGCACCGGGTGTCGGTGGAGCACGAACCGCAGCGCGCGCTCGAACGCGCGAGCGTGGAGCGGCCGCAGGCCTGTCTCATCGACATCGGCCTGCCGGACATGGACGGCAACATGCTGGCGCAGCGCCTGCGCGCCGACCCGCTCACCGCCGGCGCGCTGCTCGTGGCCACGACGGGCTATGGCCAGGACAGCGACCGCCGGCGCTCGCTGGCAGCCGGCTTCGACCACCATCTCGTGAAACCGCTCGACCTCCAGGAGTTATACGCGATCCTCGACGCGTCCACTCCAGGCTGAGTAGAATGCCTGCCATCCCACAGCCCGAAAGGAAAACAGGATGAGCTCCATTCCGCTCCCCACTTACGATGACGTCGTCCAGGCGGCATCCCGCATCGCCGGCGTCGCCAACCGCACCCCGGTGCTGACGTCGCGTACCGTCGACGAGGCGTTCGGCGCGCAGGTCTTCTTCAAGTGCGAGAACATGCAGCGCATGGGTGCCTTCAAGTTCCGCGGCGCCTACAACGCGCTGATGAAATTCTCGCCCGGGCAGCGCCGCGCCGGCGTCGTCGCGTTCTCGTCGGGGAACCACGCACAGGCCATCGCGCTGTCCGCGAAGCTGCTCGGCATCCCCGCCACGATCGTGATGCCGCAGGATGCCCCCGCCGCCAAGGTCGCCGCCACGCGCGGCTACGGCGGCAACGTCGTCATGTACGACCGCTACACCGAAGACCGCGAGCAGATCGGCCGCGACCTCGCGCAGAAGCACGGCCTCACCCTGATCCCGCCGTACGACCACCCGGACGTGATCGCGGGGCAGGGCACGGCCGCGAAGGAACTGTTCGAAGAGGTCGGGCCGCTGGACGCGTTCTTCGTGTGCCTGGGCGGCGGCGGCCTGCTGTCCGGCTCCGCGCTGGCCACGCGCGCGCTGGCGCCGGAGTGCCGCCTGTACGGCGTGGAGCCGGAAGCGGGCAACGACGGCCAGCAATCGTTCCGCTCGGGCGCGATCGTGCACATCGACACCCCGCAGACCATCGCCGACGGCGCCCAGACGCAGCACCTGGGGAACCTGACGTTCCCGATCATCCGGCGCGACGTCGACGACATCCTGACGGCCACCGACGACGAGCTGGTGCAATGCATGCGCTTCTTTGCCGAGCGCATGAAGATCGTCGTGGAGCCGACCGGCTGCCTCGGCTTCGCGGCGGCGCGGCGCATGCAGGATGCATTGCGCGGCAAGAAGGTGGGCATTCTCGTCAGCGGCGGCAATATCGATCTGGCGAAGCTGAGCACCTTTTTGGCCAGCTAAATAAAACAACGTCGTCCCCGCGCAGGCGGGGACCCAAGTTCTGCATGCGTCGCGACAGCTCATGCAAATTGGGGAGAGAGTGCCGGGGGCCCTATCCCGCCTTCGCGGGAAGTCGTTTCCGGCAATGCCGGGAACGACGTGGAATTTTTTTTTGCTGACGTTGTCGATTTCGTGATGCCCCGTTCGTCGTAGGCATGTGGCATCCACTTTCACCAACACTAGGAGGCATCATGAACAAGCAGATCTTCGTCAACCTGGCCGTCAAGGACCTGGACAAATCCAAGGCGTTCTTCGAGGCGCTGGGCTATACGTTCAATCCCCAGTTCACCAACGAGAGCGGCGCCTGCATGGTGATCGCGGACGGCAGCATCTACGCGATGCTGCTCACGGAACCGTTCTTCAAGACGTTCGTCGACAAGCCCATCGTGCAGGCGAAGGAAGCGACGGAGGTCCTCGTCTGCCTGAGCTGCGAGAGCCGCGAGGAAGTGGATGCGCTGGTGGCGAAAGCCGTGGCCGCCGGCGGCCGGGCGCCGCGGCCGCCGCAGGATCACGGCTTCATGTATGGACATGGGTTCGAAGACCTCGATGGCCATATCTGGGAACTGGCCTGGATGGCGCCCCAGGCTTGAATTAATTCATTGATTTCAGTTCATCGAATGTAACCCGATGATGTTGCCCTCGGTATCTTCGACGAGGGCGATGTGGCCGTACTGCCCGATCGAGAACTTGTCCTTGAAGATGCGCCCGCCGTTCGCGGCGGCGCGCGCCGCTTCGACCGCGCAGTCGGCACAGCTGAAATAGACGATCGTGCTGTTGCCGCCCGCCTTGCAGCCTTCCATCTTGCAGATCGATCCGGCCGCGCCGCCGGCGTTCGGGTCGCCCGTGAAGGCCCACATCTCCAGGCCGCCCGACGCTTCGCTGCCTTCCGGCGCGAGATTGTCCAGTTTTGTTTCGAACACGGCTTCATAGAAAGCGCGGGCGCGCTTCATGTCGTCCACATAGATTTCGAACCAGCCTACGGCGTTGCGTTCCATGACGGTCTCCTTGATGACTACGGGTTGATGAGGGGGACTGCTCCTGCAGTTAATACCTGTCATTCAAATCGTTTCGACTGCGCCGCCGACGAGGATGGCACTGCCTTCCTTGCGCGTGCGGATCAGGCAATCGCCGCCCGTCGCGCGACCCTGGCGCAGCCGGATGCCCAGGCCGAGCAGCGCCGTCAGCGCACCGGCCGCGACGCCCGTCGCGCCGTCTTCCAGCCGCGGGTCGAGGTGGTTGAAGTTGCGGCCTTCGAACGTGCCGTCGTCCCGGCGGCACCAGGCATAGATGCCGTTGATGCCGGTGTCCTTGCTCCACGCGGCGATGCGCGCCAGGTCGGGCGCGAGGTCATATAACGCATCCGTATCCGCCACCTTGACGAGCAGCTTGGGACTGCCGACCGACGCCACGCGCGGCGGCGTGCCCAGCGACGCGACCGGCACACCCAGCAGTCCGGCCGCCGTGCCGGCGTCGATGTCCTGCGCTGCCACCGGCTGCGCGGACAGCCGCACGAAATACGCCTCGCCGCCGCGCACCAGTTCCAGGCGTTGTCCCTCGACCGCCGTGTGCACGGCGATCGCGCCTGCGTGCGGATCGCGTGCCGACAGCACGGCCGCCACGGCCAGCGTCGCGTGGAGGCACAGCGGGCTGCGCTTGTGCGGATAGTAGTAATCGACGGTCAGCGCACCGTCCGTACCCGCGTCGATGAACACGCAGGTCGTGTCGCGCGCGCGGGCGAGGGCCAGGCGGGCGTCGGGATCGTGGTCGCCGTCCTCGATGACGAGGGCCGGGTTGCCGGTACCCGGACGGGCACCGAAGCAGCGCAAGGAATGGGTGTGCATATTTGGCAAGGTCGGGTTCGTCGGATATACTGTGTTTTTGTACAGTATTGTATGATACACCATTTTATTTGAATTTCAATGTCCGACCTACCTCCAACCCGTTTATCTCCACCCGCCATTGATCCCCATCTCGGCGCGGCGGCGGGGTTGCCGGCGTATGCGGAATTGTTTTGCCTGTCGAACTTTTCGTTCCTGCAAGGCGCATCGCATGCGGAAGAACTGGTGGACCGCGCCGTGCAGCTGGGCTACACGGCGCTGGCGCTGACGGACGAGTGTTCGCTGGCCGGTGTCGTGCGCGCGCATGCGGAAGCGAAGCGTGCCAAGCTGCCGTTCATCGTGGGCGCGCATTTTCATCTGCAGCATCCGGATGGCAGCCGGGCGTTGTCGTTGTTGTTGCTGGCGCAGAACCGCAACGGCTACGGCAACCTGTCCGAGATGATCACGCTGGGCCGCACGCGCAGCGAGAAGGGCACGTACCTGCTGCATCCGTCCGATTTCGACGCACCGCCCGAGGGCCTCGAACACCTGCGCGGCATGCCGGACTGCCTCGCGATCCTGCTGCCCGCGTACCCGGGCCACCTGCCGGACGACGTCGACCGCCTGCACCGGCAAGCCGCATGGCTGGCGCAGACGTTTCCCGGCCGCGCGTGGCTCGGCCTGACGCTGCTGCATCGCGCCTTCGACGACGCGCACCGTGCCACCATCGAGGAAGTGGCGTGGCAGCACCGCATGCGCATCGTCGCGTGCGGCCACGTGACGATGCACGTCCGCTCGAGGAAGCCCTTGCAGGACACGATGACGGCCATCCGCGTCGGCAAGCCCGTGGCGCAATGCGGCTACCAGCTCGCGCCGAACGCGGAGCAGCACCTGCGCTCGCGCGTGCGCCTCGCGAACATCTACCCGCGCGCGGCGCTGGACGAGACGGTGCGCATCGCGCGCCTGTGTACGTTCTCGCTGGAAGAGCTGCGCTACGAGTACCCGGACGAAGTCGTCCCGGCCGGCCACACGGCCGCGAGCTACCTGCGCGAGCAGACGTGGATCGGCGCGCACCGGCGCTTCACGGAAGGCATCCCGGCGAAGGTCCAGGCGCAGATCGAACACGAACTCGCGCTGATCGCGGAGATGCGCTACGAGCATTACTTCCTCACCGTGTACGACATCGTGCGCCACGCGCGCTCGCAACAGATCCTGTGCCAGGGCCGCGGCTCGGCGGCCAATTCGGCCGTGTGCTACTGCCTGGGCATCACGGAAGTCGATCCGGCGCGGGGCAACCTGCTGTTCGAGCGCTTCATCTCGAAGGAACGCAACGAGCCGCCCGACATCGACGTCGACTTCGAGCACCAGCGCCGCGAGGAAGTCATCCAGTACATCTACCGCAAATACGGGCGCATGCGCGCGGCCCTGGCGGCGGTCGTCATCAGCTACCGGCCGAAAAGCGCATTGCGCGACAGCGGCCGCGCGCTGGGCGTGGACCTCGCCATCGTCGACAAGGTGTGCAAGCAGCACCACTGGTTCGACAGCAAGGCGGACCTGCTGAACCGCCTGGCCGAGAGCGGGCTCGATCCGGCCGCGCCGCTGTCGCAGCAATGGGCGTCGCTGGCGCAGCGGCTGCTCGGCTTTCCGCGCCACCTGTCGCAGCATCCGGGCGGGTTCGTGATGGCGCGCGGGCAGCTGTCGCGCCTCGTCCCCATCGAGAATGCGACGATGGCAGACCGCAGCGTCATCCAGTGGGACAAGGACGACCTCGAGGAACTGGGTCTCATGAAGGTCGACGTGCTCGCGCTCGGCATGCTGTCGATGCTGCGCCGCGGACTCGAACTGGTCGGCCTGCGCCACGGCACGACGTTCGAGATGCAGGACATCCCGCATGAGGATCCGGCCACCTACGCGATGATCCGCCGCGCGGATACGGTCGGCGTCTTCCAGATCGAATCGCGCGCGCAAATGAGCATGCTGCCGCGGATGAAGCCGAAGACGTTCTACGACCTCGTGATCCAGGTCGCGATCGTGCGGCCCGGTCCCATCCAGGGCGGCATGGTGCATCCTTACCTGCAGCGGCGCGAGCAGAAGGAGCCGGTCGTGTATCCGAGCCCGGACATGAAGGTGGCGCTGGAACGCACGCTGGGCGTGCCGATCTTCCAGGAGCAGGTGATGCAGGTCGCGATCCTCGCGGCCGGTTTCACGCCGGGCGAGGCCGACCAGCTGCGCCGCGCGATGGCCGCGTGGAAGAGAAAAGGCGGGCTCGAAAAATACTACCAGCGCATCGTCGGCGGCATGCTGGCGAAAGGCTACGACCAGTCGTTCGCGGAACAGATCTTCAGCCAGATCCAGGGCTTCGGCGAATACGGCTTTCCCGAGTCGCACGCGGCCAGCTTCGCGCTGCTCGCATATGCCAGCTCCTGGCTCAAGTGCCACGAACCGGCGGCGTTCCTGTGCGCGCTGCTGAACAGCCAGCCGATGGGTTTCTACAGCCCGTCGCAGCTCGTGCAGGATGCGCGCCGGCACGGCATCGAAGTGCGTCCCGTCGACATCACGATCAGCAGCTGGGAATCCACGCTGGAAGACCTCGACGACCACGCGCGCGGCCAGCCCGCCGTGCGCCTCGGCCTGCACATGCTGCGCGGGATGGGGCAGGAAGCGGCCGAGCGCATCGAGCTCGCGCGCGCGCTGCGGCCGTTCACGGGCGTGCCGGACCTCGCGCGCCGCGCGGGACTCGATCGCGGCGACCTGCAGGTGCTCGCCGCCGGCAATGCGCTCGGACCGCTCGCGGGCCACCGCCGCCAGGCGCTGTGGGAAGCGGCGGGCGCCGTGCCCGACAAGGATTTGTTGAAGCCCACGGCGCCCGTCGAGGACGTACCCGAGCTGCCCGCGCCGCAGGAGGGCGAGGAGATCGTCGGCGACTACCGCGCGCAGGGCCTCACCCTGGGCCGCCATCCGCTGGCGCTGCTGCGCGACCGGCTGCTCGCGCAGCGCTTCCTGCCGGCCGACGTGCTGCACGATTTCCAGAATGGCCAGCTGGCGCGCGCCTGCGGCATCGTCACCGTGCGCCAGCGTCCCGGCACGGCGAAGGGCGTGCTGTTCCTGACCATCGAGGACGAGACGGGCAACATCAACGTGATCGTCTGGCCGCAGCTCGTCGAGCAGCAGCGGCGCGAAGTGCTGAACGCGTCGCTGCTGGGCGTATATGGTGTGTGGCAGCGCGAAGGGGAGGTCCGGCACCTCGTGGCCAAGCGCCTCGTCGACATGTCGCACCTGCTCGGCAAGCTCGATGCGCGCAGTCGTGACTTTTGCTAGCTTTTGCTTGACACAATCGGCATAAACTTTTTATATTAAAAGAATGCTCACCGCGAACTCCACCTTTCTGACTTCCCTAGCGCTACCGCTAGTGCTACCGCACCTGGCTTGAATCGCCATCCCCGCAGCGCGTCTGCAGTGCCGTACAACGAAGTTTCAGAATAGGGTTCGCCATTCCATGTTCCTTCCCGCCTTTCGACTAGCGTCCGGTTGCCTGGCCACGTGCTCCGTGGCAGCCGGGCAGGCTTTCCGCCACCTCTGATTTACGTCGTCCGGATTCCGTGATCCGCATGCGTCCGCGCCATGCGGCGGGGACCCGTCACGTCCGCGTTTTCCCACAGCCTGAAAAGGAGTCGTCCATGTTGTCGAACCCCGCCGCAAAGTACCGCCGTTTCCCGACCGTCCAAACCACGTCCCGCGCCTGGCCGGACCGCACCATCGCGTACACGCCCATCTGGATGAGCACCGACCTGCGCGACGGGAACCAGGCCCTGATCGAGCCGATGAGCGTGGAGCGCAAGCTGCGCATGTTCGAGCAGCTCGTGCGGATCGGCTTCAAGGAAATCGAAGTGGCATTCCCGTCCGCGTCGCAGACGGATTTCGATTTCGTGCGCAAGCTGATCGAGGAAGACCGCATTCCGGACGGCGTGACGATCGAGGTCCTGACCCAGTCGCGCGACGACCTGATCCGCCGCACCGTGGATGCCCTGCAGGGCGCGCGACGCGCCATCGTCCACCTCTACAATCCGATCGCGCCGGCCTTCCGCCGCATCGTGTTCGGCGCGACCCGCGCGGACGTCAGGCAGATCGCGCTGAACGGCACCCGCCTGATCAAGGAACTGACCGACGCGCGCCGCGGCACGGGCTGGGTGTTCGAGTACTCGCCGGAGACGTTCAGCATGACGGAGCTGGATTTTGCGAAGGAGGTGTGCGATGCCGTTTCCGCCATCTGGCAGCCGACGCCGGAGCGCAAGATGATCGTCAACCTGCCGTCGACGGTCGAGTGCAGCACGCCGAACGTGTATGCCGACCAGATCGAATGGATGCACCGCCATCTGGAGCGGCGCGACGCGATCGTCCTGTCGGTGCACCCGCACAACGACCGCGGCACGGCCGTCGCGTCGGCGGAACTGGCGGTGATGGCGGGCGCCGACCGCGTCGAGGGCTGCCTGTTCGGGAACGGCGAACGGACCGGCAACGTGGACATCGTCACCCTGGCGCTGAACCTGTACACGCAGGGCATCCACCCGGGCCTCGATTTTTCCGACATCGATGCGGTGCGCCAGTGCGTCGAGGACTGCAACCAGTTGCACGTCCACCCGCGCCATCCGTATGCGGGCGACCTCGTGTTCACCGCGTTCTCCGGCTCGCACCAGGACGCCATCAGGAAGGGCTTCGCGCAGCAGCGGGCGGAAGCGATCTGGGAAGTGCCGTACCTGCCCATCGACCCGGCCGACCTGGGCCGCAACTACGATGCCGTGATCCGCGTGAACAGCCAGTCGGGCAAGGGCGGTATCGCGTACCTGCTCGAACGGCCCGATCGACGCGTTCGTCGACGCGCTGGGCCTCGATGTCAAGGTGATGGATTACCAGGAGCACGCGCTCGGCCGCGGCGCCGATGCGCAGGCGGCGTGCTACGTCGAGCTGCGCGTCGGCGGCGGCGGCTCGCTGTTCGGCGTGGGTGTGGACGGCAGCATCGTGACCGCGTCGTTCCGGGCGATCCTCAGCGGGATCGACCGCCACGTCGCGGCCGCCGCGTAAGCCGGCGTAAGGTAGCGTGAAAGCGGGCCGCGCGGCGCGATCGTTTATCATCGTGGGTTTCGCGCCCGCGCGGCCCACTCTCCTTCACGCCATGACTCCTGAAAAAACCCCGCACTGGGGCCTGGCCATCGACACCGAGCGCTGCATCGGCTGTCACGCCTGCTCCGTCGCCTGCAAGGTCGAGAACTCGGTCTACCTCGGCATGTTCCGCACCAAGGTTTATTACCACGACTTCCACGGCAAGAACGCCGCCGGCAAGGTCGCGCCGAAACGCGCATTCCTGCCTGCGCTGTGCATGCAGTGCGAGGACGCGCCGTGCCTGAAGGCGTGTCCCACCGAATCGATCAGCCGCGGGCCGGATGGCATCGTGCGCATCGACGTGGACAGCTGCGACCGGTCGCGCGACTGCATCGCCGCGTGCCCGTACGGCGCCATCCACATCGATCCGGTCGCGCAGGTGGCGGACAAGTGCGACTTCTGCAGCCACCGGCTGGACGCGGGGATGCAGCCGGCCTGCGTGGAGGCGTGTCCCGCCGACGTGTTCGCATTCGGCGACCTGAACGATCCGGGCAGCGCGGTCAGCCGTTTCAATGCGAAGCACAGGAAGGAACTGGCCGTGCTCAAGCCGCAGGAAGGCACGCGGCCGGCCGTGCATTACCGCGGCATCGGGACCGTCGTGCCGCGCGCCGTCGAGAACAAGCTGCCGAAGGGCCGCAACCACGATCCGTTCACGTACGAGATCGACACATGGGCCGAGCTGCGCGCCGACTACGGCACCGTCGTCGGCAACGCGGCGGCGAAACCGAAGGGAGGCAAGTGATGGAACGACGCGGCTTTCTCAAGTCCGGTCTCGGCGCGCTGGCCACGCTGGCCGTCGGCGAGACCATCCTGCTCGCCCCGGGCGATGCTGCGGCCGCCGTCGCCGAGCCGCTGAACTACGCGACCGGCGCGGACGGCAAGGCGCGCAAGCGGCACGTCGATTACCGCACGGCCACGGCGGTGAAAAGCGTGTGCCTGAACTGCTCCACCGTGTGCGGCATCGAGGGGTTCGTCGAGGACGGCAAGGTCGTCAAGATCCGCGGCAACCCGCTCGATCCGAACCTCGGCAGCTTCATGACGTGCGCGAAGGGGCAGAGCGGTCCCACGATCAACACGTATCCCGAGCGCCTGCTGTATCCGCTCAAGCGGGTGGGCAAGCGGGGCGAGGGCCTGTGGAAGCGCATCACGTGGGACGAGGCGTACGACGAGATCGCGTCCCGCATCCGCAAGAGTATCGCCGCCGGCCATCCGGAGCGCGTGGCGATCCACCAGGGCCGCTCGCGCTACGAAGCGGAGTTCGCGCGTTTCCTGAATGCGGTCGGCTCGCCCGTCCTGCTGAATCACCGCGCCCTGTGCTCGGCTAACAAGCGTGCCGCCAACTACGTGAGCCTGGGCGAGACCGACTGGGAATCGATCGACGCCGAGCGTTGCCGCTACTTCCTGAATTTCGGCGCCAACTTCTACGAGGCCCACCAGGGCGGCCTGCACCTGGTGAAACGCGTGATCAAGGCGCGCTTCGACCACGGCGCCAAGCTCGTGACGTTCGACGTGCGCATGTCGAACACCGCGGGTCGCAGCGACGAATGGTTCCAGCCGCATCCCGGCACCGAAGGCGCGATCGCGCTCGCGATGGCGCACGTGATCCTGCGCGAGAACCTGCACGACCGGGCCTTCATCGAGGACTTCGTGCAGCCCGGCGAGACGCAGCTGCGCGCGTGGCTGAAGGAGTGCACGCCGGCGTGGGCACAGGCCCAGTCGGGCGTGCCGGCCGCGGACATCGAACGCATCGCGATCGAATTCGCGCGGGCCCGCCCGGCCGTCGCCGCCTTCACCAACCGCGGCACGGGCGCGCATTACAACGGCTTCAACAACGAACGCGCCGTCGTGATGCTCAATGCGCTGGTCGGTGCCGTCGGCCGGCCGGGCGGTTACTGCTACGGGCTCGAGGAAAAGCTGGCGCCCGCGAAGTATCCGGCGCCGCAGCCCGAGCCGCCGAAGGTGACGATCCGCACCGACCTGGAAGACCCGCCCGAGTGGCCGCTGGCGAACCGCTGGCAAAAGATGAAGGTGGCCCAGGTCGTGTACGACTACCTGGAGCAGGGCCGCGCGAAGCTGGACGTCTACCTGAGCTATACGATCGTGTCCCCGATGACGTGGCCCGAGGGCCGCACGACGGCCGCCCGCGTGCTGGCCGACGAAACGCTGATCCCGTTCCACGCCTGCTCGGACATCGTGTATTCCGAGATGGCGCACTGGGCCGACCTGATCCTGCCCGACGCGACTTATCTCGAACGGTGGGGCATGGACATCCGCAACAACCTCGAACTGCAGCACTACGTGATGCTGCGCCAGCCGATGACGGCGCCGCCGGGCGAGGCGCGCTCGTTCCCCGAGGTCCTGTTCGACGTGGGCCGGCGCCTGGCGCCGGAACAGGCGAAGTATTTCGCGTTCGGCACGCACGAGGACTTCGTGCGCACGCAGTGTTCGAAGCTGCCCGTGCAAGGTCCGGACGGCCGCACGTTCGCGTCGGGCTTCGACTACATGAAGCACTACGGCGTGCACGTGGACACGAGCCAGCCCAAGGCCTACGAGGTGTACCGCCGCAAGCTCGGTGCGGCGCAACTGGAGGGGACGCGTGTCGACGCTGCGGGCCGCATTCTCAGGATGGACAAGGCGGGCAAGGAGCGCGCCGTCGGGATGATGGTGAAGGGCGAGCCCATGCGCGGATTCGCCACGCCGTCGCGCCGATTCGAGATCCTCGCGCCGGAAGTGGCGGAGGTCGCGACGAAGGCGGGCATGACGGACGACGGCATGCCGGCCTTCCATCATGTGCCGGGCCTGGACAAGCTGGCCGACGATCGCTTCGTCCTGACGACTTTCAAGTGGAACGTGCACACGCAGGGCCGCACGGCGTCGCAGAAATACCTGTCCGAGATCGTGCACGACAACCCGATGTGGATGCATCCGAAGGTGGCGCGGCGCATCGGGGTGAAGTCCGGCGACATGGTCGAACTGACGACCTACCGCCCCCGCTCCGGCACCCAGGGCGACGTCGCCTTCAAGGCCGCGCCCGCGGGACGCGACGAGGTCGTGGGCCGCGCCCGCATCCGCGTGTTCGTCACCGACGGCATCCATCCGAAAGTGCTGGCCGTGTCGAACTCGCTGGGCTGGCAGGGGGGCGGGCGCGCCGCGCAGGGACGCGCGGGCGCGCGCGACGCCGTCTTGGATGCTTCCGGCCAGGCGGCGACGCGCAAGGGCCTGGCGCCGGCGCCGCGCGTGGACGACCTCACGAACGGCGTGTGGTGGGACGCGCGCAACGGCGGGCGGGGCAACGGCGTGAACATCAACGCCATCCTGCCCGTCAACCCGGCGCCGCTGGTGGGCATGCAGTCGTGGTTCGACACGGTCTGCAGCGTGCGCAAGGTATAACGCACGCGCCCGGGGTCAGAACTCTTCCCAGTCCCCGGCGGTCACCGGTTCCGCGCGCTTGACCGCGCGCTTCGTTGCGGGTACAGGCGCAGGGGCCGTGGCGCGGGGCAGGGCGGGACGTGCGACGGGCCTGGCCGCGACCGGCGCAGCCAGGCTGAAACCGCGTTCCACCTTGAACACGCCGACCACCTCGGCCAGCTTCGCGGCCTGGTCCTGCATCGATGCGGCAGCGGCAGCCGCTTCCTCGACGAGCGCCGCGTTCTGCTGGGTCACCTGGTCCATCTGGCCGATGGCGTGGTTGACCTGCTCGATACCGCCCGTCTGTTCCTGGGTGGCGCTCGTGATCTCGCCCATGATGTCGGTCACGCGGCGGATGCTGTCGACCACCTGTTCCATCGTCGTGCCGGCCTGGTCGACGAGCTTCGTGCCCGCGTCCACGTTGGCCGTCGACGCGGCGATGAGGTCCTTGATCTCCTTGGCCGCCGCGGCCGAGCGCTGCGCGAGGCTGCGCACTTCCGAGGCCACGACCGCGAAGCCGCGGCCCTGTTCGCCGGCACGCGCCGCTTCCACGGCCGCGTTCAGCGCGAGGATGTTGGTCTGGAAGGCGATGCCGTCGATGACGCCGATGATGTCGGCGATGCGGCTGGCCGACGCGTTGATGGCGCCCATCGTCGTGACGACTTCGCCGACCACGGCGCCGCCCTGCGTGGCGATTTCCGACGCCGCGATGGCGAGCTGGTTGGCCTGGCGCGCGTTGTCCGCGTTCTGGCGCACGGTCGTCGTCAGTTCTTCCATCGACGCGGCCGTCTCTTCCAGCGCGCCGGCCTGCTGCTCGGTGCGGGCCGAGAGGTCCAGGTTGCCGGCGCTGATCTCGCGCGAGGCCGTCGCGATGGTGTCGGTCCCGCCGCGCACCTGGCTGACGATGCCCACCAGGCTGTCGTTCATGTGGCGCAGGGCGCGCAGCAGGGCGCCCGTCTCGTCCTGCGTATGCGCTTCGATCGTATGCGTCAGGTCGCCGGCGGCCACCGTCTCGGCCACGGCCACGGCGGCGCGGATCGGCAGCACGATGCCGCGCGTGAGCAGCCACGACACGAGAGCGCCCAGCAGCAGCGCGCAGGTGGAGAACATGGCGATCAGGCGGGTGCTGTGCGTCGCGTCGGCGTCGATCGCCCTGGCGGTGGCGTCCATGCTGGCGCGCTGCATTGCGACCAGGTTCTGCAGCAGGCCCTGGTATTTCTGCGCGGCCGGCGTGAACTGCTGGTCGAGGATGCCGGCCGCTTCGTCCGCGTTGCCTTCGGCCTTGGCCTTGACGGCGCCGTCGCGCGAGGCGCTGTACGCCTTGCGCTGTTCGAGGATCTGCGCGAACAGGTCATGTTCAGGACCGCTGGCCGCGATCAGCGGTTCGATCTGCTTGAGCAGTTCGGCGGCGCGCTTCACCGAGGCGGCCGAGTCTTCCTTGAAGTAGGGGCCGAGCGACGGGTCGGTGCTCTTGACGATGGCGGCGGTGCGGCGGATCGATGCGTAGTTCAGGCTGTACCAGTCCGTGATCAGGCGTTCCTTCGTCAGCGGCACGGCCATCATGGCCTTGGCCGAATCGGCGACCTCGTTCAGGCGCCACGCGCCGACCGCGGCGATCGCCACCGTCATCGCGAGGATGAGGGCGAAGCCCAGGCCGAGACGTCGGCCGATCTTCATGTTTGCAATGAGTCCCATCATGATTCCTTGTAAAACGAAGGGACGTATTGTACGCACCATATTTTCCACTTGGAATAAATAAATTCTGTAAAGAAACTTTTGCGCAACACTTCGCTACGTAGTTTCCACAGTTCACCTATGGAGATTGTTAAACGAGCGATTGTCGCATTTGGACCAATCTGTTAGCGTAAAAAAAGGGTGGCGGCATCGTCCACCCGTTTTTTCGTTCACGGATACCCATGAAATCTTCCCGCATTCTCCGCACCACCCTGTTCCTGGCCGGCGTGATCGGCACCCACGCGGCTGGCGCCGCCGCGCTGCCCGCGCCGTTCGTCGAGCAGCTGAACGCCAGCTATCCGGCCATCGAAACCCTGTACCAGGACCTGCACCGCAACCCCGAGCTCGGGTTCGACGAGCACCAGACCGCGGCCAAGCTGGCCGAGCGCGCGAAGGCGCTGGGCTTCGACGTCACGACCGGCGTCGGCGGTACCGGCGTCGTGGCCATCCTGCGCAACGGCCCCGGCCCGACCGTGATGCTGCGCACCGAACTGGACGCGCTGCCGGTCCAGGAAAAAACGAGCCTGCCGTTCGCCAGCAAGGTCACGACGAAGAACGCGGCCGGCGACACCGTCGCCGTGATGCACGCCTGCGGCCACGACCTGCACATGTCGGCGTGGTACGGCACCGCGAAGCTGATGGCGGAAAACCGCAAGGCCTGGAGCGGCACGCTGATGCTGGTCGGCCAGCCGTCCGAGGAGCCGGTCAACGGCGCCGCCGCCATGCTGAAGGATGGCCTGTTCACGCGCTTCCCGAAGCCGGATTACGCGCTGTCGTTCCATGACGATGCCACTATGCCGTCCGGTACGATCATGTACCACGCCGGTCCGTTCCGCGCGTCGTCCGACGTCGTCAGCATCACCGTGTTCGGCCAGGGCGGCCACGGCGCCGTG